>OBLU010003779.1_pt1 | contig 13705 bp, 2 predicted proteins | sample 1518681 | NCBI WGS metagenome assembly OBLU01 (sample SAMEA3539304, study PRJEB22396) | soil metagenome | biome: tundra; feature: field; material: soil | place: USA | collected 2010-05 | depth 0.15 m
GGGTGCTGATATAGCAGCTCTGGCGTTGCACGCGCTGGCCGAGGTCATGGAAAAGGCGCGGGTGGCGCGTCTGACACGCTTTCAACATATTCTGCTGCGCCTCGGCGAGCTGATCGCTTATGCGGAGTGCGCGGGAAGTCTATCCCGTCGCGCCGCGCTGCTGGCGGAAGGCAAGCTCAACGAAAAAGCGAACCGGCGTTTCGACGCCGCGGGGCTCGCGGCAATCAGCCGGGTCTTTGCCCGCGATGCCGCGCTCAAGGTAGCCGAGGAAGGCTTGCGTTGGGTCATTGGAGCGGGAGGCGTGAACGATTCCGAGATTGCCGCGTTTGAAACCAGCTTGGGATTGTCCGCGATTCACCGCGCGCAGTCCGGCCTTATTTCAGACATGGATTACGTAGCAGACGCACTGTATGGCCGCGCGGCCAAGAGTGCGGTCAAAGGTAAGGAAGTAGCCGCGTAGCATTTATAGATGAAATTTGCAGGAGTCTTATCATGGAAAATACTTCTCATCGAGCCATAGCCATCGTTGGAGTCGGGGCGGTTTTGCCGGACGCTCCGAACGTGGCATCTTTCTGGAAAAACGTAAAGGATGGACGCTACAGCATCAGCGAGGTCACGCCCGAACGTTGGGACCCGGCGTTGTATTACGACTCCGACCACAGCGCCCCGGACAAGACTTACTCGACCATCGGCGGCTGGGTGCGCGAGCATGCGTGGGAGCCCCTGAAGTGGCGGCTGGCGGTCCCTCCGCGCGTGGTCGATGCCATGGATGAGGCGCAAAAATGGGCGATCGCCTGCACACGCGAAGCGCTCGAAGACTATGGCTATCCCAACCGGCCGCTGAACAATGACCGCACGGCTGTAATCCTCGGCAATGCCATGGCGGGGGAGAAGCATTACTTCACCGCGCTGCGCCTCTACTTTCCCGAGTACGCCCACGAGTTGGAAGAAAGTGCCAGCTTCGCCGCGCTGCCCGAGAAGCTGCGTCACGACCTCATTCAGGAATTGCACGACCGCATGGCGAAGCGTATCCCCGATGTCACCGAAGACACCATGCCCGGCGAATTGGCTAACTGCATTGCCGGCCGGATTGCGAACATTTTCAACTTCCACGGTCCCAATTACGTTGTGGATGCGGCGTGCGCATCGGCGATGGCGGCCATCAGCGCCGCGGCCGAGGGGCTGGTAGCCAAAGACTTCGATATCGCGGTCACGGGCGGCATCGACCGCAATATGGGGATCTCGTCCTACATCAAGTTCTGCAAGATCGGCGCGCTTTCGGCGACCGGCACGCGTCCCTATGCGGAAGGGGCCGACGGTTTCGTCATGGGCGAAGGCGCTGCAATCTTTCTGCTCAAACGTCTGGCCGATGCCGAGCGGGATCAGGACAAGATTTACGCCGTGCTGCGCGGTATTGCGGGAGCGAGCGATGGCAAGGGAAAGGGCATCACCGCGCCTAATCCGGTCGGCCAAAAATTCGCTATCGAGCGTGCGTGGGAGAATGCCGGATTATCGCCTGCCACCGTGACGATGATCGAGGGCCATGGCACCTCCACCGCCGTGGGCGACGTGGTCGAAGTGCAGAGCATGATCGATGTGCTTGGCAATTCCAATCTACCCCCGCACACAGTGGCACTGGGCTCGGTCAAATCGAACCTCGGCCACCTGAAAGGAGCGGCAGGAGCTGCTGGATTGCTGAAGGCCTCGCTGGCGCTGCGGGACAAAGTACTGCCGCCGAGTGTGCATTGCGAGCATCCTAATTCCAACATCGACTTTGCGCATTCTCCACTCTACGTCAATACCGAACTGAAACCCTGGACCATGCCTCCGGATGGTGTACGCCGCGCCGGTTTGAGCGCTTTTGGTTTTGGCGGCACTAATTTCCACGCCGTGCTCGAGGAATACATTCCGGGCCGGTTGAACGGAAACGGTAAGCGATCGGTGACGGTCAGCGACATACCGTCGACGGTGAAGGAGTTAACTCCAACCCCCATGACCATGACCAATGTAGAAAATGCTTCCCGCGCTTCTCTTTCCGGCACGGCTGGCTCTGCCTCCTGCAAAACTCCCTTACGCGGAGCTCTAGTACTCGGCGCTTCTACCGAGGCCGCGCTCATCGAGCGGTTGCGCGCCGTAGAAAAGGACGCGAAGGCGGGCCATGCCCCGGCGCCTGCAGCCCCGGCTGAATCCGACCTGCGCGCGCCCGAGCGCCTGGCCATCGACTATGCCAACGCCGCCGAACTCGCTACCAAGTCAACCAGCGCACTCAAAGCGCTGGCCGCCAATCAGCCGGCAATGTGGAAAGCGCTGCGGGCGCAAGGCATCTTCCGCGGACACGGTCCCGCTCCCAAGGTCGCTTTCATGTATACCGGTCAAGGCTCGCAGTACGCGAACATGACCCAACTGCTGAGGGAAACGGAGCCGATTGTGGCGGAAACCTTTGCCGAAGCCGATCGCGTGATGACGCCCCTGCTGGGCAAGCCGCTCAGCGACTTCATCTTCGTTGATCCGGCCAACGCCAAGGCCGTTGCCAAGGCCGAAGAAGATTTGCGGCAAACCGAGATCACTCAGCCTGCTGTCCTGGCCATTGATCTTGCGCTGACTCGCCTCCTCGCCGCGTACGGAATCGAACCGGACTTCACCATGGGACATAGTCTGGGAGAATACGGAGCGCTGGTTGCCGCTGGCGGTCTTCCTTTTGTCGACTCGCTCGAAGCGGTCAGCGCTCGCGGCAAGGGAATGACCCAGGTGGCCATGGACGATAACGGCCGCATGGCGGCAGTGTTTGCTCCGCTCACGGAAATCGAACGGATACTGAAAACCATCGACGGCTACGTGGTGATCGCCAACGTCAACAGCAGCCGTCAGGGAGTTGTCGGCGGCGCAAGCAAAGCGGTCGAACAGGCCATGGAAGCTTTCCAGAAAGCCGGTTATGAAGTGGCCCCGCTACCGGTCAGTCATGCCTTCCACACCTCAATCGTGGCGGGAGCCAGCGAACCGCTGCGGCGAGTGCTGGAGCGCCTGCATCTGGAATCTCCGCGCATACCCATCGTCGCCAACACCAACGGCGAGTTTTATCCCACCGGCCCCGGCGTCGTGCCCAAGATGCTGGACATTCTTACGCAGCAAGTCGCTTCTCCCGTTCAATTTGTGAAGGGTCTCGGCACGCTTTATGACGCGGGCGCTCGCATGTTTGTTGAAGTTGGACCGAAGAAGGCGTTGCAGGGATTTGCCGAGGATGTACTCGGAGGCCGCAACGATGTGGTTTCGTTATTTACCAATCATCCCAAGGTGGGCGATATCGTCGCGTTTAACCAGGCGCTGTGCGGCCTGTATGCGGCGGGACTTGGCCGCGGAGTCTCCGAAACGGTGCGCGAGACTGCGGTGACACCCGTGGCGGCTGTTTCGTCACCTGTTGAAACTTCTAAACCAATTCCCGTGGCAGCCTCAACCAACAGTGCTGTTCCGCAATCCGCGCCGTCGAACGGCGACCGCTATAACGAACTTGGCCATCTGTTCGCCGAGGTGCTTGATCGCGGCTACGAAATCTACTCTGGCAAGAATGGACGCTCCAGCACCGAGCCTGTGGTCATCACCGGCGCGGCGCTAGGTCTGCCCGGAACCGAGCGCGTGTTCGACGATAGCAACATCGCTCGCATTTTGCGGGGCGATCAGTTCATCGCTGCGATTCCCGCGCGCTTCCGGCAAGCCATGCTCGACAAACACATCACCCGCCTGGTGAAGAGCGAAGCGGGAGAACCGAGATTCGAGACCCTCAGCGATGTTGCGGACGTCATCAAGCTGGCAGGCCGCGAAGGCGCTTTCGATCTGGAAAAAGAATTCGGCATTTCCGCCGAACGCGTGGGCGCTTTCGACCGCGTCACCCAACTGGCGGTCGCCGCGGGCATCGATGCATTGCGCGACGCCGGCATCCCGCTGGTCATGCGTTATAAGACCACAACCAAGGGCACGCAATTGCCGGAGCGATGGGGATTGCCCGATTCTTTGCGCGACGAGACCGGCGTGATTTTTGCTTCCGCCTTCCCGGGCTACGATTCGTTTGCCGATGAGATGGCGCGCTACTACGCCGACCACGAACGCCGCGAACAATTGGCGACCCTGGAAAAGCTGCTTACCGGAAAAGTCGAGTCGAATGGAAACGCCACTCTGGTGCACGAGATCAAACGGCGGATCGACGAGTTGCGCGCGGCTATCGATAAAGATCCGTACGTATTCGACCGGCGCTTCCTGCTAAGGGTTTTGTCGATGGGCCATTCGCAATTCGCCGAATTCATCGGCGCGCGCGGCCCCAACACGCAAATCAACTCGGCCTGCGCGAGCAACACGCAAGGGATCGGGCTGGCGCAGGATTGGATCCACGCCGGGCGATGCCGCCGCGTGATTGTCGTTTCGGCCGACGATGTCACCTCCGACCATCTGATTGAGTGGATGGGCGCCGGCTTCCTGGCCACGGGTGCGGCAGCCACCGACGAAGTGGTCACCGACGCCGCCATCCCCTTCGATCGCCGCCGTCATGGCATGCTCATCGGCATGGGCGCCGCCGCTCTGGTGGTAGAGAGCGCAGCCGCCGCGCGCGAACGGGGAATTCGACCCATCTGCGAAGTGTTATCCACCACCACGAACAACAGCGCATTCCACGCGACGCGACTCGACATCCAGCATATCGGCCAGGTGATGGAGACGCTGGTGTCGAAAGCGGAAGCGCAAAGCGGCATTTCGCGGAGCCAGATCGCGCCGCAGACAGTTTTTGTTTCGCATGAAACCTACACCCCGGCGCGGGGCGGCAGCGCCTCTGCCGAGATCCACGCGCTGCGCCGCGTTTTCGGCGACGTTGCGGACCGCATCGTGATCGCCAACACCAAGGGCTTCACCGGTCACGCGATGGGCACGGGCATCGAAGACGTGGTTGCCGTCAAGGCGCTCGAAACCGGCTGCGTTCCGCCAGTTGCGAACTTCAAGGAAGTCGATCCTGAACTGGGGCCATTAAACCTGTCGAAAGGCGGAGCCTATCCGGTGGAGTACGCCATGCATCTGGGGGCTGGGTTTGGATCCCAGATCAGCATGATGCTGCTGCATTGGGTAAAGACGAAAGATGGCGTCCGTCCCAGCCCGAACGCTCTGGGGTATGCCTACCGCATTGCCGATGCCAGCGTCTGGAGTGAGTGGCTGAAGAGCGTCGCGGGGCGGCCAGTCGCGGATCTGGAAGTGGTTCGCCGGACGCTGCGGGTGCCCGACCAAGGGGCCACAGCGCGGGTCCCGGTAGCCGCTCAAGAGTCAAAAACGGAGCCGGCGAAGACCGCTGCGTCAATGCAGAGCACGCAAGCACCGCCTCCGGCTCCAGTCATCCCTGCGAAATCGGCGCCGCCCATCGCGGTCGTTGCAGCTACGCCTAAAGTTCAAATCGCCGCGGTCGCCGCCCCTCCCGCGGCACCGGCAATACCGGCGGCGACAAGCGACGCTGCGAAAGGCGATGCGGTAAAAGAGAGAGTGCTGGCTCTGGTGGCCGAGAAAACCGGCTATCCGGTTGACATGCTCGATCTGGATCTCGATCTCGAAGCCGATCTCGGGGTCGACACGGTTAAGCAAGCGGAGGTCGTGGCCACGATCCGCGAGACGTATGGCATTGCGCGGGACGACAACCGCAAGCTACGCGATTATCCAACTCTGGCCCACATCATCCGGTTCGTGTATGAAAAACGGCCCGACTTGGCGGCCGTTCCAGCGGCAGTAAAGCAAGAAGCCAAACTCACTACCCCCGCCACCTCTGTGGCGGCGAAGAAGGCGGCGCCCACCGCGATCGCGGCGGCCGGCTCCAACGGCCATTCGGTCAGGGAACGCATTCTTGCGCTGGTGGTAGAGAAAACCGGATATCCACAAGACATGCTGGATTTGGATCTCGATCTCGAAGCTGACCTCGGAGTGGACACCGTAAAACAGGCGGAAATGTTCGCGGCCATCCGTGCGGCGTACGACATTCCGCGCGACGAACATCTCAAGCTGCGCGACTATCCCACGCTGGCGCGCGTCATCCAGTTCGTATATGAGAGGCGCCCCGATCTGGCTGGAGCTCCGGCCGCTGCGAAAGAAGAAGTGAAAGTCACAGCAACCCCGGTCGCCGCCGAAGAACCGGTGGCTTCTGTATCTGCGCCGGTCGCCGCTGGCGACTCGGTCAAGGAACGCATTCTCGCGCTGGTGGTGGAGAAGACGGGCTATCCGAAAGACATGCTGGATTTGGATCTCGATCTCGAAGCTGACCTGGGCGTCGACACCGTGAAACAAGCGGAGATGTTCGCCGCCATTCGGGCCGCCTACGACATTCCGCGAGATGAAAGTCTTAAATTGCGCGACTATCCCACGCTGGCGCGTGTTATCCAGTTTGTGTTTGAGAAGCGCCCAGACCTGAGTGCAACCCCAGCGGCAGCGAAGGAAGCAAAACCTGCCACGACGTCGAGCCCAGTCGTGACGAAAAAAACGGCGCCCGCTGCGACATCTCCACAGCTCGCAGCTAGCGACGACGTGAAGGAACGCATTCTCGCGCTGGTGGTAGAGAAGACCGGCTATCCGAAAGACATGCTGGACCTGGATCTCGATCTTGAAGCGGACCTCGGCGTCGACACCGTGAAACAGGCGGAGATGTTCGCGGCCATTCGCGCCGCCTACGACATTCCGCGAGATGAGAACCTCAAGCTGCGCGACTATCCCACGTTGGCGCGTGTCATCCAGTTTGTGTTTGAGAAGCGCCCCGACCTGGCCGCGCAACCGGCGGCCTCGGTTTCACCGTCTGTCAGCAAGCCATCGGCGCCAGTATCAGCGTCAGTGGTTGTGGTCCAGGCGGCAACCGACGAATCGATTAAACAGAAAGTGCTGGAGATCGTGGCCGAGAAGACTGGCTATCCGAAAGATATGCTGGACTTGGATCTTGATCTCGAAGCCGACCTCGGCGTCGACACCGTCAAACAGGCGGAGATGTTCGCCGCTGTGCGGGCGGCCTACAACATTCCGCGCGATGAGAATCTGAAGCTGCGCGACTTCCCTACCCTGGCCAGCGTGATCAAGTTCGCCCGTGACCGGCAGCCTGGGTCGGCCAAAGCGGGCGCTCCGAGCCCCTCTTCCACGCAAGGGAAACAGGAACTGCCGCAGAAGAAACCGGCAGCAGCGGCATCCTCGGGTCCGAAGCCAGCTACCACTCCGCGTCCGGTCGCTGCCAGTTTCGATGCCGCCAATCGTATTCCGCGACGCGTGCCTGTCCCCACCTTGCGTCCGCCGCTCGCCATTTGCAAACCAACCGGCGTGACACTCGCATCCGGCCGTCGAGTGGTGATCATGCCGGACAAATCTGGCGTGGGAGACACGCTGGCCGAACGGTTGCAGAAGATGGGCGTAGAAGTTCTTCGGGCCACCGACGCTCCCGACAACGATACGTTGGCCAACCTTCTAAAGGGCTGGCTGGCTGCAGGTCCGGTGCACGGAGTGTACTGGCTGCCCGCTCTGGACAATGAGGGCGACCTTATCACCATGAACCTTGCCAGCTGGCACGAAGCTCTGCGCGTGCGCGTGAAATCACTGTATGCGACCATGCGCATTTTGTTCGAGCAGATTGCGGCGCCGGGCACGTTCCTCGTCTCGGCCACGCGACTGGGCGGACAACATGGCTACGATGAAGCCGGCGCGATCGCACCCTTAGGTGGCGCGGTTGTGGGCTTCACCAAAACGTACAAGCGAGAGCGGATCGACACTCTCGTGAAGGCGGTCGACTTTGAGGCGAAAAGAAATCCGTCGGAGGTCGCCGACATCCTGATTAACGAAACACTGCGCGATCCTGGCGCAGTCGAAATTGGTTACAAGAACGAACTGCGCTGGACGGTTGGACTGGAAGAGCAGCCTGCTGTCGACGGCAAGTCCGGCCTGACCCTGGACCGCAACACCGTCTTTGTCGTCACTGGCGCGGCCGGCAGCATCGTCTCCGCCATTACCGCGGACTTGGCGACGGCCTCCGGAGGCACGTTCTACCTGCTCGATCTCGTACCCGAGCCGGATCCGGAGAATCCCGATCTCAAGCGCTTCGTGACTGACAAAGACGGTCTCAAGCGCGAGCTTTTCGCTCGCATACAGGCGCGCGGCGAACGTGCTACGCCGGCGCTGGTTGAAAAAGAGCTGGCAGGCTTGGAACGCACGCAAGCAGCGAACAGCGCGATCGCTGCCGTGCGAGCCGCCGGTGGAACAGCGCATTACTTCAGCGTCAACCTCACTGACGCGGAAGCTGTAGCCCGGGTCATTCAGCAAGTGCGCGAGCGCAACGGAAGGATCGACGCGTTACTGCATGCGGCGGGCACGGAGCGCAGTCATTTCCTGCCAGACAAGGACACCCGCGAATTCGATCTGGTCTTCGACGTCAAGAGCGACGGCTGGTTCAACCTTCTCCATGCCAACGGCAACATGCCTCTAGGGGCGACAGTGGCATTCAGTTCGATTGCCGGGCGCTTCGGCAACGCCGGCCAAACCGATTACGCCTCAGCCAACGACTTGTTGTGCAAAATCACATCAAGTTTTCGCACCACCCGCCCGGCGACACGCGGCATCGTTCTCGACTGGTCGGCATGGGGTGGAGTGGGTATGGCCACGCGGGGCTCGATTCCGAAGATGATGGAACTGGCAGGCATCGATATGCTGCCGCCCGAGGCGGGGATACCCCTGATCCGGCGCGAACTCACGGTGGGAGGCACCAAAGGTGAGATTGTCATCGGCCAGCGTCTCGGTGTTCTGCTGAACGAATGGGATGCCACGGGTGGGGTGGATACGTCCGCGGAGTCCTCGAAGGTTTCACCGGCGCACGGACCTATGGCCGGGAAAATCGCCGCTGTTAACATTCAGAGTGGTATCACTATCGAAACCACGCTGGACCCGGCCATTCAACCATTCCTGCACGATCATCAGATTGACGGCACACCGGTGCTGCCCGGAGTGATGGGCGTGGAAGCGTTTGCAGAAGCTGCGCTGTGCCTGCTCCCGGGCTGGCATGTCGAGGCGATTGAAAACGTAAACTTCCTGGCGCCGTTCAAGTTCTATCGGAAAGAACCGCGCATGCTGTCGATTGAGGCTGCCATCCATCCGCAGATCAAGCGGGATCATCTGACCTTGCTGGCAAACTGTCGATTGACCGGCAGTCGGTTGCTACCCAACCAGGCCGAGCCGCAGGTGACCACGCATTTCACTGGCCAGGTACGCCTCACGAAACAAGCGCCTCGGGTGATCTCCGTTCCACCACTCGGCGTGCCGCAAGGACGCATCATCGAAGCCGCCGATATCTATCGCCTCTACTTTCACGGACCTGCATACCAGGTTTTGGAGCGGGCGTGGTGGGACGGACACCGGATTGTCGGGCTGCTGGCCAAGGGCCTACCTGTAAATCATGTGCCATCCGAGTTGCCGACACTGATGGCGCCGCGTCTGATTGAGCTGTGCTTCCAAACCGCCGGGCTCTGGGAAATGGGCACGCAGGGGCGTATGGGCCTGCCGCAGCATGTTGATCGCGTTTCATCATCATTAGGTATTCGGGAATCGGACGGCACACGCTTATATGCCGTAATCACTCCCGATCCTGCCCGCGGCAGCTTCGATGCCGAAATTGTGGATGCGAACGGAAAATCCTACCTGCAACTTGCCGGCTACCGGACGATAGCGCTTCCGAGCGCGATTGACGCCGAAGGGTTGAAGGCATTGCAGGCCGCGATGTCACTGGACATTGTCGCCGCGTGAAGGAAACTAGGAATGGTTGTCCTGACGATTTTGTCCTGACGATCTGCTGATCGGAGGACCTATGAAACACGAATTTCAGCGCGTGGCCATTGTGAATCGTGGCGAAGCTGCCATGCGTTTTATCCACGCTGCCCGCGATTTCAATCAGGAACATGGCACTTCGTTACACACCATCGCGCTCTTCACCGAGCCTGACCGCCGCAGCATGTTTGTGCGGGAGGCCGACGAGGCGGTCTGTCTAGGTTCCGCTCAGGTCCTCGACCCCATCACCCGGAAGACCAAGAGCAGTTACGTTGACTATCCCCGGCTCGAACAAGCGTTGTTGGCCGCGCGAGCCGATGCGGTCTGGGTAGGATGGGGGTTTGTTGCTGAGCACGCCGCATTCGCCGACCGTTGCCGCGATTTGGGCGTCGTGTTCATCGGTCCGGATGGCGATGTGATGCGCCTTGTGGGCGACAAGATTGCCTCCAAGCGCTTGGCCGAGCAGGCGCAGATACCCGTAGCCCCCTGGAGCAATGGGGCGGTGGAAACGCTGGCCGACGCAGAAGTGCACGCGAAGCGCCTGGGCTATCCACTCCTTATTAAGGCCACAGCCGGAGGTGGCGGTCACGGGATTCGCCTGGTGCGTTCGGCGGACCAACTTTCGCAAGCCTTTTCCAGCGCCCGATCTGAAGCGTTCAAGGCCTTTGGCGATCCGACTATTTTTATGGAACAACTGGTGCAGAATGCGCGTCACGTCGAGGTCCAGATTATTGCCGACCACTACGGGACTACATGGGCTGCCGGCGTGCGCGACTGCACCATCCAGCGGCGCCACCAGAAGATCCTCGAAGAAGCCCCCTCGCCAGCGCTTACGCCCGAGCAGGATCAGTTTCTGCGGGAGTCGGCGGTGCGCTTGAGTCAGGCAGCGGGCTATCACAACGCAGGGACGGTTGAATTTTTGTACCAGCCAGAGATTGACCGCTTCTCGTTCATGGAGATGAATACCCGGTTGCAGGTCGAACATCCGGTGACCGAATGCACCACCGGGCTCGATCTGGTGAAACTTCAGATTCACGTGGCGCGCGGGGGCCGCTTGGAAGGCGAACCGCCGCGAACCATCGGTCACGCCATCGAAGTGCGGCTCAATGCGGAAGATCCGGACAATGGATTTGCTCCAGCACCGGGCGTGATTGAGAGGTTCCGGATCTCGCCGGGGCCAGGCGTGCGGATCGACACGGGCGTAGCGGAAGGCGACGTCATCTCCTCGGACTTCGACTCGATGATCGCCAAGATCATCGCCTACGGCCAGAACCGCAAAGAGGCGCTCTCTCGTTTGCGGCGGGCGCTGCGCGAGTGCGTGGTCATCATCAAAGGCGGGGCCAGTAACAAAGCGTTCCTGCTGGAATTGCTCAACCGCCCCGAAGTGCAGAGTGGAAATGTGAATACCGGGTGGATGGACCGCTTGGCGGCAAGCGGTGGACACCTCTCCCGGCGCTACGCCGATGTGGCCATGGTTCAAGCTGCGATCGAGGCCTATGACGCCCAGTTGGCAGTGGAGCAGGCGCAGTTTTATGCGTCGGCGGTGCGCGGCCGGCCGCAGATGCGGAGTGAGGTAGGCCGGACCGCAGAACTACGTTATCGCGGCCGTTCCTATTCCCCCAGGATTTATCGCCTCGGCCCGCGGCAATACCGCGTGGAGGTGAATGGGGCGCGTATCGATGCCCAAATCGATCGATTGGATGAGTTCGAATGCTGGCTCACCGTCTTCGGGCGGCGCTTTCGCATCATTTCTGTAGTCGAGGGAGTCAGTTACCGGATCGAAGTGGAAGGTGTATCGCACCGGATTGATCGCGATGACGGCGGAGTGGTGCGCGCGCCGGCGCCGGCAGTAGTGGTTTCCGTTCTCGTCAAACCAGGAGACGCGGTTGCCGCAGGTGACCGGCTTGCCGTGCTCGAGGCCATGAAGATGGAGACCCAGGTCGTGGCCCCATTTTCCGGAAAAGTCCGTACCGTCACAATCATCCCCAACGTGCAAGTGGACACCGGGGCCCCACTCCTGCAGATCGACGCCGACGCTGGTGACGAGACGGTTACCGCTGCGGAGGGTGTGGCGTTTGGCGCGTCGTGCGCGCCGGATGGGAAAGTGGAGGTTGCGTCCAGTTGCCATCAAACCCTGGATGAACTGCGCCAGCTTATGTTGGGCTTTGATGTCGATCCAAAACACACCGCGCGCCTGCTCGCCGAATGGAGCCAGAATCGCGTGGATACTGACGAAACAGCGCAGCGCGAGGACGAGATCCTTAACATTTTTGTCGACATACGTTCACTGTTCCAACGCGAGCCGGAGGTTAACCATCGGGCTAGCGGTGAAGAACCCACGTCCGAAGCCTATCTTTTTTCTTACCTGCGAATGCTGGAAACGCGCGGTGAAGGTCTTCCGCCGGCCTTTGTCAGTGCGCTCCAACGGGCGCTAGCTCACTACGGCATACAGACGCTCGACCGCTCCCCTCAACTCGAGGAGAGCTTGCTGTGGATTTACAAATCGCATCAGCGCGCGGACCAGCAAACCGCCGCCATAGCAGCCGTCCTCGAACGATGCCTGCAGCGCTCCCAAACGCCGTCCGCACAAGCCGATGATTCTCTTCGCACTCTGCTCGACCGGATGACGTCCATGACCAACGGCCTCTATCCCGCGATCACGGACCTGGCCCGGGAAGTACGTTATCGCTGCTTCGACCAGCCATTGTTTGAGCAGGCGCGCAAGCAGGTGTACGAGCAGATGGAGGAAAACCTCGCGTATCTGGCTGCCCATCCTGATGCTGCCGACCGCCGGGAGCGGGTCCGCACGCTGATTGAATGTCCGCAGCCGCTGGTCAGCTTACTCGCCAGCCGCTTCGCGACCGCCGACGAGGGCATGCGCAAATTGATGCTGGAGGCGTTGACTTGGCGCTACTACCGGATTCGAAAGCTCGAGAACTTCCGCTGCGAGGCGGTCGTCCCCGGAGACGACGGCGGCCAGTGCTTTGCCACGGCTGACTACAACTTCGAGGGAAAACGTCTCCACCTCTTCACCACGCACGCCGAGTCTTCGCGGCTCGACGACGCGGCGCGCACATTGTTCCCCATGCTAGCGGAAATCCCCCTGGACCACGATGTGGTCATCGATTTCTACCTTTGTCATGCGGGCTCGCTGGGCGATCCGGAGACTACACAGGAGGAAGTGCGCGCGATGCTCAACCAGGCTGGCTTTCCGCGCCCCATCCGCCGCATCGTAGCCACGGTTGCCGCTTCCGGCCAACGTTCGTCCGATCAACAATCGTCCACTCAAAGTTCGGGCGGAGGCGCAGCGCAGCATTTCACCTTCCGGCCGAATGCCAGCGGTGACGGGTATGAGGAGGAGAAACTGTACCGCGGGATTCACGCCATGATGGCCGAACGGCTGCACCTTTGGCGACTCAGCAATTTCAATATTGAACGGCTCCCGTCGGTCGAAGATGTGTACCTGCTTCATGCCGTTGCCCGCGACAATCCGAAAGATGAACGGTTGTTTGCGTGCGCCGAGGTGCGCGACGTAACTCCGGTTCGAGATGAAATGGGCCGTATCGTACACCTACCGCATCTGGAACGCATGTTAATGGAAACGATGGCCGGCATTCGGCTGTTTCAGTCGCGGCGGCCGACCTACCAGCGCCTGCATTGGAATCGCATACTGCTGAACGTCTTGCCGCCGTTCAATCTCACGCGGGAAGAATTGCGCGATCTTGTACGCAAGCTGTCGCCCGCGACTGAGGGCTTGGGTTTGGAACAAGTGATCGTGCGCATCCGCATTCCCAGTCCGGCGACGGGCGAGGTGCGCGACATGGTAGTGCGCATTGCGAATCCGGGCGGCAATGGCATGCTAGATCGGAAGAGCGTCGTGTAGGGAAAGAGTGTAGATCTCGGTGGT
>OBLU010003780.1_pt1 | contig 13703 bp, 12 predicted proteins | sample 1518681 | NCBI WGS metagenome assembly OBLU01 (sample SAMEA3539304, study PRJEB22396) | soil metagenome | biome: tundra; feature: field; material: soil | place: USA | collected 2010-05 | depth 0.15 m
AAGGTTGAGGCGTGCGACCCGGGCACCCAGTCCATGATCTCTGCGCGCGTCATGCAGATGCCCAGGGGCATGCCGCTGGCGATGCCTTTGGCAATGCAAACCATATCCGGCTCCACGCCGGAGTGCTCGACGGCCCACCACTTGCCCGTACGACCGGAGCCGCACTGCACTTCATCCACCACCAGCAGGATGCCGTGGCGGGTGCAGATGGCGCGCAGTTCGCGCATGAAGTTGTCTGGAGCAACCACGTAGCCGCCTTCGCCCTGGATCGGCTCAATGAAGATGGCCGCAACCTCCTCAGGGGCGAGGATGGTTTTGAAAAGCTTCTCCTCGATGTAGCGCGCGCAGCCCATGTTGAACGCCTCTTGCGCTTCCGCATCGCCCGCGCAGCCGCGATAGGAATAAGGAAAAGGAATGTGAGTCACGCCCGGGACCAGCGGCGAGAAGCGGCGCCTCTGTTGGGGTTTGGAGCCCGTGAGCGAAAGTGCGCCCATGGTGCGCCCGTGAAAGGCGCCGAAAAAGGAGATCACCTGCTGACGCTTTGTGTGGTAGCGCGCCAGCTTGAGCGCGCACTCAATAGCTTCAGCGCCGGAGTTGCCGTAAAAGAACTTATGTGGTCCGGGCATGGGCGCAACAGCGGAGAGCCGATCGGCGAGGTCGGTGAGAGGCTCGTTGTAGAAATCGGTTCCGGAGATGTGAATCAGCTCGGCTGCCTGCTTTTGAATGGCCGCGACGACTTCGGGGTGGCAATGGCCGGTCGACACTACGGCAATCCCTGTGGCAAAGTCGAGAAACTCGTTGCCGTCTACATCTTCAATGCGGGTGCCACGACCGCGCTTGGCCACCAACGGATAAGAGCGCGTGTAACTCGGCGAGATGAGGCGTGTGTCCGCCGCCACGGCTGCCCGCGCCTTGGGTCCTGGCAGGGAACAAACCAGCTTGGGTCCATATTGTGCGTACAGCTCTTCCTTCGTCATCGTTCGTCTCCTGAAAAATGGTTATCATCCTGCGCTTGCGAAGCGAGTCGAAGGACTCGCGCTTCCTTCGTTTGTTCGCTGCGCTCGTGGGAACTCAATCGATGGGACCATCCGGTTTTTCTCGCCCGCCGGCGAGAGAAAACGCAGGTCTTGCAGGGCAATCGCGGATCTTCAGGGGACGCAGCTAATCGCTTGCGAAAAGGCTAGGTCGAGTGCGGGTGGGCAGCACGCGCAGGTGCTTCCGCGGGCAAATGCTCCGTGCGCGCGACCGCGACCAGCGCCTGGTGGCTGGCGCGAGCAACAGTCCGTGTATGCACCGCGTTTGCATGGGAGTCCCGCTGCACCGAGCATACCACGCACTGCGAGCGCTGTTCCACGATCCGCAACCGCCAACAGCACGCCCTCTGGCATCTCAAAGGACCGATGACGCTGAACCCCTGGCTTTCATTGAATCGCATCTCCGTCCATGCAGCCCCCGCTCATCGTCGGTTGAAAAACAACTTCAGTGTTGCCGATGATCCAGGAGCAATGGACAAGCAGATGATCGAAAGTCACCCCCTGAAACGGTCAGGTTCCTGGCCATTCCAGATCTCCAAACGTGCGAGTTTCCGCACAGGGCATGGCGCACCGAAGGAGTGGTGATGATCGGCTTCGAGCCTGCGCACAGTTAAATAAGGATGATAGACTCCCCAGAAGAGTCCCTGCCTCTCGAGATCATGTTGCGTGCTGTGCGGGCTAACAAATGATAAGTACACTAAAGTGGCGGGTTTGGGTCACCGCGACGGCCTTCGTGCTGGCGACCGCAATCGGCGCGCTTGTCGGCTACCTGGTTGCCCTCTCGAGTATTCGACAGATCACCGAAAACCAACTCACCCGTGACGCGACCCGGATCGAGGGGATGGTCGACTCCTTGCTCGACGAGTCACACGCCCTGCTTGCCGCACAAAACGCATCGCACTACCCTTTCTGCTCCGATGCTGAGATCAACTACTTTCGGAGCTTGATTTACCACGCGCGGAACTTGAGAGATGCCGGCCGGATGCGCGACGGAAAGATGGAGTGCTCAGCGCTGTTTGGACGGGCCGACCTGTCGCACACGGAGTTCAAACCGAACGTAACGCGTCAGGACGGGACGAAGTTTTACCGTGACCTGCCCCCTTATGTGTCCCCGACTCTGTCAATCTTCATCATGCAACAGGGCGATTCCTACGTGGTTGAAGATCCGAGCTTTCAAGAGAGGCTTGCGCGGATCAATTGGAACAGCGAGACCACGATGATTGACACTGCCAGCCAAAAGCGGGGCCGTGCCAGCGGTTTGCCGCTCTCGATTCCTGACGCGATCATCGACAGGGACGCGCATGAACGTGTGGGCGATGTTCTTTATGTGACGCACTGCTCCCTCCACACCGCTGTTTGCACAACCGTATACGCATCGTATTCCGCAGCTCTCAGGGCCGATCGCAGCCGCTCGATGCGGGATGCGGCGGAAGGCGCGCTGTGCGGCGCGCTTCTGGTGCTGGCGTTTGCGCTCCTTCGGCAGCGTAGCCGGAGCATGGCGCAACAGCTTCGCAGGGCAATCCGTCAGGACAAATTGCAATTGGTCTATCAGGCGATCGTCGAGCCCGGCACTGGTAAGTACGTGGGAGCGGAGACCCTGGCGCGTTGGACCGACGAAGAGGGCTTCGCGATCGGCCCTGAGGTGTTTGTGCAGATGGCTGAAGAGCGCGGCTTCGTCCATGAATTGACCGCCCTGGTGGCGAGGCGCGCGCTCCGTGAATTTGCAGCAACCCTACGCAGTCGCCCGGATTTCCAGCTGAGTGTGAATGTCACGGCGGCTGACCTTGGCGATCCCGGGTTTCTGCCGATGCTGGAACATGCGCTCAATGACGCGCGAGTCGCCACGCACAGCCTGACGATCGAAGTAACGGAAAGCTCGACTGCCCGGAAACAACTGGCGAAAGAGACCATTCGGAGACTTCGGCTGCGTGGTCATTGTGTGCAGATAGATGATTTCGGAACAGGATATTCGAGCCTTTCGTATCTGCACGATCTTTCTGTGGACGGCATCAAGATTGACAAGGCATTCACGCAAGCGATCGGAACGAAGGCCGTGATTGGAGAGATTCTTCCGCAGATTCTGGCTATGGCTGAGACTCTTGATTTGATGGTGACTGTGGAAGGGATCGAGACGAAGGAACAGGCAGACTATTTTGCGGGCCTGGCGAGACCGGTGCTGGGCCAGGGATGGCTATTCGGCCACCCGGTTCCCGCGGAGGTGTTCCATCGCAATCTGGCCGTAAGCCCATAGACGCGGCTCCATCCGGCACACGCTAGGATGGAATTATCTCAATGGCGAACGCAACCATCCCGACGGCACATCCAGAACGCAGGGCGGCCACCACGGCTTCGATCATGCTGGCCTTTGCCAGCGTCTACTTTTTCTGGGGCTCCACCTACACGGCCATACGCATTGGTGCGGCGGAGATGCCGGCGCTGCTGCTGGCCGGGACGCGCTACGTGATCGCGGGCGCTGTGCTGCTGGCCTGGTGCCGATGGCGCGGGCTGCGGCTGCTGGGCTCATCGAGGTCCATGCTCACGCTCAGTCTCATCGGGCTGTTGTTGTTGGGCGGTGGCAACGTAAGCCTGGTGTATGCGGAGAGGACTCTTCCCAGCGGCCTGTCTTCTCTGCTGTTTGCTGCCACTCCGCTCTACGTTGCGCTCATCGAGATGCTGCTACCGCGCGGTGAGCAACTGCCGGTCCGCGGCTGGTTGGGGCTGCTGCTGGGTTTTGCCGGACTTGCCGCTCTCCTGGTTCCTTCGCTTCGTAACGGTTTGCACGGCAACAGCGCGGTCATTTGGGCCATTGCCGTCCTGCTGGCGGGTGCACTCTGCTGGGCTGTGGGAAGCGTCGTCTCGCGGCGCGCGCGTTTGCCGTTCAACAGCCTGGTGGCGGCGGCCTGGCAGATGCTGGTGGCGGGTGTCTTTTGCACGGCGCTCGGCACCGCTCTGGGCCAATGGACCCAGTTCCACTTGAACGCCAACTCAGTGGGATCGCTCGCGTACCTCATCACTGGCGGCTCGCTGTTGGGCTACACCTGCTTTATCTATCTGCTCGAGCACGTGCCCGTGGCCAAGGTCTCGTCGAATGCCTATGTGAACCCGCTGGTCGCGGTGTTGCTGGGAATCCTGTTTCTGCACGAGCGGCCGCAGGCGGCGGAGTTCGCCGGCATGGCTGCCATTGTGCTCGCAGTGTTTTTGTTGACAACGGCGCGGGTTAAAGCGAAAGGTAACCCGACGCCGGTCGAACAGTTGGAGCAGATCCCGACGGAGTAAATCAGGTTTGGTCTGATTCCTACTTGAGCAGCAGAACCGAAGCCGCCGATGCAATTCCAGCGATTGAGAAGACAATGCCAAGATACCAGTAGATGCGGCTGCGTGTGAGCAGCGTGACCGAAGAGATGACCAGGCCGATCTCCAGCAACGCTTCGGAAAGATCGAAGCGGTTGGCGCGCACTTCGGCTTGTTCCACTTTCGTCTCCAGTGCCTCGGCCTTTTCCTGGTCTTCCTTGAGTTCAATAACCCACTTGGCCTGATGATCGGCATAGCCCTTGGCGATCTTGTTCGCCGCGTCCTTGTCGGCGATGGTGAGTACACTCAGCAAATCGGTGGCGAGCGCCGTGTCATTGGAGCGGATTTTATGAGCCTGGTATTCGTTCCACTGATCAGTGGCCTTGTTTTGGTCAAGCACCGCCTCGGTGTGTGTGCGGTGACCCAGCACCGTGGTGATGGCCACCAGCACCGCGACAACGCTCATGGTGAAGGCGACCGGGCGGAGCGACCGCTGGTGCTCAATATCTTCGGCTTGCTCCTGCAACTCTTGCGATTCGTTAGCTTCCATTGTGCGAACCTCATTCATCCCTGGTCCCTGCGCCAGAGAAGGACCCATTTTTACGCAAAAAATCGTGGTTGGCTACTTGCGCTTCCAGCGCACGCTGTCTTTTGAGTCTTCGATCACGATCCCCTTTTCGGCAAGTTCGTTGCGGATCTGGTCGGCGCGAGCGAAGTTGCGTTGCTTCTTGGCCAGGGTACGCTCGGCCACAAGAACATCGATGGCCTCATCGGTCAGCAGCTGACGGGATAGAAGCTCAGGAGCCACGTCGCCCATCCGGCCTGTCTGCTCCGCCCATTCAAGCGCTTGCCGCGTGGGCTCGGCGTCGCGATCCTCAATGACGTCAAAGACGGCGTCGAAGCTGGCGAGAACGGCGAGAGCGGCGTCCCGGTCGCCGGCAAGAAAATGCCCCTGGTCAATGGCCGTGTTCGCGGCGCGGACCATCTCGAAGATCGGCGCGCGTGCTTCAGCGGTGTTCAGGTCGTTCGACATTGCGGCCAGATAATCTGCTTGCGCCTTTTGGGCTGCCGCCTGGAGCGCGGGAGTCGATCCTGGCGCAAAGGGCGTTTGAGGCTCAGTAAGCCGCTTTTTGAAAGTTCGAAGACGATCAATGGCATTGGTGGCTTCAGTGAGTCCATCGAAGGTGAAGTTAAGCTGGTGGCGATAAGGCACGGAGATCAGCGCCATCCGAATCGCCGAGGCCTTGTAGCCCTTCAGGAGCAGGTCGCGCAGGGTGAAGAAGTTGCCCTCGCTCTTTGACATCTTGCGTCCATCCACCAGCAAGAATCGCACGTGCATCCAATGCCGGGCAAAAGGTCGATGGGTAACGCTCTCACTTTGCGCGATCTCGTTTTCGTGGTGCGGAAACATGAGGTCTTCGCCACCGGCATGGAGGTCGAAACTCTCGCCCAGGTACTCCATGGCCATGGCGGAACACTCGATGTGCCAGCCGGGGCGGCCGCGGCCGATCGCAGTATCCCAGGAGGCCTCGCCGGGTTTGGCAGCTTTCCATAAGGCAAAGTCGCGGGCGGAGTCCTTCTCATACTCATCGAGATCGACGCGAGCACCGTCTTCCATCCCGCTCAAATCCTTTTTGCTCAATTTGCCATAGTCGGGGAAGGACGCGAGACGGAAGTACCAACTGCCGTCTGCAGTTTGATAAGCGGCTCCCGCGGAGGCCAGCTTCTGGATCAGCTCAACCATGCGGGCAATGTGCTCGGTGGCGCGCGCCAGGATCTCCGGCCGTTCAACTCTTAGAACTTCGAGGTCTTCCAAGAATGCTTGCTCGAACGGTGCCGTGTATTCGGCGATGGGGATGCCGGCCTCAGCAGCGTTGCGGATGATTTTGTCGTCGACGTCAGTGATGTTCATGACGTGGAGGACGGGAATCGAAAGCAGCGCGAGGGTGCGGCGGAGGACGTCTATTTGTAAGAAGGTACGGAAGTTGCCGATGTGGCCGTAGTCATAGACTGTTGGCCCGCAAGCGTACATGCGCAGCGCCTTGCCGTCCATGGGCGAGAGCTCGTCGACTTGTCCCGAGAGAGTATTGAAGAGGCGGAGAGGCATTGGTTTCTGATCTAACTTTTTTGTTTGAAACGGGATGAAATCGGCGGATTCCGGGCCCATTCGATTGTAGCAAGACGGGGATCATGCGTTAGGGGTGTAAAGACCACAAAGCTCGTCCTGCGAGAGCATCTTCAGCGGCGTTTACGGTTGGCGAGAACAAGGAGCATGATGCCGATGCCCGCGGCGGCGGCGCCACGCCAGGCCCAGACAATTTGCCCGGTCATGAAACTGCCCGGAAGGATATTGACACCCTGAAGAATCCAAATGGTGCCCATGAGGATCAACAACCCACCCAGAATGTTGGCGAAAGTGCGCATCCTTCTGCTCCTCATCTCTTGACCATAGTGCTCAGACAGTATGCTACCGCGATGTCTTGGCTGGTGCTGACTCGGTTGGCAACCCCAGGTGTAGGCGCTTCTCCGAATTCCGTTCGAAGAATCTTCCTCCTCAAACCCGCTTTCTCGCTCGGCGGCGAATCTTCCGCCCTGCGCCGGAATCAAAACAAGCGCATTCAGTTTTAGCCCCAGGAGTCCCCATCCATGACCTTATCTATGAATGAAGTCAATAAGTTGAAGATCGCCCCGGCTGTCGAAGGCATTCTGCCGGTGGTGCACAGCCGGTGGAGCCCGCGCTCCTTTTCAGATCGCGACGTGGCGCCAGCCGACCTTGCCAGAGTCTTTGAAGCCGCCCGCTGGGCGCCCTCCTCAAACAACGGGCAGCCTTGGAGCTACTTGGTTGGCGTTCGCGACTCCAGCACGCACCATAAGGTGGCCGCTTCGCTCGCTGGCTTTAACCAGGCCTGGGCACCGCATGCTCCGGTGCTGATTCTGGGCATCACCAAAACCACGTTCGCCCAGAATGGCGCGGCGAACGCTTATGCCCTCTATGATCTGGGAGCGGCTACCGCACTCCTGGTTGTCGAAGCTGCCGCCCTCGGGCTCGCCGCCCACCAGATGGCTGGATTCGACCACGAAGCTGCCCGCGAAGCCCTTGAAATTCCAGAGGATTACGCCCTCGGCTCGGTCATTGCTCTCGGCTATCAGGGTGAGCCTGCCGCCCTGACCAATGAACGCCTGATTGCTCAGGAAGTGGCGCCCCGCCAGCGTAAACCGTTAACAGATTTCGTCTTCTCCACCTGGGGCTCACCCTTTGACCTGGGCTGATCGGCCTGCCCCTCCCGCCTCCGCGCTAAACTTGGGGCAGGAGGGGATCGTCCTTGACTCCCAGGTATTCCCGCAGGCCCACCCGGAAACGCAATCCCGTGCACTGGAAGAGCCGGCTGGCCATCGCTGCCACCGCGCTGATTCTGGGCCTGTTAGGCTGGGCCGCCATCGCGCGCCAGTTCGCCCCTGCGTCGAACACAGCGCTTACGCGCTTTGACGCCATCATTGTCCTGGGCACACCAGCGGACAGCGACGGCAACCCGACCCCTGATCAATTGGCGCGCGTCACTGATGCGGTGCAGGAGTACGAGCGTGGCGTTGCGCCGCGCCTGATTCTTACGGGCGGGGCTGCCCACAACCGTTTTGTCGAAGCGCGCGTGATGGCCAGGACCGCACAAGCGCAAGGCATTCCACAGTCCGCAATCCTGATTGAGGGAGAGGCGAACGACACGATCCAAAACGCCTGCTACACCGTTCGCATCATGCAGGCCCACGGCTGGCACTCTGCTGAAGTCATTTCCACCGCGGTTCACCTGCCTCGCGCCGGACTTATCTTCAACCGCCTGCCTGTGGAGTGGAGCGCCCACGCCGCTCCGCCCGTGACGCCTGAGTCAGCGGCTTACGCAACGAGCGCCGTGATCCTCGAGACCCTCAAGACAGCGCGGTACTTGGTTTGGACCCGACAGACTGAGCACTGCGAGCCCTAGGGCCTCTTCACACTACCAAGGCCGATGCACAAAGATGGGGGTTTGGATTGTCCCCTGTCGGCGCAGTCCTGTAAGCTGGGAGGTGATGCGTCTCCCAGTCAGTTTGCCCTTCTCTCTTGCTGCCGTAGTTGCCTTCGCTCTCTGTGCGCAAAGCAGCGCCATCGCCCAGGTCACCGCCTCGCCAACCAACGGCAATGGTACCTACAGCGCCAGCGATCCGCTGGCCAGCGTGCGCTATGACAATCGCTTTGATATTTCGGTGGGCATGGCCTACGACCACATGAAGGCCGGTCCAACGCTGCTGCAAGGTTCAAACCTCGGCGGCCTCGATCTTTCCGGCTCCTATTGGTTCAGCAAGCATTGGGCCATTGAGGGGTCAGGCCGTGGCTATCTGGGCACCAGCGGCGCCGCGCCCAATGACCAGAGCATCAACGGGCCGTTCGTCAGTGAGTACTTCTTCACCGGCGGTCCCGAGTGGCTTGGCCCGCATAACAAGCACGGAGCAATTTCCGCGCACGCGCTGTTCGGCGGCGTCTATGGGAACTTCGAGCAGGATCTGCGCGGCAACTCTCCGTCGGTGGTGGATTTCTATAACAATCAGCTCGCTCTGGCCGCGATCATCGGCGGCCATATTGACCTGAATCGCTCGGCGCACTGGGTTTTTCGCGTCACACCCGACGCGGTGATGACCCACTACAGCATCAACTACGGGCCCAAGACCTCCCAATTCGATGTCAACTTCGCAATCTCTGTGGGCGTGCAGTACAAGTTCAAGTCGAAGCGGTAAAGCGCCTGGCATGTAAACGTGTCGATGCAACGCAAAGGCTGCCAAGTCCATCTGCGTGTGGTATTCTCCACCGTTCGGCGACGCATGGTTAAAATGTGTTGCCGGAAAATGTGCTTTACCGGATAGCGGCTTCCCCCTTAGCATTCATACGCCCGGGAGGAACAGCAACGAAGGCGGGGTCAAACCTTTATGAGAGACACACTTGGAGTATTGCTTGCGGGAGGGGCAGGAGAGCGTCTCTTTCCTCTTACCCGTGATCGCGCCAAACCGGCCGTGCCTTTCGGAGGACACTACCGGATCATCGACATCACACTCTCCAACTGCATCAATTCAGGCCTGCGCAAGGTTTACATCCTCACCCAATACAAGGCGCTCTCGCTCAACCGGCATATACGCGAGGGATGGACGGGCATTGTGGCCCAGGAGCTGGGCGAGTTCTTTGAGCTGCTGCCCCCGATGCAGCGCACGGGCTCCAACTGGTACATGGGCACCGCCGACGCGGTTTATCAGAATATTTATTCCATCGGCAGCGAACAGCCCAAGTACATGATCATTCTCTCCGGCGACCATATCTACAAGATGGACTACAGCCGGATGCTGCATTACCACAAGGAGACCAACGCCGAGGTCACGCTGGCCACGCTGCCGATATCACCGGAAGAGACGCGGCAATTGGGCGTCGTGGAGGTGGGCAGGACGGGCGAGATTCTCGGCTTTCAGGAAAAGCCTTTGACCACCACATTCCGGTCGCCTTTCAATCCCAATGCCGTGGATGCGTCCATGGGCATTTACATCTTCAACACTGAGGTGCTGTTGAAGGCGCTGATCGCCGATGCCGAGGATCCCGACTCCAAGCACGATTTTGGCCACAACATTCTGCCCAACCTGCTGGGCAAAAAGAAGATGGTGGCCTACAGCTTTGTGGACGAGAACAAGCAGCAGGCGCTTTACTGGCGCGATGTGGGCACACTGGACGCTTACTACGATGCCAACATGGATCTGTGCTCGGTTTCGCCAACCTTCAACCTGTATGACAAAGGCTGGCCCATGCGCACGCGCGTGCGCCAATATCCCCCGGCCAAGTTCGTCTTCGGCGAGCCGGGCCGCACCGGCGCCGCAATCAACTCGGTCATCACCGCCGGCGTCATCATCTCCGGCGCCTCGGTGGCCAACTCCGTGCTGTCTCAGGATGTGCGTGTCAACTCCTACTCCGACGTGGACGCGAGCATCATCTTTTCGCATGTGAACATCGGCCGCCACTGCCGCATCCGCCGCGCCATTATCGACCGCGACGTACACATCCCCGAAGGCACTGTCATCGGCTACGACGCGGTTGAAGACAAGCGCCGCTACTTTGTCACGCCCTCCGGCCTGACGATCGTCACGCGCGACGCTTCGCTGTTTGAGAATCCCGTGGATCCGGAGTTCCTGCAGCGCTACTAAGTCCGATCAGTTCTTCGCAGATCACGACAAGACACAAACGGCCTCTTCCATCTGGGAAAAAGCCTTTTGTGTTTGCGCTCGCTAAGGAAGGGCCGCACACCAGTCTCGCTTTGTGCCTGTGTTGCAAACTCCTCAGGCATTTCCCATGACGATGGTGTGGGGGCTCATGGGGATCGGCTGGCCTTTGATGCCGTCGAAGCCTGCCTCGGCGTACATAGCGGTCAGCTCACTCAGCGTGTAGGCGTCGCCCGCTGCGGTGGACGTTAGCATGGTGAGAGCGAACCCCGCGGGCATGGGCGGCGAGACGCGGTCTTCATCGGGGACAAATTCAAGTGTTGCCGCACGCCCGCCTGGGCGCAGCGCGCCATGCACCTTCTTCAGCAGGCCCACACAGGTGGGTTTGTCGAAGTGATGCAGGAAGTTCGTCAGCAGCACGGCGTCGTATGGCCCGCCGAAGTCCACTTCAAAGGCGCTGCCGGGCAGCATGTCGTAGCGAGCTTGAACGCCTGCCTTCTTTGCGTTTTCAAGCGCGACCCGCAACACGGGTGCCCAGTCAAGACCAGTCACATGGGCTTCGGGGTTCTGTTTGGCGATTTCGATGCCGAAGAGGCCGTGGCCGGCAGCGATATCCAGCACCCGCATCGGGCCGGTGTGCCCTTCCAACACAACCGCGCCAAGCGGAGCCGCCATGGGTCCCATCATCGGCGCCATCTTTTCTGCAAACTCAACCCAAACCGGATTTTCCGGCTCTACGGTGCCTTCGCCCGGCAGACTGGTGCGACCGGTGCGCACCACTTCAGCCAGATGGTCGTAAGAGGCGAGCAGGGCCGGGTTGCTCATGAACTGTGCAATGGAGGCCATGCACGCCGGCGAGGCCGGATCGAGAAACGCAGCGCTCGAGGGTGTGTGCTTGTAGTGACCGTTCTGCTTGGCCAGAACGCCGTTGATCACAAGGAAATCGCACAGGATGCGGATGCCCCGTTCAGAGGCAGAACAGTGGCAGGCAATGGACGCCACGTCTCCCGGCCCTTGACCCACGGCCCGGAAGACATCGAGATCGATTGCCGCTTTCAGGGCTGAGGAGCGCTGGTGCGCCTGCACCATGTCAAAAACCAGGCCCGGATTCAACGGAGCTTCAGCGTGATTCTCTTGGGACATAACAAACCCCCACTTTCATTTGGTTTGGGGATTTCGCTTCCTAGGGGGATTTAAGCCGTTTCGAAGGGGATAGATGGCAACCCATGCCAGATTTCCGCAGCCTATCATACGGCTCGCAGGTGTGTAATCAACCAATTGAATCCGCCCACTCTCCGCTTTCTTCTTCGAATCTTCAAAGTCTGTAACCACATGTGGCCGCAGATGCTCTCATAGGGGTGAACAGTCGGAACTGAGAAGAGAATTGATGATGGAACACATACCTTTGGAACAGACGGAGCCGCCTGAGGCAAGCGAGCCAGGCAGATTGCAGCGCGTGGGCCGTCGCGCGTTCATCCTGTCAGCGGCAACCGCCATGAGCGCGTTTGCGTTCTGGGCCTTGCGCCGCACCACCATCGCGGCCGCCCGTCCATTGACTGAGTCTGAAGGTCCAAAGACCGTGACCGTCGTCGAGTTTTCAGCGGACGGCAAGCGAACCGGCACTGTCACAGTTCCGCGGGTGATCAAATCAGACGAGGAGTGGAAGCGCCAGTTCTCTTCAACGTCGTACTGGGTCACGCGCCACGCTGACACCGAGCGCGCCTTCACGGGCGACAGTTGGGACTTGCACGATCGCGGCCTCTTCCGCTGCATCTGCTGCGACCTGGCGTTGTTCAGTTCTGAAACCAAATTCGATTCCGGCACGGGCTGGCCCAGCTTCTGGCAGCCCATTGCGGAGGAGAACATCGTCAAAACCGTCGACGGAAGCCTGATGGAAGTCCGCACCGCCGTCTCCTGCCGCCTATGCGACGCGCATCTAGGCCACGTGTTTGATGACGGCCCCGCGCCTACCGGGCTGCGCTACTGCATGAACTCGGCTTCGATGCGCTTCGTGAAGCTGGCATGAGCGGAGGGAGTCGCCCAATTTCCGTGTAGCGACAAACCGGAAGCTGGCCCGTCACCTATGCGAGGATGAACATCACTTACCCTTGTAGTCCTGAAACAGCTCCGGGAACTGCTGCTTGAGCGCCTCGATCTTGGGGCGGTCGCAGACCAGAATGTAGGGATTGTCTGGATTGTGGTCCGCGTAATGCTGGTGGTAGAACTCGGCGTCGTAGAAGCCCTTCAACGGCGTCACTTCCGTCACGATCCGGTCGGAGAACACATGCGCCGCGTCAAGCTGCACGATGTATGCCTGGCTGATCTTGCGCTGCTCTTCGTCGGTATAGAAGATCGCCGACCGGTACGATGTGCCGACGTCAGGCCCCTGCCGGTTCAGCTGCGTCGGGTCATGCGCGACGGAGAAGAAGATCCGCAGCAGTTGTCCGTAGGTGATCTTCGAAGGATCGTAGATCACTTGCACCGACTCGGCATGACCGGTCGTCTCCGTTGTCACTTGCGGGTAGGTCGCGGTGTCAGCCGAGCCGCCGGCATAGCCCACAGTCGTGGCCATAACGCCTTTTACGCGCTCAAAGACTGACTGCGTCCCCCAAAAGCAGCCCCCGGCAAACACAGCGGTCTGTTTCCCCGGCTTTTGCGCCAATGGCTCATCGTTTGCGGCAGCGGGCACCGGGTTTTTGGAGGCGCCCCTCGCCGCAAAGGAAACGCAAATGACGATCAGTGCCACAACCACCGCGATCCGCATCAGAAATGTACCGGACATGCGACTCTCCTGGGCCTCAATCATGCAGGCCCGCAGTATTCAGATGCAATTTGGCTGGACAAGGTTACGGCTGCTTGTTCTTATTGCACTGAAACCGGGGCACATAGGTTTCGTTCGACGCTCCCACGGAACTAACCGCACAATTCTCGCGTATTAGCAAAATATGCAATGCGTGGGCACATTAAGCTGGAGCACCATCGGGTTGGCATCGCCGCAAAGACCGACGCGGCGTACCATGGAGGCGCCGGAGATTGGCGCCCAAAGGCCGCCGATGCCCGGCAACGTCAAGGGAGGTAAGATGAACGCTCCTGACGCCCGCCAGCAAAACGTGGAGGTGAGTCCGCTGGAGATCGACTGGTCCCAGACAGTTCGCC
>OBLU010003781.1_pt1 | contig 13702 bp, 9 predicted proteins | sample 1518681 | NCBI WGS metagenome assembly OBLU01 (sample SAMEA3539304, study PRJEB22396) | soil metagenome | biome: tundra; feature: field; material: soil | place: USA | collected 2010-05 | depth 0.15 m
ACGAAGTCCGGGAGATTGTGGTCGGTCTGCCCTTGCGCTTAAGCGGCGCGGAAGGAACGCAATCGGAAAAGATGCGCCGTTTCGCCGACGATCTGCACGCTCACTTCGGCTTGACCGTCCATTTATGGGACGAGCGTTGGACCTCAACCGAAGCCAACCGCCTGCTGCGCGAAACTGATCTGTCTATCAAGAAGCGGGGGCAAGCGGTCGACCGGATGGCCGCTATCTTGATTCTTCAATCCTGGATGGAAGCCCACTCGGCTCGCTGAGCGCGAGCGTGGTCAGGAGGCAAGTTCACTAATTTCCGGGAAGCGCAGATTACATTTCGTCAGCGCCTTGGTGAGCGCCTGTTCAATCAGACTCTCGTCGCAGTTCCGCGAGATAGCGATCTCGCTGACCAGTAAATACCGGGCGCGCTCCAGCATCTTTTTTTCGCGGAAGGAAAGCGACTTGCCCTGTCCGAGGATCAGCAGGCTCTTCAGCACCGCGGCCACGTCCGAGAGCGACCCGGTGCGCATGCGATCGGAATTCTCCTTAAACCGGTCTTTCCAGTCGGCCGCGTTAATGCATTCGCCCGTGGAGAGGTAGTCCACGATCTTCTGTACCTCGCCATTGCGCACCACGGGACGCATCCCAACGCTGTCGACGTTGGCAAACGGCACCATCACCTTCAAGCTGCTGGCTGGGATTTTCAGCAGGTAGAATTTCTCGACCGTAGCACCCATGTTCCGGCTGCTGATCTGTTCGATAATTCCGACGCCGTGGTTGGGGTAAACGATCCTGTCGCCGATGTGGAAAACGTGGTCGCCGCTCATGGAGGAGCCCTCGCCCGAGGGAAGAGAACTTCTGCTAGTCTAGCCGAGCGGCGCTCCTAAGGCAATGAATAAGAAGCGGCGCTCGGCGGCCAACCCGGCCATCGATCCCTCACGGTTTCAGCCAGTCCCAGCCTAAGTCATTTCGGTTGAGCGGGTTGGACCTAGGTAATTTGGATCACGGCGTTGGAGCGTGAATCGGAACCCGAGTGCCAGTTCCCAGTGGCCGAGGGTTATAATGCCCAAGGCGATGACGGAACAGATCAAAAAGAAGCTTCGGGACGAACTGAACACGCTCGAGCATGAGCTGGCCTACGATATCCCCAGAGAGCTCAAGAAGGCCGTCGCCATGGGCGACCTCAGCGAGAACGCCGAGTATCACATGGCCAAGCAGCGCCAGGAGTACCTGAAGGCGCGCGTCCGTCAACTGGGCAAGCGCCTGGCTGACTTGTCGCTGATCAACCTGAACAGTATCCCCAAGGATAAAGTTGGCCTGGGCTCGACCGTGACGATCTACGACGGCACCAAGAATGAAGAAATGGAATACCAGTTGGTGACCAGCGAAGAGTCCGACGTGGCCGCCGGCAAAATCTCAACCACCTCACCGATCGGACGCGCCCTGCTGAATAAGAAAGTTGGCGACACCGCCATGGTGGTCACGCCTGGCGGAAGCCGCGAAATGGAAATCCTGAAGCTCTCTACCATGCACGATCTCGCCGAAGCCAAGCTGGAGGCGGAACTGGACGCGCTGCCGGAGCCGGAACGGGAAACGGAGTGAGGGGCGATCGTCTGAGTAGGACCATATGAGCTGGACCAGCGGAGTCGGTCGCGCCTGCGGCGTTCTGCTCGACGCCATCGTGCGCCTGCTTGCGCTCTCGCGAATCAATCCCAACCTCCTGACCCTGATGGGACTGGTGGTCAACACCTATGCCGCGTTTTTGTTTGGATACGCCAACGGCGACAACCAGCGCCGCATGTTTTTCTATGCCGGGCTGGTCATCATCGGATCGGGATTCTTCGACCTGGTGGATGGCCGCGTCGCCCGCTTGTCGAACCAGGTGACGCGCTTCGGAGGGTTTTTTGACTCGATCGTCGACCGCTACAGCGATGCCTCGCTGTTCTTTGGCTTATTGGTTTTCTATGCGCGTGGCAACCGGTTCTTCTATGTGGTGCTGGCCGCGCTGGCCATGATCAGCGCCATCATGGTGAGTTATGCCCGCGCCCGCGCCGAATCGCTGATCGGTACCTGCCGCGTTGGTTTCATGGAACGTCCCGAACGCTTGGTTTTGTTGATCATCGGCGCTCTGTTCGACGTCATGGCGCCCGTGATGTGGGTGATCGCCGTGCTTTCGACCATCACCGTAATCCACCGCGTCATCTACACCTGGCAGCGGACCACAGAGATGGACACTCCCGCCCGCGCCGCCTGAACGCCCTCCGAACGATGGAGCGACAGACGAAGAAAACCAGCTCTACTGAATTCAGTTAAGCGGCGGCGAAATGTGCTCGCAGCTCGTCGGCGATGCGCTCGGGTGCGCGATCCACGGCCGCTTCCCAGTGCAACCGCTCCATGTGCATGGCGTCACTCCGGTAATAGGGGACCATCGCCGTGCGCGTGATCATCGACAGATGTACGCGCCAACCACGCGAGTTGTTCAGGGACCCCGAATAGAGCGCCAGATTGAAGCTGTTGTACCCCGTCAATTCGTACCACTGGAGGACGCGCGAGATACCTGCAGCAAGTGCATTCAGGTCGTCTTCGGTGAGGTCGAGCAAGGTTTCGCAGCCCGAGACTACCGCCCGCACCTCATTGAAGCCGATAGGAGCAAAAGCGGTAATCCACGTGGTCCGGCCAACCCGAGCCACGAATCGCAGCCCTCGGGCCTCTTCGGTTTCCACCAGGTCTTCCCAATACGGCCGGCCTTTGGCTGTCCAATAAGCGATACTGGCCTCACGCTGCAATCGCATGAGAGTTGTAGGGTGAGGATCGAGATATACCTGCGCGTGCGGGTGTGGTAACGACCCGCCCGATGGATACAGGTAATTTATGTTGTAGGCGCAGTTCTCGGCTCTCGGATCGAAAACATGCACCTTGCGGACATAATCCACGGCAACTGCGAGGTTGTCAAACAGTCGTTGAGGCGTAAACCCGTTCAATGCAAGCCAATGCTGCTGCGATAAAACCGCGACCGCGGCATACTGAGAGTAAGGAACAAGGTTGGGAAACAACACCGACTCTCCCCGCTCCAAGCGTCCGCCGTGGTGAATTGGCTCCAACACTTTGGGAGTGACTCTGCGGATTCGATCTGGGCAGAACGGGCAGCCCGAGTTGGGAGCTTGAAGAAGAGCAAGCGCGCCCTCATCCGCCTTCGAGAGTACGACGCCTTCGGCAATACGAGACGAGGTCCCCAGCAGGGGGTCAAACCGGACCTCCAGAGACTTCATCACCTCGGATCCATCGGGCGAGAGAAAACTTGCCGCAATTTGCTCCGAGCGGAACCGGATGGGGCTGGTCTCGTCTTCTCTGTTTACGGCGAAACCTGGGTCCAAGGACTACCTCCTCGACTCCAAATGCCTTCTCGGACTTGGCCAACTGTGACAGAGAATCTTCCCACATCTCGCGACGGATCGCCCCGTTTTTCTGGAGGTCTCCATGTTCCAGACTTTTCGAGTGCTAGACTAATTCCCGCAACTTCCTGCAAGGACTGAGCGTGTCAACCAATCCTGTTCTGGTCGTTCACGGCGGCGCCTGGGCCATTCCCGACGACATGGTCGAGGCGCACCTCGACGGTGTGCGCAATGCCGCCGCTGCGGGATGGCGCGTGCTTGAGCGCGGCGGCTCCGCTCTCGACGCAGTCGAAGAGGCCATCGTCGTGATGGAAGACGACGAAACTTTCGACGCTGGCCGCGGCAGTTTCCTGAACCGCGACGGCAAGGTGCAGCTCGACGCTTTCATCATGGACGGCTCGACGTTGCGCGGCGGTGGCGTCGGTTGCGTGGAGCGCCTGCGCAACCCGGTTCGCGCCGCCCGGAAAATTCTTAGCGACAGCACGCACGTCTACTTTGTCGCCGAGGGCGCCGAGCGCTTTGCCGCCGAGCACGGCATCGCTCTCTGCCGCAACGAAGATCTCGTCATCCCCAGGGAAGTCGAGCGTTTGCGCGAATATCAGGCGCAGGCCTCAAATCACGGCAACGATCTGTTCGCGCCCACCATTTCCCACGACACCGTCGGAGCCGTCGCCCTCGACCGCGACGGCAATATCGCGGCTTCGACCTCAACTGGCGGCACGCTCAATAAAGATCCCGGCCGCCTCGGCGACTCTTCGCTGATCGGCTGCGGCTGCTATGCCGATAATCTCAGCGCGGCCGCTTCCACTACCGGATGGGGCGAGCCCATCATGAAACTGGTACTCGCGAAGTGGGCGGCGGATCGCGTCGAATCCGGCAGCTTGCCCGAGTGGGTTGCGCAGGAAGCGATGAACTATCTGAAGCAGCGCCTCAACGGCCACGGCGGAATCATTCTGCTCGATGCTCAAGGCCGCTTCGGAATCGCGCACAACACGCCGCGCATGGCTTGGGCGCTCCGTACGGCGCAGCAACAAGAAGCCGGAATCACCCGCAACGGCTGAACTGGAACTGGCCCTTCCGTAGAGACGGGGCTTGCTGCGTCCGCCCTGCGCGGTGCGAACACTCGGGCGAGAGACGGGGCAAACCGTCTCTACAGGTCGTTCGGGTGTGCGCAAATTTTCACAATCCCATAACCCAGCCTTAACATTCCTCGTTTATTAATTTCGCTTGTCCACCTCTGCTTTTTTTTCGCGCGGTTCGGCCGTCTTGGCTTGGAGCTTTCAACCGAAACGATTCCTAATTTGGAGGATCACCCTATGAAGATCAAAAGTTTCCTTCGCGGCGCAAGCTTTGCTGCCATTCTGGTCCTGACCAGCTTCGCCTCTGCTCAACTTCTACCGACCGGGGCAACCATTACACCGAGCGCAGCCCCAGGTTCGATTTTTGTGCCTTTGAGAACTTCTCTGCCGGACTTTCCGTTCTATACGCCGGATGGCGCCGAGACTACAACGATCAGCCCGGATGGAAAAACTTTGCTGATCCTGACCAGCGGCTACAACCTGATGGAAGACGCAGCCGGCAACTACACAGGTACGGATTCCGGTGAGTTTGTTTTTGTTTATGACATCTCCACGCCCGGTACTCCGGTGGAAAAGCAGGTCGTACAGATGTTGGACTATGACCGAACCTTCGACGGGATCGTATGGGCCCCGAATGGTTCCGCATTTTATGTTGGCGGCGGAGCCGACGACGATGTGCACACCTTCACGCTGCAAGGCGGACAGTGGGCGGAATTCGGCACGCCGATCAGCCTCGGCCATGCCGGCGATCTGATGAGCAAGGAGACCCAAACTGGTCCGACGGCTGCTATTCTCGGCATCACCGCCGATGGCAATACGCTCTTTGTGGCGAACCACGAAACCGATTCCGTCACCTCGGTGGACCTGGTCCACGGCAAAGTCCTGCAGGAGTTCGACCTGCGTCCAGGGATCATCAATCCCGCGCAAACCGGCGTCCCGGGCGGAGAGTTCCCCTACGGAATCGCGGTCGCAGGCAACGGCACCGTTTACGTCTCCAGCGTGCGCGATCGGGAGATCGACGTGCTGAATTTTGCCGGTGGTGTTCTGACCCTTACCACCCGGATTCCGGTCGCCGGCAACCCGGAAAGGATGACTCTCAATGCCGCCCAAACCAAGCTGTTCGTGGTGGCGGCGAACTCCGACGAGTTGATCATTATTAACACCGCGACCAACAAGGTGCTGAGCCAGGTCAATGCCAGCGCCCCGGCCGGTGTACTGGGCAACGGACAAACCGTGCCCAAAGGTGCCAATCCCAACAGCGTTACGCTTTCGCCCGGCGAGAGTACCGCATACGTCACGGACGGTGGCACCAACGCGGTGGCAGTCATCAGCCTTACCGGGCAGCAGCCCGCTGTCATCGGCTTGATCCCCACTGGCTGGTATCCCAACTCCGTCAGTGTCAGCCATGATGGCTCGACGCTTTATGTGGTGAACGGCAAGAGCGTGGAAGAGCCGAATCCGCTGAACTGCCGCTACATCAACAACAATCCCGGCGGCGGTTTCGGCTCGGGCTGCGAAACCTATTTCTCGCAGAGCGGCGCCGGCAACCAATATGCGTGGCAGAACGAATCCTCTGGTTTCCTGACCCTGCCCGTGCCCAATGCGGTTCAGCTCGCAGGGCTGACGGGCCAGGTCGCCCAAAACAACGGCTTCAACTTCCAGTTGAGCGCGAACGACATTGCGACCATGACGTTCCTGCGCGATCACATTCAACACGTCATCTACATCGTGAAGGAAAATCGCACCTTCGACCAGGTCCTCGGCGACCTGACCAACGGTGCGAACGCGGATCCGGCATTCACCCAGTTCCCGGCTTCCGTCACGCCGAACTTCCACACCCTAGCTACCAGCTTTGTGACCTTCGACAACTTCGACGACAGCTCGATGGTGAGCTTTGACGGATGGCAGTGGTCGCTCGCGGCACGCGCTCTCGATATGACCGAGAAGTGCGTCAAAGTCAACTACGGCAAGGGCGGGTGCCAGTACGATAGCGAAGGCACGGCCCGCAACATTAACGTCGCGATCACCGGCGTCGCCGCCCGCCAGAAGGAGCAACCGCTTTATCCGCCCGATCCGAACCTGCTTCCCGGGAACGCCAACGAAGAGGAAGCCGACGGTCCCAATGGCGAGGAAGGCACAGGCTATCTCTGGGATGCCGCGCTTAAAGCCCACCTCACCGTTCGCAACTACGGGTTCTATACTGATCTGGGTGCTTTTGATGTACGTGGCATCTCTCCCTATCTCACCAATCCTTGCTCGATGAAGCCTCCCGTCCAGGTTGCGTGGCCGGCAAAGAAAGCCCTGCTCGGCCGCACCGACCTCTGTTTCCGCCCCTTCGACCAGAGCTTCCCCGATTTCTTCCGCTACACAGAATGGGTGCGGGAATTCAACAACCAGGTTAAGCACAACAACATGCCCAGTCTCACCTTTCTGCGATACGATCATGACCACTTCGGCAACTTCGGCACCGCTAGTTTTGGTGTGAATACGCCGGAACTTCAGATTGCCGACGACGACTACGCGGTAGGACTGACGGTCGACAAGATCGCCCACAGCCCCTACGCCAACAACACGCTCATTTTCGTAATTGAAGACGATCCTCAGGATGGTGCCGACCACGTGAGCGGCGACCGCAGTCTTGCTTTCGTCATTGGACCCTACGTGAAGCAGGGTGCGGTTGTCTCCACTCCCTACTCGACAGTGAGTATGCTCCGAACGATCGAACAGGTTTTGGGCCTGCCTCCACTGAGCGTGCATGACGCGGGTGTTGAGCCCATGACGGACGCCTTCAACATCTCGCAAGCGGGCTGGACCTATTCCGCAATCCCGTCCGCCTACCTCTACGGCACCACGCTGCCGATTCTGAACAAGTACGTTCGGAATCCCGACGCCATACCGCATCCGACGCACGACGCGGCCTGGTGGGAAGCGCAAACCAAGGGCATGGATTTCAGCCAGGCAGACAAGGTCAATCCAGATCAATTCAATCGGATCCTTTGGAAAGGCCTGATGGGAGGCAAGCCCTATCCCGCGTCGAAGCCTGCCCAAAAACCCCAGCCGGAGACAAAAGAAGTCAGCCATACCTCCTCTGAATAGACCCAGGGCCGCAGCCCAGCAAGCATCCCGGCTGTCTCGTTATAAACGGTGACAGCCGGGAGTATCTATAATTCTTATCAGGCTTCGGAAAAACTAGGGTTTCGTATAGGGATTCGGGCAATGAAAAAGTTTGGTTATATCCTGGTTCTCCTCTTCGGAGCACTTTCAACTGAATCGCGTTCCCAGAGTGTGGTGACGACTGGAGTCGTGCGCGGCGTGGCAAGGGACAGCTCGGGCGCTTCGGTTCCGGGCGCCACCGTTGTTCTTTTAGCTCGCAGCACCGGCCAGACGTCGACGCGGAGAACCAATGATGCGGGGATTTTCGTATTTCCCTCTCAGCCCGTCGGAACCTATAGCCTGGAAGTGACGGCTGCCGGATTTCGCAAGGAACTCGTGGAAGGCATTTATGTGCAGGTCGGCCAACCGACCACGGTGAACATCAGCCTCCAGCCTGGAGCGGGCGCCGAGTCGATTACGGTAACCGGCGAATCCCCTCTTCTGCGGACGGAAGACTCCAACCAGAGTTCCGTGGTGAATCGCGAACTTCTTGATGGTCTGCCTCTGAGCGGAAGGCGATTCCTCGATTTCGCCTTGCTCGTTCCCAATGCCAGCCCCGACGGCCAGGACGGCCTGGTGAGCTTCGCCGGCGAACAAGGCGGCGAGGATACGGGCTACGCCAACGCCAATGGCGCCAACTCTTTTAGCGTGGATGGCGCCAGCGCCACCAGCAACTACTTCGGCAACGCGCGCGGCGGCGAGAAAGTACCGTACATCTTTGGCGAGGATGCGATTGAGGAGTTTCAGGTTGCCGTGACCCCGTATCGAGCGGACTACGGCGGAGCCGCATCTGGCTTTGTGAATGTGGTGACGCGCTCCGGCACCGATACTGTCCACGGCGGCGCGTTTTACTACAACCGTAATTCTGGAACCGGCGCGAACGACGCCATCGACAAGGCCAACGGCTTTGCCCGCCCGGTGGACATTCTGCAGCAGTTCGGCGGCGGCCTCGGAGGTCCGATCGTCTCGCACCGTGCCTGGTACTTTGTCGATTACGAGCAGCAGCGCCAGAAGAATCCCCTCACTGCGATCAACCCCAGCTTTGTGGGAATTGACCAGACGGATTTCGGCGTACCCGACGGAGTTCAACTTCCTGCTCCCAACGCGCCTTTCCCGGTTCCGAGCACTTTTGCCACCGCCGACCCGAGCAACCCGGTGTACCTGCAGGACGTCGCGAACGCGCTTAACGCTATCCAGTCGAATCTCGGAGTCCAACCCCGTTTTCGCAACGACTGGTCGTTGTTTTCCAAGATCGACTACCGCGATGCGAAAGACGACCGCTTCTATCTGAGCCTGAACTGGAACCGTTTCGATTCACCCAACGGTTTCATTCTCGGCAGTCAGACCGCGCTTTTCGGCAAGAGCACGCTGGCCAATGCCTTCGTGCGCGATTACCACGCCAGCGCCGGCTGGAGTCACGCGTATGGCAGCAACCTGCTGAATGAATTGCACGCCAGCTTCTCGCGCGACGACCAGTATTCCACTCCGACGGGAATGGTGAATCCGCTGCTCCCGACCGTCTTGCTGACGCCCACGGGAGGCGAAGATGAGAGCGGCGGGGGTAGCAACTTCCAATTGGGCAACGCTGGCTTTGCCGGAGGCCGCACCGACGAGGCGATATGGCAGCTTTCCGACCACGTGAGCTATCTACGAGGAAAGCACACCTTTAAATTCGGAGTCGAGTTCACACGCACTCATTTGACCGACCTCGCTTTCGGCGGCTTCGACCCCGACGCGCAAGCGCAGAACGGCACCTTCCGCGGTACCTATACCTTTACCGACCTCTCCCAGTTCGCTCTAGGAATCTACGACAACTTTTTCCAGAGCACCGGGCAGCCCAAGTTTTCGTTCGACGTTCCCTACCTCGGCCTCTACTTTCACGACACCTACCAGATTCGGCCGCGCCTGACGCTGGACTTGGGGATACGCGAGGACTTTCAGGTCTATCCGCAGCCGAAAGAGAATCCAGCATTCCCGTTGACTGGCCAGTTCCCCAACCAGTACCAGCGCATCGCACCGCGCTTCGGATTTGCCTGGCAGCCGCTGGACAGGACCGTGATCCGCGGCGGATTCGGAATGTTCTACGAGAACTTCAACGGCCTGAACTACCGCAACGCCGTGGTCTCCAACGGACTACTCTCGCAGCAAGCCTCGGTGAAGTTGGACTACGATCCGAATCTCGCGCCCAACCAGCAGATTGCGGTCTTCCCAAACCAGATCACCGATGTTTCCCAGTTCTCCGCTCCCGACATCTCTCTGGTCGACCCGCATTTCCACTTCCCCTACATTCTGCAGGGAAGCCTGCAGATTGAGCGAGAAGTCCTGCGCGACACCGTCGTGACCATCGGAACCACCTGGACTCATGGTGTGCACCTGATCGCGTCCAGCGCCTACGATCTGAATTTGAACCCGCCCGCGGGCACCACCACCTACACGGCTGCGGACACGGGACGTTCGGTGGTGCTTCCCAACTTGGACTCAGGCCTTTTGACCGAGGGGCGCCTGACCTCCAACTTTGGCCAAATCAATGCGCTGATTTCGCCCGGTATCAACAATTACAACTCATTGTTTGTGCAGGGGCAGCGGCGTTTCCGCCATGGGCTGGCATTTCAAACCGCATATACGTTTTCGAAAAACATGATGTCTCGCGGGGTGGATTTCAATAACCAGTTTGATTTCAGCAACACCCACGCGCCGTACTTGCTCGATCAACGCCATCGCCTCTCCGTCGCCGGGGTCTACGAACCGGGCTGGGGGGCCAATTTGAAATCGGGACTTTTCCGTGCAGCCCTCTCGAATTGGACCATCAGCACGGTGATGCAGTTCGCCTCCGGCCGGCCCTACGCAGCGCTGATCGACGTGGCTTGCCCGACCGACCAGTGCGACACATTGAACAACACCGCCGCCCTGCAGGCCACCGCCAACTCTGCTCTTGGCATCAATGCCGGCAGCCCGAGTCCCTTTGCCGGCTTGGATTCTTTCTATGGCCCCTGGACCAAGCAGGTCGATATGGGTCTAACGCGCCGCTTCAACCTTACCGAGCGCCACGCACTCACCTTGCAGGCGCAGGTCTTCAACATCGCGAATCACGCGAACTATTACGTCCAGAACGGCACCGGAGTGATTCCCATCCAATACAGCCCCACCGGACCGACTTGCGGCGACGGGGCGACCCCAAACCAGCAGTGCTATCTGGTTCCCAGTTCAAGCTTTGGGACACTTCAGACCATCAACGCACTCAATGGACCGCGCGTGATGCAGTTCTCGCTCAAGTGGACGTTCTAGCGCCGCGCACACGTGAGAATTGTTCCGATGGAGAAACGGGCGTCTCGCCCGTTCGGCAGCGAGGTGGCCGGGCGGGGACGCCCGGCGCTCCATCGGCGTGGTTTTGATTCTTGCTGAGAACTGAGAACTGTCTTCAAAAGTCCAAATGAAACCGCAGGCTCGGCACCAGCACCGGTCCCCGGTCGCGGTTGTAACCGGGATTGTTTACGTGCTGCAAGTCGAAAGCGGTGTAGATGCCCCGCCAGACGTGCACGTTGTAATAAGTCTCGAAAATGTTCTCGCGCCCGTAATTGAGTCCGCCATCACCCAGCAGAAAGCCCAGTCCGCCCAGCCGCAGATAATTCTGGTGGTCTTTCTTTATGGCGTTGGTCACCACCACCACGCCGACCTTGTCGCGCTGGCGCTTCCAGCGCTCTCCGGTAAGATCGCCTCCCACCTGCAGGGTCTGGTCCACTTCGGTGTACGCGAAGGATTCGTGCTCGCCTTCGTTCCATCCGAAACGGGAGAAAACGCGGGCGTTCTTGCTGACCTGCTGCATCAGATTGACGTCGAATCCATACTTGATCGTGGTGCGCTCGGGGTGGAAGGTAATGATGGGCCGCGGCGTCTTACCCGCCAGGTAATTGGCGACCGCATCCCGGTACACGCCCATGTTGGCGTGGTTGACGTACGTCAGAAGGCGGAGCGCGGTATTCCGTTTCCCGGCGACACTGGGATGCAATTCCAGTTCGAAGTTTTCTGCCCGCGCTTTGCGCAGATTCCACTGCAGGTCAATGCCGTTGGCGATTTTCGGCATCAGGCCCTCGGCGAAACGGAAGGCCCAGTTGCGGTCGTGGTATTCGGCGAGCATGCCGATCGTGTATCCGCGTGTGTCCGCGGCATAGTCGTAGGCGCCATTGTCGTCCACCGTCCAGTTCATGAACTGCAGGTGGCTGTCGGTGCCGGCGTCGTTGATGTCAAAGAAGTCATTGATCCCCATCTTGCCGAAGCGAAGCTCGATCCGCCGCACCGGGACCTTCGCCGCCAGGTACCAGGGATTGCGCTCCGCCTCAGCTGTCTCGTCACTCAAAGGAATAATCTGACGAATCATTCCGCGCGCGATGTAGGGTACGGGTCCGAGCGTGGGGTTGCGCACCACGTCGAGGTCGGTGAAGCCGCCGAGCCCGAGAGCGTCGCTGAGGCCGCCGCCATCGGCCATCTCGAAATGCATGAAAATTTCGGTGGTGCTGGTGAGCTGCACTCCGGTATAGAGCGTGCCGATATTCGAGGTGGCATACTCCGGATGGGTCTTAAAGCTGTTTGGCCCGTTGTATTTCGCGTCAAACGACGGATGCCACTGCATGATGATGTTGTCTTGTCCGGAGACCCACCAGCGCGAGGTCTGCGAATGCGGAAACATGGTGAGCTCGGGATCGTCGGCATCCGGGGAGGCGGGAGCGGCGATTGGGGTGGAGTCGGAGGCGAGTTGCGACTGCGCCCAGCAGGCAGGAACGGCGGCGCCCAGCACGAAGGCGAAAGCCATAATGCAAATGAATTTCAATTTCAATATCATGAGAGCAAACTAGCGGGCTCGCGCCGCGCCCGGCAACGCCTCCAATCACCCCTGGACGTGATTGCAATACGCGGGCACATACAGTTTACGCAGTTCCCTCCGCGTCCGGTTCTTAGTCCGTATGCCCAAGGGATTCGCGCCTTGTCCTGATGATTAACGCAAGTATACTGCAAGATGTTAACTGTGGTTAATATTTCTTCCCGCCACCAGGATTCCAGTAGATCGGCGTATCCTCGCCAGTACGAAATAGTACACAAAAGCCGGCAAAGGCCCGGCAGGAATTGCATTTTCATGATGCAGCGTCATCAGAAGTTCGGCTGGTCCCGACGAACCATCCAAAAATAAAAAGGACAGCCCGGAGCCCCCCAAGGCCGTCCTGATAAACCCTCCCGGTTAGAAGGGCAACTGCCATCAAGATAACCGTGAGAGATTGCTGGAGTATTGCAGTTTTATGAAAGTCCGATGAATTCGATACGGCCGCAAGGCGCCCCGACAGCGCTCCAGTTTGGGGAGCCCTCACTGTTTTACCGGCGGGCGAATAGCTTCTCAATGCAGCGCGCAATGATCCGCTCGGCAGCGCGAATACTTGCGATACTGTAACGTGGAATCACTCGACAGCGTGGAAAGCCAAGCCCCTTTACTCGATCTGCGGAACGTCCGCGTGATGCGCGGAGAAAAGATCGTCCTCGACGACTTCAGTCTTCGCGTACATTTGGACGAACATGTGGCGGTGCTGGGGCCGAACGGTTGCGGCAAATCCACCCTGATCAAGACCATCACTCGCGAGTGCTATCCGGTGGCTCGCGAAGGGTCGAGCATGACCATCCTCGGCCAAAAGAGCTGGAACGTCTTTGAACTGCGCTCCCTGCTGGGCATCGTGTCCAACGATCTGATGTCTTCGTGTACCGGTGATGCCAGCGGCCTGGACGTGGTGCTGTCCGGTTTCTTCAGCAGCACGCGCATCTTCCCTAACCACACCGTCGATCCCAAACACAGAGAACTGGCCGAGGCCGCCTTGGCCCAGTTGGGAGTCTCACACCTGGCGGAGCGCGCGGTGCAGGAAATGTCGTCCGGGGAGGCCAAGCGCGTCTTGATCGCCCGGGCGCTGGTCCATAAGCCGCCCGCGCTGCTGTTTGACGAACCCTGCAATTCTTTGGACATTTCGGCGCAACACGGCCTCCGAGAAACGATGCGCTCCCTAGGAGTCTGTCGGGAATAGGCAAGCACACGCTGCAGGGTTCCCCGGGGGAGGC
>OBLU010003782.1_pt1 | contig 13702 bp, 11 predicted proteins | sample 1518681 | NCBI WGS metagenome assembly OBLU01 (sample SAMEA3539304, study PRJEB22396) | soil metagenome | biome: tundra; feature: field; material: soil | place: USA | collected 2010-05 | depth 0.15 m
GGAGGAAGGCCAAACTTCAGCATCTTGAATGATCTCGTTTATCTGACCGATCCTTCAGACTAGTTTTGGTGACGAATTGGTGACGAGTTTTCCATCTCAGACTTGGATCCCCATTGAGAGTGCAACGGTAGCGAGGATTGAGCCTGGGCCGGACCATTTATAATCCGGAAGTTTCAAGAACTTGGAGCCACGCCAGTGAAGTCGTTTATCGTAACGTTCAAGCCTGCCACGGAGAGCCCAGAGCGTGGTTGGCCTTTGGAGGATTTGCAGAAACTCGTGCTGCGCCACCGGGCGGGAGAGCGCGTTGAGGACTACTGGAAATTTCGAAACCGCAAAGACGTCTCAATTGGGGATCGAGTGTTCCTCCTGCTCCAAGGGAAGGGCGGACCTGCGATCATCGGCTATGGCACAGTTGTGGGATTACCCGAAAATGATGATGGAAAGTGGTCGGCCCCGATTCGATTCGAATCCCTCGTGGACCCTGCAACGGAGGTCTTAGCCAGCAGAGAGGACCTTCTGCCGATAGAGGGAGGGCACAGTGTATGGCATACTCGCGCAAGTGGAGTTCAATTGCAGGAATCTATAGCCGCCGATCTTGAAAAACTTGTCGTAGGCACGTTGCCAAAACCCAAGAATGATGAGGTAGATTCAAATCCGGATTGGGCGCGAGATGAACTGATCCTTGCCCTTCATTTTTACTTGCAACATCGTCCCAATCCACCAGGAAAGGGTAGCCCAGAGATCATCGAACTGAGCAAGGCTTTGAACCGGCTTGGTGAGAAGCTTTTTTCCCCAGGGGAGCGCGCGGATACGTTTCGGAACGAGAACGGAGTCTATATGAAGCTCATGAACCTGCGGCGGCTTGATCCTCTATATACGTCGGAGGGCAAAACGGGACTGTCAAGAGGTTCAAAGGCGGAGGAAGAGGTTTGGACGGAATTCTCCGGAGACGCGGCGCGCTGTCGGAATGTAGCTGAAGCCATAATGGCAAGCCTAGACGACCCAGAGGTCGGCACCGCATGGCTTGGAGCGGAGATCAGCGATGAAGGCATACAGGAGGCTCCCGAAGGTCGCCTCCTGACTCGGAAGCACCTGGCGCGCGAGCGAAACCGCAAGTTAGTCGAGAGCAAGCGCAACCAGGACATGAAGAGGCATGGGAAGCTGGCTTGTGAGGCCTGCGGCTTCGACTTTGCCATCCACTACGGTGATCGTGGCAATGGATTCATCGAATGTCATCACATCAAACCGGTTGCGGACATTGTGGAAGGACAAACGACACACATAGACGACCTTGTGCTTCTCTGTTCAAATTGCCACCGAATAATTCATCGGCGCAGACCTTGGCTTTCCGTCATAGCGCTCAAGGATTTGATGAGCGAGGTCAGGCTTATAATAAGAGCCATATAAGAACACCGGCGGCGCCTCCATGCCACAGCGGGTCGTTGCACACCCCGATGCTGATCTTTACTTTCTATGACCGGTAAAGCACCTTCATTTTCGTAGGTCATCCAAAAACTCCGATGCTGGAGCAACGCCGCTCACTAAGAGATACTCTCGTGGTCGCGTGCAGGCAACGTAAAGCAGCTGTCGTTCAGTGTTGTAAACGTCTTCTAGATCGGCATCATCAACAACTGTTTCGATCCGTTCCTGCAATGGAATTACCTCGTCGTCACAAGCCATCACCGCAACGGCTCGGAATTCCAAGCCTTTGGCTAGGTGCATCGTGCCGATCGAAATCTTCCCGACTGCTGTCTCCACATTGTCGTCAAGCACCTTCAAGGGAAGCAATGCGCGTTTTGCAGCCGCTTTAGCCCTATCGAGTTCCGCCGAGGATCGAACAAACACCGCTATTTCATGAGGCTGAACGCCTTCACTCGTTCGTGCCTTCAGCCAGTCGCCAACAATCTCGGTTTCTTCCGCGACGGTATTCAGAATCTTGATGACCGGGAGGGGGCCGTTGAACAGAGAAACTGTTGTCCTACGGTCCTCGACGTTGCCGTCAACATCCGACACTTGTGGGCCCAGGAGTCGGTCCGCTTGTATCCTTATCTGGTGTGATGTCCGGTAGTTGATTCTCAAGGTTGTTGAGCGACCGCGGACATCGACCCCCAGAGCCTTCCATGAGAACGGCTGCTGGAATATGCGCTGCCCAAGATCTCCAGCGAAAAAGAGTTTGTTCGGGCGACCGGCACCCAGGGCAGCGAGGAATCTGAGCTGCGCAATACTTACGTCCTGAGCCTCATCGACAACTACAAAGTCGAATGGCGAACGCGTACTACCCTCGAAGTGCGATGCAAGCCGATTGAACATCCCCGAATACGTGATGAATTCTTTGGATCGAAGTCTGGACCTCACATCCTCAAAAATCGACCAAAGCAATGCTCGCTGGGGCTCCTTGAGGCGCGTCTTGCGTCCTAGGCGCGACACATCGCGATAAGCCTCCCAAGTATCCAACTGCCATCCATCGACGACCTGTTCCCATTCCGTTATCAGGAAATGGAGTGAGAAACGGTTCCCCTGTGCTGCGTTGGAGGCATCTTCGATAATCTGGCGAATCGTTTCGCCAGTGGCGATCTGAAGCTTACCCAGATTTACTTCATGCAATCGCCTGCCTATCGAGTTCATCGCGTGCACTTCAATACGCTCCCCTAAGCGCGGCTCGTTGCTAATTAATAGCCTCAGCTTTGACCGAAGAGCGTTCGCCAGCGTCTCGGAGAACGTTGTGAGCAATAACCGAGTCTCCGGGTTAGCGCGAGCCAAATGCACGGCCCGATGCAGAGCGACAATTGTCTTTCCCGTACCTGCCGAGCCGGAAACGCGCGCTGGCCCGCTGTAGTCACGCTCGACCAACTGGCGCTGCGCGGGGTGGAGAAAGATCGTCCATTTTTCCCACGGATATTCAAACGCCCGCTCAAGCTCTTCCTGACTACTGATCGTTCGGAATCTGCGCTGTGCATCGGGATGATTGAATGCATCCAGAGTAGGCTCTGACACCTTCGTTGCTGCGTCTAAGCCCGCACTTGGGGCATAAGCGTGCACGGACGGTAAGACTTGAGCGAGTGTCCGCGGCTCGCCGCCAGTGGCCAAATTGAGTAGAGCTTCCGCAGCTTCAGCGGGCAGATGCCCAGCCAAGTCCAAGACCGAATCTTCGTTAGCGTTCCGTGCGTCGCCCAGCCACTCACGCGGCACGCCGAAGGCAAGCAATTGGTCGTCTGATAGAGCGGAAAACAAAGGAGGCTTTGCTTCAGGCTTGGGCTCCACCTCAACGTACTTGGGGATCGCAATTTCTTGGACTCTCTCCCGAATTTCTACCAGCTGCGCTGCGCCTGTCTTCGGGTGCGTCTCAACCTTACGGCGTTCCGCCCACTGATATGCCTCGTCGTGATGATTCACATAGCACAACAACAGACTTGTTCCTGTCTTGTGTACGATCAGACGAACGTCCCGACTCACACGGATGGACCAGAAGTTGGGATCTTTCGCTTTCGCGAGTTTGTGGAATTGCAGACTCGGTTGACTTGGGTTCAACTGGAGATCAAACGCCGCAGTCTTCACGGCTTTCTGTTCCTCGCCAGTCAGCCTGGCGAGGCTGTCAGTGAACGTGTCCGCAATGCGAAATTCCATTTTTAATCCAGACTCAATAGCTATCTTGGCCCCAACGTTCGAGTGGGCAAGAGTTCCATTCGTCAGCAGGAAGTCTCTCTAGGTAGCCGATTGCCTCCACCACGCAACCGTTGTCCAGCGCCCATTCAAGCTGCCTGCGCAGCCGAGCGTGTTTTTCGCTATCAGGTTCGCCAGAAGCAGCGAGGATCAGCGGGACGGGAGGCTGCTTTTTGCCAGGCTTACTTCTCGTTCGAAGAAACTCATAGAACTCATGCCAATGCATCCCAGCGGGGCTCGATCTTCCCTCTGCCTTGATTGCGCTGAGGAACTGATCAATGCTCGAAGCTCGGCCGGTCATACCCGGAACACCTTCATCACCTCGTCGCCAAGGTGGTTAATAACCTTCACCGCAATTCGTCCTGAATCGGGCTTGTTAAACGGGCGCGAAGTATCGCTGTGGAGCGTTGCCCAAGCTTCTTCATTGATCTCGGCCTTCAGCGTTGTCTTGAGTGCCTTGTAGGGATCATTCGCGCCAAGAAAATACGCGTGGCGGACGAAGAAGCTCTCTTCGTTGTAGTCCGTGTCGATGAACCAGCACGCGATCCCATCGGCACCATCGCTACGAACCTCACCGGTATTCGGATGGAATACATCCACCCCGTTGACTTTGACCTGGACTTGGCCATCCTTCGCTTTAACGATGTCGATGTCCGGCTCCCCAAAGATCACGAAGAGGTTGCCTTTGCCGGTGTTCTTTAAGTCATCCGCCATGTGCAGGTCGGCGTTCATACGCGCCTTTAGCACTGGAATCCGACCAAGCTTGTTGAATTCCGCCGAGTGAGCGTCGTAGTTGAAGGCACATGTGATGAGCAGGTCAAACGCTGCGTCACCCGCCTCGCGGGCCGCAGCAACCAAATCGGGTCGGGAAACTGTTCCGAACTCGGGACCGATAAGGATCGCCGCCCGTTTCTCTGATTTGGCGTCTCCTTCGAAATACTTTCCCTCAGCGCATACGAAATACCCCGGCCACGGTGTAATCGACGAAAACGCAATCTTGTCCGCCTTATGTGCCTGTTGAACCCCTGCTGTCTTGAGGTTGTCAAGAATCATCTGGACAAAGTCTGACTCATCGTTACGGCCACTTTTGGATTTCGGCTGGCCATCAATCCATTCACCGTCTTCGTCTACCGAGATCACTCGGTGTGGGGAGAGGCTTTCCACGGTGAAGGGTCCGGCTACTCGGACCGTCTTCTTATCCGCGTAGGGCTTGTCGTAGAGGAATTCAAACTCGGCCTTGGCCGCGATTGAATTGTCGATCTCCTTCTGGCGCTCAATGCGGGCCTGCCACCAATCGGACAGCAGCTTTGTTGGAACCTCGGGCCACGGATCGGCGGGGCGATCGGGGAGCGTCTCCAAAGTGTAAGATCGCTTAAGATTGTAATTAATAGCCTGAAGCGCTTCCGCTATCTTCTGTGGCCTCTCACCATTCTTGCGCGCTCGCTCAGATTTGAGTTCGTAGAACAGTTCTTGTGTCGTGCTGTCCCATAGGTCTTCAGCCTCGCGCGGGATCTCCCATTCCTCCCAAGTCTTCTTAAGAGCGGCGTTTAATGCTTGGCGCAACGGTTCCAGCTTCGCCTGCCAATTCTCCCAGAGGACATCAATCTCCGAGTTGTTCGCGATTGCCTTGAGCGTGATATGTGGCACGCGCTCATAGACGAAGCCATAGCGGAGGTTCCCATGCACCGGTTGCGAACTCGGTGGCGTACGAGTGACTTCGGCTTCCTTAACCTGCCCCTCGCGAGAATCGGCTAACAGATAAAATGGATAGCGAGATCCCATGATACGGGCCCGCGCCAACGCCAACGCTACGCGTGACGTATCAATGGTGATCCAACGCCGGCCCCATTGTTCGGCAACGGTTGCGGTCGTGCCGGAACCACAAGTGGGATCGAGCACGAGGTCACCGGGGTCGGTCGCCATAAGTATGCAGCGATCTACAACCTTTGTATTGGTTTGAACGACATAAGTTTTGGCCTCGTTAAACCCTCCGGATTGCGTGTCTAGCCAAAGGTTATCTCGGCGCTTTGCAGGCCAGTTTTCCCAGTAAAGCTTGTGGTGGAGACCCGTCTTGGTAAAAACAAATCGATCGGCCTTCGCCATTCGTTCAAGGCCAGTAATTGTCGTCTTCCAATGGCTGTTTAGTGCTGGCTTGAATGTGGTATTACGGCATCTAAACTCTTGGACAGAATTCGATGCCCCATCAGACTGTAGCGGCCCAAGACGATAAATTCTTACATTAGGTGGAAGTGCTTCGAGCCCTTCTCGTTCCGGGGTCGTCATTCGCCGAACGTGAAACTCTTCACTTTCCAAAAACACATAGTACGGGTCGCCTAGGGATGGGCGCGGGGACGACTCGTATACGGGTCTAGTCTTGGTCGCTTGCCGGTTTTTGGCAAACCACAAAATGTAGTCGCAGATATTCGAAACGCCAGATGGTGCGAACCCCCCTGTCTTTTGGAAGACGATTTCGCTAAGAAAATTGTCGTCCCCAAACACTTCATCCATCACAGTACGAACCCGATGCACATTTTCGTCACCGATCTGGACAAAGATAGAGCCTGACTCGCTGAGTAAATCGCGAGCCACGGTGAGGCGATCTCGCAGATAAGTAAGATAGCTGTGAATACCATCGCGCCACGTATCACGAAAAGCCTTCACCTGCTCGGGTTCACGAGTAATGTGTTCTACGTTTCCGTCCTTCACATCACGGCTCGTCGTTGACCATTGGAAGTTACTGTTGAATTTGATGCCGTAGGGTGGGTCGATGTAGATACACTGCACCTGACCTCGCAGTCCTTCGCGCTCGGCAAGCGACGCCATCACTTGGAGGCTGTCGCCGAGGATCATGCGATTGCTCCAGTGAGCATCGTGCTGATAGAACTCTGTTTTGGAGGCCTCACTCGGAAGACCATTGAAGTCGGCGAACAGGTCAATTTGATCGTTGACTGCGCTGGAATCGGCCTCCGTCCGGCGTTGGAGCTCATCAATAAGCACCTTCGGCTGAACTTTTTCCTGGATGTAAAGAGGTGGTGCATGCACGACCAGATCAGACCAATCTTGCTCGTCCTTGCCTCGCCAAACGAGCTGCGGGTCGAGATCGCGATTTCGCCGTTCATAGGCGACACGAATTGGGCTTTGCTCATCGACCCGCATTACCGACTGGAATTCAGCCGTTGGAATGTTCCTGCGCTTCGCCTTATCGTGCGTCAGCGTTTCAACTTTCTTCTTTTCCTTCTGCTTTGAACCGTTCTTCGCCATAGGATTCTTTACGCCATCTGCGAGACCGTCACAGACTCGATCATCTTGTTAAATTCCACCTCAACCTTGGCCGCAAAGTCGGATTCGATCTGGTAGACCTCAGTGAACTCGGCGAACGCCCAACGGCCATTCTTGCCGCTGTTGTTCACACCCGGCACCCAATACGTCTCCATCGTCGTTTTCTTCTCTTTTGCGTCCTCCCGCCGGTAGCCCTTGATCTCCACAATCAAGTGCAATGGGTCGTCCTCGCCGTGCCCGTCGTTTACCAGCACGATGAAATCAGGCCGGTACTTGCGGTTTTCAGAACCAAACCGATACGGCACTTCCAGACCCAAATTGTGATTCTTCACGTACGCCTTCACCCGAGGATGTGACTCAGCCACACGGCAGAACTCAGCTTCCCAATCGCTATCGAGAATTACCCAGTTTACGTGGCAACGACGCGCATCCGTCTCCCAACGATCCGTCCTGGAAGTGGTGAACTTCACATAGCTCGTCGAACCCATAGGATTGTAGGGGTCTGGGATCGTCTTGATCGGCGATTTCCCGATTGTGTCGCGGACGATCGCCGCGGTGATGCGTTCACACGCCATGTCTGCCAGTTCCTGATACATGAGCTGCGCAGGGAAAGTACCGCCCTTGCAGACAAGATAGCTGTCCAGCCATTCCTTGGTGATCCGTTTGAGCTGCCCAAACAGGTGCAGCTTGGGTTCTTCCCCAGGATCACGCCACTTCGTATAAAGCAATCGTTTGGCGACGTGAAAGAGTAATGTTGACCGCCTCATGTCACCGAGGTGCTCAAGACTGAGCTCGACACCCTCGCCGATGATGCCGGCGTTCCTTGTGATCGAGGGACCAACAAGGTCGGGAGTCAATTCCAGCACCGAGTCATCGTTGAATTGTGCAGTCAGACGCTCTTCGGGTAGTTCAACTCTGTATCCGGCAACACGTGGAAAAGTAATTTCAAGCGCGTCGCGATCAGGACGGACTGCCCTGACCTGGATCGTTTCACGAGGCGGCTGAGGCGGAGCGATGACCGGCTTGGCTGCGAAGTCGAACGGGATACCAAGCACGTCGGCATACTCAACATTAAAGAGACCCTTGTCAGGGCCTTCCTCATTGAGATCATACGATTGGCGCCGCAACGCTCTTCCTATGACTTGTTCGCAGAGGAGCTGAGTTCCGAATGCTCGAACACCCAAAACGTGGGTCACAGTGTTGGCGTCCCAGCCTTCGGTGAGCATCGAAACCGAGACGACACAGCGGATTGATCCGCCAAGACGGTCCGGCTTGCCAACAGTATTCATCACTTCGCGAAGCAAATCCTGGTCGGTGATGTTCTCCGCCTGTTGGCGATCTCCTGTGCGCTCGACAATCTCGCGTCTGAATCGATCAATCTCGTCAGTCGCCATTGACCGGAACTTGTCGTCCAATGCATCTCCCGATTCAAGTTGCTCGCTGTCGATCAGCAACGTCCGCGGACGGGGAATCGGATTCCCGAACTCGTCAAAGTTCCGGAAGAGCGCCAGCCGGCCATTTTCCAGAGTAGTTGACCCGTCCTCATTTTCGCGGTGAAAACCTGAAATGAAGTCGTAAACAAGCTTCGATGTGGAAGTGTTATTGCAGACGACGATGAAGCAAGGTGGAACTTTGATCTTTCGTTCTTCCCACAGAGCAAAGGTCTTTGCGTAGTGACCGTACAGCGCTTCCAATGCCGTCTGTAACTCAACGGGAAGACTGAGCGGATCAAGCGCCCCTGACTTGCCCCTGCCTTTCTTGGGCATTCTGGTGCGAATGTGCTCCCATAGGTTCCGGAATACCGGTACTTCCTCGCCAGGAATATTGTCAGCCACTGGCACACGCGGAAGTTTGACGATGCCACATTCAATGGCATCCATCAGCGAGAAGTCACTCATCGTCCACGGAAACAGAGTGCCCTCGGCATAGCCGGAACCACGAAGAAAGAATGGCGTTGCCGATAGATCAATGACGCGCTCGATCCCCAGCTTGCGTTTAACCGCTTCAAGGCCGGAGATCCAAACCCTCGCGGCCTCATTATTCTTCTCAGCCTCTTGCTTGTCTTCCCCTGCCAGATCATTCTCGGCAGCATCTCCCGGTTTTTCGCGATAGCAGTGGTGTGCCTCATCATTGAGAACAAGGATGTTCTTCAGCCCCATCAGGCCTGGCATGACGCGCTGGATCATCTGCCCTTCGGTTTCGAATGTGTCCAGCGCCTCCCCTCTGCCTTGCAGAAGTGAGCGACCTCCCTTCGACAGCTCCATGCGATCGCGGAGCCGGAAGGCGTGGTAGTTCGTGATCACGACCTTCACGCGTTCGAGATCGCTAAGCATGTCGTCGGGAACCAGTTCTCGACTGGCGTAGTAACTGTCCGGGTCGTTCGGCTGCAGGACGCGCAGCCTATCACGAATCGTCAGCCCAGGCGAAACTACCAAGAAGCCGCGTGTGAAATGTGTACTGCCAGGTCTGCGAACAGCATTGATCGTCTGCCAGGCGATGATCATCGCCATGACGGTCGTCTTGCCAGCGCCAGTCGCCAATTTCAAAGCGAGGCGCAGTAGCTCCGGATTAGCGTCGCGATTGGCATTGGCGAGGTGTTCGAGAAATCCCTTCCCGGTTTTTCCCTTATTCGGAGCAACTTCAGTTAGCCAAATAGCGGTCTCAACAGCTTCAATCTGACAGAAAAACGGCCGCACATCGTTAAACTTGTGAGACCGCCAATGCTGGAGAAGACGTGCGGTTTCCGGTGTCACTAGCCAGTCATTTGGACTCGGCAACTTCCGCCATTGATCTACCTGATAGCGGAGTTCATTGATAATCGAGGTCGGGTCATACTGCTGCTTTTCGGTTGAAAGCCCCTTACCCTCGTCAAAAACCAATGCTTCTTGATTTGCCTTCTGCTTCTGTTTTTTCGGCTTCGGGATCGGGGTGATGAACTCCGCACGACGACGGCTCTCGATAATTTGCTGGGTCGGCTGTCCTTCGCCATCAAGTTCCCAATGCCGACCAGGGTAGTCGTATGGGGAATTAAGAATAGGGCGTTCGAAGAAATGGGTGTCCATTTAGGCCGGTATCCACTCGCAAGCTAACTCACGAGTTTACACATCTTTCGCGATGATGACGCATAAGCAAGCACCGATTGCGCTTTTGCGGAACGGGGTCCGAGAAACGGAGCGCGACGAACTCAATTTACAGGGTGATCAGATCAGCCACATGGCAGAGCTGTGTGATTCGGAAAACGGGGATAGGATTGTCCCTCTGATCAGGCGGCGCATCATCGGTGTTGAGCGAGCAAACCGCAGTGTGATGCTGTACCGGAATTAATAGTTTTTACCCTAATCATTGAACAGCTGTTACAGGACAAAACCTCTTCGATCAGAAAACACGCCGGCACTGGCGCGGCGAGTGACCAGCCCCACCAAGCGATCCTTCCGTCCGTGCTCCAGACAATCGCGCATGGGTATGGCACGAGGTCGCAATATCGCCAGGCCGTCGCGGTCAGGGAGGCTCTACAGTCACGCGCCATCGCGCCGATGATCTGGAGAGACGGTACCGACTCGGAGAAGCGAGGACGGGCGTATGAGGTTGGGATCAGCAACTCAGCGGCGAACTCGTCAGCCTCGCGCTCCAGCTTCTTGCCAGCGTCCGACCAGTTGCCGACAGTCGGAGTCGAGGCAGACCTCTTCCCGCCGACGATCAAAGAACGTCCTCAATCTAAGACAGCGAACGAGTGGGCAGTTTGCCGCCATTGTATTTTTGTTCTTTTCCGATGGCTAGATTTCCGTGCTCGTTCGCTGTCTTGGGTAAGACGGCTAATGGTGCCGCCGAAAAAGATCAAGACAGAGGAGATTCCAAATGGCAGTTAGAGTGGCAACTTCGCAACCACAGGCGCTCTTGGCAGCTATCAAGCGCGCGATTGATCAGGGGCATGTCGAGACATGGAAATACGACAAAGACGGCGACTTTACCCACACGCCGACCCAGTGGGCGAACAAGTGCTGGCTTCGGCCGCATGTCAGCTCGGGGATTCTGACCTATACGACTCTCCCCCCGCGCGGCGTGGCGCTCTCCAAGGAGACATACGCCGTTTATCACGGTCGGTTTATCGAGATGTTGCTGGCCCACTTCGACTCGCAATTCTCGGACGCAGAAGCAACCGCCGTGGGAACGACGCAAGATGTCGTCAGGGCGAGCGCTTGATTTCCGCTGCGAGGAAAGCAAGCCCAACATCAGAAGCACGCTGTACAATGTGCCGTCGCCCCTAGGAGACCACCGCTATGCTTGCTCAAATCCAGCGCGAAATTGCCGAAGACCCGTACTACCGAAACAGCTTCGACAACGACGGCCAACGTTTCATCGCCTGGTACCTCCGGCGCATACTACTGCGTGACGACGCACAGACCCGCGACGACATCACGGACGGACCGAATGACAAGGAAATCGACGCCGTGATCGTAGATGAGGAGGAACAGCGCATAGTTGTGATTCAGGGAAAGTTCATCTCCACCAGCAAGGTGGATGGCGGGCCAATTCAGGAAGTTCTTAGCGCATGGCTGAGGATACAGAAACTGGACTCCCTGCAAAAAGACTGCAACGAGCGACTCAAGAAGAAGATCGAGGCGATTCGCACCGCGCTGGACGACGACTACAGAGTGGAGTTTGAGTTGGTGACCACGGGAATGCCGACTCAGGCCGCACAGGACGACCTCAAAACTTTCGCCGAACAAGTGTCGGAGTTTGACGACCTCTCGGCGAGTTTGCACTTAATCGACACAGAGATGTTGACCGCGCGCCTCGCGGAGGCGGAAAACACCATACTGCCGTCGCTGGAACATACGGTTACCCTCGACCCCGCCAAGATTGTCAATACGCAGTTTCCAAGCGCCAACACCGTCATAGCCATGCTCCCGTTGACCGAATGCCTGAAGTTTCCTGGCATCACCGACGGCCGGTTGTTCGCAAAAAACGTACGACAATCACTCGGAAGCAACAATAAGGTCAATCGCGCGTTGAAGCGGACGATCCACGGCGAGCACGTCCGAGATTTCATGTTCTACCACAATGGGATCACCGCAATATGTGACTCGATGACCATGAGCGCAGACCGAACAAAACTGACGCTTAAAGGCGTAAGCGTGGTCAACGGATGTCAATCGCTAAGCACTATCTATACTTGTTCCGAGCGGGTGCGCGCCCCTGAGGCCAAAGACGCTCACATCCTGTTCCGGTTCTACGAAATCAAAGATCGCGCCTTCGGCGACCATATCAGTATCAACACCAACTCGCAAAGCGCGGTGAAGCAGCGTGACCTACGCAGCAACGACCGCGTGATGGTTGGCCTCAAAAAGGCGTTCGAGACACGGTACCCCAATGGAGCGTTTCTCACCAAGCGGGGCGAAATCGCACCTGCAGACCAAATTAAGGCGCCAGAGCTGGTAATGGATGCGTCCTCGTTCGGCAAGTGCGCTATGGCGTGGCACTGTCAGCGCCCAAATATCGCCCACAATGAGAACAAGATTTTTGACGAGTACTACAAAACGCTGTTCCGCACCGCGTACCCGCCCGAGAATATCGCAGCGCTGAACGGCTGGATTCGGGCAATCGAAGAGGCTTGGCCGAATCTAAACATGAACAATGAACTGAGGGCGGGGCGCTCTCAGGTCAAGTTTCACATCCTCTTTGCGGTTTCTTCTCTCATTGCCGCCATCAATAAGCAACCTCAGGCGGTCGTGGCGCCGAGCGCTACAATCAAGGCGTTAGCAAATGCCAGCGATATTCTGTCGATGGCTGCTACTTGCGTCGAGAACGCCATGCAGAACGCGCTCATTCAGACCCAGACCGCGGGCAAAGTATTCAGCCCCCAGAACTGGCTTAAGAGCAACTCTAGCTGGCAAGGGGAAACGCTCGTGGCCGGAACACAGGCGGGCATGTTGTCCGGCTTTCCGACGGGGCCGGGTCTTATCGAGCGAATGAAAGCTCCGCCAATGGCGTTCAGCCCGCGCTGGTCGGCGGAGTAGCAGACTACCGAGGAACGCTAGATGAGCCGACACTCCTCAGCAAATCCGTTTACGTAACTGCGGATCGGCAACGTGATGAGCCATCGCGACCAAGGCGACTGGATTTGCTGGCATGAGCCGCATCCGCGCGACAGTCGAACCGCTCGGCATGTTTTACCGTCCGAAGGAAGATCAGAGACTTGATGCGGCTTGAAATCGAATGCCAGACATATCGGCAGTCCGTCGCTTGCCGCGATAATTAAGCAGAAATGCGTTTACGCCTTTCATTCGTCCGTCTCCCAGAGGGTACGCCAACATCGCCGACGAACTGGACCGCGCATGATATAGCGGCGCTGACATCATTCGAATAAAAGAAAAGCTCAAACAGTACGTGAGTCTCCGCGAAATCATCCGCAAGGCGAGTGGTGAGAGCCTTGACCTTAAAGCTTACGAAGCCGACATGCGGCACCTGATCGACACCTATATCGAAGCTGAGGAGCCGAGGACGATTTCACCGTTCGACAACATGGGCCTGATGGAACTGATCGTGATACTGCGGGCCCGGAAAGTTCAAGGATTTCATACCAATCCGTAATACGGTGTAATACGGTAAATGAGCTGAAAACAGGGGTTCTACGGGGTAACAGAGGGTACCGTATAGACTAAATAGATGATTTATAAGGCTGGCCGTTGATAGTAAAGGGCGTGGAGAGAATCCCTCCCTCTCCGCCAGATGTTCTAAATCCCGCAGTCATAATCGTTTACCT
>OBLU010003784.1_pt1 | contig 13701 bp, 14 predicted proteins | sample 1518681 | NCBI WGS metagenome assembly OBLU01 (sample SAMEA3539304, study PRJEB22396) | soil metagenome | biome: tundra; feature: field; material: soil | place: USA | collected 2010-05 | depth 0.15 m
TTCGTGGCTCGCCCGCCGAACTCCTCCGCTGCATGACCTCCGTCACCGTCGAGTCGGTGTTCCAAACCCTGGACCAATTGCTTTGAAGCCATGATTTCGGGCCGCTTGCCAGCGAGAAGTACGGCAAGGTGCTGGGAATCCGTCAAACCGAGTAGACACCTTTCTTTCCGCGCAGCCCTTATGCTGAAAGCCGCCATCCGCCCGTTTGCCGTAAGCCTGGCTTATATTACGAGGTCCGGCGGAGGCTGGAGGCGCCCTCGGGAGTCTCAATGTTATCCCCGGTGACTCTTCCGTGGCTCTCCCGATCTCCCCTAATCGGTTTGGCTTATGCAACGGAGGCCCCGCCCGGGTGTCCGAACAGTGGAGGCTTCGCTTCCACACCAATCGAAATGCCATCATTCATCGTTGCCAGCAGTGGACTAACCAGGTCCGGCTGGGTCAAGGCCCGCATGGCAATACAGGGTAACCCATCCAAGATTGGCAAATCCTTCACCGCCTGTTAAGTTAGGGGTATGACGCACTCGCAAATCTATCTTGCCCAGGCCGCACAGATCGCCCAGCAGTTGGATCATCAACTCATGGAACGCCTGGCGGAAGAACTGGTCGCGTTGCGGGAGCGGGGAGGGCGGCTGTTCCTGCTTGGCGTCGGCGGCGGCGCGGGTAATTGCAGCCACGCAGTGAATGATTTTCGCAAGCTCGCTGGCATCGAGGCTTACAGCCCGTGCGATAATGTCTCCGAACTCACCGCGCGCACGAACGATGAAGGCTGGGCGACCGTGTTCGAGGCGTGGTTGAAGGTCAGCCGGGCGAATTCCAAGGACGCCATCTTCGTGATGTCCGTGGGCGGCGGCAACGCGGAGAAGAATGTCAGTCCGAATCTTGTCCGGGCGTTGGACGAAGGAAAGAAACGCGGGCTGAAGGTCTTCGGCATCGTGGGGCGAGACGGTGGCCATACGAAGAAAGTGGGAGATTGTGTGATCGTCGTGCCGACGGTGGACGCCAACGCGGTCACGCCCCACACGGAATCCTTCCAAGCCGTGGTGTGGCACGGACTGGTGTCGCACCCGCGGGTGATGTTGCAGGCGAACAAGTGGGAAGGATTGGCAAAGAAGTGAGTCTGCATCGCGCCGTCTTTTTGGACCGCGACGGCGTGTTGAGCCGGTCCCTGTTGCGCGACGGCAAGCCCGTGGCGCCGACAAGGGTGGAGGAGTTTGAGCTTTTGCCCGGCGTGGCGGACGTGGCGAAACGCTTGCGCGCAGCGGGATTCATTCTGGTCGTCGTCACGAATCAGCCGGACGTGCGCACGGGGTTGACCCAGCGCGAGGCGGTCGAGGAAATGCACCGGCGATTGCGCGAATGGCTCCCCGTTGACGATATCAAGGTGTGTTATCACGTCGAGGCGGATGGTTGCGATTGCCGCAAGCCCAAGCCGGGGATGTTGCTGGCGGCGGCGCGGGAACGGGGGATTGATTTGAAGAGTTCCTGGATGGTCGGCGACCGCTGGCGCGATGTGGCGGTCGGCAAGGCCGCAGGTTGTCGAACGATTCTGGTGGAGTGCCATTACGCGGAGCGCAAAGCCGAAGCGCCGAACTTTACGGTCCAATCCTTGCCGGAAGCGGCAGAAATCATTTTGAAAGAAGCCGCCTAGGGTGTACCCTGCGGAACGCAACATGAAATCGCTGGACAAACTGAAGGTTAAAATCTTCGCGGATGGCGCGGACCTGAAGGGTATCGCCACCCTCGCGGCGAACCCGCTCATCAAAGGCTTCACCACCAACCCCACCCTAATGCGCAAGGCGGGCATTGCGGATTACCGCACCTTTGCGCTGGAGGTGCTCAAGATCATTGGCGACCGGCCGGTATCGTTTGAGGTGTTCTCTGACGAATTTGCCCAGATGGAGAAGCAGGCCCGCGTTATTGCGGGCTGGGGCAAGAATGTTTACGTGAAGATTCCGGTGACAAACACGCGCCGGGAGTTCTCCGGAAACGTTATCCGAAGCTTGGCGCAGGCGGGTGTGCAGTTGAACATCACCGCGCTGACAACCAATGAACAAGTCAGACAGGTGCTGGCTTGTCTGTCGCCAGCCACCGCGAGCTGTGTCTCGGTGTTTGCCGGGCGCGTAGCCGACACGGGTCGCGATCCGGTGCCCTTGATGGCCGAGGCGGTGCGGCTGATCGCGGCGAATGCAAAGGCGGAACTGATCTGGGCCAGCCCGCGCGAGCTGTTGAACATTTTCCACGCCGAACAGGTCGGCTGCCAGATCATCACAGTGACGCACGACATTCTCAACAAGCTGTCCCTGGTCGGGAAGGATTTGGCCGAGTACTCGCTGGACACCGTAAAGATGTTTTACAGCGACGCCGCTAGCGCGGGGTTCAAAATCGAGACGAATTGACGGCGCCGGCATTGGGGTCTTTGGTGCCGCCGTTTCGCTGGACAGCGCCGGCTCTTTTGCTACCTTTACCCACTTAAATTGTGAATAAAATACTCGTCACCGGCGGTGCCGGATACAAGGGAACCGTGCTGGTGCCCAAGCTGCTCCAGGCCGGCTATGAAGTCGTGGTTTATGACCTGCTTCTTTTCGGGAATTTTCTCCCGAAGCATCCCAAACTTACCGTCGTAGTGGCCGACCTGCGCGACACGGCCAGATACGCCGCGTCAGTCAAGGGTTGCGATGCGGTCATCCACATGGGCTGCATCTCCAACGATCCCAGCTTCGAGCTCGATTCCAGCTTGAGTAAGAGCATGAACTACGATTGCTTCGAGCCGTTGGTGATCGCGTCGAAGAAAGCAGGCGTGAAGCGGTTCATCAATGTTTCCTCCAGCTCCGTCTATGGAGTGAGCGACGCGCCCGAGGTGACCGAAGAGCATCCGTTACTGCCGCTGACCGAATATAACAAATTCAAGGGCCTCTGCGAGCCGTTGCTGTGGAAGCATCAATCGCCGGACTTTGTGTGCGTGACGATCCGCCCCGCGACCGTTTGCGGGTACTCGCCGCGCATGAGATTCGATCTCACGGTCAACATCCTTACCAACCACGCCTATCACAAGGGCGTCATCACCGTTTTCGGCGGCGCGCAGAAGCGTCCGAACATCCACATCGAAGACGTGACCGATCTGTATGTTGCGCTGTTGAAGTATCCGGCGGCAAAAATCGCGGGTGAGACATTCAACGCCGGCTACGAGAACTTCACCGTTGCCCAGCTCGCGGACTGCGTGAAGAAGATCGTCGAGGAGGAGTTTCCCGCCAAGGCTCCCATCGGCATCACGACGACGCCCTCGGATGACAACCGCTCCTATCACGTGTCATCGAAGAAGATCGCCGAGAAGCTCGGCTGGAAGCCCCGCCGCTCCATCGAAGACGCGGTGCGCGATCTCTGCCGCGCGTTCAAAGAAAACAAGTTCAAGTCCAACACCCTGACCGACCCGACTTACTTCAATGTGAAGTCGGTGAAGGCCATCGGCTTGAAGTAGTTTGGTCACTCATCCATGAGCGATCAACCCCTTGCCGTCGTCACCGGTGGCGCTGGTTTCATCGGCAGCCACATGGTGGATTTGCTGCTGGCTGAAGGCTATCGGGTTCATGTCATTGACAGCCTCGTCGGCGGGCGGTTGCTGAATCTGGAGGCGCACAAGAACGAGGCGCGGCTCAAAGTGGACGAGCGCGACGTGCGGGCCTTGGCCCCGGACGATTCCGCGTTCGCCGGCGCAACCTATGTGTTCCACTTCGCTGGCATCGGCGACATCGTGCCCTCCATCGAGCGGCCCATCGACTACATGTCCACGAATGTCATGGGCACGGTTCACGTTCTCGAAGCCGCGCGGCATGCCGGGGTTAAGAAATTCGTCTATGCCGCATCGTCATCCTGTTACGGGCTGGCGCCCGTGCCGACCACCGAAACAGCGCCCATCAAGCCGGAATATCCCTATGCGCTGAGCAAGTTTCAGGGCGAACAGGCCATGTTCCACTGGGGCAGCATTTACAACCTGCCGGTAAACTCCATCCGCATCTTCAACGCCTACGGCACGCGCTTTCGCACCTCGGGCGCCTATGGCTCGGTGTTCGGCGTGTTTCTCGCGCAGAAGGTCAACGGCAAACTGTTCACCCGGGTGGGCGACGGCACGCAGCGTCGCGACTGGGTTTATGTCTCGGATATCGCCCGCGCCTTTCTTGCCGCCGCTACGACGGGGAAGTCGCAGGAGATGTTCAACGTCGGCACGGGCAACCCGCAGACGGTGAACCGGTTGATCGAGTTGCTTGGGGGCGAAACGGTTCCGCTGCCCAAACGCCCTGGCGAGCCGGACTGCACCTGGGCGGACATCACGAAGATTCGCCGCGAGCTGGGCTGGGAGCCAAGAGTCACGTTGGAGGAAGGCGTGAAGATCATGCTGGCCAACATTGAATACTGGCGGCAGGCGCCCGTGTGGGACGTGGCGAAGATTCAGCAGGCGACCAGGACGTGGTTCAAGTATCTCGACAAATAGTGTTCATGAACTCCGCGAAGACGAACCCCCTAACTGCCACCGAGCGGAGCACTTATGAGCGCAAGATCAAAACGCCACAGCAGTTGCGCGAAATTCTCGGGCCGTTGCCGCGCAAGAAGAAGTCCATTATGTGCCACGGCACGTTTGACCTCGTGCATCCCGGCCACATCCGCCATTTGATTTACGCCAAGAGCAAAGCGGACATTCTGATCACCAGCCTCACGTCCGACGCGCACATCCAGAAGGCAAACTTCCGTCCTTTTGTCCCGCAGGATTTGCGCGCGATGAATCTTGCCGCCCTCGAAGTCGTGGACTACGTCGTCATTGACGACAACCCCACGCCCATTGAGAACATTAAGATCATCCGCCCCGACTATTTCGCCAAGGGCTACGAGTACAGCAAAGGCGGACTGCACCCCAAGACGAAAGAGGAAAAGGACGCGCTGGAAAGCTACGGCGGCGAAATTCTCTTTACGCCGGGCGACATCGTGTTTTCCTCTTCGCACATCATCGAGTCCGAGCCCCCCAACCTTGCGGCGGACAAGCTGCACGCGCTCATGCAGGCCGAGGGCATCACCTTCGACCGGCTGCGTGACATTCTGAAGTCCTTTTCCCGGGCGAAGATCCACGTCGTCGGCGACACCATCGTGGACTCCTACACTTACTGCACGCTCATCGGCGGCAATACGAAGACGCCGACGATGAGCCTGCGGTTTGATTCGCAGGTGGATTTCGTGGGCGGCGCGGGCGTGGTGGCCAAGCACATGAAAGGCGCCGGGGCGGAGGTGCGTTTCACCACCGTGCTCGGCGAGGACCCGCTCAAGGATTTCGTGGTCAAGGACCTGCAAGCCTACGGCGTCCAGTGCGATGCCGTCATGGACCGCACGCGTCCCACGACGCAGAAGAACCTGTTCACCACCCAGGGCTATCGCATGCTCAAAGTGGACAAACTCGACAACCGGCCCATCTCCGACAAGATCCTCGAGCAGTTCATCACGAGCATTTCCACCAGCCAGGCCGACGCCATTGTCTTCAGCGATTTTCGTCACGGCATTTTCAATCGCACCACTATTCCTCCGCTGGCCGGCGCCCTGCCGCGGGGTCCCTTGCGCATTGCGGACAGCCAGGTGGCCAGCCGCTGGGGAAATATTCTAGAGTTTCAGGGCTTCGACCTCATAACACCGAACGAACGCGAGGCGCGGTTTGCCTTGGGAGATCAGGATTCCACCGTCCGCCCGCTTTGCGAGGAACTCTACAAGCGCGCCAATTGCAAGTATCTGATGCTGAAGATGGGCGAGCGCGGCATGATCACCTACCGCGCGCCCGGCAATGCCGTCCGCACGTTCTTCACCGTTGATACGTTTGCCGACAAGGTCGTCGATGCCGTCGGCGCGGGGGACGCGCTGCTGGCCTACGCCACGATCTCGCTGGTCGTTTCCAAGTGCGCGGTGTCCGCCTCCATCCTCGGCTCGCTGGCCGCCGCGCTGGCCTGCGAACGTGACGGCAACAACCCGGTTAACCCAGCGGACGTGCTGAAGCGGCTCAACCAGGTTGAGCGGCAGGTCACCTACGAATGAGAGTCATTGTCGTTGGCGTGGGAAACCAAGGCGGCAAACGCGCGAAGGTTGCCGGCCCGGATCTCGTCGCCACGGTTGACCCGTTCAACACCGCTGCGACCTTCAGAACCGTCGAGCAGGCTCCGCTCGATTCCTACGACGCCGCGCTGGTGTGCACCCCCGACGCCGCTAAGCCGAAGATACTTTCGCATCTACTCACCAACAGAAAGCACGTCCTCGTAGAGAAACCGTTGATCGGCGAAGCGGGTACCACCCTGCAACAACTCAAACAACTGGCCGAGCGCAACCGGGTTGTCTGCTACACAGCCTACAATCATCGCTTCGAGCCGCACATTCTCCGTCTCAAGCAGGCCCTGGACGCCAACTGGCTGGGCAGGATTTACCAGGCGAAATTCTTCTACGGCAACGGAACGGCGCGCGACGTCCGCAACTCCGCCTGGCGGGACACGGGTCTCGGCGTGCTGCCCGATCTCGGCTCGCATCTTCTCGACTGGACGCTGATGCTCTTCGGCAGGCCGACTGTTCCACCGCGCGTCTGGGGCGCGCACCGCTTCGAGAATCGCGCCTTCGACCACTATCATTTCACGTTTCAAGGCGAGCCGGTGCTGGACTACGAAATGACGATGCTCTCGTGGCGCAACACGTTTCGGTTTGATCTGTTCGCAGAGAACGGCAGCGCGCACATCGACTGCCTCTGCAAATGGGGCACGAGCACTTACACCGAGCGCCGCCGGGTGCTGCCGAGCGGCCGCCCGCGGGAAACCGTCGAGACGTTGCCGCAAGGCGACCCGACGTGGGAACTCGAATACGCGCACTTCAAGAAGCTCTGCCAGAACCCGGCGAACAATATCGCCAATGACATCTGGATCGACGCTATGCTCGTGGAACTGGGAAAACAGTCACCGCCATGATCGGATTCGCCGGACTATCGCATCTCGGCATCAATTACAGCCTCGCCACCGCGGCGAAAGGTTTCGAGGTGGTGGCCTTCCATCCCTCGGCGAAACTCGTGGCGGATTTGGGCCTCGGCAAGTTTCCCATCGAAGAACCCGGCCTCCCCGAACTCTTCACTGCGAATCGGAGCCGAATGCGGTTCACGGCGAACGCCATGGATTTGTCCGCCTGCGAACTTGTCTTCGTCGCGCTCGACGTGAAGACCGACGACGCCAACCGCAGCGACACCGGCCCGTTGGGCGAACTCATCCAGCAGATCGCGCCGCACCTGAAGCCGGGCAGCACGCTAGTCCTGTTGAGCCAGGTCAACCCCGGCTTCACCCGCAAGCTGCGCGAGGACCTGCTCCGCACCAGCGCAGCCAGCCAGGTGATTTACCAGGTCGAGACGCTCATCTTTGGTCGCGCGGTTGAGCGCGCGCTCCACCCGGAGCGTTACATGGTTGGGGCCACCGACCCCGCCAAGCCGCTGCCGACATTGCTCAAGCAATGGCACGACAGCTTCGGCTGCCCGGTCCTGGTGATGCGTTACGAAAGCGCCGAACTGGCGAAGATCGCCATCAATTTCTTCCTCGTCTCGTCCGTCTCCACCACGAACACGCTGGCGGAAGTCTGTGAGAACATCGGCGCGGACTGGAACGAAATCGCGCCCGCGCTTCGTCTCGACGCCCGCATCGGCCCGAAGGCGTATCTCACCCCCGGCCTCGGCATCGCCGGTGGCAACCTGGAGCGCGACCTCGTCACGGTGAAGCGGCTGGCGGAGGGGTCAAGAGCCGACACCGGCATCGTGGATGCCTGGCAGCGCAATAGTGCGCATCGCAAAGACTGGGCCGCGCGCACACTACGGGAAGCCGCCAGGAAGCGCGGGCTTGATCTGAAGAACGCCGTCGTCGCCGTTTGGGGGTTGACCTACAAAGAGAACACGCACTCCACCAAGAATTCTCCCGCGCTGCAGTTCGTCGCGGGAATTCCCGAAGCCCGCAAGCAGGCGTATGACCCCGCCGCAAAACTTTCCGCCGATGCGTTCCCGCAGTTTCAGCAGTTTTCCACCGCGCTGGACTGCTGCCGTGGCGCAGATGCGCTGATGATTCCGACCCCGTGGCCGGAATTTCGTTCGGCGGATTTGAAAGCCATCCGGGCCGTGATGCCCGGCCACATCATCCTCGACCCATTCGGCCTGTTGGACGGTGGGCAAGCCGCCGCGCTGGGATTTGATTACTACCGGCTCGGGATGCCGCCGCGCCTAGCTGTTTAAGGCAGTTGCAAATTATGCTGACTCTCAATGTTGCCAAGCCCACCCGGCCCGAACGTGTAGTCATCATGGGCGCGGGCGGATTCGTCGGGCGCGCGAGCCTCCATAAGCTCCAAGCCGACGGAGTGAATGCCGTCGCCTTGACGCGCAAGGAAGTGGATTTGCTTGCCGGCAGCGCCGGGCAGAAGCTCGCGGCGCAGCTCACGTCCACCACTACGCTCCTCGTCACCTCGGCGCTCGCGCCGGTGAAGAACACGGCGATGCTCCTGGACAACCTGCGCATGATGCAGGCGGTGATTGAAGCGGTGAAAGCCACACCCGTGGCGCATCTCATCTACATCAGTTCGGACGCGGTCTATGCCGATTCGGACCAGCCAATGACGGAGTCGTCGCCCGCCGAGCCGGGTTCGTTGCACGGCGTGATGCACCTGGCGCGCGAAGTGATGTTGAAGAACGAACTCGCGAACATTCCGCAGGCATTCGTGCGGCCCACGCTGATTTTCGGGCCCGGCGACCCGCACAACGGCTATGGGCCGAATCGTTTCATGCGACTGGCGCAGTCGGGCAAGGACATCACGCTCTTCGGCGAAGGCGAGGAGCAGCGCGACCACATCTTCATCGAGGACGTGGCGGAGATTGTCCGCCGCTGCGTGCGGCACCGCGCCACAAGTATTGTTAACGCGGTTTCCGGCAAGGTCACCTCGTTCAAAGAGATCGCCGAAATGGCGTCGGCGCGCTTCGAACCGCGCGTGAAAGTCGTCGGCACGCCGCGTGTCGGGGCGATGCCGCACAGGGGCTATCGCGCATTCGACTCAAGTTTATTGGCCCGGCTATTTCCAGATTTGAGGCTGACGACGATGCCGAGCGGGCTTGATCGTATGAGGGCGTCGCTCAAATGAGTGCGCCGGCGGAGAATGTACCGCGTATTGGTGGCGTGGTATTGTTACGTGACGACGGCGCGGCGTTGTTGCAGTTGCGCGACAATAAGCCAACCATCACCGCCGCCGGGCTGTGGGTTTTTCCGGGCGGCCATTGTGAGGTGGGGGAGGCGTGTCGCGACTGTGCGCGTCGTGAATGCCGCGAAGAGACAGGTTACGATTGCCCTGATTTGAAGCCGTTGACGGAGTTCAATTACGTTGCGCCGGAGAACGGACGCACGTATTGGTTGAGTTTCTGGCAGGCGCGTTATGATGGCTTCAGCCCGGTAGCTTGTTTCGAGGGTCAGGAGGTGCGTTTCATTCCGCGCGTCGAAATCGCAGCCAAACCGACGCCAGAATACCTCACGGCAGTCTGGGACCTGGCTCTGGCCGACGCGCGCAAGCGATAAAAGAAGTCTCGACGGGCGCGGGGTTTCGCGTTAGTTACAATATCTGCAAAGCATGAAAACCTATGTCATTCTCGGCGGTGGCGGTTCGTTCGGCGTTCACACCGCGATGTATCTCCTCGCTAATGCCGATGCGAAGAAAGTCATCGCCGTCGGGCGTAATCCGGAAAAGCCCGAGCCGTTCTCGCTGAACGTCGGCAAGGGCGACAAACGCTACGAATATCACCAGATCCACATTACGCACGAGCAAGATCGGCTGTTTGAGCTGTTTGACAAGGAAAAGCCGGAGGTCATCGCCAGCTACGCCGCGCAAGGAGAAGGTGCGGTGTCCTGGAAGAAGTCGTGGCGCTTCTTTGAGACGAATTGCGTCGCGCTGACCATGATGTGCGAGGAACTGATGAAGCGTGATTATCTGGAGCGGTTCATCCAGATCGGCACGAGCGAACTTTACGGCTCGGTGGATTTCGCGGCCAAGGAAGAAACACCCATTAAGCCGACTAGCCCTTACGCGGCATCGAAGGCGGCCTTCGACATGTACCTGCTGTCGGTCGCGCAAGTGTTGAAGTTCCGCATGAACATCATCCGCCCGTCGAACGCCTATTGCCCCGGGCAACTCCTGCATCGCGTGATTCCGCGCGCGATCGTGGCGGGTTTGACCGGGCAGAAGCTGCCGTTGCAAGGGGGTGGTCGCGCGAAAAAGTCCTATATCCACGCCCGCGACCTGGCGCGCGCGATCCTGCTCGTCTCGCAGAAAGCACCGCTCGGCAAGGTCTATAACGCCGGGCCGCCGCTGCCGATTTCCATTTACGATCTCGTGGCCAAGGTGGCCGAAGGGTTCCCGATGCCGTTCAAACAACTATGCGAAATCGTTGGGGACCGCCTTGGGCAGGACGGCCAATACTGGCTAGATAGCAGCGCGATCAAGAATGACGTCGGCTGGGAGGCGAAGATCAGCATTGAGGAAGGCATCCAGGAGATGATCGCCTGGGGACGGAAGTATCTCCCCCAACTGCGCGAATGGCCGACCGGCTACATCCTTCGCACCTAGTTTATGTCTACCCGCAGTTTTGATTTCAACGAAGCGAAACAGCGGTGTCGGAGATTCCGGCGCCGTATCCTCGATATTTCCCAATCGGTCGGCGCGTTGCACATAGCGCCGTCGTTCTCGTGCCTCGAGCTCGTGGACACGGCTTACATGGGCTTGATGGAGCGCACGGGCAATCCCGACACGAGCGACACCTTCCTGCTATCGAAAGGTCACGGTTCGCCCGCGCTGTATTGTGTGTTGGAGGAGCTTGGCATCATACCCCGCACCTATCTCGAAAACATCTGCAAACCCGGCTGGCCGCTTGCAACGCATCCCGATTATGGCACGCCGGGCATCGAAGCCTCGACCGGCTCGCTAGGGCACGGTCTCAGCCTCGCCGTCGGCATGGCTTACGCTGACAAAATGAACGGCAAGGCGCGCGACATCTACGTCGTGATGAGCGACGGCGAATTGCAGGAGGGTTCAGTGTGGGAGGCGTTCATGACCGGGCCGTCGTTTGGCATCAACCGCATCGTGGCACTCGTGGACTTGAATGATTTTCAGTCGCTTGGCCAGACGAGCAAGACGCTGCCGAATTTCTATCCGATGCTCGACAAGCTCCGCGCGTTCGGCTGGGAAGCGGCAGAAGTGGACGGCCACGACGCGAAGGCGATTTACGACGCGGTGCGCGCGCGCAGCGGCAAGAAACCTTTCGTATTGCTTGGCCATACTACGAAGGGGAAAGGCGTGAGTTACATGGAGAACGTGCCTATCTGGCATTACCGCGCTCCCAACGCCGAGGAATATCAGATCGCCATCAAGGAAGTGGAGGGTTGCTGCTCGTGAGAAACTCCTTCGCCAACGCGTTCTACGCCCTCGCAAAAAATGACCGTCGCATTTACCTCGTGGTCGCGGACATTACGGCAGCGGCGGGGGTGGCCTCGTTTCAAAAAGAATCACCCGAGCGTTTCATCAACGTCGGCGTGGCTGAGCAGATGATGATCGGCATGAGCGCCGGGCTGGCGTTGCGTGGCTGCATTCCATTCGCCTACACCATCGCCACCTTCACGATTTATCGCCCGTTCGAGCAGGTGCGGGTGGACTGCTGCTATCATAATCTCCCGGTGAAACTCGTTGGCGTGGGCGGTGGCGTCAATTATTCCACGCTTGGCAGCACGCATCACGCGTCCGAAGACGTGGCGATCATGTCCGCGCTGCCGAACATGACCGTGCTTGCGCCCTGTGATCCCGCCGAAGCCGCCGTGGTCACCACGGCGTGCGTGGAAAAGGTTCCCGGCCCGGTTTATCTGCGGCTCGGCAAGGCGGGCGAACCCGACCTCACGGCGAAAGCGCCCGACGCATTTCAGTTCGGTAAGATCCGCTTCATCAGACCGGGCAGCGACGTTTGCCTGATGAGCTACGGGCCGATCACGAAGATGGCTTGCGATGTGGCCGAGCGCATAGAAGCCAAGACCGGCAAGTCTGTCGCCGTTGTTTCCGTTCACAGCCTCAAGCCGCTGGACGAAGAAGGCATCGCAAAGGCCCTCGCGCGCTTTCCGGTCGTGGGCGTGATCGAGGAGCACGCGCCTTACGGTGGACTCGGCCCGCGCGTGAAGGCGATTGCTTTTGATACTGGCGCTCGTTGTGCGCTGCGGTCGTTTGCGCTGCAGGATAAATTCATCCACACCTACGGCTCGCATGCCGAATTGCTCAAGGCGCACGGGCTCGACCCCGACCGTATCTCCGGCGAACTGCTGAAACTCATCGCCAAGTGACATGGCTCACCTCGATTTCATCTCCGGCATCCACAACGCCACCAAGCGCAATTACGTTCAGCGCGTGGTGGAATACGACAAGGCCGAATGCGCCACGATCTCCAAGAAGTTCGGCCAGGAGTACTTCGACGGCGACCGCAAATACGGCTACGGCGGATTCCGCTACGACGGCCGCTGGAAATCGTTTGCCGCAAAGCTGATCGCGCATTACGGCCTCAAGCCCGGCATGCGCGTCCTGGACATCGGCTGCGCGAAGGGCTTTGTAATCCACGAGTTCAAGCAGTTGATGCCGGAACTCGAGGTCGCCGGGCTGGACATTTCCGAATATGCCATCGCCAACGGCATGGAATCCGTGAAGCCGTTCATGCGCGTGGGCAACGCGATGGAACTGCCTTACCCCGACAAGCATTTCGACCTCGTGCTGTGCGTCAACACCCTGCACAACCTCTATCTGCCGGGTCTGTTCAAGGCCTTGCGCGAGATCCAGCGCGTCGGCCGCGGTGGCAAGTTCATCGTCATGGATTCGTATCGCAACGAGCGCGAGAAGGTGAACCTGATGTATTGGCAGTTGACCTGCGAATGCTTTTTCACCCCAGCGGAATGGGAATGGATATTCCAGCAGACCGGCTACGACGGCGACTGGGATTTTGTCTGCTTCGAGTGAGCGCTCGATGAGCCGCGGCGCAAATCTTTTGGCAATTCACGGCGGTCCCAAAGCGCGCGCGACGCCGCTGCCGGGACGGTTTGCCTTCGGCGAAGCAGAACTCGCGGCTGTGCAGGAAGTGTTCGCCTACTATAAGGCCAAGGGCGTGGACTTCGGCTATCAAGGCCACTTCGAGGAGCTTTACTGCCAGGCGTTCGTGGAACACCTCGGCGTGGGCGGATTCGCGGACGCGGTGGCGACGGGGACGGGTTCATTGTTCGTCGCGCTTGCGGCGTTGCAATTGCCCAAAGGGAGCCACGTCGTCGTTTCGCCCATCACCGACCCCGGCACGGTCAACGCCATCATCCTCAACAATCTCACGCCCGTGCTGATGGATTCGATGCCCGGCCAATACAACGCCGGGCCGGAGCAACTCCGCGCGCGGCTCACGCCGCAAACCCGTGCCGTGGTGATCGTTCACTCGGCGGGCAAGGCCGCGCCCATCGAGGAAATGGCCGCCCTCGCGCACCAGCGCGGCGTCAAGGTGCTGGAAGATTGCTCGCAATCGCACGGCGCGAAGTGGCATGGCAAACCGATTGGCACCTTCGGCGACCTCGCGGCGTTCTCGACGATGTATCGCAAGAACCACGCGACCGGCGGCTGCGG
>OBLU010003785.1_pt1 | contig 13693 bp, 10 predicted proteins | sample 1518681 | NCBI WGS metagenome assembly OBLU01 (sample SAMEA3539304, study PRJEB22396) | soil metagenome | biome: tundra; feature: field; material: soil | place: USA | collected 2010-05 | depth 0.15 m
CAGCTGATGTTCCAGGACCCCTACGCTTCCCTCAACCCGAGGATGCGGGTGGGGAGCATCATCCGTGAGCCCCTGCTGGTGCAGAAGATCGGCTCCAAGGCTGAGCAGCAGGCCCGGGTTCAGCAACTGCTCCAGGAGGTCGGGCTGAGCCCCAAGTCGACCGATCTCTACCCCCACGAGTTCTCGGGGGGTCAGCGCCAGCGCATCGGGCTGGCTCGAGCCCTCGCCCTCAACCCCAAGCTGATCGTCGCCGACGAACCGGTCTCGGCGCTGGACGTCTCGATTCGCTCCCAGATTTTGAACCTGATGAACAGCCTCCAGGAGCGACATGGGCTCACCTACCTGGTCATCTCCCACGACCTCTCGGTGGTCAAGTACCTCTCGGATCGCATCGGGGTCATGTACCTGGGCAAGCTCGTCGAGTTCGCTCCCAGCTCGGTCCTGTATGAGCGCCCGGCCCATCCCTACACCCAGGGATTGATCGACGCCATTCCCGAGCCCAACCCGACCAGGGAGCGGAGCAAGACGGCGGACCCGATCCGAGGTGAGCTACCCTCGGCCCTCCACCCCCCCTCGGGATGCCGGTTCCGCACCCGCTGCCCTCGCGCTCAGGAGATCTGCGCCGAGGTCGAGCCGCCCTTGGTGTCTTTCGGACCCCGCCACCTGGCGGCGTGCCACTTCCCGCTCCAGACCCCAGAGCCCGCGGCAGCGGCCACAGCCTAACGTCGGCTGCTTCCCGCCCGCGCGATCCGACCTCGCTCCCGGTGTGGCCGGTGTCCGCATACGACCAAGCGACGTAAGACGAGGCGATGCTGGCGCTCGTAAGCGCGCCCCGGCGCAGCAGGCGGACCGCCTGAGCCGGCGTCAGCGCTGCTGGAGACGGACCTCCAACGCGTCACGGAGAGCATCGCCCACGAAGTTGAACGCAACGACGGTGACGACGATGGCGATCCCAGCTGGGTAGATCAACCACCAGTAACCGTCGTAGATGTAGGTCGTACCGTCCGAGAGCTGACTCCCCCAGTTGGTCGCGGGCGCCGCGATGCCGAGACCCAGAAAGCTCAGTGCCGCCACCGTGAGGATGGCGTCCGCGACCTGGAAGGTGGCGTTCACCACGATGGTGCCGATGGAGTTGGGAATGATGTGCCGGAACAGAATCCGGCCCGATCCTCCGCCCATGACCCTGACCGCCTGCACGTAGTCACGGACCCTGAGGGTCAAGGTCTCGCCCCGCACCAGGCGAGCGGGAACCAGCCAGGCAACCAGACCGATCACGATGATGAGCTCGGGCACCGAGGGGATGAAGATGGTCCCGAGGACGATGATCAGGAAGAGGAAGGGGATCGCCAGCATGGCGTCGACGATCCTCATCATGATTGCGTCTACGAACCCACCGGCAAGGCCGGCGGCCGCACCCCAGGTCGCCCCGATGGTTACGGCCACGAGCGCCGCCGCCAGACCCACTTCAAGGGAGGTCTGACCCCCCAGCATCAGGCGGCCCAGATTGTCGTAGCCGATGTTATCGGTGCCCAGGGGATGACTGAGGCTGGGCGCCAGGTTGACAATGTTGGGATTGTTGAAGACCTGCTGGGTGTGGTAGATGAACGGCCCCAGAAAGCTGAAGAGGACCATGAAGGCAATCAGACCCACCCCCAGCACGGCAAGATGATTCTCCATGAACACGGCGAGCATCATCCGGAAGACGGATCCGGTCCGATACCCTTCGCCGCCCTCTGGGACCGCCGCCGGGGTGAGGTCGCCAACGCCGGGCTGGCGGCGGTCGCCAACCCCAGTGTCCAGGCCCGCGTTCACGCCGCCATACCCTGACCCGTGGCGCCTGGCAGCCGGGTGGCGGGGCAGCTCATGAGACGTACCGGATCCGTGGGTCGGCGACGGCATACAGGATGTCAGCGATCAGCGAGCCGATCACCGTCGCGACTCCCACCACCACCACCACTCCCAACAGCACGGGGAAGTCGTCGGTGACGGCGGCGTTGACGAAAAGCAGCCCCATGCCGGGGTAGTTGAACACGAACTCGGTGATCACCGCACCGCTCAGAATGCCAGGAATGCTCAAGCCGATCAGGGTGATCACCGGAATCAACGCGTTGCGGAGTACGTGCCTGAAGAGAATGGTCCGGCTCGGCACCCCCTTGGCCTTGGCGGTGCGAACGTAGTCTTGGACCAGATTCTCAAGCATCGAGCTGCGCATGTAGCGGCTGAAGAGGGCGACTGTCACCAAGGTGAGCGTCATGATGGGCAGGATCAGGCCGTTCAGTTGGGAGAAGAGACTGGTCTGGTTCTGCTGGAATCCCGACGGCAACCAGCCGAGAGTAATGCTGAATAGCACGATCAGCAGCAGCCCCAGCCAGAACACCGGCATGGAGTAGAAGATGAAGGAAAGCGCAGTGGCGAGGTAGTCATCGGGACGATTGCGCCGGACCGCCTGCAGGATCCCGATCGGCACCGCGATCACGATCGCCAGCACCGTGGAGGTGCCCACCAACACCAGCGTGTTGGGAATGCGCTGGCCCAAGAGCGCGGTGACGGTGTTGTTCTGCTTCCAGGAGAACCCCAGGTTGCCCTGCAAAAGGTGCAAGAGCCAGATCAGGTACTGCACGGGGAGAGGCTTGTTCAGGCCCAGCTGCTTAGTGAGGGCCGCGACCTGGGATGGGCTCTGGCGTGTCCCCAGGATGACGTGGACCGGGTTCCCCAGCATGTGGAGCAGGATGAAAGTGATGATCGTGACGCCGATCAGCACGATGATCGACTGGATGATTCGCCGGATCACGTAGGCCAGCATCGCTGCGCCTTCCCCTTCCTGTCAGTTGCCGTCAGATCGGATCGGAAACGGGTTGGGGCCCGGCGCGATGCCGGGCCCCGGTCCGCCTCCACTCACACACCCCTTCCGGGAGGTGCTAGCTCGAGCGAGCCCCCGTTACTTACTAACCAGAGAAGCTGAACTCCGAAGGGTAGATCTCGTCGTAGACGCCCTGCGGCACCAATCCCTTAAGGGTGCTCTTGTACATCGTCAGCTGGTAGGGAATGGTTGGCATCCATACCACCGGCAGCTGCTTGGCCAAGTAGTTCTCATAGGTGTCGAGGGCCTTGATCTCACCCGCGACGGTGGCATCGGTATTCGTGGCCAGAATCAGTTTGTTGGCCTGGGTGTCGTTGTAGTAGCCGGGGTTGGAGCTGGCTCCGGTCTGGAAGAGCTCCTCACCAGTCGGGAAGTAGTCAGGCGAGTAAACCCAGCCCCCGCCCCAGTTGGCCATGTCCCAGCCGCTGCAGGGAGCCGCAGGGGTGCAGGCGGCACCGAAGGTGGTCGAGATGACCTGACCGAAGGGCGCCGTGGAGAGGGCAATCTGGATGCCCGCCTTCTGCGATTCGGTCGACTTCATGGCCTCCATCTCCTGGGTCAGCGACACCGCGCCGCTGGCATAGAGAAGGCGGAAGGAGAGTTGAGCGCCGGCGGCGATGCCGGCACCACAGTCACCGGTTGCGGTTCCCGGCTTGGTGCAGGTCGAGGTCCCGCCCGGAACGACCTTCCAGCCGTGGTCCTTGAGCAGGGCCACGGCCTTGCTGGGGTTGTACGGGTAAACCTGGCCGGTGTCCTCGAGTTTGGTCAGGTCGGCGTTGTGCTTGGGGTAGGTCGGCACCGGGCCATTGGTGATGGCCGCGAAGCCGCCCAGGAACTGCTTGGTGTACTGCGGCTGGTTGACCAAGCTCTGGAAAGCCTGCCGGAAGTAGAGCTGCTTGAAGATCGGGCCCGCGGTCGGCTCGGTGAAGTTGTAGGGGAAGTAGGTGATCCCGAAGCTGTACCAGGGGTTGAAGTTATAGCCGTGGTGGGTCAGATAGCTCTTCTGGCCCAAGTCCTGGGTGGGGATGTAGCCGATCGTCAGGTCCCCCGCCCGGAGCGCGTTGAACTCAGCGGTATCGCTGGTGTAGGGCACCTCCTCGAACACGCTGATCTTGGACTTGTTGGGCCCTGAGTACTTGGTGTTGGGCACGAACTTCACGAACCCAGTGGTGGCGTAGCTCACCATCTTCAAGGGCCCGCTGACCACCTTCCAGAGTGGGTTGGTCGAGTACGTGCTGGTGTCCTGCGACTCCGAGTTGAGGAACTGGGCCACGCCCAGAGCCCCGCTGGTCCCGGTGCCGGGGTCGGTCGGGGTATAGGTGGGCGGCGTCGTGGCTGGGGTGATCGCACTCCGGGCCTGGGCCGCATTGTCGTAGTTACCCACGGCACCCGTCGCCGAGAGCCTGTCCCAGGCGTGCTGGGGCAGCGGCGTGATCTGGCTCAGCTCGTTGTAGAGGAACCAGGTGGGGTCGTAGGACGCGTTGAGGTGGAAGACCAAGCTGTACGTTCCGGTGGCCTGGTAGCTGACCACGTTCTGGGGGAAGCCCCCGGGAACGAAGGCGCCCCAGCCCGGGCCGGGAGCGTTGGCGCTGCCCACGTTGGCGGCCGCCGGTGAGGTCGCGGCGCTGAGCAGGTTCATCCAAAACGTGACGTCGCGAGCCGTGATGGGTGTCCCGTCGGACCACTTCCAGTGCTTCATGGTCATGGTCACGGTCTGGTTGTTGTTCGACCAGGTGGGCGCGTTGGCGATGCTGAGCGCCGGGTTGTACTTGGGCTGGCCGCTGTTCCCGAACCAGTACAGGTAGGGGAACATGAGATCGGAGAAGTCGGAGAGATCGGTGACGCTGAAGTAGCTGCCGCTCGCCAGGGGCAGGATGTACTGAGGCGGCGCGTTGGGACCCTCAGCGAAGGTCACCGTGCCACCCCCCTTGGCAGCTGCCGTCGTGCTGGTCGTAAGGCTCGCGCCGGCGGCGAGCATCAGGGCCGCGATCGAGACCACCCCCACTCGGCGCCAAAACAAGAGCATTGAAACCTTTCTCACTAGCGTATACGCCCTCCTGTTGCCGATCTGGTCAGGGTCACGTGCAGCCGAACAGCCGCAGGCGCCCACTTCTCACAGCACGCGCATCTTAGGCGCCCGGGCGAGCCGGCGTCATCCCCCAGCAGGGTGATTTGCCCCGCCAGTCCCCTCGGGGGCCTCGGCCAAGAGCCCATGTCGCCAGGCCCGCAGAACGGCCCCCGAGCGGTCGGTAGCTCCCAACTTGTTGAGAATGTGGCCGACGTGGGTCTTGACCGTGTTCTCGCTGAGGAAGAGCCGCTCAGCGATCTCCCGATTGGAGAGTTCTGCAGCTATGCAGCTCAGCACCTCCAGTTCCCGGGGACTCACGGTCACTCCCCCAGTCGCCGGGGAACGCTCCAGCAGGGACTCGCCCCCGGCCACCCGCCGGATGGAGTCGATCAGTTCGGCCCGGGTGACGTCCTTCAGGAGGTAGCCCTGGGCCCCCGCCTTGAAGCTGGGCACGACGTAGTTCTCGTGCCCGAAGGTGGTCAGCATCACCACCTTGGCCTGGGGCTGGTGCTGGCGGATCTGACGCAGCGCCTCGATCCCGTCCATCCCCGCCATCTGAACGTCCATTAGAACTACGTCGGGCACCGTCTCCAGGGCCTTGGCGACCGCCGCTGCGCCATCACCGACATCGGCCACCACCTCGATGTCGGGCTCGATGTCGAGCATGGCGCAGAGGCCCTGCCGGACCACCGGGTGGTCGTCCGCGACCAGGACCCGGATCACGGCTGGGCCTCGTGGGCGTAGGGCAGGTCGAGCACCACCTTGGTGCCCCGGCCAGGCACGCTCTCGACGGTGATGCCGCCACCGACCGAGTTGGCCCGCTCTCGCATCGAGGTGATCCCGAAGGCGCCGACTCGGCCCGGGCGGGCCGGGTCGAAGCCGCAGCCGTTGTCGGCCACGGTGACCCGCAGGTGGCCGTCGTCGCGGGCAACCTCGACGGCTACCCGACTCGGACGCCCGTGGCGGACGGAGTTGGCGACTGCCTCCTGGACGATCCGGAAGATCGATACTTCGGTCGGCGCCGCCAGCGTCAGCTGGCGCAGGTCTTTGAGGCGAACCGAGGTCTTCACCCCGGTTCGCTCCTGGGTCCTGACCATCTCCTCCCGGAGAGCCTCCGCGAGGCTGCCGCGCTGGAGCAACTCAGGGCGAAGGTCCCAGACCGAGCGCCTCGCCTCCTGCAGACTGGACCGGGCCAGATCGGTGGCGTTACCCAGAGCCTGCTGGGAGCGCTCCGGCTCCCGACTCATCCACGCTTCGGCGGCCTGAAGTTGAATGATGATCCCTGCCAGACCTTGAGCCAGGGTGTCGTGGATCTCCCGGGCAATCCGGTTGCGCTCGGTGATGGTCGCCATCTCCCGGGTTTCGGCGAAGAGCTGGGCGTTGCGCAAGGCCAGCGCCACCTGGCCGCCCACGACCTCGAGCAACTCCATCTGGCGGCCGTCGACCGGACGGCGACGGCCGAGTGCCAGGAGCCCGACCTTGGTCCCAGCCGCGGCCAACGGCACCACCACCAGCCCGGGCACCTGAATCGGACTGGCCGGGAGCTCGCCGAGCCCCGCGATCGCGGCGCGGAGCTCAGCCTGATCACGACCAGGAACACTCGGGCTCTGGGCCCGGCCGACCAATCGCAGCCCCTCGGGGGCCATCTGATCGGCCAAGAAGACCGCCGCGTCGCCGGCGCCCCAGAGCTCGTGCAGCTGCCCGGCCGCCGTCCTCGCCACATCGGCCACCACCAGCGACGTGCTCATCTCGGCAGAGAGGCGGTTGAGGGTGCCCAACTCCTGATTGCGCTGGCTCAGCTCGGCCGTACGTGACTTCACCCGCTGCTCGAGTTCCTGCTGGGAGGTGTCGATCTGATCGCGCTGGCGGGAAAGGCGGTGGCGCATCTCCTCCAGGGCGACCTCCAGGGTGCCGATCTCGTCCACCGAATCGCGGGAGGTGGCGACCGGGGTGGCCAGATCGCCGTCGGCGATCCGCGTCGAGGCTAGGGTCAGCGATGACAGGGGTCGAACCAGGCGCCGACTCAGCACGTTGGTGACGCCCACCGCCAGCAGTGCCAGGATCAGCAGCACCGGCAGCAGCAAAGCGGTCACCCCGAAGATGCCGTGGCTGATCTGCTGGGAGAAGGCGACCACGCTGCCGTTGAGACCCGAGACCGGCAGCGCCACCCCGAGGCTCCATTGACTCGCCGGCAGGGGGCTGTAGAAGACGTCCACCGGCTCCCCGGCCAGGGAGATGGTCTGTGAGCCCCTGGAGCCCAGCAGCATGGGCTCGGCGACCTGGCTCCACGGGCTGTGCCGGGAGATCAGGTTGACGGTCTGGACCTTCTTGCGCTTGGTGTCGAGTCCCAGGTCGCTGGCGCCACCCTCGCCCACGCTCAGCAGTGACCCATCGCTGGCGACGAGAAAGGCGTAGCTGCCCTGGCTGGTGCCCGGGGGCCCGGTCAGGAACTCGCTGACGATGTGGCTGACCGTGATGTTGGCGCCGATCCGATACGGCTCCCCGTTGGGAGCGGTCCCGGCGGTGACCTCGCTGACCGTGGCTCCGCCGGTCAGGGGATTGCTGTAGACAGAGGTCCAGACCGAATCCTGGCTCGGGGCGGGCACCAGTCGGCTCCAGTGGGAGTTGGGGTTGTGGAAGGCCGCCTCCTGGCGCACGACCGCCTTTTGGTAGTCGGTCTCGGGTGGCAGCAACTGCAGGTACCTGGCCTGGTTGGCCTGACTCAGGATTCCCGCGGGCGAGACCGCCAGGAGGCCGGTCTGGGGCAACTGCACCCACACGCAGGCGACCTCCGTGTGCCAGTTGAAGATCTGGGACAGCTGGCTGCCGAGCGAACTCAGCGCTCGCACCTGAGCTGAGTTGTTGCCCTCTGCCGACCCGGGTCCGTAGATGGCGATCCCCGCGGACTGCTGTCCGGGCGGGACCCGGACGGGTGGCTGGTCGAGCGCGTTACTGGCGGATTGGCTCACCAGGGCCAACTGGTTTTGAATCGACTCGAGCTCGTTGTCGACGATCTCGGACTTGCTCAAAACCAAGTCCGCCAGGTGCACTCCCTGGGACGACTCCAGCTCTGCACTGGCCGTGCGCAGCGCACCACTGTTGAGCCCGGACAGCGCCACCAGGCCGGCAGACGCGAAGATCCCGAGCGGGATCACCGAAACCGCCAGCATGGCGACCAAGATCCGACGCCGGATGCTGAAGCGCCGCCAGCGGTCCAGGCGGGTCGCCAACTGCCGCATCCGGCGGAAGTGCCCGGACTTGGGACAGGGGATAGGTCGTGACATTGGCATGGAGGCTAGCCGACTTGACCCAAAGGATCATCCTACACGGCATCGACGCGGGCTCTGATCGGCGCCCGGGCCGCGAAGGCGTCCCTACCAATCCTTGCCGAACCACTGAACTGTGATCTCCAGCCACGCCCAACCGGTCCCGCTCCCCACCTTGGTGGCGCCCAACAGCTTCAAGGGCACCCTCACCTCGGCTCAGGCTGCCCAGGCCATCGCCGCCGGCGTCCTTCATGCCTGGCCAGGGTCGGAGGTGATGCTCAAGCCCATGGCGGACGGCGGGGACGGCTTCCTCGACACCCTGGTGGCGGCGAGAGGAGGGCGACGGACCGAGCATCAGGTGCGAGGGCCTCTGGGCGCTCCGGTCACCGCCCCGATCGGCTGGCTGACGGGCCCGGCTGGCGAGTCCGCGGTCATCGAGCTAGCCTCGACCTGCGGCCTCACCCTGGTGCCCTCCCCAGGTCCGGCGAGCGCCGGGCGGGCCGGAACCCGCGGCCTGGGAGAGCTCCTCCGGCTGGCCATGGCGCACCGACCGGTGAGCGTCCTGGTGGGGCTGGGCGGCAGCGCGTCGACCGATGGCGGAGCCGGCGCCGCCCAAGCGCTCGGCTATCGGCTCCTCGACCGCGCCGGTGCTGAGGTTGGCCCCGGCGGCCTCGGCCTGCTGGAGTTGGATCGGATCGAAGTGGCGGCCACGGCTCCCGAACTGCGCCTGGTACAGCTGGTGGCGGCCTACGATGTCACCAATCCGCTCTTGGGCGATGACGGGGCGGCCGCCATCTACGGACCCCAGAAGGGGGCCGACCCATTGACGGTTAGGGAATTGGAGCGGGGCCTGCGTCGCCTGGCCGCGGTGGCGGACCGGGATCTGGGGAGGTCGGACGCGGCCAGCTTTCCCGGCGCCGGCGCCGCCGGCGGCGCCGGTTTCGGCCTGGTCCGCTTCTGCGGCTCCGAGCTGGAGCCAGGGGTTTCGCTGGTGGCCCGAGCGGTGGGCTTGGATCAGGCCCTGGACCGGTGTCGGGTGGTCTTCACCGGCGAGGGTCGCTTCGACCTTCAGAGCTTGGAGGGGAAGGCGACCGGGGAAGTCGCCCGGAGGGCGGCGCAGCGCGGTTTGCCCTGCCTGGTCCTGGCCGCCAGCGCCGATCCCGAGGCCGTCTCCCGGCTCCAAGGCCTGGGGGGCACCTTTGTCCCCGTCGACTCAGAGTCGGGGCCTCCGAAGGACCACGGTCAGGCGACAGAACGCCTCACCGGCGCCACCGCCCGAGCCTGCCGGGCATTGCTCGAGCGCTAGCTGCCAGCGGGGAAGCTGAGTCTGTCCTCTCGACTCCGCGGCAATGGCCCCTTTGGATCGGGCCGGGTCGTGAGCCGGACCGAAGCTGGCGCCACCCCAGAGGGGCGGCGCTGCTCAGCTCAGTAGACGGGGGTGCACCACTCCCGGTACTTCTCCATCTCACCCCGGACCAGCCGGGAGTACAGCTCGTCCAGCTGCCGGGTGAAGAGTCCCACCTTCCCATCGCCGACCGGGCGGCGATCAATCTCGACCACGGACGAGATCTGGGCGCCGGTGCCGCAGAGAAGGACCTCGTCGGCGATGTAGAGCTCGGTGCGGTCGATCGGGCGCTCCACCACCGGCAGCCCCAGATCCTCGGTCCAGAACTGGATCAGAGTGGCCCGGGTGATCCCCTCCAGAATGTTGTCGGAGACGGCGGGAGTGATCAGGACGCCCTTGCGGATGATGAAGAGGTTCTCCGCCGAGCCCTCGCAGACGTGGCCGTCCTGGCCCAGGACGATGGCCTCGTCCATCCCGTTCTCGTGAGCCTCGCTCTTCGCCAACGCCGAGTTCACATAGGTGCCGCTGATCTTGGCCCGCGCGGGGGCGGCGTTGTCATCGATTCGCCGCCAGCTGGAGACCATGCAGCGCAGCCCCTTCGAGCGGTCGAGGTACTCGCCGAACGGTTGGGCATAGATGAGAAAGCCGTCCTCCAGGTCATGGAGCCGGACCCCGATCTCCTGGGAGGCCTTGTAGACCAGCGGCCGGAGGTAGATGTCACTCCGGAACTGGTTGCGCCGGAGCAGCTGGATGGCGATCTCGGTCAGGTCCTCCGCGGAATAGGGGAGCTTCATCCTGAGCATGCCAGCCGATTGGTGCAGTCGCTCGAAATGCTCCCGCGCCCGGAAGAGGTAGAGCTGCTCACGCTGCTCATTCCAATATCCCCGGATGCCCTCGAAGCAGGCGGTGCCGTAGTGGAGGGCGTGCGTCATGAGGCCGAGGCGGGAGTCCCGATAGCGCCGCTGCTCACCGTTGAAGAAGACCCAGGCCTCGTCCTGATCGAAAGCCTGAGGTACGCCCGCGGCGCCCGCTCCCGGCTCCTTGTCGAGCACCAGCTGAGCTGAACCTCGGCGCGGTTCGTGGGCTGCCATGGGCACCCTCCTTCAGCTCCCGCGGAGCAGCTCCGGTGTGATCGGCGCCCAGTATACGGCGACATTTCCGAGGGGCTCCCTTAGAAATTCAGCCCCTCGGCTCGGCCCTGGGACGGGGCGGTGATACCATCCCGGCGAGTCATGCGAATGCCCTGGGTCGGTTTTGGCGTGACGCGCTGGCTGGTTCCCGGTCTCCACGTCAAGCGCTGGGTGGGGGTGACCATCGTCGCGATCGTGGGGATCGGCCTCGGGATCGGCTATGCCCTGCGCGATTTCTACCAGACCGCCCGGCTGCCCGCCTTCACCTACAACCTCACCCTCCAGTTCTGGCCGCGCTGGGTGAGGGCCTTGATCTTCCTGGGGATCGGCCTGTTCCTCCTGGCGCTGGGGATGTACAAGCTCACCCGCTCTTTGCTGAGCCCCTTCGTCCCCGGCGGCGACAAGACCCTGGTCGAGCGGCTCTATGACTTCCGGCGACTTCAGAAGGGGCCGCGGATCGTAGCGGTCGGGGGTGGCACCGGCCTCTCCAACTTGCTGCGCGGCATCAAGCGCCACAGCGGCAACGTGACCGCCCTGGTCACCGTCGCCGACGACGGCGGCAGCTCCGGGCGGCTGCGGGCCGAATACAAGGTGCTGCCCCCCGGGGACTTCCGCCAGTGCCTGACCGCTCTTGCCGATGTCGAGCCGCTGATGACCGAGCTCTTCCAGTACCGCTTCAAGGAGGGCTCCCTCAAAGGGCACTCCTTCGGGAACCTCTTCATCATGGCCATGAGCGACATCACCGGCGACTTCGAACACGCGCTGCGTGAGTCCGGCCGGGTCCTCGCGGTGAGGGGGCAGATCGTGCCCACCACCTTGGAAACGGTGACCCTCTGCGCCATCGCCGGCGAGGAGGTCCTGGTGGGCGAGTCCAACGTCCCCACCGGCAAGGAGCCGATCCAGCGGGTCTTCCTGGTCCCGGAGCACCCCCGGCTCAACCCCGAGGCCCAGTTGGCGATCATGAACGCGGAGATGGTGCTGATCGGTCCGGGGAGCCTCTACACCAGCCTGCTGCCCAATCTGCTGGTGGACGGGATGATCGAGGCGCTGCGCTCCACCCCCGCGATCAAGGTCTACGTGTGCAACATCGCGACCCAGCCGGGCGAGACTACCGGCTACGCGGTCCATGACCACGTCGAGACCCTGGAGCGCTACGTGGGCAGCGGCCTCTTCGACTACGTGGTCGCCAACAGCAACCTCACCTTTCCCCTCTCCCCCACCGCCCAGGAGGCCGGGGTCCATCGGGTGACCTTCGACCGCAGCCGGGCCACCAGCAACGGCAAGACGACCAAGTACGTTCTGGGCGACCTGGCCTCACCGACCATCACGACCCACCACGATCCCGACAAGCTGGCCCGCCTCCTGATGAAGCGGGTCTGGGCGCGCAGCTAGCGCCGACTGCGCTGCCGGTCGCCGGGCGGCGCGGAGTGGGGCGACGACAAGCCACTCCGCTGGTGGGGCAGACGGACCTTTCCCCATGCCCGCCCGCAAGCTATGCCGGAGCCTTCCCCAGCAGTTGGCTGGCGGCGAGCAAGTTGTCGGTCAGCACCAACTGCCGAACCGAGGACTCTCCGATGGCCTCCCCCACCAGCTCCTCGAGTAGCTGGCCAAAGGAGACACCGCTCGCCTCCCACAGGTAGAACGCGAGCGAGCCCGGGATGGTGTTGACCTCGTTGACGTAGAGCTCGCCGTCCGCGGACAGGAGGAAGTCCACCCGGGCCGACCCGGCGCACCCGAGAGAGTCGAAGGCGGCAGCTGCCAGACGCTGCACCTGCTCCTTGGTCGCCGCCGGGATCAGGGCCGGGAGCTGGCGGCGGGGGTCGGGGTAGCCCGCCTTGCCCCGACTGGCCGGGGTCGAGGCGGCCTTGCTCGGGGCTAGTTGGCCCTTGGTCAGGTATTTGTCGCTGTAGGAAAGGAGGCCCGAGGCCTTGATCGGCCGCTCCACCTCCGAGGACCGCGGCCGGGCGCGCTTCACGGCACAGTTGAGGTCGGCTGAGCCCGGCACCGCCGGCTCGAGGACCATCTCGCTGTCGAAGGTGAGGGCCAGCTCCACCGCGTCCTCAAGCTCAGGGTCACCGTTGACAAGGCTGACCCCGATGCTCGAGCCACCCCGGTTCGGCTTCACCACCAGCGGATATCCGAAGCGCGCTAGCGCATCCCGGGCTCCCTCCAGGGAGCTCGCCAACTGTCCCGGAACCGTGGGCAAGCCGAAGCCCTGGAAGACCAGTTTTGAACGTATCTTGTCCATCGCCAGCGCACTGGCGAGGCTGGGGCTGCCCACCTGGGGAAGTCGGGCCAGTTCGGCCATCCCGGCCAGCGTCCCGTCCTCGCCCATGGTCCCGTGCAGGCAGGGGAAGAGAACGTCCACCCCGAGGTCGCGAGGTCGGCCCAAGCGGGAGGAGCTCCCGGCGAGGAGCCGGCCCTGATCGAGATCGAGCTGGACCGGGGTGCCCTCGTCGGGCAAGTGTCGGCGAAACGTCTCGAGGTCAGCGAAGTCGGTCCTGGTCAGCCAGCGGCCGCGCTTGGTGATGTACAGCGGCACCACCTCGGCTCCCAGCTGGCTCAGCACCGGCATCGCCTGGCAGGCAGTGAGAATGCTGATCTCGTGTTCCACCGATCGGGAACCGAAGACCACCGCCACCGTCAACCCTTTGAGGCTCAACCAGGCTCCAGGAAGGAATCTGGGAGGTCGTTCTCAAAGAGCACAACGCTGCCGGCGCCGGCCACCCGCGGGAGCCACCGCTGGGCCTCCTCCAGATCGGCCGCCACGGTCAGCTGCGCACTGGGGTACCCGCCCTCCCGAAGCCCGGCGGCGACCGCCGCCGACTGCCGCTTGCCCACCAGGATCACGTGCGTGCAGACCGCCGCCGCCTGCCTTCCCAGCTCGCGCATGCTCTGCTCCTGCAACGGTCCCAGCTCGATGAAGCCTGGCGTTACCAGCACCCGACGGTGCCCGGGCAGGCTGGCCAAGAGATCGGAAGAGCGTCGTGTAGGGAAAGAGTGTAGATCTCGGTGGTCGCCGTA
>OBLU010003786.1_pt1 | contig 13691 bp, 16 predicted proteins | sample 1518681 | NCBI WGS metagenome assembly OBLU01 (sample SAMEA3539304, study PRJEB22396) | soil metagenome | biome: tundra; feature: field; material: soil | place: USA | collected 2010-05 | depth 0.15 m
CATCCCGGTGTAGGCGATGGTAAGGATCATGGTGAAGTCGTCGTCCCGGCCGGACAGCAACGCGGCCCGCTCAGCGAGCAATAAGGCCTGCAGCGGTGTTGCCCACGCTCGCTGCGGATCGCGTTCGAGCCTGCGACCGGTCCGACGCCCTCGGTTGCGGGGCCGCAGCGCGGGGTTGTACGGGATCAGCGGGGGCCTGGTAGCGGCCGCGTCGCCCAGGATGGTGCCCAGCAGGGTCCGGGCGGCGCGGGCGGTCCGCGCGGAGATCCCAGCCTTGGCGGGCAGGGCGTTCTCCCATCTGGTGATCCCCTCAGTACTGAGTGAGTTCAGTTCGCTGGCGCCCCACACGGGGCGGATGAACCGCCGGATCAAGTACTCGCGGTTGTCCTGCGTGCTGATGCCGACATCCTGGATGGCCAGCCACCGGTCGATCCATTCACTGACCGTCGTCTTGCCTGCGTTCGGGTCGGTCCAGCGGCCCTCCCGGATCCTGGCTTCCTGATCGCGTCCCCAGGCGAGCGCGGCGGCCTTGGTCTCGAACCCGGACTCGCTGGCTTCCCCGCCGCTGGGCAGCTTGTACTTGACCCGCCAGGCTTGCGGGCCCTTTCCGCGCTTCTCCGCGTAAGCCATGGCGTTCTCCTTGTCAGTTCCTGGTCGCGTTGGCCGCCGGCGGCCAGTAGGGCGGTGCCTCTGGTGCCGGGCGGTGGCCGCAGCGGTGCGGTGTCGTCTGTCAGGCGGTCCGGCGGCCTGGCCCGCGCTCGCGTGAAGTGACCGGCTGGCGCGCCCCGGCCCGCATGATCTCGGTGATGTCGTCATCGCTGAACCGCAGGTGCTTGCCAATGAATGTGCAGGGAATCAGCCTGGCCGTGGCCTTGGTCTTAAGCCACGACTCCCGGACCCTGAGAATGCCCGCGGCCTCTGCGACAGTATGGAGCTGACCATCCATTGTCATCCACCTCAACCTGCACTGAAATGGCCCCGCTCCTGGTGGGTCCCCCTACGCTCACCTGGTGCGACGGGATCGTGCTTCAAGTTATGCCAATGATCCGCAGCCATGTCAAATAAGGCGGCCATGATCAAATCGCTACCAGCGGCTGAGATTAGTCCGGATGAGTTCAGCGCAGTTCTGTTCAGTTCATTTAGTGTCGCTGCGTACTGCCAAAAAAAATTATGGCCGGGGTGTGAACTGTCACCCTTCGGCAGACGGTCGACTCGTTCGTGCCTACTGCGAACGGGTCTCGCTTCTACCGTGTGGGGTGGCTCTCCGGTCGGTCGGTCGGCCGGGGCATGATGGCCGCGGGACGCTCACCGAGCACGGCAGCGAGCCGGGCCAGGGTGCGGCCCCGGCAGGAGGGGCGGTCCTGGCGTTCCAGCCTGCCGACGGTAGCCACGCTCATCCCTGCCCGGTCGGCCAACGCTTCCTGGGACATGCCGCGTTGGCGGCGTAACTGCCGTAGCCGCTGACCATCTGCGACGACGATCCACGGCCGAGCACGGTTACTGCCTGCGCTGGCGGGACGAAGGACGGGCGGTGAACTCATGGCGCCACGGCGAGCGCCCAGACGGTCTTCCCACCTGCTGGGGTCGCGTATGAGCCCCACTGTTCGCTGACTATCTCCACCAAAAGCAGCCCGCGGCCGCCTTCTGCATCGGCGCTGACATCCGCGCGGACTGGCGGGTGTGGGCTGGCGTCCCAGACCACGATCAGGAGTCGCGCGGCGTCGGACAGGAGCCATAGCCGTATGGGGAAATCACTGCCTGCGGACCGGGATGCGGCGATGGCATTGGTCATCAGCTCGCTCACCAGGAGCTCGGCGTTTTCGGCGAGCACGGCCAGGCGCCATTCCCACAGCACCTGCCGGGAGTGGTAGCGGGCACACGGCACCGCGCTGGGCAGTGCGCCGAATTCTATGAAGTCCCGCAACGGCCAACCGAGGGCTAAAGACGTCCCATCGGGTAAGGAGGGCGGATCCGGCACCGAAGTCCCGCTCTGTGCGGGTAGCGGTGACCCGGCGGCGCGCACAGCGGTCATTCCGCATCCCGTGCCACGGGTATGCCTCGCTGGGACTCGCGGACGGGGTCGTGATCTTTCATGACGGGCACGCTAGAGCCACTGCTATGTGACAGCTCGCACACGGCGTGCGACCCCTGTCATGCTGTTCGTGAGTGACTATGAAGACACTGTGTGGTGCAGGTGATCGTGAGGCTTCGGCATGGATGACCGGGAGATGGGACGGCGCATTGGGTACTGGCGCCGGCGCCGGAAGCTGACCCAGGCGGTCTTCGCTGACCGTATCGGCAGGTCCAAGAGCTGGGTGGAAAAGGTCGAGCGCGGCGAGCGCAGCGCGGACCGGCTCTCAATCCTCGATGCCATCTGCGGCGTCCTCCAGATCGATATTTCCGCGTTGATCGGTCAGGAACCCGCCCGGAGGGCTGCCGCATGCATCGATGACAGCGAGGTGGAGCGCATCCGGTCGGCGCTGGAACGGTATCCCTTCGGGGAAGGGGGGGCCGAGAGCCCCGATCTGGCCGCGGTCCGTCGTCGGCTTGATCACGTGTGGGCGGCGTTCGAGTTCGGCGACTATCAGGTGATGGGTGCCGCCCTCCCTGGGCTGCTGCACGATGCGCAGCTGGCACACGCTGCAGTTGGCGGCGACGAATCGGCCCGGTTGCTGGCGGAGGTGTATCAGGTCATCGCCTCGACTTTGCGCAAGCTCGGGGAGTACGCGCTGGCCTGGCTAGCGGGAGACCGGGGCATCAGCGTCGCGCAGCAGGCCGGGGACCTGGCGTCAATCGCGGCGGCAGGCTTCAGAGTCGCGAACGCGTTGCTGTCCATGGGCCGCCCGGGACAGGCGCTTGACCTGAACATGTCCCTGGCTGACCGGTTGCAGCCCGAGGGCCAGACTGAGGAGCTACGCGCTCTCTATGGCCATGTGGTGTTGCAGGCCGCGATGGCCGCCGCCGCATTGGGCGATCAGGGCAGGGCTGATGAGCTGATCAGCGAGGCCAGGGAGGTGGCCAGGTTCGTGACGCCGGGCAGCAACCACTACCGCCTCGCCTTCGAGCCAGTGAACGTGACCCTCCATCAGGTGGGAGCGCTGGTCGTCCTCGGCGAGAACGGCCGCGCGGTTGAGGTAGCGGACGCGATCACCGGAGACGGCTTGCGGATGCTCCGCAAGGAGCGGCGGGCGGCGCTGCTGGTTGATACCGCCCGCGCCTGCAGCCAGGCGGGGAATCGGGATGAGGCGCTGCGCCGGCTGCTGGTCGCGGAGGAGGTCGCCGCCCCAGAAGTGCGCTGCCGGCCCGTGGCACAGGCCACCATCGCGGATCTGCTGCACCGTTGCACGGGCACGCCGCCGCTCGCGCTGGCAGGCCTGGCCGAGCGGGCAGGAGCCCGTCCATGAGCAAGGGCGTGCTGTATGTGATCGCGTGCGGCGCACCCCCTACTCGTGAGGTCGGCCAGCTGGTGCGCCTCGCGCAAGACGGCGGCTGGCAAGTCTGCGTCCTGGCCTCTCCTTCCGGCAGGCGGTTCGCGGACATCCCCGGCCTAGAAGAGGCGACTGGCTACCCAGTCCGCACTGAGTACAAGAATCCCGGCGAGCCGGATGTGCTACCACCCCCGGACGCGATAGTCGTCGCCCCGGCGACGGTGAACACGATCAACAAGTGGGCGGCGGGGATCTGCGACACCCTGCCGCTGGGCATCTTGGTCGAGGCGATCGGCAAGCGCCTGCCCATCGTCGCCATGCCGTTCACCAACCATGCGCACGCGGCCCACCCCGCTTTCCCGGAGAACATCGCGAAGCTGCGGTCATGGGGCGTGACAGTCTTGTTCGGCCCGGAGGTGTATCCGCTGCACGATCCGGGGACCGGCAGCAGTTACCTGGACCTGTTCCCATGGGCGCAGGCAGTCGAAGCCATCAACGTGCGTGCGCTGGAGGCTGGACCTGTGAACCCTGGTACCGCGTGATGACGCAGCTGCGACTGGGTATCTCCCCAAGGCCCCTGTTACGACTCGCTGCTGTTCATCTTCGTTGGTGGGATCTTGACGGACGAGCAGATCGTCGGCCTCAAGCTCTTCGACGGCGCGGTGCGGGCCTGCGAGTTCCGCACTGAGCGAGTTCTGCACTGAGCAAGAAATAGTGGCTCGGCTGCGCCCGTACGTGTGGCCACGGGGTTGCGCACGCGCTCGAAGCGCTGACAGCCGGAGCGCGGTACCTGCGGTACGGGCGCCCTGCGGCTCCGGTCGTCGGTGGACTATCACGGCGACGACGGCAATCAAACGACCGGGGGATCTGTCCTGGATCGTCATCGCGCGTAAGAAACTCAGTCGGCGAGCCTCCTCGCCGACGCCAACGTGGTCTGGAAACATGCTGAGGTGCTGGGTCACGTGATTGCCTGGATGGCTCGCCGAGGTGGGTGTGGGGCGATGAGATGAGCGTGAAGCATGCAACCGCCAGCGTCTTCTTGTTCAGCCGAGTTATCACCGGGTGGCAGCTCGGGCTGATCGAACATCCCCGTCTGGGCAGGCTGATGATCCCGGGCGGGCACGTAGAGGATGATGAGTCACAAGCACAGGCCGCGCTGCGTGAAGTCACCGAGGAAACCGGCCTGATGGGTGTGCGGCTGCTGGAGGTGCCTGCTCCCGCCCTCCCAGCGGGTTTCCCGCACGAGCGGGTGACGCCGCCGTGGTGGATCACTGAGCAGCAGGTTCCTGCGGACAATCATCTCAGCGAGCCCCACGTGCATCTGGACCACCAGTATGTGGCTGTCGCCGACTTCGCGGAGCCGGCTCGCCCGGCCGCCCATCCCTTTGGCTGGTATTCGTCTGCGCGGCTACCCGAACTGGAGCTCTGGGAGGACACCAAGCTGCTTGCGAAAGTGTTGTTCTCCTGCATAAACGACCTCGCCGAGGGGCGGCTAGATGGCGCGTCTGCCTTGCGGCCGTTCACGGCCGCAGCCGCGCCCTGAGATCATCGCGATCGGCAGTCTCCGGAGCCCGGGTCGGCTGAATCGACCTGGATCTCGTCGGCCAAACGGCATCCGCTCACACAGGGAGGGCATTCCGGAGATCCGGGCAGCCACGCGCGGCCCATGCATGTCAGCTTTCGCTGCTGCTCATCGATCTGCGCCCGCATGAGAGCGGTCGCGTCGCCACTGGTTAGACGACGGCGGTCAACGACCGTGACCGTGCCGGAGACGTCGGCGGCAAGCCGCTCGAAGAGGACCGCTGCTCGGTGATGGAATTGCCGTTCCTCGGAGCTAAAAGTGATCCTGTCCCGCCGCTCTGCGCGTTCGATCGCGGCGTCGACGTCGTCGGTGATGAGGAACGTCAGATCCGGCAACGGGCGCCATTGCACCGCGATGTCGAGTATCGCTCGTATTTCGTCATAGGCCCGCTGATCGTCATCGGGGTGCAGGATCAGTGACTGGTAGACCGCGACGCAGTGCAGGCTGCGGCCTTCGAGCACCAGGTGCCCACGCTGCAGAGCCTGCGCGCAATGAGCTTCGTAATCGTGAGCCTTGATCGCCAGCAGCAGGAGGGTCTCACCGGCGGGGTGGCCGCTGCGCAGAAAACGGTCCCCCCGAGCCGAGCTGGTGAGCGCATGCAGTAGGTCGTGGCCCAACTCGCCGTGCGCGGGCCTGCGGGAGAACTCTTCGACAACGATGGCACCGGCTGCGGGACCTGGGCTCCCGGTACGTAGCTGGGCGGTGAGGTAGGTTTTCCCGACGCCGCTGATGCCTTCGGTCGATACCAGCATGCCTCGCTGGCATGGAATCACCGAAGGCACGGTTCCTCCCAGGCCTGCTAGTCGAACAGGGCTTCCTGGCGGGGCCGGGTCGCCTTGGCTTGATATCCGCCGGTCTCGCGGACCTGCCGAAGGGTGCTCCACAGACCGGCCTGGGCTCCCTCGGTGATGAGGCGCACGAATAGCTGCACGGTGAGCTGGGTGTCTGGCATGGCGCGGTGGCGATTGGGTGGTGGCGGGATCTTGAGGTGGTCCCTGAGCACGTCCAGCCCGTGGGAGTGCAGGCCAGGATAGAGGGCGCGGGACAGCCGCACAGTATCCAGGAGGTCAGTCGCGGCTAGCCGCGGGCAGTGCTGCCGGTAGTCATACAAGATCCCGGCTTCGGTCGGGGCGTGGTGAGCCACCAGCAGCCAGGGTTGCGGCGAACTGAGCCAGGCGTCCAGCTTCGCAAGCACCTCGCCGGCGGGTCGCATGGTGGCAACCATCTGCGGGGTGATGCCGGTTTGGGACGTATCCATCGGGTTGATCGGGGCGTGGCCGGGCGGCCGCATCAACTCGGTGAACCGGGCTACCTCGGTCAGCTCTGCCCCGTGCGCGCTGAGGGAGATGACAGCGACCTCGATCGGCTCGGGACGGCGGCCGCGCGGGGTGGTCGTTTCGAAGTCGATGACATGGAACGTGGTTGCCCGGAAGCCCTCGTCGTCTAGCAGCGGTCGGCCCACCGGGCTGCCTCCTGGGTGACGATGTCCGCGTAGCGATGGATGCGCTCATCGTCATCGTGCTCGGTCATGACGACAGCCAGAAGCGATTCGATGAAACTGGCCGCAGCTCGGCATGGTGCGCGGGAGAACTCGGCGAACATCGGACGCTGATCGCAAGGGGCGAGGCGGTAAGTGCCCACGCTGTTGGCTACACCGAGCGCAGCCAGGCGCTCGCAGAATCCACGCGGGCGGGGAAGGCTGATCCGCGCGAGGGGCGCATAAGCGTTCCAGCCCGCTCCACATGCCAAGACGCTTATCCCGGGAGTGCCGGCCAGCAATGCGGTCAGCAGGCTGGTCTGATGCTGGCGGCGCGCAAGCAGCTGGCCGAAGCGGGCGAGGTTAGCGCGAGCGATGGCAGCCAGCGGCTCGGCTAGCCGGTAGTTGAAGCCGAGCCGGGTCAACGGCGCCTCACCGGCCGGGGGCGTTTGCCAGTGGGTGCGTAAGGCCCGGCAGCGGCCGGCCAGGCCCGGGTCCCGGGTGAGGATGAAACCGCCTTCGCCCGACCACAGCAGCTTGCCGTCTTTGGTGGAAAAGCAGCCGAGGTCACCGCCGGTGCCGGCGGGGCGCTTGCCGATGCGGGTGCCGTGAGCCTGGCAGGCGTCCTCGATAACCCACAGCCCGTGGGCAGCGGCAAAGTCGGCTAGCCGGGCCGGGTCACCGGCGCGGCCCCACATATGGACCGGGATTATCGCCTTGGTGCGCCTGGTGATCTTCTCGGCGAGGTCGTCGTAGCTGAAGTCAGCGCCCGAGAGGTCGCAGTCAGCGAAGACAGGCCGGGCCCCCGCGTAGAGGACAGGGGCGGCGGACATCACGACCGACAGCGCAGGCACCAGCACCTCATCCCCGGGCCCGACCCCGCACGCGGCTAGTGCACAGTGCAATGCGGCTGTGCCGCTGGCCACTGCCACTGCATGGTCGATACCGAAGTGGCGGGCGAGTTCGTTCTCGTAGTGGCTGACCTGGCAGGTGGCAGCCGGATCGGGCATTGCCGCGAGCGCGGAGGTGAGGGCGGCACGAGGGGTCGTCATGGTGCCTCCGCCGGGTGCAGGAAGTGGTCGAAGCCCATCAGCGGCCACATGTTCACGCAGTCGGCCGACATCAAGGCGCAGTCGGCGAGGCAGGTGCGGCGCTGCAGGCTGAACAGCTCGGCCGCGTGGTGGCCACGGATAGTGCGGCGCTGCGCGGGCCTGGTCGCCGCGATCTTGTAGCGGGACGGACAGGGCCATACGCTGCCGTCAGGCTCGATAAAGGCCAGGTGGTGCCCACCGAAACAGCCTGGCGCCAGTTGCGTGCTGGAAGTGATCGTGGAAAGGAGCCGGTGAGCGTAGGACGCCTCCGGCAGGCCGATCGCCAGCCTGGCCTCATACAAGCCATCCAGCGCGGCGCTGAGGGCGGGTACGTCGGCGCCTCGGAGAGCCAGTTCGGCGTGAAGGCTGTGACCAGGGGCCAATGAGATCGGCTGGGGTACGTAGTAGTCGGCACCGAGATCGGCGGCCAGGTGAGCCACCTCGCCAAGAGCCGTGATGTTGCGGTGGGTGATCACCGTGTACAGGCCGACCTTCGGGGCCTGGTGTTGGGTGCGGGCGGCCAGCAGCGCGCGGATTCCGGCGATGACGTCGGCCCAGCCGTGGCGGCCGTTGCGCGACGGCCGGTAGTGATCGTTGTAGGCAGGATCGGGCGAGTCCAGCGACACGGACACCCCGTCTACGCCCAGCGCCAGGATCTGCCCGGTGATCTCCGGTCGGCCCAGCGGGACGCCGTTGGTGCACAGCACGACTTCTGCCCCGGCTGCCTTGATCATTTCGGCTACGGCGAAGATCGGCGGCCAGATGAGCGGCTCCCCTCCGGCGATGAATACCCGCCGGATCGCAGAATCGGCGAGTGTGCTGAGGAACGTGGTGATATCGGCGAGGCTCACGTCATCACGGGAAAGGTGGGATAGCTGACCGGGCTGGGCGGGTGGCGCGGCGCGATCTTCCTCGATCGTGCCGAAATAGCAGTAGCGGCAGCCAAAGTTGCATGGCGAGCGGAGCGCCCACAGCAGGGTCATGTCGCGCATCGCTGCTCCTCGGTCGTCGGCGGGCTGCTGCATGCCTGGAGGATTTCTTCGAGGGTTTCCTGCCAGCTGCGGTCGGCGCGGTTCACTGTGCGGAACCGCTTGGGCTCGCGGGCGGCCTGGATGGCGTAAAGCTCCGCGGCCAGCCTGACCAGGGCGCGGTCGGCTGCGGAGACGGCGCGTCCGGTGCGCTGTTCGAGCCGGGCCACGCACACGTCGAAGTCATCGATGATCAGCAGGGTGCGGTCAGGGAGCGGGCGCCAGTGTGCGGCGGTGGCATAGATCCGCTGCGCCAGGGCGTGCGCCTGCTCCGCGGATGCGTGCTGCCCGGCGAGGATTGCGGCCTGATAGAGGGCGACTGAGTCCACGCCCCGGTCCTCGATAACAACCTCGGTGCGCATGGCGGGGGAGGCCAGCACGCTCTCGTACTCCCTGACCTTCAGAGCGAGGAGCGCGAGTGTCTCGGTCGCAGGGTGGCCGGTGCGCAGCCAGAGATCCCCCGCCCGCGACAGGGCCGTGATCACTTGGCCAGGCAGGGCGTCTGCTTCCTGGTCGGTGACCTCGCTGAGCATCAGTCCCCGGCCGCCGAGCCGTGTGGCCAAGAGGCGAGCAAGGAAGGTCTTGCCGACTCCCTCGATTCCTTCAAGCGTCACCCAGTACGGTCGCATCACGCCCTCCGGGTGCACACATACAGCAACTCCGCCGCGATGCCGGGGACGGCAGCCGCAGCGACCGCGTCCAGGAATGGCGCGGGGATGATCTGGCGGAGCCGTTCATACCAGCGTGCCGCGCCATCCCCGAAACCGCTGGCCAGAGCGGCGGCCAGATCTTCGGCGGGAGGTGGCAGCAGCCCGATGACCTCCTGGATGACCAGGCCCGTCTCGGCGAGGACGCCAGCTAGTTCGTCATGGTGCCACTCATACACGTGGACGCGGTGCTGGAGTCTGCGCGGCGGACGGCCGGGCGTGTTCGGCGTTGATAGGTACAGCCTGCCGCCGCGGGCGAGCGCGGCTGCGGTGTTGCGCAGGCTGGCGATTCCCTGCTCCCGAGGAAGGTGCTCGAAGGCGGAGGTGTAGACGGCCACGTCGAAGGTAGCGGCCTGTTCCGGCCACTGCCCGGCGACGTCGCATTCGAATAGCTCCAGGCTGAAGGGGCATCCGCCGTAATGATCGTTCAGTTGGCGGATTCGTCGGCGGGCTTCGTCCAAGTGGGGCGCCGCGATGTCCAGTCCTGTGTAGGCGCCGATGTGGGGTGCATACCGGTACAGCACGGGGAGTTGCAGGCCCCGGCCGCAACACACATCGACCAGGTGCTCGCCCGGCGCGCAGCGCTCCGCGACGTAGAGGTGCTGGATGTAGTTCATGATTCCGGTCGGCTTGACCTGTCCCACGGCGAGCGCGGCGTAGAAGTCGTCCATCTGATTGACGGAATACGGGCCGATCATCGGTGTACCCGGCCGGGTGCCGTACTCGGCGCCGGGCTGAGCGGCCATGCTCAGCGGGTCTCCCACGGGAACACCACCCATCCGTGATACCTGGCGCCGATGTAGGTGAGCGCAATGGCGGGGTTGTGGCCGCCGGAAAGCCGCCAGTTGGTCTCGTTGAGCACACACGCTGCAGTGCGGATGCTGGCCGCCCCAGCGGCCTGGAGCAGGCTGCGGGCCGCCGTGATCGTCTCGCCGGTCCCGGCCACATCGTCAACAAGCACGACGTCGAGCCCGGTCATGTCGCCGAGCGAGCGAGGATTCCGTAATAGGGGGCGCGGTGTCTTGACGGCGTTCACGCCGTCGCCGGTGGTGTGGGTGACATCAAGCGCCCGGACGTCACGCAAGCCCAGCACGTGTGCCAGCCGGATGGTTGGGACCATGCCGCCGCGAAGGATGCCCACGACGGCGTCGGGACAGGTATCGGCGCGGATCAGTTGTGCTAGCCGATCGGTGATCGCGGTGATCTCGTTCCAGTCCAGAACCGCCGCGGGAAGGTCAGCAGCCACGGGCGTCACCCCACAGCAGCACATGCAGCCGGCCCGACAGGCACCAGCCACGGGCGAGCGCCTCCCTGGCCACCGCGCGCATGCCTTCGAGCACCGTGTGCTCGCTGACTCCCTCGGGCATGACCCAGACCGGCGACAGGCCGTGCGCGGCTTCCAGGGCGGCGACCTCATCAAGCTCGCGCTGATGGCAAATGACGAACTTGAAGATTGCCTTGCCAGTCGCCGCGAAAGCCGCCAGCGCGGCTGGGACCAGGCGCCGGTCATCGGGCACGCCGGAACCGGACAGCTTAGGCGAGACATTGAATCGTGTCGCTGCACCGGTCAGTTCGGCTGAGGGCGGGATGGTGCCGTTGGTCTCGATTTCAACCCGGCGTCCCGATCCCGCGAGCCGAGTGGCCAGGGGGACCAGGGCTGCCTGCTGGATCAGCGGCTCGCCCCCGGTGATCACGATGAGGTCCGCCCGCTGGGTCAGCGCCCAGTCAGCCAGTTCGTCGGTCGTCCGGCGTTCAGCTTCGGTATCGGGGCGGAACTGTGACCAGTCCCATGTGTACGGAGTGTCACAGAATCTACAGGTCAGGTTGCAGCGGGACAGTCGTATGAACGCGGCAGGCTGGCCGGTTGAAGGACCCTCGCCCTGGAAGGAGATGAAGGTCTCAGCCACGAGCAGGCTACGGGAACGGGCCGAGGACGGGCGGGGCGGCGTGGTGGTCATCGCTTCCCCGGGGTGGTGTATTCAGCCCAACTGCCCGGGGTCTCCCATACGCGTACCGCTTCGAGTCGCCCAGCGATACCAGCGGCGACATGTTCATCGAACCAGCAGGCAAGGTGCTGGGCGATCGCCTCGCATGTCGGCTCGAATCCGAGGACCTCGTTAAGGTCGTGATGATCCAGCATGGTGTCGATGTAATGCCCCGCGGGTGCAAGGTCACCGAAGTCGGTGACGAACCCGGGAGGAGTCAGGTGGTCAGCTGTCAGGATGAACTCGGCGGTGTATCGGTGGCCGTGGACGCGGGCGCACTTGTGTTCCGGAGGGAGGCCAGGCAGATGGTGGGCGGCATCGAAGGTGAATTGCTTGCCAATCCGGTGCATGGATGCCTCCTTTCGAACTATGACCGCGATTCTGTTCGCCACCGATCGTGGCCACTCTTTGTTAGGCAGGAAGTACGTTAGGTTCTTGCCGTCAGGCTAGCCAGGAGCGTCAGGCCAGGCGATACGCGTGCCGTGGCATTGCCGGCCAAGATCACCTGGTACTGCCACGCAGCGTGGTAGTTCGCGGCTCGCTGCTATGCGCCGAGGTCGTAGAAATCGGCGAGAGCGCGCATCTCCCCAGACAGGGCGCGAGTCTGTGAGCTGAGGATCTTCCTTGTCACCTCTCGCCCAAGGCGCTGATGACGCAGCCAGTGTGGCGCGCTCCTGTGCAGGCCGGCGAGTATTTCGAGGGCATCGGTGAAGTCAGCGAGTTCGGCGTGCGCCTTGGCAAGGTCGAGCTCATGCCGGTGGCGATCGTCGGGTCTGGTGCGCTGGGCCGAGCGGATGTTTTCCGCCAGCATCAGCGCCTGCCGCCAGTTCCCGACGACGACCTGATGCTCGACTTCCTTCATAGCGACGGTGGCAGGTGCGAGCATCGTCCAGTGCGGCCTGCGCCGGAACTCTTCCTTGCCCAGCCCGGCCGCTGCCGTCTTGGCTAGCCGCAGGAATTCCCGGGCCTCAGCTTCTTGGTTGTTGCGGACGGCGGCTGCCGCCGCCTGTAAGAGCAGCCACCCCCAGGCGGATAGCTCGCCGGCTGTCGCTGTTGAAAGGCGCGGTTCCATGCGGTCAGCGGCTTCAGCCGCAGTGCGCTTCGCGTCGAGCAGGCGCCCCTGACGGATGAACAGCCAGCATTCACCGATCACCCCGACGGCTGCGGTCAACCGGTCGCCAGCGGCATGAGCATCGGCAATCGCTTCCCTGATCGCCTGGTATGCCAGATCATGGGCTCCGATCTGGGTGAGGAACCACCCAGTCAGTTGCATGATTCCTGAGCGCAGCCGTAACGCAGCGGCGCGCTCGGGGCTGTTGTCGTAGCAGATGACTGCGCTGCGCGCAGACGCGATCATCTGGGGAAGCGCCCGGGCGGTCGCGTCGTACCGATCCTGGTGATAGAGCTGCACAGTTTCATCTAGCTGACTGCGCAGCTCAGCCATATCCGGCTTGGTCGGCTTATCGCCGGGACCGGCTGGCTCCAGCCGCAGGGGCGGCGTGAGCGCTACCCGGATTGGGAGCAGCGTCCGCTGTGCAGGGTCCTGGTCGGCTGGCTCAGGCTCGCTCGGTGAGAACAGCTGGGCCGTCTCGACTCCCAAGGCTCGCGCGAGCTGGTAGAGCGTCTCCAGGCGCACTCCCTGCGGCCTGTCGCCCAAGCCGTTGCTCTGCTCCAGTTTCCGCACGACATTGATGCTCACGCCGGCCAGCTCGGCCAGCTCTGCCTGGCTGTACCCCCGGCGTAGCCGCCAGCGGCGGACGTTGCTGCCTAGTACTCGTTCTCGTGTCACGCTTCAGTCCTGCCTGCTCGCACGACTAGACGCTAACCACGTTGCCCATGCCTCCGGCGAGGTGACACCGACGGGCAATACCGGATACCCCTGACGCCCCTCATTGCGCTGCTCGGCGGCGAGTGCGTTCGTGGTCACCGGGTGGGGCCGCGTGGCCTGGGCGAGCGTGACGGCCGATAGCCGGGCTCCGCTTGAGGGTGTGCGCCAGGCATCGGAGGTTGGCGCAGGAACTGGGCCGGTGACAGGGGGAACTCCAGCTGTCTGCGTTCGGCCGCCGTGCGTGGCCGGGTCCGGGGGCGCTCAGGTCGCACTGCTGGGTGGGTGTGCGCGGCAGTGTGCAGGTGCTCGGCTGCCCGGCGGGCACTCGCGGCCTGGGCGGCGTGCTGCTGAGCCTGGCGCAGCTCGGCGACGGCCTCGGCAAGCGCGATGAGTTGAATGATGAGCGCGGCCTGGGCGAGGGTCGGGTCACCGCTCACGGACGCGGCGTTTGCCAGCAGCCGGGCTGTCCGGCGCAGGTTGTTCCCGGTCGGCGTGGGACTGGGGATCCGGCCGTATGCAGGGCGGGCGGCGCGGTCGTAGCTGTCGGCTGCCCGGCGGAGCACCG
>OBLU010003787.1_pt1 | contig 13689 bp, 11 predicted proteins | sample 1518681 | NCBI WGS metagenome assembly OBLU01 (sample SAMEA3539304, study PRJEB22396) | soil metagenome | biome: tundra; feature: field; material: soil | place: USA | collected 2010-05 | depth 0.15 m
ATCGGCATGTTGGGCGCCACGGTGATGCCTCACAACCTCTACCTCCACTCGTCCATCGTCCAGAGCCGCAACTACAAGCGCACAGTAGAGGGCAAACGCGAGGCCATCTTCATGGCCAACGTGGATTCCGCCCTCGCTCTCACGGTGGCGTTGTTTGTGAATGCAGCCATCGTGGTTGTAGCTGCAGCCGCCTTTCATCGCAGCGGACACTTTGAAGTCGCCGCCATCGAAGATGCCTACAAGCTGCTCAGCCCCCTGGTCGGCGCGGCTGGAGCAAGCACCATCTTCGCCGTCGCCCTGCTCGCGTCCGGCCAGAACTCCTCCATCACCGGCACGCTCGCCGGTCAGGTCGTCATGGAGGGCTTCATCCACATCACGCTTCCGTCCTGGCTGCGCCGCCTGATCACGCGTTCCCTCGCTATCATTCCAACCATCATCGTGGTGGCCTTCACCGGCGAGCGAGGTACCGAGAAGCTGCTCCTTCTGAGCCAGGTCATCCTCTCTCTCCAATTGAGCTTTGCCGTCATTCCACTCGTCCTGTTTACCGGCAGTCGCAAGAAGATGGGCGAGTTCGTCAACGCCCCCTGGCTGCAGGCCCTGTCCTGGTTCGTCGCCGCCCTGATCGCCGGCCTCAACGCCTGGTTCCTGGTAATGATGCTCCGGTGAAGCGAGGGAATAGGAAGTAGGGAATAGGATGCAATGATCGACTTCCATTCAAGCCCGCATTCACGCGAACGACGCCAGCCGGAGCTAACTCGCTAACTCCGCTTGAGCGGTGCTAACTCGCCGCTGTTGTCAATTACCGGACCCGCGGTCTTCGTTCAACGAGTCCGCCAAATAACTCGAAGCCCCTAGTCTCTAGTCCCTGTTCCCCGTCTTGCACTACCATGGATTCCATGTACGTTCTCTCCGCTGCCGAGATGCAAGCCTGTGACCGCTCGACAAGCGAGCACTTCGGCGTTCCGTCTCTCAGTCTGATGCGAGCGGCAGCCACCTCCGTGGCAGCCTTCGCGCGCCAACAGTTCCCGAATGCGCTACGGGTCACCGCGCTATGCGGAACTGGCAACAACGGTGGAGACGGCCTGATGGCCGCGCGCCTGCTCTCCGACGCGGGCCTTGATGTAACCACGCTGCTGCTGGGCGAGCACGGCAAACTCTCCGGCGATGCTGCCGAGGCCTGGCGCGAACTCAACAGCCCCGCGCATGGCTCCGTCCACATCGTCACCACCGCAGACGATCTGTCCCGTCACAAATCTTCCCGTGAGACTGACCTCATCATCGATGCCATCGTCGGCACAGGCTTCAATCCGCCGCTCAGAGGCCTCGCACTCGCAGCTTTCGATTGGCTCAAGGCCAGCCATGCTCCGATTCTCGCCGTTGATTTGCCCTCCGGCTGGCCAGCCGATGCCACCACAGCAACCGTGGACGGACCGGTCTTCCCCGCCGATGCGGTCATCACCTTTACGTCGCCCAAATCGGCCCACGTATTTGGTGAGTTGACCCGGCACTGGGACCAGCCCATCGTAGTCGCGCCCATCGGTTCGCCTGAAGCCGCAATCATCTCCCATCTGAATTTGCATTGGGCGGGCTCCGCACTGTCGCTTACCCAAATACCGCGCGCAGTCGCATCCAACAAGGGGAACTTCGGCCACGTGTTGGTCGTGGGAGGCTCGCTAGGCACGGCTGGCGGCAAGTCGGGTGCGCCGGCAATGGCGTCTCTGGCTGCGCTACGAGCCGGTGCCGGCCTGGTCACAGCAGCAACCCCTGCTCCAGCGCTTGCTCTGGTAGCCGCCGTCGCTCCTGAGCTGATGACCATTCCGCTCGCACCCACGCCCGCCGGACAAATTGCAGCTGAAAACATTGCCTCCGATGTTCTCGCTGTCCTCATGGCAGGAAAGACCGTCCTGGCCATCGGCCCTGGCCTGGGTCAATGTTTGGATACGGTCAAGTTCACCACCGGCCTTCTTCTGGCTACGAAAATCCCCGCAGTCATTGACGCCGACGCGCTCAATATTCTGTCCACCAAGCCTGTCCTCCTTGCCCGCCTGGCTTGCCGCGGCGAGCGCACCCTGGTTCTCACTCCCCATCCCGGCGAAATGGCGCGCCTCGCGGGCATCCCCATTGCTGAAGTGCAGGCCAACCGGCTTGAAGTGGCCCGAGCATTTGCCCAGCGCTTTTCTATCACTTTGGTCCTCAAAGGTGCACGGACTGTCATTGCCCACCCCGACGGTCGTGTTGCCATCAACACCACCGGCAACCCTGCCATGGCCAAGGGCGGCAGCGGCGACTTGCTTACCGGCCTCATCGCCGGAATGCTGGCCCAATACGCGACGGACCCGGCCCAGGCAATCGAAGCAGCCGTCTATCTGCATGGCTTGGCCGCCGACCTCGCTGTGCGACAGGCCGACCAGCACACTCTGCTGGCGACAGACAGTCTTGCACAATTTTCTCGGGCTTTTCGCTTTCAATCTCGCGGTCAGACCGGGTATGTTTGGTTGCAGGGGCTGCCGGCGGACTCTTCACCAACCGCGGCCTCCCACGAGGCAGCCAGATGACCAGTGCCGCACCCCCCGCTCCCAAGGTTCCTCCTGAGGCAGTTCGCATCCACGAGTTCACGACTGCCAGCGGCGCAGATACGGTCGAAGTCGGCCGCAAGCTGGCGCGCCTTCTGGTGGCTCCGCAACTGCTCATCCTCCATGGCGATCTCGGCACCGGAAAAACAACGCTGGTCAAGGGCATTGCCCAGGCCCTCGAAGCCGCCGAGGCCGATGAAGTCACTAGCCCCACATTCACCCTGATTCACGAGTACGACGGCGCTCAAAACGGCAAACCCGTCAAGCTCTTCCACTTGGATGTCTATCGACTGGAAGGCGAGCGCCAGTTGGAGACCCTCGGCCTCGACGAGTTGCTCACCCCCGACGCCCTGGTCCTTGTCGAGTGGGGAGAAAAGTTCAAGAGCATTCGCAAGAAGTCGACAGGCGAGATCTCCATCTCCTCCGCCGGCGGCGATGCCCGCAAAATCACCGTCACGCTGAAAGAATAGGCGCGCAGAAGCGCTAGACCTGGATATACGGACCTCAGCCTAAATAGGCCGTGCCCCATCCATCGAGCGTTCTTAGCTCGATGGGTGGGAGACCAAAGAAGTTCGATCCAAGAGCTGACGGCAGTCCGCCCCACCGCAGGTGGTTAATACCCCATCACGTTGTAGCCGCAATCCACATAGAGCGTCTCGCCGGTCACAGCGCTGGATAGGTCACTGGCCAGGAACAACGCCGCCCCGCCAACCTCTAACTGGTCCACATTCCTATGCAAGGGTGCGCGGTCGGAGTGGGCCTTCATCATCTCGCCCAGCGCGCCCACGCCACGAGCGGCAAGCGTCTTGATCGGCCCAGCGGAGATAGCATTGACGCGAATGTTCTTGGACCCCAGGTCCCACGCCAGATAGCGAACCGTGCACTCGAGGCCGGCCTTGGCGATGGCCATCACGTTGTAGTTCGGCACAACCTTTTCCGCGGCATAAAAGCTGAGGGTCATAATGCTGCCGCCTTCGGCCATCAGCGGCGCGGCGGCGCGCGATACAGCAATCAGCGAGTAGACGCTCACGTCCATGGCGACGCGGAATCCTTCTCGGCTTGTATTGGTGAATGCTCCGCGCAGGTCTTCCGCAGGCGCAAAAGCAACGGCGTGGACCAGAATGTCGACCTTCCCAAACTTGTCCTTGAGGCCTGCAAAAAGAGCGTCGATCTCGGCGTCGTTGGAAACATCGCACTGAAAGCCGCTCGCTCCGGGCAGCTCGTCGATCAGGCTCTGGGCCTCGAGCTTCATGCGCTCGTTCTGGTAGCAAATGGCTAAAGTGGCGCCGGCCTCGTGCAGTTTTTGGGCGATTCCCCAGGCAATGGAACGCTTGTTGGCCAGCCCGAAGACCACGGCCGTCTTACCCGCCAAGTTGATCATGCTTACTCGTTTCCTCCAGGGTCCCTTTACGGAATTGATCCAGGTTTCAACAGGATTTTTCAGGGAATGCCGGACCCACCATTACTTAGAATATCAGCCGCCAAGGTCCACAAGCTCGACTTTGCCCACGGGCCGACCCAAAAAGCGGGAACCAAGGCGTTCAAACTTCTCCACCGAATCAGTCGCGAAGCAACGCAACTCGGCCTCTTTGGCTCGATCGCCGTTCAGGGTCGGGAGCGCAATGCCGCGCCCAAATTGCGCCACCGCAGCCTCCGCGGCGGCTTCGGCGGAGTCAATCACCCTCATCCCCGCCGGTACTGCCCGCTCAATCAGGGGCCGCAGCAGCGGGTAATGGGTGCAGCCCAGCACCAGCGTGTCCGGGTTCAGCCCCGCGGCTGCAGCCTCCGCATTCAGTTCATCCATGTAAACGCGGATCACCTCAGCGGTGACCGGATGATCGGTCCACCCCTCTTCTACCAGCGGCACCAGCAGCGGACATGCCTTTTCCAGGCCGCGCAACCCTTGTGCGCGGCAGGCGGCTGCATAGGCGTGGCTCTGAACCGTAGCATCCGTGGCGATCACCAGCACGTCGCCTGTGTGCGACGCGGCGCGCGCGGCTATCGCGCCAGGCTCAATCACGCCCAGTACCGGAACCGTCACCGCATCCTGAATGGCGTCAAGAGCCAGCGCGCTCGCGGTGTTGCACGCGATCACCAGAAACTCCGCCCCTTGCTCCCGCACTAGGAACTGCGCGCTCTGCGCCGCGTAGCGGGCAATCGTCCGCCGCGACTTCGACCCATACGGAAGCCGGGCCGTGTCGCCAATAAATGAAAAGCGAGCCTGCGGCAGCCGCGCAACCAGCGCACGAAGCACCGTCAGCCCACCAAAACCTGAATCGAAAACACCAATAATTGGCGTTCCCGACCTTGATGCAGCTTCAGTGCTCGTCAATGGAGCGATTCCATAGCTCGTCATCAATGCGCTCCCTCTGTCGGCATGGCCTCCGCAGCCAGATAGATGCGCGTCAGGTCGGCGTGGCCGGCAAGAGTTGCGCGCGGCTGTCCATCAACGAGAAATCTCACCTCGGTCACGCGGGGCAAATTTGCATGCAGCGTCCCGCAGATCGACATCACGGTAAGCGTCTCGGTCTCAATGCCTGAAGGATGGCTGGCAACGAACGAGCTGGTCAGGTTGACCACAGCCAGTTCCGGGCCCATCTGCATCGGGTCCGTTGATTGCGAACCTGTGGATACTGAAGTTGTCTCGCCCAATCCCAGGGTGCCATCCCCACCCGTCAAATTCTGTGCCGGCAACAGGAATACCTGAGCAATCGAATTGGCGCCGCCGGCAACCGGGTGGGCAGCATCGGGAGCGGCGTAAAGGTCGAGCAATTTCCCCAGTACTGCCCGTGCCCTTGCGCCGGGGTCCTTGGGCAAGGGCAGAGATTGCACCTGCGAAAGCAATGAGCCGTCGCTATCGTTGGCAACAAGAATCGTAGCCTGTTCTGCCGGCGCCACCTCAGGAGCCTGTGTGGGCGTCGAGTCCTGGCTTGACAGCAAACGCTGGTGCGCACGTTCCCGCAACTGCCATAGCGCGACGCCCATGGCAACGGAAGCCACCAGTAGAACAATAAACAGGATTGTCTGATAGCGAGGGATCACGGCTGTTGTGCCTCCGTGCGCCACTCCACCAGCGCCGCCGCCAGCGCCTCGGCCATGCGAGCCTGGTATCCGGGATCGTCCAGCTCTGCCGTCAGCTTCTTTCCCGGGCCGTGCTCCGGCGCAATCTCGACTGCCACGGCCGGGCAGGTCATGCTGTCCACACCGGGCAGCGCTGTGCGGCCCAGAGTTACTGTCATGCCCGCCTGCAACAGTGCGCTGTTCAGCGTCCCGGCAAGGGCCAGACTACGCGTAACCCAGCCAGCCTGTGCAGTCTTCCAGGGGGCAAGGCGCACCGCCTGAACAGGAGGAAGATTGGAGACAAACAGGTGGACCCCGGAACCGCTCTTCGATCCGTGCAAGCTCAGGCAGACCTGAGCCTTGGCGTGGTTGGCCACCTCCGCCCGTCGAACCAAATCCACAGTCGCGTCAGATTCCCTTGTCGTGATCACCTGAATGCCCCGCGCAGCCAGCAGAGAACGCAGCCTCACACTCATCGCCAGCGTGAAGGCCTCTTCCGCCAGTCCCTGCCCAGTCTGTCCGTTCAGGTGCCCGCCGGGGTCATCGCCTCCGTGGGCAGCATCCAGCACCACGACATACCGGCTTGTAGGCGAGATCGGCGCAGGCGGGGCCTGGGCTGCACCCAGTTGCAAAACTGCCGTGCATGCTGCCAGGGCGCAGGCCCAGAGACACACTCGTGATTCCCGGCGACAGGCAGCAAAAAAAGGCCGAATTTCAAGCCTTGACGACAAAACACTTACCTCAGAGGCGCAAGCCCCGTTTGATTCCGCTGCCTTCACGGTCAGGGTCACAACCCCGGCCTGCCTGTCCTTGCTTGCCACCCGAATGAGTCTCTACTGCTCCGCCCATTTAGTCCAGCGAATAGATGGCCACGCCGCTGAGAAGCTTGGGGAAGAAGTCCGTGGATTTTTGCGGCATCACGTCGCCCGCAAAGGCCACTTCGCGCAGTTGCTCCATGGAAACGGGATTGGTGAGGAACGTGACGTCTGCTTCGCCGCGCCGGACCAGGTCCACCGCCTCGCCGGCGTCGCGCAGGTAGCGGATATTGGTCTGCTCGCGAACCTTTTCCGCATCCAGGCCCAACAGCTGGTCCAACACGATCGAATGCAGGTGGCTCAGGTCGAGCTGCCGCTGGCGCTCTGGCAGATCGGCCAGTGCGGCGTTGATCACATCCGGCTTCGAGCGGAGCAGGAAGTCCCCACCTCGTGTGATGGCGATGAAGGCCGTGCCTTGCTGCTTGCCCAGATTATCCATGTAGCTCACTGCGTCTGCCACAGGCAATGCCTCTACCGTGAAAAACTCCTCGGCGGCCTTGGCAAACGCCTGAGGGTTAAAACTCGCTAGGCTGTGCACCACGCGGTGCGTAGGCAGAATCACCAACCCGTCGGAGTCCATGTTCACAAAGCTCATCATCACAGCTGCTTCGGGGTAAGCCGGCTGCGGCACCTCGGTCGCACTGTGGTGAGCCTTTGACCGTGACGCATCTGCTTGATCCGGTGCATGTTCCTTGGAGTAGTTCAGCGCGGTCTCGTACCGGTGGTGCCCATCCGCGATGATCAGCTTCTTGTCGGCCATCGCCGTCGTCAGCAGCAGGATCGTCGCTGGATCGCTGACCCGCCACAGCCGGTGCAGCACACTGTATTCGTCGGTCACCTCGGCTTCGGCCGGGCCGTTTTCGTCGTACAGAATCTTCTCCACGCTGCCGGCCGGGTCAGAGTAAAGCATGAAAATCTGGCCAAAATGCGCATGAGTCGCCTTCAGCAGGCTCAGCCGGTCGCTCTTGGGCTTTGACAGCGTCTGCTCGTGCCGGAAAACCACCTGCTCCGCGTACTCGTGGAGCTTCCCGAGGGCGATAAACCCTCGCCGTTCCTTCACGATTTCAGTGCCCGGAACCTTGAATCGCTGCGAATAGGCGAAGATGCAGGGATCTTTCTCCTGTACCAGGATGCCTTGCTCCCGCCAGGCGGCCAAATCCCGTGCCGCCCGCGTATAGACGCTTTCGCCCCGCTCCGCATCGAACAGTTCAGGCAGGCCCAGAATGATTCGAACCAGGTTGTATGGGCTCCGCCCGTAATAGGCCTGTTGCATGGCCGGAGAAATCTTGTCGTAGGGCTGGGTAACAACGTCATCCAGCCGAACTGCTGTGGAATTGTAGCGCCAGGCGCGAAATGGATAAATGCGGGCCATACGGAAGGGCTTGCTCCCCGTCTAAGAAGATGGATTTACGCTTGGGCATCCCTTCCTGCATACACCGGGATCCCTTCGCGCTTTGACTCGATTGTATCCCAGCAGCAATAGCGGGTCTCGCTCTACGGAGCACTGGTACCGCGATTCCCCGGTGACAAAGCGATGATCAAACTGTGACGCCAGCCATGCTTCAACCGTGCTAATATCGCCTTCATTCCATTGTTCGTTCTCGGGTTGAGCGCCATGACAATGCTTCCCCTCCAGCGAGTCTCCCCAATCGGGCACGGCAACCCGCGGTTCCGCCGCTGGATGTGGGTTTGCGGATTGGCGGTGGCCTTCTGTCTGGCCTGCGCCCAGGCCCGAGCCCAGGATCAGGAGGACCCGCTCAACAAGGTGCATGTGGCCCCTCCGCCCACCGCCACGCCTTCCACTGAAGCGCCCAAGGGGTCTGAAGCGCCCGCAGTCACCGGCACTGGCGCCCTCAAGATCCGTCCTGGCGAGCGGATCCGCATGAACGTGGACATGGTGCTCGTTCCCATCACGATCACGGATCCCATGAACCGCCTCGTCACCGGTCTCGAACAGGAAGATTTCCAGGTCTTTGAAAACAACTCCCAGCAGAAGATCGCCACTTTTGCCAGTGAGGATGCGCCGGTTTCAATTGGAATCATCTTTGACCTCTCCGGCTCAATGACCTCCAAGCTTATCCGCGCCCGCGAATCGATCCTTCAGTTCATCAAGACTGCCAATCCCCAGGACGAGTTTTTCGTCATCGGCTTCAACGACCGGCCGGAGTTGATTGAAGACTTCACCAGTTCCGTTGAGGACATTCAGGCGCGTCTTGCCACTGTGCGCAGCGGCCACCGCACCGCCCTGCTCGACGCCATCTACTATGGCCTGGTCAAGATGAAGGACGCCCGCCATGAGCGCAAGGCTCTGCTCGTGGTCTCAGACGGCGGCGACAACCGCTCCCGCTACACCGAGGGCGAACTGCGCGCGCAGGTGCGCGAGTCCGACGTCGAGATGTATTCCATCGGCATCTTCGACCCATACGCCGCTACCCCCGAAGAGCGCACCGGGCCCCAGCTTCTCAACGATCTCAGCGAAGAGACCGGCGGGCGCCTCTTCCGCGTCGACGACATCGCCGACATGGGCGACATCGCTGAAAAGATTTCCACCGAACTGCGCAACCAATATGTCATCGGCTTTCACCCCAAGGACCTGACCCGCGACGGCAAGTGGCGTAAAGTGAAGGTGAAGATAAGTCCTCCACAGGGATTGCCTCCACTCACTGTCCATGCTCGCACCGGCTACTATGCGCCTTTGCAATAACGCGATACTCGGGATCCTTTTTGCCGGAACGGTGCTCGCACTGCCTGCGCAACAATCGCCCACTCAATCATCCCCTCCCCAGGCTCCATCGCTCACCGTGGACACTGACCCCGTGCGCTCGCCTGATAACGAGCCGCCCGCAAGCGCGGCAGGCCCCCTCAAGAAGGAAGGCGAGGGCTACGTACTCCACACCGATGTGGAAGAGGTCGTCCTCAATGCCACCGTTCTTGAGGGCAACCGCCTCGTTCCAGACCTGAAAAGAGACAACTTCCAGGTCACTGAAGATGGAGCCCCGCAGACCCTCATAAGTTTCCAGCACACTGACCTTCCCGTCTCCATCGCCATGGTCGTGGACAATTCAGGCTCCATGTCCCGCAAACGCCCTTCGGTCAACAAGAGCGCCCTCGATCTGATCCAGGCCTCCAACCCCCAGGACGAAGCCTTTGTCGTGAACTTCTCTGATGAGGCCTTCATCGACCAGGAATTCACCTCCGACGTGAACAAGCTCCGCGACGGCCTGGGCCACATCGAATCCAGGGGCGGCACCGCGCTCTACGACGCCGTTGTTGCCTCGGCCGATAAGCTGGTCGCCGATGCCAAGCGCCCCAAGCAGGTCCTCATTCTCATCACCGACGGCGAAGACAACGCCTCTACCCTCAACCTCGAGCAAACCATTCGCCGCGTCCAGCAGCTCTCCGGCCCGGTCATTTACTCTATCGGACTGCTCTTTGGCGACGAGATGACCAGGCAGGAAGTCCGCCACGCGCACCGCGCGCTTGAAATGCTCTCAACTGAAACCGGTGGCATCGCCTTCTTCCCGAAGTCGATCGAACAGGTTGATCAGATTGCCGCCGAGGTCGCCCGGGATATTCGCAACCAGTACACCCTCGGCTACCACTCCACCAAGCCCACCACCGAGCCCGGCTTCCGCCGAGTCATGGTCACCGCCGAATCCAAAGGCATGGGCAAACTCAACGTCCGCACCCGCACCGGCTACTTCCCCGTAGTCCGCGTCCCCAAGAAATCTGCCAAAGCCTCCAATCAGTAGTCTGTTACCTTGCTCCCCACTGCGGGACGGGCTGGGGCCGATCCATCGCGCACTTTGCGGACGCCGGAATTCACAACAGTCCGTCGGCGGGTGCGACCTCGGTATAAACTGGACTTCCATGGCCGCCGTAGCCTCAACCACCCCCACTCTCCGCATCGCTTCAGACATCACCCAGCTTGTGGGCCACACCCCCATGCTGCAGCTCACCCGCCTCGCCCCCGCACCTGCCGCCTCCCTCTTCGCCAAACTAGAATTCCTCAACCCCGGCGGCAGTATCAAGGACCGCGCCGCCCTCGGCATGATTCTCGACGCCGAATCCCGCGGCCTCCTCCATCCCGGCTCCACCATCATTGAAGCCACCGCCGGCAATACCGGCGTAGGCCTGGCCCTGATCGGCGTCAATCGCGGCTACACCGTCAAACTGTTCGTCCCCGAAGGCTTCGCCGAGGAAAAGTGCATCCTCATGCGTGGCTTCGGCGCGGAGGTCATCCGAACCCCTGAGGCTGAAGGCATGGCCGGCGCAATCCAGCGCGCACGCGAAGCCGGCGCGCAGATTCCCGGTTCCTTTACCGCCCTCCAGTTTGAAAACCAGGCCAACCCCCAGTTCCACCACGACACCACTGCCGTCGAAATCTGGGAGCAGATGGAAGGCCGCGTAGATGGCTTTGTCGCCGGCGTAGGCACCGGCGGAACCTTCTCAGGCGTAGCTCGCTTCCTCAAGGAACACAATCCCGCTGTGATCAACGTAGCCGTCGAGACAGAAGGGTCGATTCTGCAAGGTGGCGCGCCCGGCAAGCATAGGGTTGAAGGCATCGGCGTTCACTTCATCCCCACGACCTTCCACCGCGCTGTCTGCGACCGCGTAGCGATGGTCAGTGACAACGACGCATTCACCATGGTCAAGCGTCTCTCCGCCGAAGAGGGCGTCGTCGCCGGCTCCAGCTCCGGCGCCGCCGTCCACGCCGCCGTAGAACTTGCCCGCAAGCTAGTCCCCAACAAGCGCATCGCCGTCATCATTCCCGACTCCGCCGAACGCTATCTCTCCAAGAAGATCTTTGAAGGCGGGATCTAGCCTTACCTTCCCCTAACTGACATCGATCCCACCTCACGCACGATAAGCTAGAAGCTAACAGCTAAGAGCTAGAGGCCTATTCATGTCCAACTACAAATACTCCACCCTCGCCGTTCACGCCGGCCAGCATCCCGATCCACTGACCGGCGCAGTCAACGTGCCCGTCTATCTCTCCTCAACCTTTGAGCTAACCGGCATCGGCACTGACAAGGGCTGGGACTACTCCCGCGCCGGCAACCCCACCCGCGACCGCCTCGAACAAGCTCTGGCTGCGCTTGAAGGCGGCGCCAGCGGCCACGCATTTTCAAGCGGCATGGCAGCCATATACGCTCTCGTTGCCACCCTCCGCACCGGCGACCATCTCATCTGCTCGCACAACGTCTATGGCGGCACTGCCCGCCTCTTCAACACCATCGTCTGCCACTACGGCATCGACATTCAATACATCGACACCGGCAACCTCGACGGGGTCGCCGCCGCCATTAAGCCCAACACCAAACTCATCCACGTCGAGACGCCCACCAACCCGCTCATGTCCCTCACAGACATCGCCGCCGTCTGCCAAATCGCCCACGCACGCGGTGTCGAAGTCAGCGTCGACAACACCTTCATGTCGCCCTTCCTGCAGAGCCCCATCGACCTCGGCGCGGACATCGTCATGCATTCGACCACCAAGTTCCTCAACGGCCACTCCGACGGTCTCGGCGGCGCGCTCATCGGCACTCGGCCCGAGCATAAGGATCGCTTTCTTCTGGTTCAAAAAGCCGCTGGTGGCATTCTCTCGCCCTTTGAATGTTTCCTTGTCCTGCGCGGCATCCGGACCCTTCCGCTGCGCATGCGCCAGCACGAAGAAAACGGCCGCGCTGTCGCCGAATTCCTCTCCTCGCAGCCTAAGCTCACGCGCCTGGCCTATCCCGGCCTCAAGAGCCACCCGCAGCATGAGCTCGCGCTCAAGCAGCAAAAGGGCTTCGGCTCCATGCTCAGCTTCGATCTAGGCACGCGCGAAGCCGCCGGCCGCTTCCTCGCCGCAATCAAGCTCTTCCTCAATGCCGAGTCACTGGGCGGCGTCGAGTCCTTAGCCTCCCACTCCGCCACCACCACTCATTTCGCGCTCACCGACCAAGAGCGTGAGGCCATCGGCATCACGCAGGGATTGGTGCGTCTCTCCGTTGGCATCGAAGACAAAGACGATCTCATCGCCGACCTCGACCAGGCACTAGCCGCGGTCTAGCCAACGCATCAATGCCCCGTCGGCGCCGGCGTGTTCTTCGCCGGCCGCCGCATCAAAAACGGCAGCGGCACCAGGATCGCCGTCAGCGCCACCATAATCCAGATCACATCCACATACGACAGAAGCCGCGCCTGGATCTGCGCCATGCCGAAGATCTGCGCCCCGGCGTGTTGCATCGCATCCGGCCTGGCATTGCCGCGCTGCATCCAAGCCCCCGCCAGCCCGTTCCGGAACGCATCAAACGGCCCGTTGCCGCTCACCGTATGCGCCCCCAGCATGGCCAGGTGCTGCTGTGTCCGGCGCGCCAGCAGCGTGGTCACAAAGCTGATGCCCACGCTCCCGCCCAGGTTCCGCATCAGCGCTGAAAACCCGCTCACCTCGTTGTACTTCTCCTGCGGAATTCCCGCGTAGCACAGCGTATTGATGGGAATGAACAGGAACGGCAGCCCCAGCGCGATCACCACCCGCCAGCTCACCGCCACACCAAAAGGAATATTCAGATTGACCTCGGTCATGCGAAACAGTCCGAACGTTGTGATGCTGAATCCCATCGCCACCAGCCATCGCGGATCGAACTTCGGCGCAAGGAATCCCGCTACCGGGAACAGCACCATCAACGCAATGCCCCCGCTAGACACTGCCATCCCCGCCTGCTCCGCGGAGTAGCCCATGATCTCCTGCAGAAACTGCGGAATCAGCACCGTCGAAGAGTACAGCGAGACCCCCACCATGAACATTACGAACATGGTTGTCCCCACATTGCGCCGCATTAACAGCCGCAAATCAAGAATCGGATGCTCAACATGGAGTTGCCGAATGACGAAGCTCACCAGGGTGACTGCGGCAATCGCCGTGCACGTGACGATGAACCGCGAGCTGAACCAGTCGTCTTCCTGCCCCTTGTCCAGCAGCACCTGCAGCGCTCCAATGCCCACCACGAGCAGCCCCAGTCCCCAGTAATCCACGCTCTCGCGGCGCTTGCGAATCTCCGCCAGGTACGGCGGATCCTCAACCACTCGATTCGTCAGGTAGAGCGACAGAATTCCCACCGGAATGTTGATGAAGAAGATCCACCGCCAGCTGTAGTTGTCCACAATCCAGCCGCCGACCGTTGGCCCCAGCACCGGCGCAAGCACCACCGCCATGCCGTAAACGGCAAACGCCATGCTCCGCTTTTGCGGCGGAA
>OBLU010003788.1_pt1 | contig 13688 bp, 11 predicted proteins | sample 1518681 | NCBI WGS metagenome assembly OBLU01 (sample SAMEA3539304, study PRJEB22396) | soil metagenome | biome: tundra; feature: field; material: soil | place: USA | collected 2010-05 | depth 0.15 m
CGGCCAAGCCGAACGTTGTCGATTTGGTGTTGCCTCCGCTGTTGGCTCGCTACCATGTCACCGGGTGGGAAATCGCCTGTCTGGGACACGGGGGCCTGCTGGCGTAAGAGTTCCTCCACCTCCTGCAAGCCACCTTCCTCCGAATGGTTTGCAGGCTTGATAGACCGGGCGTTTCTCCTCCGTCACGCCCGGTCTTTTTTTTATTCCCACACGATTCCCCGCCGGCGCATCTCCCCCTCCAACTGGATCCGCGACTCAAAGGTCACCGCATCGATCCCCATCCGCTTCGCCGCCTCGGTGTACGTCACGATGTCGTCCGTGTAGAAGCACTCGTCCGGACGGCAGTCGGCGCACTCCACCGCCGCCTGGAAAATCTCCGGCATCGGCTTCATGGCGTGAACTTCGTAGGACAGCACCAGGTGGTCGAAGTAGCGTAGCAGACTTGCGTAGGTTTGCCGGATCATCTCGAAGTGCAAGGCGTTGGTGTTGGAGACCAACACCAGCCGGTGCCGCCGCCCCAGCCCTTCCAGCATGCTCTCCGGAATCAGAATGTCGGTGAAGATACTGCTCCAGATGACGCTGAATTGGTCGAAGTCCACTTTCAGCTCGAGTATCCGGCAGATCTGGTCCACAAAATCGCGCGGTTCCACCAGCCCGGTTTCGAACCGCTCCACCAGCCCCGTGCCGGCCAGTCGCCGGGGAATTTCCGCCGCCGTATAAGGGCAGAGGCCCTCCAGCGCCCGGTATCCGCGCCGGAAATCAAAGTGAATCAATACCTTGCCGAGATCGAAGAGAATCGCCTTATGCATGCCCAGCTTCCAGAGTGGCATAAGGCTCCGCCTTGTGCATCCGTGCGAAGCTCAGACATCCTTGTTTGCGCCTATTCCTTCGCCCCGGCCGCCACCTCGGGCGCTTTCGATTCGCGCGCCACCCGCCCGCTCAATCCCTCCTCCAGCGACACGTGGTTGCGCTCCAGTGTCTCACCCAGCGTCTCGTCCAGCGACACGCGCGCATGCGCATAGGCCGCCAGCGCATTGACCTCGGAAATCTGCGCCGCTACCAGTGCCCGCTGGTCGTTGATGATGTCGTTGAAGGTGGCGATCCCCGACGAGAATTTCTCCCGGTCCGCCGCCAGCAACTGCTCCTGCAACGTCCGCGTATCCACCGCCGCCGAGTGCCGCGCCCGCGCCTGCCGGAGGGCGCTCATGCGCGCCGAAATGTCCACCACGATGGCGTTCGTGTCGCGCTGCCCGGTAATCTGCGACTGCCGGAATTGCAGTTGGTCGATGCCGTAATCCCCTTGCGCGATGCGATTCCCCAACGAACCCGAAAACGAGACACTGGCCGAATAACTCGGGAAGTTGCGCCGGAAAACCTGCCCCAGGGCCGTTCCGTATCCGCCGATGAAATACGGGTTCGGGCCGACTCCATTGACCACTTGCGGCGTCCCCGCGGCGCCCCGGTTGTAGGTTTGCCCCGTCACCTGCAGGTTTGGCAACAGCGGGTTCTGGGTCCCCGCCAGCGAGATCTCCGCCGTCTGGTCGCGCAAAAGCGACACCGCCACGTCCGGCCGCTTAGCCATCGCCGTAGTGACCAGTTCGCGCAAGGGAGGCAGATCGTCCGTTTCGGGAATCTCTATGCGGTCCAGCGGGATGATCTCCGCCGCTTCCACGGCTGCGTCCGGCGTGCGCACCAGCACTTCTTTCAGCGCGTTCTCCAGTTGCCGCAAGTTGGCCTGGGCCACCACCAGATCCTGCCGCCGGGTGGCCACCTCGGCCGCCGCCCGCGACAGTTCCACGCGCGGAATCGCCCCCGCCGCAATCTCCTTCTGCGTGTCCTGGTAGAACTTCTGCGCGTTCTCCTCCGCACGCTGCCGCGCCTTCCATTCGTCGCCCGCGGACACCAGGTCCCAATAGCTGTTGAGAACGTTGGCCACCAGATCCAGCAATTGCGCCCGGAAGGCTTCCAGCGACCCGCCCGTATTGAGCCTCGCAACGCGAATACCCCGGTCGTTCAACTTGACGCCGAAGCCTCGCAAGAGGCTGTGCTGGAAGGCCAGATCCATGTGCGGGCCCACCGCCGGATTCAGACTGTCGCTGGGCGAATTCTCTTTGAGAGACTGCTCGTAATTGCGGTACTGCACGATGCCGCCGGTGAGCAGACCCATCTGCAAGGTCGTATTGGTGGTGCGCACGGTTTGGATCAGCGCATTCGTCTGGCTCAAGATCGTGTTGGCCTGCGGCTGCGTCAGGTGCGCCTGGGTGGTGGTGCTTTGCAGAACCGGGTCGAGATTCGGCGTGATGGCGCCCACCTGCTGGATGGCCGCGGCGCCGTTGCTTCCACTGCTGCTGGTTCCCCCGCCCCCGCCCAATCCGGCGCTCTGCGAGCTGCCGTTCACGCCTACGCCCGAATTGACGCTGGAGACCTGCGCGCTGGCGCTCGGCACGCCGCGAATTGGCCCCCCGGCCTGCGCCCGCTCGAGCGACGCTTGCGCCAGCAGCGGTCCGTACCGGTCCACCTCCAGCCCCAGATTGTTCTCGATGGCCAGCGCGATGGCGTCCTGCACCGTCAGGTACAGCTTCCCCGCACGCAGCAGGCTGTTCAGCCGGCCCGAATTGTTCAGCCGCGCCTCGGGCACAGTACGCGCCCGGTACGGACGCAGGATCGCGGATCCGGACGGTTTCTCGATGGTGAACGGCAGATTCTGCGCGCCGCACTCCGCCACGAAGAGTGCGCCGGCAACCAGGATGCTGAGTAGCCCTTTACCGGTCATTTCCCCACCCCCTGCGGCCGCGGCGCGGGCAGCGTGGCCGGTATGGCCGACTCTCTCTGCACCTGCCCCGCCAGCGCTTCCTCCATCGAGATGTGATTGACCTCCAGCGTGCGCCCCATCGCCATGTCGAACGCGATCCGCGCGTGGGTGTAATTGGCCATCGCCTGCACTTCGCTATCCTGGCCTTGCGCGAGGTCCTTTTGCGCCTGGATGACCTGCGGAACGGTCGACACACCGTAACGGAACCGGCTTTGCTCGGCCTTGAGGCTCTCTTCCGCCAGCGCCCGCGTATCCACCGCGGTCTGGTACCGCGCCCGCGCCTGTTGCAGTCCGATCACCGCGGTCTTCACGTCCACCCGTACCTGGTTCATGGTGCGCTGCAACTGTAGTTCGGTTTGCCGCAGTTGCAGTTGATCCGTCACATAGTCCGCCTGCGAAGCCCGGTTCCGAAACGGAATACTCAGCGAGAAGCCCGCCGAGTAGTCCGGGAAATTGCGCCGTAGAATCTGCGCCAACACGTTGCCCGTGCCGCCGATGAAATAGGAGTTGGGCTCGCCGCAGCAATTGTTATACAGCGGGTTTGCCGGGCCGGCCAGTCCGTGGTTGGTCAACTCCGCGAAGGCCTGCAGGCTTGGCAGCAGGCCGTTCTTGTCGCCCTTCAGCAGCATCTTCGAACTGTCCAGATTGACCTTGCTCCGCTCCACCTCCAGGCGGTTCTCGGCGGCTTCCTGAATCAGGTCCGTGACCGGCCGGATCTCCTCGGTCTTCGGTACCTCGATGCGGTCCAGCGGGATGATGTGTACGTCGTCCAGCCACACGTTCTGCATGCTGTTGCGGTTGAGCGCGTTCTTCAGCACAATCTCCTGCTGCGACAGGTTGGTCTGCGCAATCAGCAGGTCCTCTTTGCTGGCCGAGACCTCCGCCGCGGCGCGCGTCACCTCAATCGCCGGCAATGCCCCGATGGCCACCTGCTTCCGGTTGCCATCGTAGAGCGACTGCGCCGTCTCAAGCGCCTGCTCCTTGATGCGTACCGCTTCATTGAAGCTCACCAGGTCCCAGTACAGGTTGAGCACCGCGCTCACCGTGGTCGCCACCTGCAACTTCACCTGAAGATTGCTCACTTTCAGATTGTTCTTCGCCACCCGGATGTTGCGGTTGTTGACTCCCACGCTCAGCCCTTGCAGCAGGCTCTGGTTGATCTGCAAGTCGAAGTAACCGCTGAGGGAAGGGTTAAAGAGCGGGGTGGAGCTGTTGAGCAGGCTGCGCCCGTTGTAGATGGTAAAGCTGCCGCTGGTACCCGTCGGGAATTGCTGGGAATACTGAAATACAAACTGGCGGTAGTTCTGGGTCAAGGCGGTGGTCTGATTCAGCAAGGTGTTGGTCAGCGGCGTGGTGGTGTGTCCCAAGCCGTAACTCAGATACAGGTTGGGATCGAGGCTGGGAGGCACCGGCCCGATCTGGCTGACGATTCCGCCGCCGCCGCCCAACCCGCCGCCACCGCCCAAGCCATTGCCGTTGATGCTGATTCCGGCCGTGCTTACGCTGGTCGGTCCGGCGGCCACCGGGGTGTCCACCTGGCGCAGGAATCCGCCGCCTTCGGCGCGCCGCAGAACCTCGCGCGCCAGCAACGGGCTGTAGCGCTGCACCGCGATATCCAGGTTGTTCTCCAGCGCCAGGGCGATCACATCCTGCACCGAAAGATAGAGATTCCCCCCGCGCACCAGCGATTCCAGCCGCGGCGAGTTGCTCAGCTTCGCCGCCGCCACCACCCGTTTTTCCAGATGGAACGGCTTCAGAATCCGTCCCACATACTTCGGCGGCGGAGGCGTTTGGATGGAAACCTCGGATGTTTGGGCAAAAATGATCGAGCCTGAGGCAAGCAGGACCACAGCGAAGGCGTTTCGGAGTTGGCTCATTTTATCCTGGAGCTGAACCCGCCTTCAGTGCAATTGCCCTTCCACGGAGGCTGGGCGGCTTCCATGGGGGGAATACAGGAACTTCGCCGGATTGGCGTCCGGCCGGCAGTCACGGGATGTCCGTTTTCGAAAACCCGCTGTCCGTTTTCAAAACTCTCAGACTCGCCGCGCCCTTGCTTTTTGCCCCATTGCCACCCAGGAGCCGATCAGCGCAATCACCGACCCCACAATCAGATACATCGCCGTGCGGAACTCGCCGGGGGCGAAGCGATAGCCGCTGAAAATGTAGCCTTTCAGCAGCAGGAGCGTAACCGCCAGGCTCCACACAAAAAACAACGGGCGCCACTTGCCGTTGATGGCCAGGATCACCGTCACCAGGCCCGCCAACGAGCCAAAATGCACGACTTGCAGCAGCGTGGATCCGGTCCACGGCAGCATGCCCAGTTGCAGCGTCTGCGCGCCGCCGATGATCGCGAGGCTGGACATGGCGAACAGTATCAGGCACAACAAGCCGTGAAATATGTAACTGAAAAAGCTCAAGAGTGCCTTAGTTACGTCCAAGCGAACCACCTCCAAGTGTATGGAGCAAGTATTTTAGCATCGTGACGCCAGGCCCGTTCCAGACATCCGGCTGGTCATCCGGGCGGCTTCAAATCTTCTGCACGCGCCGCAGCGTGTAGAGTTCCGGCTTCATGTTGTCCTGCTCGAAGCGCTTCCAATCGTCGTTCACGTGGATCAGTTTTCCGCTGATGTGATTGCTCCGCTCGCTGGCCAGAAACAACGCCAGGGCGATCTGCTTCTCCGCCGCCACACCGCCGGTCACCCGCACCTTTTCCGCGTCCTCGATCTCCTTGCGCCCCGCCTTCTCTTCTCCCGCGCGCAGGATCTCATCGGTCATCGTCGAGTACACCGCACCCGGTGCGATGATGTTCACCTGTACGTTGTGATCGCTGACCTCCGCCGCCAGATTCTCCCCGAATCGCACCACCGCCGTTTTGGATGCCGCGTAAGCGGTGAAATTGGGGCGGGCATTTGCCGAGCCCCCCCCCGAGATCAGGATGATTTTGCCCGACCGCTTCTCGATCATCGGCGGCAGCGCCACCCGGCAGGCATTGGCCACGCCGATCAGGTTGATTTCCACGGTCTCGTTCCACGCCTTCGGCTTGCTCGACACAAACGGTCCGATCGGACCCTGCACCCCGGCGGCGGCGATCAGGATGTCCAACCCGCCGAAACTGTTCCGCATACGGTCCACCGCATGCGCCAGTTCCTCCGGATCGCGCACATCGGCGCGCAGGCGCAACGCCTTGCCGCCCGCCTGTTCGATCTCCAGCTTGGCCAGATCGAGTTCCGCCTGACTGCGCGCCAACAGCCCCACTAGCGCCCCCTCAGCCGCGAAGCCCAAAGCCAGGCGTTTGCCGATGCCGCGGCCCGCGCCGGTGATCAAAACGCTCTTCCCTTTGACGGTATTCAAGACTCAGCCCTCTACCTTCCCGGCAATTCCGACACACCAGGATTGTAATTCGATTTCACGTTCCGCGCTGCGCTCGCCGAATCGCCGGGGTGCAACGGTCATCTCACCGGTGGGTGAAACGACCCAACGTAAGAGTACATTGGCGTGACTCGTGCTCCGGGAAGGATGGCGGCCATAGCCCCATGCCGTGGCCGCCGGCGGCACTCAAGGAGAAATGCAGATGGCAGGAAAGAACACGGCAGCATTCGGCCTATATTCCAATCGGGTTCAGGTCGAGCAGGGAATTGACGCCCTTCTCGCCGCCAGATTCAGGAGTGAGGACATCTCGGTACTGTTCCCTGACAATGACGGTACCAAAGACTTCGCGCACGAGAAGAACACCAAGGCTCCGGAAGGCGCCACCATGGGAGCAGGCACGGGTGGAGTCATCGGCGGCACGCTGGGCCTCCTGGTCGGCATCGGAGCGCTGGCGATTCCAGGCCTCGGCCCATTTATCGCGGCGGGACCGATCGTGGCGGCGCTCGCCGGCATGGGCGCGGGAGGCGCGGTCGGCGGATTCGTCGGAGCCCTGGTTGGCATGGGTATCCCGGAATATGAAGCTAAGCGCTATGACGGCCGCGTCAGACAGGGCGGCATTCTGCTTTCCGTTCATTGCGACAACTCGGAGTGGGTCACGCGCGCGGAGGAAATTCTGAAGCAGACCGGCGCCGAAGATATCGCTTCGGCCGGTGAGTCCAGTTCCGACTACGGGAAGACGGACAAACCGCTGGCCCGCGATCCTCTTTCCGCGACCGCGTACGAGCACAGACTCGCCAGTCCGCCCACGCGTTCCGGCGGCGGCCCGCTCTAGACTCGCGGCGCAAGGGTCCTATCCGCTGCAGCTGCCGCCGAAAGGGGCGGCTGGAGCAAACCACAAGCCCATCACGCGAGGGGCCGAAGCTCGCGAACCTTCGAAGGAGATCTCCATGTTTCTAACGCTGTTTGTGATTTTGGTTGTGATGTGGCTGCTGGGATTTTTCGCATTCCACGTCGCCGGTGGGCTGATTCATATTCTGTTGATCGTCGCGGTGATTTCTTTGGTGGCGCACCTTTTCATGGGTCGTCGCGCGGCCTAAAAGGATTGCCCTGCTTTGGCCGTTGCCGTGCTATGTAAAATGTAGGCAGGCTGTCCCGGCGGTGACCATTTTTGCTGCTTCCGGAATATCCTTGGCCGCACCGAAGAAGAGCAGCGTCAGGTGCGGCACGGGACAGTCCAGCTACTTCACGCGCAACAAATAGAAGCGGCCGGCTTCGCCGGCGCGTTCCATGCCCCATTCGGCCTCGCGCCCCACCATCATATTGCCGATGGGGGCATTGCCGTCTTTGCCGGTGGGCACAAGCAGGAAGCGGAATCCGGCCCGCTTCAGGGCGCGCGACGCCTCCAGGCGAATATCCTGAGGTGGACGCGGGATGGCCCGCGGCGTATCGCAAAGAAGATGCCACTGGCCCTTAAGGTCGAGGCCATGGATCTCCAGCGGCACGCCAAAGGCCGGCGTGTGGGTCACCAGCACGGCAGCGGTGAGGCGCTGCGGATTACCGAGTTCGAGATCCAGGTACATACCCGCGCGCACGGTTTCCCAGGTGCGCCAGCGGGTGGCGAGATTGCCATCAAAGGCCAGCGGTGTCTCCCATGGATTGGGCCAGGCGCTGAACGTCCACTGCGGGCTGTTGAAGAGACGGTCTTCGCCGGAGAAGAGCTGCACCTCGTTGATATCCCACTCGCCCTGGTAAGTGTTCGGCATACGGAAGCGGAGGGTGCGCACGGCGCGTTCCGGCCAGACGGCCTTCCAGTCGAAGGCTGGAGCGCCGGAGTACACCGACGCCAGGCGCAAGGTATCGAGCAACCGATCGGCCTCGGCGGATTGCCAGGTCACGGCGACCTCGCGATCCAGGTAAGCGTTGGCCACACCGAGGAGCGCCAGGGTGCGCGAGTCCGGAGGCGTGGAGCGCTGGATCATGCGGGCAACGTTGTATTCCTCGAAGCGCCGCTTGCAGTAGTCCGCCTCCGATTCGGCGCCGACGGCCGCCGCGAGGGGGAATTCGTGGAGGCGGAAGCTGTATCGGGTTTCCCAGGCGCCGAGCACCTGGGGCCAGCAGAGGACGGCTTGCAGGGCGATGGCCGCCCAGGCGGCCGGACGGGGCAGCGCCGTGCCTAGGGCGAGGGCGGCGAACGCCACGGCGGGCATGAGGAAGCGCGCGCCGGTATTGGTGATCCAGGGCAGGGAGAGCAGCAGAGCCGCCGCCCACAGCAGGCGCCCTGCGCGCCGGCGCAGGGCGAGAAGTCCAATGGGCAGAGCCAGCAGGAGCGGTCCGAAGGTGCCCGTGAGGCGGTCGCCGAAGGCCAGCTCCCAGGGTACTTGCGCGGGGCGCACGTCACCGAGAGAGCGCAGGTTGGCGGCCAGTTCCTGCTCGGAGGCGATGTGGAAGTAGGGGTTGGGAAACACCCGATTCACCAGCGGAGCGAAGGGATTTCCGGTGACCACCGCGGCGCGCACCATCCACGGAGCCATCATCAGGGCGGCGCCGGCCGCGACGATGAAGATCGGTTTCCAGCGGCGCTGAGAGACAGGCAAGGAGGCCTGTCCTACTCCCTGCACCGCCACCAGGATCACCGCGCCGGCCACCGCGATGAGGCCGGGAAGTTTGATGGCGTAGCAGAATCCGGCGAGCACGCCGGCGGGCAACAGGTAGCGGGGCTCCGCCAACAGCAAGAGATAGAAGGCTGCGAGCACGAAGAATACGCCAGCGGCGTCGTTGTAGGAGGACGATCCGGTGATTCCAGCCACGGGCGCGCAGAAATAGAAGACCGCAGCCGCCAGGCAGGCCAGATCGGAGGCGCCCAGGCGGCGGCCGACGCGAAAGATCAGGGGCAGGGTGGCGAGGAAGAAGGCGAACTCCACCAGCTTGGCGGCGGCGTGGCGGCCGAAGGAAAAGGCCACGGTGTAGAGCATCTCCATGCCCTGCGGCACGACGTCGTAGAAGGTGATGTGGTCGGGAAAGCCGCCGAGGCGGAGGTATTCGTTGGGCAGTCCGAGGTGGTAGGTGATGCCGTCGGCGATGGTCTCCGGGGCGAGTGCGTTGACCAGGTACCACAGGCCGTAAGCGCCGAAGACGACCCACCCGGCGGGGGGAATGCGCATGGGTTCGGGCGCGGTGGGCGTGCCGCTAAAGAACCACGCCGCGAGAATGGCGGCGCCGCCGAGGGCGAGGAACGCGCCCCAGTGGGCCAGATGCAAGAGGATGAGGAAGAAGACGAGGACGCTCTCTGCGGCGGCGCCGAGGGCGAATAAGATCTCGGGAGGAGCGGGCCGCCGGCGCATGAGAAGGGCGCCCAGAGCGTTCGCGGTGGCGATGGTGAAGGCGGCTCCGAAAAGGGTGGAGAGAAGATGCATCAGAAGGTCGATTATAGCGATGCGGCCATGGGAACGTGAAACGCCTTACACTATTTCAGGACTTCATCGTCTTAATCCATGGAGGCTTCCACGGCCGTTCTCGAAACCCTCTGGCAGGACTTGCGCTGTGCGGTCCGCACGCTGGCGCTGGCGTTAAGGAGCGAGTAGAGTTGCCTTGAAAGTAAGTCCGAGCTTCGCTCGGATGCACAAGGCGGAGCCTTATGCCACGGGAGTGACTAGTCCTACAGCAGGACGGTGTCGATCTGGCGGTCTTCGTGGGCGGGAGGGGCGCTCGGTGCTGGGACCGCGACCGGGCGGAGGAACTCCAGCAACTCGGCTTCGGAGCCGTCGAAATAGCCGTCGACCAATTCGCGGAGGGCGGCGCGGCGCATGGAGTCGCGGGAGGCTTCGGGGGAATAGACAAAGGCGCGGCCCACCTTGCGGCGCGTCAGTTTGCCCTTGCGGACCAGGCGGTCCAGCACCGTCATGATGGTGGTGTAGGCCAGAGGACGCGAGAGAGCGACCCGCTGTTGCACGGCCCTGACATTGCCTTCCTGTAATGACCAGAGCGCCTTGAGGCAGGCCAACTCCAGAGGCGGAGGAACATCGCGCGGGGTCCTGGACATCAGTTTGCCTTGGGACGGAGCAGCCCGGCCTGCAACAGTTTTTCGGCCATGACGGAGTTGCCGGCGACAACCGGCGGGCGGGGGGGCGCCGGGGGTTTCGCGTCGGCGATCGGGGATGCGGCCTCCGCGGGCGCGGGGTTCAGGTAGCGGTCCTTCTTCAACGCGGCGCGCTCCAGCGCGGAATTGTAGGTGGTGAAGCAGCCCTCCAACTGGCGATCGTTTTCGATCAGCGCGCGCATGGCCTCCATCTTGGAATCCAGGTCGTCCAGGTAGTGCAGCAGGAGCGCCTCGGGAAACTGCGGAACCTTGGGCGAACCGAATTCCAGTTTGCCGTGATGGCTGAGGATCATGTGCTCCACCAGCGAGCGCACGAGCGGGGGGAAATCGGGCAGGACGCGCAGTTTCTCGCCCACCATGCGCATGGCGATAGAGATGTGGCCAATCAACTGGCCTTCGTTGGAATAGGAGAAGCCGCGCTCGTAATTCAACTCGTAAATTTTGCCGATATCGTGGAGCACGGCGCCGGTGATCAGCAGGTCATAGTCGATGTTGGCGTAGTGGGCGGCGGCGGATTTGGCCATGCCGCACACGCTCAGCACGTGCTCGATCAGGCCGCCGAGGAAGGCGTGGTGAATCTGTTTGGCGGCCGGCGCGAGACGGTAGCGGCGGCCGATGTCTTCATCGTTCAGCACCGCCTCCAGCAGCCCCTTGAGGTGTGGATCGCGCATGGCGGCGACGATGGCGCGCAATTCGAGCCACATCTCGCCGGCGTCGCGCTTGGACGAAGGGAAGTAATCGGTGAACTGCACCTCGCTTTCGTCCAGGCGCCGCACCTTGTGGATGGTCATCTGCGGCTTGTTGTGGAAGACCTGAATGATGCCTTTCACCTTGACGAAATCGTCGCGTTCGAACTCGTTGAGGACGTCGGACACGTTGTCCCACATCTTGGCGTCGAGTTCGCCGGTGCGGTCGGCGAGGAACAGCGAGAGATACAACTCGCCGCCCTTCTTCTGCCGGATCTCCTTGGATTGGACCAGGAAACTGGTCTCGACCAGTTGATTCGGCTTGAGCTCGTTTACGTAGGGCGACTTCATTTCTTCTCGGGAATGGAGGCGACGTCGGCGGGCTTATCCGCCGGCGCGGCGGGAGCTTTGCCGGCGGCCGCGGCAGCGGGCGCGGGGGCCGTGGTGGGCTTGGGCTTGGTTTCCTTCACGGTGCCGGCCGGAATCACCCACAGGAGGTGACGCTTGCGGCGCGCGGCCACTTCTTCCTTGGTGGTGGTCTGGGGCTTCAACTGGGCGACGTCCTTCCAGCGCGTGTCCTTGGCGGGCGCGGCGCCGCTATCGACGTAGCCTTCCTTGATCTCCAGGAAGGCGTCCTCGCGCAACGAGGTGAGGTAAACGCGCACCTTGGGCTCCATTCTGGTCTGCGTGAGGCGATCCTGAATCTCGCCCTTCACTTCCTCGTAGGTTGCCTGTCCGGCTTCGAAGCGTTCGTCCACTTTGAGGATCAGGAAGGAAGCTGGCCGCCGGATGACTTCGCTGACGAAGCCCTTCTTCTGCGCGAACACCAAGTCTTCGATAGGCTTGTCCATCAGGCCTTTGGACATAGGTCCGATCTGGCCGCCGTTCTTGGCCGTCTCGACGTCATCGGAGTTATCGCGCGCCAGTTCGTTGAACTTCTCGCCTTTTTGGGCGCGCGCCGCCAGATCCTTGGCTTTCTTTTCGGCTACGGCCACCTGTTCGGGAGTTTTGCCCTCGGTGGAAATGACGATCTGGCTGAGGAATACCTGCGATTCCTTGCGCATGTACTCCGATTTGTGCTCCTCGTAGAACTTCTGCGCCTCGGCTTCCGGCACGTTGACAGTGCGCGCAACTTCCGAGCCGATGACGCGCTGGGTGAGCATCTGGTTCTTCATCTGGAGCTTGAAATCCTCGTAGCTCATGCCGGTGTTTTCGCGGATGAAGGCCTGGAATTTATCGGGGTCGGAGATCTTCTGCTGCACCTGGATTTCGGCGAGGCGGCGCGTCACATCGGCGTCCACGCTGATGTTGAGATCCTTGCCCTTTTGCACGAGGAGCAGGGTGTCGATCTCATCGCGGAGCGCATTGGAGGCATATTCGTCGACGGCTTGCTGAAGGCGGGGTCCGCTGAGGCCCTGGCGCTTGGCCTCGGCCTCGATCTCGAGGCGCTTCCTGGCAAGTTCGCCGCGCGTGATGATGTCGCCGTTGACTTTGGCGGCGATCTCTTCGACCACCTTGACGTTGTCTGCCGCGGAGCAAACCGCGAAGGCGGAGGCGATGAGTACTACAAACCTACGAAACATAGCTGTTCCTTTATTTTAGCAAAGTAGGGCGGGAGGCTAGGTGCGCAGTTGGGCGAGTTTCTCCGACAGGAAGCGGAGGATGTCGCCGGCGGCGGTTTGACCATCCAAAGGCAATAGCAATACGCCTGCCGGAGTGAACTGCGCGCCGCGAGTTTTGCCGACGATATTCATGAGCCGCGCCGGATCTACGCGGGTTTCGGCGTGGAACTTTATATTCAACAGGTTGTGGCGGCGATCCACTGCCTCGACGCCGATCTGCTCGGCCAGCGTCTTGAGAGCGGAGTAGACCACCAGGTTGTGCACCGGCTCCGGCACTGGGCCATATCGATCCTCCAGTTCCTTTTCGGCACGGTCGCGGCCGGCGTCATCGGTGGCGTTGGCGATCTGCCGGTAGGCGCGGAGGCGCTGGTTTTCGTCGGCGATGTACTCTGGCGGAATGCGGATGTCCAGACTCAAGTTGAGGGCCGAACGAATCTCCGGGACAACTTCCTCGCCCTTGAGTTCGCGGACGGTTTCGTCGAGCAGGCGCACGTAGGTGTCGAAGCCGACGGAGTTGATCTGTCCGTGCTGCTCTCCGCCCAGCAGGTTGCCCGCGCCGCGCAACTCCAGATCCAAGGCAGCGATCTTGAAGCCGGCGCCCAGGTCGCTGAATTCCTTGAGGGCGGCGAGCCGCTTACGGGCGATTTCGGTGAGTTCGGTGTCGGGCTGAACCAGCAGGTAGGCGTAGGCGCGCCGGTTCGACCGGCCTACACGCCCGCGCAACTGATAGAGTTCCGACAGGCCGTAGCGCTCGGCATTTTCGATGATCATGGTGTTCGCCAGGGGAATGTCCAAACCATTTTCGATAATTGTCGTACAAACCAGGATGTCGAACTCGTGGCGCATGAACTTGAGCATGGTCTTCTCCAGTTCGGCCTCTCCCAGCTGCCCGTGTCCCACGCCAATACGCGCCCCGGGCACCATTTCCTGTATGGAGTAGGCGCGCTCCCAGATGGAATCTACGCGATTGTGCAGGAAGTAGACCTGCCCGCCGCGTCCCAACTCCAGCTCCAGCGCCTGGCGGATGAGTTCGGGTTGAAACGGCGCTACCACGGTGTGGATGGCGAGGCGATCCTTGGGTGGCGTCTCGATCACCGACATGT
>OBLU010003789.1_pt1 | contig 13684 bp, 10 predicted proteins | sample 1518681 | NCBI WGS metagenome assembly OBLU01 (sample SAMEA3539304, study PRJEB22396) | soil metagenome | biome: tundra; feature: field; material: soil | place: USA | collected 2010-05 | depth 0.15 m
GACGAGGTCATCCATTTCGATACCGCCTCCGGTGTAGCCACCGGCCAGGGCATAGACGAGCCGCTGATCCCGTTTGGCGGCCCACTCCGCCACCATGTGCTCTCGCAGTTCAAGATCGGCGTTACTCACACCGCTGTTTGCCGGGTCCATGCCCGCGTTGTAGAGCACCAGGTCGAAGTTCCCCGCCCCATCGGCCAGCTCCAGAGCCTCGATGATGGTGTCGATGTAGTTGTCGACCCCGGCCATGAAGAGCGCATCAGCTGACGCCGGCGTCCAAGAGTCGAACGCGTTTGTGGCGACGTCGATCTGGACCACTTTGTCGGGTGCAGTCATTGACCGGGTACCGCCCCCACAGTGGGCGTCGAAATCCAAGACGAGTACCCGTTCGGCGCCCCGATCGAGGGCGTCAGTTGCCGCCACGACCAGACCGTTGAACGTGCAGAAGCCCGAGCCCCGCCCTGCCCGAGCGTGGTGAAGGCCTGACGAGAGAGACCCAGCGACCCGGTTGCTGGAAGTCAGCACATCAGTTACGGCTGCGACCAGCCCGGTGGAGTGGGCGATAGCCATGGTGGGAACCTTCGGGTCCCAGGCGAACCCCTGGGACTCGGCCAGATGGGATGGCGTGCCGGTGATCACTGCTTTCACGTACTCGGGGTCGTGGACCCGGTCGATGATTGCCTTGGCGCGCTCGGTGAACAGACCAGGGTCAACGACCTTCGCTTCGCCACCGTCTCTGAGGGAGGCAGCGAGCTCACCTGACTTTCGAGTGGTGTCGAAGGCGTAGTCGGACGCGATGAAGTCGGCGTTGTAGAAGATGTTGTACTTCATCGTCTCACCTCCCATTTCCGAGCCCGCCGGTCACTCCACTGAGTAGCGGGCCTTGTCGGGAAAGAGCCAGCGGATCCCTCCTGCCGGTTCGACAACATCTCCTCGGTAACGCGGAATGAAGTGGAGGTGGGCATGAGCGATCGTCTGTCCGGCCACCTCGCCGCAGTTGATCCCGAGGTTCACTCCGTCGAAGCTCAGTTCCCCAACGAGTCGGCCGTGCAGTTCTCCGGCCAGGGCCAGCATCTGCCCCTGTTCATCCGGAGACAGGTTGAAGAAGTCTGGCTCGTGGCGACGAGGCACAACCAGCATGTGACCCGGACTGATCGGGTAGGCATCCGGAAACGCCAGTGCCAGAGGAGTGCTCGCCGCGACGTCTTCCTCCTCGATCCGATGACAGAACGGGCAGTGATCAGGTTCCACTGGGCGAGATTACGACCAAGTCAGAGTTCTGCACCTTCATCGTGGGCCAAGATGATTCCGTGCCACGAGATGATGGGATGACGGTAGCCACCGGAACCGGATTCGCCGAACGATTGCTGGAGGTCGTTGATTCGGGCCGGCGCACCGCCACCTACAAGCTGGCCCTCCTGCTTGCTCTCCTCGATCTCTGTGCCCTTCGTAGCGACACGGACGGTCGCGCTCCGACGGAACTGACTACTCGTGACCTGGCCGAGCAGGTGGCCGTTCTCTACTGGCGCCAGGTCGTAGCTTTCCGCCTGGAGGGTTCACCCGACGCCCTCGAGCTGCGCCAGATCACCAACAAGCGCTCCCTGATCATCGATGCCGTTCGGGCATTCAGAGTCGAAGTCGAGCCAACTGGAGCCACGTCGTTATGGATCGCCCGTCAACGTTTCGCGTCCGAGTACGGCAGAGTCATTGACCGCATCGAGTGCACGTTGGCCGAGCAACCGCTGCCCCGGCTGCAGACTGTCGGCACCAGCGAGACGGTCTTTCCGTTCATCTACGACCTCGGAGCTGACTGGGGAATCAACCAGCACTTCTCCGTCGAACGCCTGCGCAGTAATGGCCCGAGAGGCCCGGTGATTCCGCTGCTCGATGGGGCAGGTGACGAACTGGTGCGACTCTCGCCGTTGATTCGCCCACTGGTCGAACTCCACTGGACCCGGATGGTCGCCCGATTGAACGGGGTGGCCACTGTCGAAGAGGACCTTCGTAATCACCTCTTCGGCTCATCTCGGATCGCTCCCTCCAAGATGCTGCGAGACGGGCTGCGTGATCTCCAGGACAATCGGTGTTTCTACTGTGATGATCGCCTGGTCGGGCCTACGGAAGCCGACCACTTCATTCCGCGAGCGCGGTGCGCGAACGACGCCGTCGAGAATCTCGTGTTGGCCGATAGGAGCTGTAACGGCGACAAGAGCGATCTGCTGGCTGCGCCCTCGTTCGTCTCCGACTGGGCCGAACGAAATCAGGCCCAAGCAGCCGCTCTGGCGATGATCGCCGAGATGGGTGGTGCGGAGAGTGATAGCGAAGGCACCATGGCGGTGGCCAGGTCGATCTACGCCCACCTCCCGCCCGACGGAACTCCGATGTGGCAAGGACGGAAACAGGTCGTCAGTGCTGATCCGGGGCTGGCCCTTGCGGTGATGCACTAGCGCATGGCCACATCGCTGACGCTGGCACTGCCGTCGAGGACCTCAAGCACGGCCTTAACCCTCTGTTCCACGAGCCCAAGCTCCACCAGCATGATGACAGCCTCCTTCACTATGGACGTGATCGTCCCTAGTGAAGAACTGAGAGCCCCAACGGGGCGGATGACCAGGTGTCACCCACCCACCGGGGCCAGTGTCGCTCAGGTACCGGAGCCGCGTCCGGGAAGTGTCGTGAAGGAACCGGAGCCAGAGTGTCGCTTACCTACCGGATCCTCACAAGTCCAGAACCGTCGCAGAGAGAGCGGGTGACCCGTGGAGCGGGCGACGGGAATCGAACCCGCGTTCTCAGCTTGGGAAGCTGATGTTCTACCTCTGAACTACGCCCGCATCAGCGGACAAACTACGCCCGCATGCGCTGGCCACACTATCGTCTAGCCGGCATGGTTCTCTCTGATCGATCAATCCGTGAGGCGCTCGACGCCGGTCGCATATCCATCGCCCCTCTGGGGGAGGGCTGTATCCAGCCATCCTCGGTGGATCTCCACGTAGACAGGTACTTCCGGCTCTTCCGGAACCACACCAGTCGGGTGATCGATGTCCGCGAGGATCAAGAGGATCTGACCGAGTTGGTGGACATCGGCGATGTGGATCCGCTGATCCTCCACCCCGGCGAATTCCTACTCGGCTCCACCTTGGAGCGGATCACCCTCCCCGACGACCTGGTCGCCCGACTCGAGGGCAAGTCCTCCCTCGGCCGGCTCGGCCTCTTGATCCACTCCACCGCAGGTTTTGTCGACGCCGGGTGGGACGGCCATCTCACCCTCGAGCTCTCCAACGTGGCCAATCTGCCCATCACCATCTACGCCGGCATGAAGATCGGCCAGATCTCCTTTCTGCAGATGACCACCCCCGCCGACATGCCTTACGGATCAGATGGCCTCAAGTCCAAGTACCAGGGACAATGGGGCCCTACCCCCAGCCGCTACTCGGATAATTTCCGTTCGTAGACGCCCGTCCGGGATAAGCAACCCGACAACTCACACCGCAGCTACGCTCACTCGCTAGTTGCCCAGCAGTAGCCCTCAGGAGGAAAACAGTGCCCGTCAGACTTGCGATCGGTCTCGGTATCACCGCGATCATGCTTGGCATAGCTGGTCGGCGTTTCTTCTGGCTCTATCGATTGATCTCGAGCGGGCAACCCGCCCCCGATCGCTTCAAAAACCTCCCCTCGCGGGTCAAGGCCGAGCTGGTCGAGGTCGGCGGCCAAAAGAAGCTCCTGCAGTGGACGATTCCGGGCATGGCTCACGCCTTCACCTTCTGGGGTTTCTCCATTCTCTTCCTCACCATTATCGAAGCGTACGGCGACCTCTTTCAGCGCAGCTTCCACATCCCCATCATCGGAACCTGGTCATGGATCGGCCTGGTGGAGGACTTCTTCACTGTGGCCGTCCTTCTGGCCTTGTGTGTCTTCGCCATCATCAGGGTGAAGCACTCCCCCAAGCGGGAAGAGCGCAAGTCCCGGTTCTTCGGCTCGCACACCGCGGCTGCCAACCTGGTGCTGGCGATGATCGCCGGTGTGATGATCTCGCTCCTCCTCTACCGGGCCGCCCAGGCCAACACCGGCAACTTCCCCTATTCCAACTGGGCCTTCGCCTCCCACGGGATCGCCAGCTGGCTCCATCCCCTCGGCACCGGGGTCAACAGCGTGATCGAGACGGTCGCCCTGTTGGCCAACATCGCCATCATCACCAGCTTCCTCGTCTTCGTGGCCTACTCGAAGCACCTCCACATCTTCCTCGCCCCCATCAATGTGGCCACTTCCCGCCGTCCCCGTGCGCTCGGCGCCCTGGCCACCACACCCGACATGACCATGGAGGATGTGGGCGAGGAGGACGAGGTCGTCTTCGGTGCCGGACGGGTGGAGGACCTCTCGTGGAAGCAACTCCTCGACCTGGCCACCTGCACCGAGTGCGGGCGTTGCCAGTCCCAGTGCCCGGCCTGGAACACCGGCAAGCCGCTCTCCCCCAAGCTCCTCATCATGAGCCTCCGCGACAACCTGTTCTCCGAGGCCGATCGGATCATGACCAGAAACCGTGAAGCCGGCGTCGAGAGGGAGACCCTGGTCCCCTCGGTCATCGACCCGGACATCCTGTGGTCGTGCACCACCTGTGGCGCCTGTGTGGAGGAGTGCCCGGTCGACATCGAGCACATCGACACCATCATCGACATGCGCCGCTACGAGGTCCTCATCGAGTCGCGGTTCCCCTCCGAGGCCGGCCTCATGCTCCGCAACGTGGAGAACCAGGGCGACCCGTGGGGTCTGGGGGCAGCCAAGCGCGAGGACTGGATCGCCTCGCTCGACTTCGAGGTTCCGGTGGTCACCGACACCATCCCCGCCGATATCGAGTACCTCTACTGGGTGGGATGCGCCGGCGCCCTCGACGAGCGGGCCCGCAAGGGCGCACAGGCCACCGCCCGCATGCTCCATCGGGCCGGGGTCTCCTTTGCCATTTTGGGCAAGAAGGAGAGCTGCACCGGCGACCCGGTGCGCCGACTGGGCAACGAGTACCTCTTCCAAGAGCAGTGCCAGACCAATATCGAGACCCTCAACGGGGTGGGGGCCAAAAAGATCATCGCCACCTGCCCCCACTGCTTCAACACCTTGTCCAACGAGTACCCCGCCCTGGGTGGCAACTACGAGGTCATTCACCACAGCCAGCTCCTCGACCACCTGGTGGCGGAAGGCAAGCTGACCCCCGGCGGCGGGTACAAGGGCACCGTGACCTATCACGACCCCTGCTACCTGGGTCGGCACAACCGGGTGTTCGACGAGCCCCGTTCGGTCATCGACTCCATCCCCGGGGCCAAGCAGGTGGAGATGGGACGCTGCCGCGAGAAGGGCTTCTGCTGCGGTGCCGGTGGCGCCCGCATGTGGCTCGAGGAGAACATCGGCAAGCGGGTGAACATGGAGCGCACCGAGGAGGCCCTGGGCACCGGGGCCGACGTGGTCTCGACCGCCTGCCCCTACTGCATGATCATGCTCGACGACGCAGTACGCGCCCACCAGAAGGAAGACGATGTACGGGTCCTCGACCTGTCCCAGCTCTTGGAGGAGTCGATGGGCGATCCGGTGTCGGTGGGTGCCCCCTCGGCCGACACGGAGTCGGCCGGAGAGACCGGCTCGGCCGACGACGGTCCGGTAGAGCCGGGGTAGAGCCGGGGTTAGTGGAAGGCCTTGGAGTCCGACTCGCGGAGCCGGGTGGCCATGGCCGACAACAGCTTGTGGGCGATGGCCGGAACCAGGTCCAGCACCCCGTTGAACTGACGCTGGGACAACACCAGCACATCCATGTCCGTCTCGGAGATGACCGAGGCCGAACGGGGTTGGCGATCGAGCAGGGACAGCTCACCGAAGTAGGCCCCCGCCCCCAGCGACGCCACATGCTCCCCATTGCGGATGACGTCGGCGGTGCCGTTCACGATGAGGAAGAACTCGCGTCCGATGGTGCCCTCTTCGACCAACACCTTCTTGGCCGGGACGTGGGCCTCTTCGAGGAGACCCCGGATCTTCTTGAGTTCGGAGGAGGTGCAACTCGAGAAGAGCCACACAGTCTTGAGATCCAATGCCTTCGGGTGGGCTGCCATGGCACAAAGGCTACACAGTAGAGCCCTCTGACGTGCTGGAATGCCACCCTTTGCCGTGGATTTCACTCGCCCAACTGCGAGTTCACACAGAGGAAACAGTGGCGTAGCAACCACGAAACACCCATCGTGCAGAGTGTCCCTCATCGCAATATCCGTGCGAGAGGAGGAGCAGTAACCGTGTATATCCCGTACCCGAACTGGCTGAACACCGGCGACAATACGTGGCAGATCGTGGCCGCCACCCTTGTCGGTCTCATGAGCCTTCCTGGCATCGCCGTACTCTACGGCGGCCTTGTCCAGAAGAAGTGGGTGGTGAACACCATGTTGATGGCGTTCACCGGCTTCGGACTCGTCCTCATCGTGTGGGTCCTGTGGGCCTTCAACTTGAGTTTCGGTGTCCCGGCTCACTTCGGGGGGAGCAACGCCCACTCGTTCCTCAACAACGTGATCGGGCATCCCATCCCGGCCGCCTCCCACTTCGGTGAGCAGAACCAGGAGGTGCTGCCCGAGGGGACGCTCATACCGTTCCACTACAACGCCGCCACCTTCATCTATTTTCAGGTGGTATTCGCCGCCATCACCCCATTGCTCTTCCTGGGAAGCGTGCTGGGGCGGATGAAGTTCAAGGCCTGGTTGTTGTTCGTGCCGCTGTGGATCACCTGCGTCTACAGCGTGAACGCCTTTCTGTTGTGGGGCGGTGGCTTCTTATCTCAGAAGGGAGCCGTCGACTACTCGGGTGGCTATGTGATCCACCTCGCTGCCGGGGTCACCGGTTTCGTGGCCGCCTGGGTGATCGGTCCCCGACTCGCCCGTGACCGCAAGCACGGGGTGCCCAACAACCTGATGATGGTGGCGGTGGGTGCCGGAATCCTGTGGCTGGGTTGGAACGGCTTCAACGGAGGCGACCCCTTCTATGCCGGTACCGACGCCACCGCTGCGGTGCTCAACACCAACCTGGCCACTGCCGCGGCCATGTTGACCTGGGTACTGATGGACATGTTCCTCACCAAGCAGAAGAAGGCCACCTTCTTAGGGGCCATCAACGGCATGATCGTGGGCCTGGTGGCCATCACACCCGGAGCTGGGTGGGTCAACGGGTATGGGGCCCTGGCTGAGGGCTTCATCGCCTCGGCCATCGTGTGGGTCGCCTGGTACAACTTGCCCAAGATCCGACCGTTCAGCAAGGTGGATGATGCCCTGGGGGTCGTCTACACCCACGGGATCGCCGGCCTCTGCGGCGGGCTGCTGGTCGGCTTCTTCGCCGACCCGGGCATGTTGGAGTACATCGGCACCGGCAAGGCCGCCCCCGGCTTTTCGGTGAGCGGGCTCTTCTATACCGGCTCGTGGCACCAGATCTGGGAGCAGTTCCTCGCGGCATCCTGGGTCATCTGCTTCACCGCCATCGCCAGCTTCATCCTGCTGCAGATCGTCAAGCTGCTGGTCGGGCTGCGAGAGTCGGATGAGAATCTCGAGGTCGGGGACCTGGCCATCCACAACGAGGAGGCGGAGCCTCAAGAGACATTCGCCGAACGGCTGGGATCAGGTGGGTCCTCGTCCCTCGAGCCCGCAGGCGTGTAAATCCCGCAGTACCAAGTGGACCGCCCTAACCTGGGTTGGGGCGGTCCACCCAACCTTCGATGGCAGTATCAGTTCGACGAAAGGAACAGAACGTGAAACTTGTCGTAGCGGTGGTGAAGCCGTTCAAACTCGATGATGTGAAGGAAGCCCTGAAGACCCTGGGGGTGCACGGGCTCACCGTGACCGAAGTACAGGGGTTCGGCCGGCAGCGCGGGCATACCGAGGTCTACCGGGGGGCGGAGTACGAAGTCGAGTTCGTCCCCAAGGTCCGCCTCGAGATAGTGGTGGACGACGATCAGGTCGAAGAGGTCACGACCGCGGTGGTCGACACCGCCGGCACCGGCAAGATCGGTGACGGCAAGGTGTGGGTCCTCCCCGTGGAAGATGTCATCCGGGTCCGCACCGGGGAGCGCGGCCACGACGCCCTGTAGGGGTCACTGACCGAGCTCCACCGGTACCGCTCGTTCGGCTCGGCCGGGCCGCGCAATAACTGTAGACAGTGGGGCCGGGGGGATATAACGTCCCAGGAGGCCGATGGCGGCCTCACGGGTAGGGCACATAAGGGGGGACGTTGATGGCACGATCTTTCGGACGTCACGGCATCCGGCTCGGCCGGCTGGTCGCCGTAGCTGCGCTGGTGTTAGGGAGCGGTAGCGCAGTCGCACTCGTCACCGCGACTTCGGCCGCAGCGGCAACCACACTGAAGGTGGCAACAACCGGTAGCGACACGGGCAACTGCCAGACGAGCAGCTGTCTCACGCTCGGCTATGCCCTGTCGCATGCGGCCGCCGGCAACAGCATCCTGTTGGAGCCGGGCACCTACCCGTCCTCGCACAACCCGTCGGGCACGTCCGACACGGTAGGGGCTTCGCTGACCGGGCTGACCATCGCTTCGGACTCCGGCGCGGCCGGGTCGGCGTCCAACACCATCATCGACGCCACCGGCGCGGCCAATGGTCTGGTCATCAACGCCAATAGCACTACGGTCAACGGCCTGACTGTCGAGAACGCCGACAACGAGGGCATCTGCATCACCCCGTCGACACCTTCGATCAGTGGCTGCCTGTTCACGCCACCCGCTACACCCCCGACACCCGCCAGTGTGACCGGTGCGCTCATCGAGAACAACATCGTCAATAACAATGACGCCTGCATCAACCACCCGACGGCGGCCGACTGCCCGCAGCCCCCCAACCCCTTCGACGACTACGGCGAGACGATCCACCTCCTGAGCGTGGCCAACTCGACGGTGTCCAACAACATTGTCGAGAACAATGTCGGGGGAATTCTGCTGACCGACGAGGTGGGGCCGACCGACGGCAACACCATCAGCGGCAACACGGTGTCGGGCAACGCCACTGACTGCGGGATCACCCTCGCCGGACACAGCACCAGCGCGGTCTCGACGAGCGGACCCACCACCGGGCAGCCCCAGCCGTCCCAGGCCGGGGTCTACAACAACATGATCGTCGACAATACGGCCAACAACAACGGAGCTGCCGGGTTGCTGGCGGCGGCGGGCGGCACCGGCTCCGCCGTCTACAACAACACGTTCAAGGGGAACACCGCGACCGGGAACGGGCTGGCCGGCATGACCATCCACAGCCACGCCCCGCTCCAGGACATCAACGGCAACGTGGTGGAGAACAACATCTTCAGCAACGACGCCCTTCACGGTGGCCCCGGCGGCGGTCCGGGTGACGTCGAGGGGCCGCCGGCGAGCGCCAACCTCACCCAGACCGCCGGAGTTGAGGTCCTCAGCGTCTTCGCGCCGCTAACCGGCACCGTGATCCAGAACAACACCATCTCCAACGTCTTCTACGGCATCTGGCAATCGGCGCTGGCGCCCAGCACCATCTCGGGCAACAACATCTCGGTCACCGCCGGCGGGACGCCTATCTACACAGTGCCCCCGGCTGGCAGCGGATACTGGATGTCGGCGGGCGACGGCGGGGTGTTCAGCTTCGGCTCGAGCGGCTTCCACGGCTCAGCGTCCGGTTCGTCGCTCGGAGCGCCGACGGTGGGCATCGCCCCTACGCCCGACAGCAACGGCTATTGGATCGCAGGGAGCAACGGTAACGTGGCAGCCTTCGGCGACGCCACCCCCTACGGGTCGCTCAAGGGCAAGGCCCTGGCCACACCTATCGTGGGCATCGCCGCCACCCAGGATGGTGGAGGCTACTGGCTGGTCGGCGGCGATGGCGGGGTGTTCGGCTTCGGCGACGCCGCCTTCATGGGCTCGGTGCCTGGCGTGCTCAAGCCCGGAACGCACCTCAACGGCCCCATCGTTGGAATTGCTCCGACGCCATCCGGCGGCGGCTACTGGCTGGTGGGCAGCGACGGAGGCATCTTCTCCTTTGGCGACGCCACCTTCTTTGGCTCCATGGGTAGCCAGCACCTCAACAAGCCCATCGTGGGCATTGCCTCGACTGCGGGATCGGTGAACCCGAGCAGCGGGTCCATCGTCGGGGACGGCTACTGGCTTGTGGCCTCCGATGGCGGAGTGTTCAACTTCGGCAACGCCGCCTTCATGGGCTCGATGGGTGGCCAGCGCCTCAACAAGCCCATCGTGGGTATTGCCCCCGGACCCTACGCGCTGAACTTCTCCAACTTCTCGCTCCAGGGGACCGGCTACTGGTTGATCGCGTCTGACGGCGGGGTCTTCAGCTTCGGCAAGGCAAGCTTCTTCGGCTCACTGGGATCCCTCAAGCTCGTGTCGCCGGTGTCCGGGGTGGCCCCGGGGTGACCTGCTGAGCCGCGATCCAACGCACCGCATCCATAGGGAGCGCCGGACAGCCGCTGAGCGATATCGGATGAATACAGGGTGAATACCAACATCTGGCGTTGGGTCTGACCTCGAGCCACAAGATCTTGGAGCTACTCCGGTTAGCTGGAGAGCCCTATCAAAAATGAGGGGCTATCCATCTGACCGGACCAACGACAACATCTGGAGTTGATGGGCAAGACCTCAACACGACATCTTGTGGTCCGGCGACCACAGGTCCGCTCAAGTGGATAGCCCTTTCGTATCTAACCACTGCGGAAATATCGAGTTGGACTGGCTGAGTGCTCGTGAGCCGCTCGCCCGCCCCAGTCGACAACATCAGGTGGCGGTTATGCCGCGTTATATGGACGGCAGCTTAATGTGCTCAGGCTGGGTGCCCAGACGGAATTCGGAGATCAAGAGTTCGAATCTGCTTCTCAAGGATGCCCGAAGGACGAGCTCGGCTCAAGTAAACATCTTGCGATGCCGATGCAAATGGGTAGCTCCACAAATCCGTCCGCTCTCGATATGCCGGGAGCATCAGAGTGATAGCGACGGGGAGTTGCCAAAGGAGTGACCATGCTCGTTGTCTGGTCATCGCCAGTTTCGTCCTCGCCTGTCCGCCACCTTCGTCCTGACGCGTGCGATGGTCCAACGGCGACCAGATCCCTGGACCGTTGTCCTGGGGGATACCTCTGGATTCTGGTGTCGGCTCCGACGCAGAAGGGCCTGATCCAATGATTCCGCGACGACATGTCTGGCTGGTCGTGGCAGCATTGATCGTAGCCATCGGCACGACCGCCTCCGCCCTCAGCGCGGAGGTGGTCGGTGGGAACGATGGGCAGAGATCGCGTCAGGCATCGACCACAGCCGCGGTAGAGATTGCCGCGACGTTGCAGTTGGCCATCCAGAGCGAGCAAGATCTCGCCATAGATGTTGGCGCGTTCGTGATTGGGAACCCGAATGCTTCCCAGGCTCAGTTCCAGCAATGGGTGAGCTCGGATCAGTTATTTCAGCGACATCCAGAGCTGGCGGGAATCGGCGACCTGGCATTGGTTCCGGCAGCACAGCTCAATGCATTTGCCGCCCATGCAGAAGCTGATCTCGTCGCTCCGTTGGGAGCAGATGGCACATTTCAGGTCAGCCCCCCAGGACCCCGCCCTTACTACTGTTTCACTTCCATTGGCGTGCAACGTGGTGGAGTACCGACTGACCCGGCCGGCCTCGATCTGTGTGCCACTGCCTTCGGCCCGGCACTCATGAGTGCCCGAGACTCGGGTCAGGACCTTTACCTGCCCTACGGAACCGGAAAGTCCGTCACCTTGGCAGTGAGCACGCCCATCTACCAGGGTGGTGCCGTGCCCACCTCGGTCCAATCTCGTCAGAACGCGTTGATCGGTTGGGTAGGAACTGTAATTCATCCCAGTGTCGTCCTCGCCACTGCCCTGGAGGGTCATCCCAATTCGGCGGTTGCATTCAAGCACCAAGACGGTACGTTGGTGGCCTCCTTCACGTCAGGCGCCGCCCCGAGCGGTGCCCTAGCCACAGCGATCAACCTTGACAACGGCTGGCACGTGCAGGTGTTTGCCGCTGCAAGCAGGAGCGGCATATTTGTCAACGCAAACGCCCTGGCGCTGTTACTGATCGGCATTCTGCTCTCGCTCCTGTTAGGACTCTTGGTCTATGTGCTGGGAACCAGCCGTGCTCGTGCCTTGCGCCTGGTGCAGGAACGCACCTACCAGCTTCGGCATCAGACTTCTAAGGCGAACGAGGCGACCCAGCTCAAAAGCAATTTTCTGGCCAACATGAGCCACGAGATCCGTACGCCGATGAACGGCGTCATGGGAATGGCCGAACTCCTACTCGAGACAGATCTCGACGACGTGCAGCGGGACTACGCGCAGACAGTACAGAGTTCGGGTGCTGCGCTCATTACTGTCATCAATGACGTCCTCGACTTCTCGAAGATTGAGGCGGGGAAGGTGGACATCGAGGAAGTCGAGTGCAGCATGAAGACCGTGGTCCACGATGTGTTGCACCTATTGACACCTCAGGCGGAGACGAAGGGGCTCAAGTTGCTTGGGGTTGTGGGCGAGTCTGTCCCGGGGGTAGTCCGTGGCGACCCGCTTCGGGTGCGCCAGGTTCTGGTCAATCTCGTCGGAAACGCCATCAAGTTCACCCAGGCCGGTGAGATTTCCGTCAGTGTCACTGAGTTCGAGTCCTTGGGCGAAGACGTTGTGCTTCGGTTTGAGGTCGCTGACACCGGCGATGGGATCGACCCCGAAAGGTTAGATGAGATCTTTCACCCCTTTGTTCAAGCTGACATGTCGACGGCTCGGAAATACGGAGGTACTGGCCTGGGTCTATCCATCAGTAGCCAACTGGTCGGCCTCATGGGAGGCGACTGCGGGGTTTCGAGCCAGCTCGGCACAGGAAGCACGTTCTGGTTCACGATTTGTGTTCGCACCTGTAACGGGAGCGCAACAAAAGAACTCACTACCAGCTCACTCCAGCCATGCCGGGTCGGAGCTCTGGTCGTCGAAGACAGCGTTAACCAACTGGGCGTCCTGTCCAAGTCTGACGACGGTCCCGGGCCCCCGGTCCTCGACGCAATGGCACCACAAGGTCTCGATAGGCCCGGCGAGCCGAAAAGCCGCCGTCTGCTCCTGGCCGAAGACAATCTGATCAATCAGAAGGTTGCAGTCGCCATGCTCTCCAGCGCCGGTTACCAGGTGGACACGGTGGTCAATGGAGCCGAAGCGCTGCAGAAGGTAGTCGACGGGGGATACGACGTCGTCTTGATGGACTGCCAGATGCCGGATATGAATGGCTACGACGCGACGAGGGCAATCCGGGCCCTGAAGAGCCCTGCCCGGTCCATCCCGATCATCGGAGTTACCGCTGCGGCTCGAGAGGAGGACCGAATGCTTTGCCTGGCCGCCGGCATGGACGCGTATATTGCCAAGCCAATGGCAAAGGATGTTCTGAATGCGCTGGTGGCCAGCACGATCGAGAAAGAAACCGGCAAGGAAGACGAAGGCGATAGTCCGGTCACGAACCTGAATGCTAAGTGAGACGAGTTCGCCGAGGAAGGGCTATCCACTTGAGCGGACCTGTGGTCGCCGGACCACAAGATGTCGTGTTGAGGTCTTGCCCATCAACTCCAGATGTTGTCGTTGGTCCGGTCAGATGGATAGCCCCTCAAAAATGATAGTTGCCTATCAATCTAGATAGCCATTTTGAGAAGTACTACCGG
>OBLU010003790.1_pt1 | contig 13684 bp, 14 predicted proteins | sample 1518681 | NCBI WGS metagenome assembly OBLU01 (sample SAMEA3539304, study PRJEB22396) | soil metagenome | biome: tundra; feature: field; material: soil | place: USA | collected 2010-05 | depth 0.15 m
AGTGGGGACGACAACGGGCACGTCACGACCGCGACCGGGGGCGACCAGATTACCGAAGGGGTTGGCGTCGACGAAGGGGCGCCACTCCGCCTCACCCAGGGTGGCGTCGACCGGGGCGGTGTACACGGAGCTAGGTGACTGCTCCCGCTCCTGCCCCCGCTGCCGCTCCGAGCTCGGCGACCGATTCGTCGCGGTGGCGCTTGTAGTCGACCTTGCCGTTGGGGGCCCGGCCAATGGTGTCGACGAAGCGAACGCGCCGAGGCGCCTTGTAGGACGCCAGGCGGCCCTTGACGTGGTCGATGTGCTCGGCTTCGGTCGGGGCCGGGACGTCGGGGTCGAGCTCGACCACGGCCACGACCTGCTCGCCGAACGTCTCGTGCGGTATCCCGACCACGACGGCGTCGCGCACAGCGTCGTGCGTCTTGAGCGACTCCTCGACCTCTTCGGGGAAGATCTTCTCGCCACCCGAGTTGATGCAGACCGAGCCGCGCCCGAGCAGGTGGATGGACCCGTCGGCCCGGACCTGGGCGAAGTCGCCGGGGATGGAGTAGCGCACGCCGTCGATGGTCTTGAAGGTGCGGTCGGACTTCTCCGTATCTTTGTAGTAGCCGAGGGGGTTGCGGCCGCCCAGGGCCAGGATCCCGATCTCGTCGGAGCCGGGCGCCACTTCGCCGCTGCCGTCCTCGGTGAGCACTTTGACATCGGGGCCCAGGGTGAACGAGGCCGTTTCGGGCGCGCTGCCCTTGCCGGAGATCGACATGCCCATGCCGAGCGCCTCCGACGAGCTGAAGGTGTCAACCAGCAGCATTCCCTCATGATGCGCCAGGAGCTCCTGCTTGATGGACTCGCTCCACATGGCCCCCGACGAGACCACCATGCCCAAGGAGCTCAGGTCCCAGTGCCCCGGCTGGGCGTCGAGGGCGGCGATGAGCGGTCGGGAGAACGGGTCGGCCACGATGACGAGGCAATTCACCTTCTCTCGCTCGACCGTATCGAGCAGCTCGATCGGGTCGTACTTGCGCTGCTCGAGCAGGACGATCCGTCCGCCCTCGGCCAGGATCACGTTGGCGGTGAAACCACCGGTGCCGTGCATGAGCGGACAGGCCGGCAGCAGCGTGAGGTCGATACGGCTGGCTGTCACGGACTCGCGCACGGCGTCGAGCCCACCGTCGACCGGGTACCGGCGGATCCCGCCGGTGATCAGGCGGGCGAACAGGTCATCCTGGCGCCACATGACACCCTTGGGCATGCCGGTGGTCCCGCCGGTGTAGAGCATGAACAGGTCATCGCCGCTGCGTCCCCAGGGCGCCGCGGTGCGGGACGGAGCCGACTTGGCCGCTTCCTCGTAGGGCGTGGCCCAGTCCGGGCAGGGGCCCGAGCCGTCGTCGACCCAGAGCCAGCCCCGGATGGCCGGGACCCGATCCATGATCCCCTCGATGCGCTCGGAGAAGGACCCGTGGAAGACGACCGCCACCGCGTCGGCGTTCTCCCAGAGGTAACTGAGCTCGTCGTCGGCGTAGCGGTAGTTGGTGTTGATCGGGACCAACCCGACCTTGAAGGCGGCGAAGAGGGTCTGCAGGTATTCGGGGCAGTTGTAGAGATAGAGGGCCACCTTGTCCTGCTGGACTACGCCCAGGTCCAGCAGGTATCGGGCCACGCCGTCGGCCCCGCGGTCGAACTCGGCCCAGCTGACGTTGCGCGTCCCCTGGGTCACCGCGATGGCGTCGGGCTGGATATCGGCCACGACCTCCCATACGTCCCCGTAGTTCCAGTTGGTCATGTCCCGCTCCTCGTCGCCCGGTGGGTGCGGGCTGGTGTCGGTGTCTGGTGGTCGTGCTGTGTCTGGTGCTGGTGCTGGTGCTGTGCTCGTGCTTGGTGCTGTGCTCGTGCGGTTCCCGCGGCGGTCAGCCTACGCTCCCGGAATGGACCTCGGACTTCCGCCCGACGACGACCCCCGCCGCACCGAAGTGAGGCAGTGGCTGGCGGCCCACCCTCGACCCACCGGGCGCCAGCTGGCCGAGGCCGGGTACGTGGTGCCCCACTGGGCCCCCCCTTTCGGGCGTGGCGCCGATCCCGTCACCCAATTGCTCCTCGATGAGGAGTTGCGCGCCGCCCACATCCGTCGCCCCGTCAACCCCATCGGCATCGGCTGGGCCGGCCCCACCCTCATGTACGCCGGCACCGACGAGCAGAAGGAGCGCTGGCTGTGGCCGCTGCTCTCGGGCGAGGAGTTCTGGTGCCAGCTCTTCAGCGAGCCCGGCGCCGGGTCCGATCTGGCGGCGCTGACGACCCGGGCCGAGCGCGACGGCGACGCGGCCGACGCCGACTGGGTGGTCAACGGCCAGAAGGTCTGGACCAGTTACGCCCACATCGCCAAGTGGGGCATCTTGCTGGCCCGGACCGATCCGGGGGCGGCCAAGCACTCGGGCATCTCCTACTTCGTCTGCCCGATGGATGCGCCGGGTATCGAGATCCGGCCGCTGATCGACATGACGGGAGAGCACGCCTTCAACGAGGTGTTCTTTGATGATGTCCGCATCCCTGCCGATCACCTCATCGGGGCGGAGCACGGTGGGTGGGGACTGGCCAAGGTCACCCTGGGCAACTAGCGGGTCTCGTTGTCCGGCGAGGGCGCTCTGTGGGGCATGGGGCCGACGGCCGACGATCTGGTCGAACTGATCCGGCGGGCGGGCGGCGCGCCCGATCCCGTGTTGCGGGACCGCCTGGTCTCGGTGTGGACGGAGAGCCAGATCTTGCGGGTGCTGCGGCTGCGCACCGTGTCGGCGGTGTTGGCCGGCAAGGTGCCCGGACCCGAGGCGTCGGTGCGCAAGGCCATCGCCGACGCGCACGGGCAACACGTGATGAACATCGCGCGCGACTTGGCGGGGCCGCTGGGCATGTTGGCGGCGACGGGCCCGGTCGGTGGATGGGCGTCTGAGGGCGGCGCGTCGTCTGACGCGGGGGGCGCATCCGGAACGGGAACGGTGCCGCGGGATCTCGCGGGCACGCCGACAGGGGACAGGACGTGGTCGCGGGGCTTCTTGTTCTCACCGGCCCTGACGGTGGGTGGCGGCACTGCAGAGGTGCAGCGCAACATCGTGGCGGAAAAGGTCCTGGGGTTGCCCCGCGAGATCGGCTAGTAACCGCTGGTATGCGTGTCGGACTCCACGCCCTCGGCATCGGCTCCGGAGCCGACCCTCTGGTGATCGAGGCGGTGGCCCGGGCGGCCGATGCCGCCGGGTTCTCGACCCTCTGGTCCGGTGAGCACGTCGTCATGGTGGACCGGCCCGACTCGCCGTACCCGTACGCTCCCGACGGCCGGATTGCCGTCCCGTCTGACGCCGACTGGCTCGATCCGATGGTGGCCTTGGCCTTCGCGGCCGCGTGCACCTCCCGGATACGCCTGGCCACCGGAATCCTCCTCCTTCCCCAACACAATCCCCTCCTGGTGGCCAAGCAGGCAGCCAGCCTCGATGTCGTGTCGGGAGGACGGTTCGTGCTCGGGGTCGGGATCGGATGGTCGTCCGAGGAATTCGCCGCCCTCGGGGTTCCCTTTCGGGGACGGGCCAGACGAAATCGGGAGTTTGTCGAAGTCTTGCGGACTCTGTGGCACGACGACATCTCGTCGCACGACGGCGAGTCCGTCCATTTCCATGAAGTGCGCAGTTATCCCAAGCCGGTTCGAGACCGCCACATACCAATCGTGCTCGGGGGGAACAGCGATGCCGCCCTGGATCGGGTCGCCGAGTACGGCGACGGCTGGTACGGCTTCAACCTCTCGGCGGACGAGATCCCCGGCCGCATGGCCGCTCTGGCGGCCCGTTGTCGACAGGCGGGACGGGACCAGGGCACCTTGGAGATCGCCGTGTCGATTCGGGACGGCTCTCCCGACGACGTTGCCCGACTGGCCGATTTGGGCGTGACCGAGCTGGTGGTGGTGGAAGCTCCCCCCGGCGACCCTGCTCAAGCCGTTTCCTGGGTCGATGCGCTGGCTGGCCGATGGGGTGTCTGAGGCACGTCCGAGTCCTCCCGGCGTCGGGCAATGGGGCCGAGCGCAGGAGTTATGACGCGCAGGGACCGGGCCACAATGTGCCCGGTCCTTGGCGACCGGAGTCGGCTATCCGGTCAATTCGGTTATACACGCGATTTCCCGAACTTCAACCGTGGGTTGCGGGGGGGGGCACCCGAGCGAAGGTCGCCCATTGGGCAGGCGGGCCGGAGGCCCGGTGTCAGTTCGGGAGCGGTCCGGCGTTGGCGAAGCCCTGGCGCACGCCCTGGCCGGCCCGGGCGATCAACTGATCGGGCTCATAGAGCATCAGGTAGGCGTTGATGGCGTGGTCTCGAGACCGGTTCCTGAACACCTCGGACAGGACCGCCGGGTCATCGGACTCGTCCTCGTGGACGAACACCTCGAGGATGGGGGTGTTGGTCATGAGCTGGGCTGTCATGATCCCGGTCGACGCTTCATGGGCGCAGACCTTGTCGACCGCTTCCTTCCCCGGCATGCCGAGCGCCACCACGATCCGGCACCCTTCTTCCTCAATCAACTTCTTGGCCGCGACCGCCAGATCCTTGAAGCCGGGCACGGTGCGGCGGATGGTCGTGAACCGGGTGCCGTATCCGGGGCACTCCGCCAGCGCGCTGAGCGCCTCACCCCCCATGTCATAGCGGGCGAACATGGTGTCGACCACTCCGATGAAATCCATGCTCCATTGTCGCGCAAGGTGCCATCGGATCGGGTTGGACGAGGTCGTAGGGGTTGTGACACCCACTCGAGATAATCGAAGAATGGTCATGACGCAGAAAAAGCCCATCGAACCAACGCCCCCGGTTGGGACGAAGTGGCGCCGCTCGCCGTGTCGTGCGTCTGGGGGTGACGAGCGTTCGAAGGAGTTGGCCGACCGGATCCGTGAGTGCTCTCGCTCCATCTCGTCGCTGCAACGGGACCTCTTGGCCGACGTGGCGGAGTTTGACCGGGTGGAGGCATGGCGCGGCGATGGAGCCGTATCGATGACGGCGTGGTTGACCGAACGATGTGCCGTCAGTGGCGCAACGGCCCGGGTCTGGACCCAGACGGCCATCAAGCTCGAGTCACTTCCCCGCCTGGCCGACGCCCTGGCCGAAGGCACTCTCTCGCTCGACGTGCTGTCTCCCCTGGCCCAGGTGGCGACTCCGGCCACCGATAAGGATCTGGCCACGGAGGCGACGCACTGGAGTGTCAAGCAAGTGCGAGAGCTGGCGGCATCGCGGAAGGGCAGCTCGATGAGACGGCGGCCCGCGATTTCGAGCACCGTACGTTGCGTCTGAATGACGCCAAGTGCTCCATCTGGGCGTCATTGCCCAAGGATGATTATGCCCTCGCGAAGGCTCGGTTGATCGCCGATGTACGCGATCGGACCGATGCCGAGGGGTTCCAAACCGGCGTCGGTTCTCCGGGCTACGTTCCCTTCGATCAGCGACTCTGCGACGTCTTTGTCGACCTCTTTCGGACAGTCGACTCGGCGCGGGCCAAGGGATCGGCGTCTACTGAGTCCGGGCGGAGTCACGTTCGGCCGAGCATGGTGGTGCATGCCGATTTTGCGTGGCTTGCCGGCTCACCCGAGAGCGGTACCGGCGAAATCACCGGACTCGGACCGATCGCTCAAGAAACGGCCCGACGTTTGGCCTGCGACGCCAAGATCATCTTTTCGCTTGAGGGTGGCGATGGTTCGATCCTGGACCAGAAGCGCCTCCGTCGAAGTCCGACCGAGTTGCAGCGGATCGAGATCGCCCGGCGAGACAAGGGATGTCGATTTCCGAGTTGCTCATTCACGGACTTCACGGAAGTCCACCATGTCCTTCCGTGGGAGAAGGGTGGGGAGACCAATCAATCGAATCTGCTCACGCTGTGCGGCCGGCATCACCATGCCGTGCACGAGCTGGGCTGGTCTCTGAAGGGCAGTGCAGATGGCCTGATGACCTTCACCGGACCCCATGGCCACACGATGGCGTCGACCCCTTCGCCCTCCTGGCGAGGATCACGCCCGATGCGGCGTTGACGGTCACCGCGCGCCGGTCGGCATAGTCACCAGTTCGGGGCAGCGCCTCGCAGGGTGATACTCGCCCCACAGATCCACGCCCACACCAACGCCCGCGACCACACCCGCGCCCGTGCCCGTGCCCGCGTCGAGGTGGACGGAGTGAGGGTATGGATCGGGGATCATTGGGCACGGCTTACTCGGGAGTGGCAGGGTGGGCCTTTGGGTACTTGGGCCCAACGACCGGATCTGGACGACACGCAGGAGGCAACTCACTCATGGCCTGGGACTTTTCAACCGAGCCCGAGTTTGAAGAGAAACTGGAATGGATGCGCGGCTTCGTGCGGGAGGAAGTCTTCCCCCTCGAGACGCTTGAGCTCACCTATGACCAGGTTCGGGTGGCCATCCGGCCATTGCAGGAGCAAGTCAAGACGCAGGGGTTGTGGGCGGCGCACCTGCCCCCCGACCTCGGAGGCATGGGCTTCGGGCAGGTGAGACTCGGTCTCATGCACGAGATCTTGGGCCAGTCGCCGCTCGCCCCCGTGGTCTTCGGCAACAACGCACCCGACTCGGGCAATGCAGAGCTGCTGGCGGTGGGGATCGAAGCGTCCGGCAATGAAGAGCAACGGCGCCGGTGGCTGCAACCACTGCTCGACGGCGACCTGCGCAGCGCCTTTTCGATGACCGAGCCCAACACGGCCGGTTCGGATCCGACCTTGCTGACCACGTCGGCAGTCAAAGACGGCGACGAGTACGTGATCAACGGGCACAAGTGGTTCACCAGCAACGGGTCGGTGGCCGACTTCCTCATTGTGATGGCCGTGACCAACCCCGATATCCATCCTTACCAGGGATCGTCCATGGTGATCGTGCCGGCCGACGCACCCGGGGTCGACATTGTGCGCGATGTCCCGACCATGGAGGATCCACACACCCCGTACGGCCGCTTCGGCAATCACGCCGAGATCATGTATCGGGACGTTCGGGTGCCGGCTGGCAACCTGATCGGTCGGGAGGGCGACGGTTTCCAGTTGGCCCAGCAACGACTGGGACCTGGCCGCATCCATCACTGCATGCGCTGGTTGGGTCAGTCGCGTCGGGCGTTCGACATGCTGTGCGAGCGCGCGGTCTCTCGCTACGCCCACGGCTCGGTCCTGGCCGAAAAGCAGACCATCCAGAACTGGGTTGCCGACTCGTTGGCCGAGATGCAGGCGGCCCGCCTCATGACCCTGCACGCCGCCTGGAAGATGGACCAGGAAGGCCAAGCGGCTGCCCGGGTGGAGATCGCCATGATCAAGTACTTCGGCGCCACCGTCCTCTACAACGTCATTGATCGTGCCCTCCAGGTCCACGGTTCGCTGGGGTACTCGTGCGACCTGCCGTTGGAGTCGATGTACCGGGCCGCCCGGGCCGCTCGCCTCTACGACGGTCCCGACGAGGTGCATCGCCAGACGGTGGCTCGACGCATACTCAAGGGATACACGCCGACCGACGTGCCGACCGAGCACATCCCGACTCGGCGGGCCGAGGCGCAGCGCCGCTTTGCTGACCTGCTCGAGACGTTGACGATTGACGATTGACGATTAGCTGGGTGACCGGCAGTAATCGCCGGCCGCCTCCCGAGGGGCGATGACCGTTGTGACGTTGCCCTGAGTTGACTGCCGCCCGTCTGCCGCTGGCCGCCGCTGACCGCCGAAGTGTGCACCTGACCACAGCCGCAGGGGCAAATCCGTCGTGCCCTCGAGAAGAGGTTTTCGGATTTCTTTCATCCCGGTCGTCCACCGTTCCGAATAGCTCACGGATCAGGATCGATTGCATTCGAAATCGAAAGTGGAACCACAACAAGAGGAGGGTGATCCATGGCACCGTTGAACCGGCGAGATTTCCTGAAGCGCGGATCGATGGCGGTGGCCGCCGCCGGGGTCGCGAGCGCGGTGCCGATGGGGCTACCGGCTCTGGCGGGCGCGGTCACGACTGGACCCACCAACGCCGAGGACGCGGGGGAGGGTTTAGAGACCGGTGGTCATCTCGACCAGCCGCTCGTGGCTCACGTGCGTGACCTTGACACCGGCGAGATCGGCCTCTTCTACGGTGACCATGAGGTGGTCTACCGGGATCGCAAGCTCGCGGCCCAACTCCACCGGGCCGCCACCTAGCCCGGTCGGAGGCATCGTCCGCTTCTGTTTTTGACATCTTGTTTTCTGATTGCTGTGTCGAGTCTGTCTTCTGTCCTTGCCCGGCCCACCGCTCGCCGAAGTGGGCGCCCCATGCACCATCCCGCCAACCCAAATGAGGTGAGCCGTGTCATCGCACCGTGAAGCACCCGAAATATCCAAAGACCCCGTAGCCGACAGTACCGATCTCTACGCCTTCGTCAGTCCAGATGCTCCGACGTCGGTCACCCTGATCGCCAACTACGTGCCGTTACAACCGGCCGACGGGGGACCGAACTTCTTCGAGTTCGGCGACAACGTGCTCTATGAGATTCTCATCGACAACAATGGTGATTCGGTAGCCGACATCTCTTACCAATTCCAGTTCACAACCACCGTCAAGAACCCCAATACGTTCTTGTACAACACCGGCCCGATTCAGTCACTCGCCTCGTCGTCGTGGAACCGGGTGCAGACCTACTCGGTCCGGCGGGTCGATTACCCATATGGTCGTGTGACCAACCTCGGCAGCAATCTGCCTTGCCCACCCTGCAATATCGGCCCGCTTTCGACCCCGAACTACGCCGCCGGTTTGGCCGTTCCAGCCATCCAGAGCGTTGCCGGTGGAGTCAAGGTCTTCGCTGGTCAAAGAGCCGAAGGATTCTTCGTCGATCTCGGTTCCATCTTCGACCTCGGCATCTTGCGGCCCCTGGCGCCATTGCACAACACGTTCGGGGTGGGAGCGCCGCTTTCCGCGATGGCCGGTATCAACGCCACGGCCGGTCTCAATGTGCACTCGATCGCCCTCCAGATTCCCATTTCCGAGATCACCGCCAACCACTCAGTGCCGTCGAATCCGGCCGTGGCGTCTTCTTGCATCGGCGTCTGGACCGCCGCCAGCCGGCAGAAGGTGAGGATCCGCGAAGACGGAGGTCCGGACCACGACACGGACGCCGGTCCGTACGTCCAGATCTCCCGGTTGGGCAACCCCTTGGTCAACGAAGTGCTCATCCCGATGGCCACAAAGGACTACTGGAACCACCAGGAGCCCGCTGATGATTCCCAGTTCGTTCCGCACTATACGAACCCCGAACTGGCCCAGCTGCTGCCGGCGCTCTATACGCCCAATGGAGGAGCCACTGTGTTTCCGCACCTGGCCGCCTACAACGCCGCTTCGCCGAATCGAGCCGATCTGGTGGCCATCTTGCTGACAGGCATCCCGGCTGGCGTCGTGTCACCCAGTTATTCGACTTTCACCGGTCACACCCCAGCCGACATGCTCCGGCTCAACCTGGCCATACCGCCGGTGGCCAACACCCGCGGCCAATTGGCCGGAAACAACATGGGGGCGCTCGGGGGGGATCTCGCCGGATTCCCGAATGGCCGGCGAGTCTTCGACGACGTGGTCAATATCGAGATTCAGGCACTGGCGGGTGCCCTCTTGGGGCTGGTTGACTCGGGCTTTAAGGCCGACGGCGCGGTCAATGCCATCACCCAAGGCCTGACCAGTTCGACCACCGACACGACGGCCAAGGGCACCGAGAACTACATCGGCCAATTTCCCTACCTCGGTGTGCCCAACCAGGGGTTCGCCGCGGCATGAGCTGATGACCACCCTGACGCATTCCCATAGCCCCAGCCCCAGCCCCAGCCACAGTGCTGCGGGAGCCACCTTGGAGGTCCTCCCTGGCCCCAGTCCGGTGGCGGCCGTGGTACTCGATATTGGTGATGGATTCGGGGCCGTTGTCATCGACACCCCTCCATGGCAGGAGGGCCGCGAGATCGAGATCCGAAAAGTGGGCACTGAGTGGCGAGGCGTCCACACGGCCGTCCGGGCTCGCCTCATTCCAAGGGGCACCCAGTACGCGGCCGTGTTCGGTTCACTGGCCGAGGGTCGCTATGACCTTCGCGTGCGTGGTGGTCTGGACGAATGCCCGGTGCTGTCCCTCGATGTGACGGGCGCCTCCGTGACCTACTCCTCCTGGCCCTAGCCCTCTCGCACAAGGCGACGCCTGTCACGACGGATCAGGAGGTGCCTCAGCGCGATCGGATGGTGGGGGATCTCACGCAGCGTCGCTTCGACAACTGCTCGAGACCCCCACGGTTGACGACTGAGTTCTTTCCTCCGGGACGGGGACGACAGGCAGCACACACCCGCCCGATCGGAGGAGCCGATCAGAAGAGATGGCGGGTATGGCTGAAGCCGCCTTTGGCGAAGGCGAGTGACTTGGTCGGCGCAACCGAGAAGACTAGGGCGGCCTCGCCGGAGTCATGGCGAAAAGCGCCATCGCGCACGACCCATTGCCATCGCCCGTCCCACTTCTTCGCCCACGCTTCGGCCAGGCGTTCGAGCACATTGTCGTCCGTGATGGGGACGGCGACGCCTTCGACCACCACGTCGAGTCCTTCCTCCCAGCGGTTGCAGCCTGTGGTCAGGATCACGTGTGGGTTGGAGCGAATGTTGAGGGCCTTTTGTTCTTCGGCCCCGGTGACGAAATGGACGGCTCCGTCGAGCCACACGGCGACGAGCGGCGTGACGTGGGGTCGACCATCGGTTCGCACGCTGGAGATCCAGAACAGCTCGGCCGCTTCGAGGACTCGGCGAGTCTCATCCCACGTCGTGGCGACGGCATCCGGGTCACTGAATCGAGCGTCAAGTTGCGTCGTCGGTACCATCACTGCACTATTCCGCGGCGCACAGCTGGTCGAGTCGCTGCAACGTGGTTGTCATGGCTTCGATCCAACCGTTTCCGTTGTCCACCGCGTCACGTACCTGTTCGGGCGAACCGGAACAATCGTAGGTCTCAGTCACGAGGGTCGCATCCGGACCCTCGGGAGTAAGTTCGAACATCCATCTCGAACCATTGCTGGCGCCATCGGCGCCATCGGCGAAAGCGTCGCTCGCGGTGTCAGCGTGGCTCAGCATCGGAGTCCAGGCAATGCGTTGGTTCAACTCGTACGCAACGACATGGTTGTCCATTGCGTAGTCGCCCACCTCGGAAAAGTGCATCTTCATGTGGAAGACGTCCCCGACGCCGGAGATGGGTGCATTGGAAGCGCCCTCTCGTAACATCCCGGAGCCATCGAATTCAGGATGTCTCCCCGGATCCTCCAGGAGCTTGAAGACGTCACTGGCCGGCGCCCCGATCCGCCTCGAAACGGCGACCGGCTTGCATTCGTTGCTTTCCATTTCGCATCTCTCCTTTTGTTCGTTGTTGCCTGCCGTTCTCTAAGTCCCGACCACCGCCCGCCCGAGCGACCGAGCGACGGAACGACCGTCCGACCGTCCGAACCCAGAAGGGCCGACCTTCGCTTGATGAGACGCCTCGACTCAGTGGAAATCATCGGTGCCCAGCTCTACCCGGAACTTACGCACCCCCATTGCCCTAGGCGCCCCTACCGGAAGACCAGTGGCGCCCGGCGGACGCCGGCGATGACGGGACTGGCGGTGCGCGTAACCTCGCCGGCCACCTCGATTGTGCCGAAACGGTCGAGCAACTCACCGAGAACGACCCGGGCCTCGATACGGGCCAACGCCGCCCCCAGGCAGAAGTGCGGCCCGAACCCGAAGCTCAGGTGCGGATTGGGATGGCGGTCGATGCGGAATTGGTCGGCGTCGGGCCCGAACACCGATTCGTCACGGTTGGCCGAGGCGTACACCAACAGCAGGGGATCGCCCTCGGCGATGGCCTGGCCACGCACCACGGTGGCGCAGGTGGCCGTGCGCATGAAAGAGATCACCGGAGTGGTCCAGCGCAACAGTTCCTCTACCGCCCTCGGCAGCAACGACCGATCGGCTCGCAGGGCGGCCCACTGTTCGGGGTGCTCGGCCAGGGCCACCAGGCCCCCCGAGAGAAGGTTCCGGGTCGTCTCATTGCCGGCCACCAGCAGCTGGATCAAGAACATCGCCAGTTCGGCCTCGCTGAGCTGGTCGCCCTCGGACTCGGCGGTGGCCAGCGCCGAGACCAGGTCGTCGACCGGCTCGGCCCGGCGCTGCTCGGCCACGCCGATCAGGTATTCCCACATCGCGGCCTGCAGCCCGGCCCGCTCCTCCGCCGAGCGGTCGCTCTCGCCCGGGATCACCGCCTCCGACCATTCGTAGAAGCGGGGCCATTGCTCGCCGTCGACGCCCAGGAGCTCGCAGATGACCTGGAGCGGGTAGGGGATGGAGAGCGCGCCCACGATGTCGACCACCCCGCCGACGGGCAGCGGCGCCACCAGGGCCCGGGCCTTGTCCGTCACGCCGGCTTCCATCAACCGCGCCATCGACGGCTTGAACCCCGGCTGGACCAGGCGACGGTAACGGGTGTGCTGCGGCGGATCGGTGTGCATCATGGTGGGCGGCGAGTCGTAGGTGGTGCCGATCTCCTCGACCAAGATGCCCCGCGACGAGCAGAACACCTCGGGGTCGGTCCCGATGGTCGCCACCTCGGGGTGTGTGGTGACGGCCCAGAAGCCACCGGCGCGGTCGTCGGGTTCATGCCACGCCACCGGGGCGCTCGAGCGCAATTCGGCGTACAGGGCGAAGGGATCACCGGCCTGATACAGCTGCGGGTCGGTGAGTCGGCCCACATCGGCGGACCCAGCCCGGGCCCCGGCCGATCCCACCTAGACGATGAGGCCGTTGGGTCGCGGATCGCCCTGAGCCTCGAGCAGGGCGTAGTAGGCGGCCAGAATGCCGGGACCGTCGGTCACCGACTCGACCGACCCGTCGGGCGTTAGATTCAGCAGGGCACCCTCGATGACGAAGCACACGTCGGTGTCCTCCGTGTTGTCGTCAGGCACGTGCAGGGTATGTTCCGAGTTGGCCGGCTCGAAGAGATACGACCCCGCCTCGACGTGGAAGTCGTATTCGAGATAATGCCACCGTCCCGCCGACGTATACGCGTCGACCGAGCCGGTGTGGCGATGCTTCTGGAGCAACACACCGGGGCGGAAGCGGTTGAGGATGACCCAGGTGCCGTGCAGCTGGTCGAAGCGCAGGACCTTGAGCAGCACGCCGGTGCCGGTGTCGGCCCAGGGCGCATCGTCGGGGCGGACGAGACGCACCACATCCTCTTCACTGGCTATCGACACGACGGGCTCCTTTCAATCGGGACAGGTCATACAAGTCATTCAGTCAATTGGGACATGTCATACAAGTCATTCAGCCACGGGCGCCAGCACGCCCTGGTCCAGCGCTGCTTCCAGGGCGGCGGCCGTGCGCAGCACGACGAGGTCACCGTGCTGGGGCCCGATCAACTGCAGCCCGATGGGCAATCCGGCCGAGCTCAACCCGGCGCACACGGTGGCGGCCGGGGAGCGGGTCATGTTGAAGGGGTAGGTGAACTGCACCCAGTTGTACGACACCTCGCCGTTGACCACGCTGGCCCCGGTGGACCCGAGCGGCGGCGCCACCCCCGAACAGGTCGGCGTGATCAGGATGCGCACGTCGTGGAACAGGTCGACCAACGACAGGTTCATCTCATGACACCGGTCCAACACGCGGACCACCTGCTCGCCGGTGGTGGCCTT
>OBLU010003791.1_pt1 | contig 13682 bp, 8 predicted proteins | sample 1518681 | NCBI WGS metagenome assembly OBLU01 (sample SAMEA3539304, study PRJEB22396) | soil metagenome | biome: tundra; feature: field; material: soil | place: USA | collected 2010-05 | depth 0.15 m
GTATTGAGAGTTCTCTCGCCAGGTAGTCATCCCCAAGCGTGGGGGAAGGGAGGGGAAAGGGAGGGGGGTCCTGGAATAGATTGTCAGGCATGACGACAAAAAAGCATGGGTGTGCCGAGGCGGAGCGCTCCGTGAGGTCAACTTTGCTCCACTTGGCGATAAAGACTTCGGCGGTCATGCGAGAGCAGGCGGCGCGTCGGGTTGCACCTTACACGCGTCTGGCGGACGCGAGCAACAGGCGAGTGGTTCTCCCTCTCCTCCTTTGGAGGAGAGAACACCCGGATCATTTGACGCGCCTTGCGCCCCTGAGCCCTGACGTAGCGGCGTCTCGGCAGAGCGCCGCTGACTTTCTTCCCGAATAATGGCGGCGCTCTGCCGAGACGCCGCTACGAGGTTCATGGGCAGGGCCGGGGAGAGGAGGCCCATTCTCGATGCCGCGGTTGGTGGCGACACTCCAGCGGGTTGCCGCACCAATATCTCTGGCGTGCCGGCTGAAAACGACGACCTCCTCTCCCTGCCCCTCTCCTCCAAAGGAGGAGAGGGAAACGGCACTGCGGCCAGTGAGCACCGAGATGCGTGTAACGAGCAGGCTGCGGGCCGGTCAGTTTCGGCTGGCTCCGGCGCGGGCTTGGGTTTGAACGTCGCCACGGCCCGTTTATACACGAGCGGCGCGCCGGCGTCATGCTCTTTGGCAACCGTATTTCTTTACCCCCAGTTTACGGCAGAGATTGGAGGAAGAGAGTGAAAACCCCTGAAATCCTTCGAAGACCCTTCGAAGACCCTTCGAAACTCCTTCGAAGCTCCTTCGTAACATCACGCTCACAACAGCGTCGCAACACCATGCCCTCTCCGCGACCGCCCGCTCGCAGTTTCGAGTCTTTACGGAGTGTCCAAGACACTTTGGCTGGGGAGTAGTGTCAACAAGCTTTCGATGGCGAAGAAGCGGTAGCGGACAGAGGCGTCAAAGGCTGTACAAATGTGGATTTGTGTCAACCGGTTATGCGCTTATGAGGAAGGGGGAGTGCCTGCTGAAGAGGGCTAGCCTGAACGGAATAGCAACATAGCCGCGCCGTCACAGCACCATCGTTTCAAGCTTGTTTGAAGCTTCCTCCCGAATAGGGTTCTTGACGGAAAACCTTGAGTATTCCAAGGAGCCGAAAGACGTGCTGAAAGACTGAATTGATCCCTCCCGCAGCCCCACAACGGGCTTTGACCCTTCCGGCGGGCCATGTTAATCTCACTTCAAGGCAAATGAAAAGCCCTCCCTCTATTGGCGAATACCTCATCCAGCGGCTCTATGCGCACGGCGTGCGCCACGTGTTCGGCATCCCGGGCGACTATGTGCTTGGGTTTTACGACCAGCTCTCCCGAAGCAAGCTGCGCCTCATCAACACCTGCGACGAGCAGGGGGCCGGCTTCGCCGCCGACGCCTACGCCCGCGTGCGCGGCTTGGGCGCAGTCTGCGTCACCTACTGCGTAGGGGGATTGAAACTCACTAACACCACCGCCGAAGCCTTTGCCGAGAAGTCCCCCGTGGTCGTCATCAGCGGCGCGCCGGGGATGAAGGAGCGCGAAAAGAACCCCCTGCTGCATCACAAGGTTCGCGAGTTTGACACCCAGAAGAAGGTGTTCGAGCAGCTTACCATCGCCTCCACGGTCTTGAGCGACCCGCAAACGGCCTTCCAGGAAATCGACCGCGTGCTGCACGCCGCGCTGCGGTTTAAGCGGCCAGTCTATATCGAGCTGCCCCGTGACCTCGTGGGCGTGCCGGGCATTCCCCACCACAAGACGCCTGAGATTCACGAGCGGAGCGACTTCAGAAGCCTGGGCGAGGCCCTGGCCGAAGCCGGGCAGATGATCAACGCCGCGCGACAGCCGGTTATCCTGGCAGACGTGGAGGTGCACCGGTTCGGCTTGCAGGACCAGCTCCTCAAGCTCGCGCGCAAGACCAATATCCCCGTGACCGCGACTGTGCTCGGGAAGTCCGTCATTGGCGAGGACCATCCGTTTTACCTCGGCATCTATGAAGGCGCGATGGGCCGCGACGATGTCCGGCAGTATGTCGAGAGCAGCGACTGTGTCATCCTGCTCGGCGCGTTCATGACCGACATCAACCTTGGCATCTACACGGCCCGGCTCGATCCGGCGCGCTCGATCTATGCCACCAGCGAGAAGCTCTCCATCCGCTACCACACCTACGAAGAGGTCCGCTTCAAGGACTTCATTGGCGGCTTGCTCCGCCTGCCGCTCCGCCGGCGCAGACTTGGCAAAATCCCCCGCCCTCCGCAAACCGTTCCGCGCTCCGCCCTCCGTACTTCGCATTCCGCCCTCACCGTCCGACGCCTCTTCGAGCGGCTCAATGCGTTCCTCTCTGACAGCACCGTCGTGGTTGCCGATGTGGGGGACGCACTGTTTGGCGCAGCCGATCTGTTCATCCGCGAGCGCACCGAATTCATCAGCCCGGCCTATTACACTTCTATGGGCTTCGCCGTGCCCGCGAGCATCGGCGCCCAACTGGCCAACCCGAAACTGCGCCCGCTGGTCCTGGTCGGCGATGGGGCGTTTCAGATGACGGGCATGGAATTGGCCACCGTCGCGCGCTACAAACTCAACCCGGTGGTGGTGCTGCTCAACAACCGCGGCTATGGCACTGAGCGGCACATGCAGGACGGCCCATACAACGACGTCTGGCCGTGGCAGTACCACCGGCTGCCAGAGATTCTCGGCGCGGGCCGTGGGTTTGTTGTGGAAACCGAGGAAGAGCTTGACCGCGCGCTGGTCGAAGCGGAGCGCTGGACGGAGAGCTTCTGTCTGCTGGAGGTGCGCCTGGCGCCGCTGGACCGCTCGCCGGCACTGGACCGTTTGGCGGCCCGTCTGGCCAAGCGGCTTTAGCTTACCGTTTCCGGGCGGTTATTCCGTGCCAGAAGCCGAGGCGATTGCCGGTCAGAGCCATCAGCACGCCTAGCCCCGCATTAAACAGCGAAAAGGGAAAGCTCTTCCAGGGCAGGTAATCGTAGGAGGTAACGAAAGTCTCAATGCGGATATCGGTCAGTCTCAGGGGCGCCAGCATTTGCCGCAGCTCCCTGCGCGTGTAGCTCTTGGTGCCGACACTTTCCATGTGATGCCACAGCACGTCACGGAAACTCCGCCACGGACGCCCTCGGAGCAGCGCATATTTCACCCAGTGATGGAACGAGCAGAGGGAGCGCCGATTGTAGAGCATGATCTTGACCTCGCCGCCGGGCTTAACAACCCGCACCAGCTCCCCAACGGCCTTCTCGGTGTTGGGGGTGTGGTGCAGCACGCCCCACGAATACCCCAAATCGAAATAGCCCGTCTCAAACGGCAGGTTCTCCGCATCGGCGACTTTGATCCCAGCCGGTGCCGGCAGACCATACACATTGATGCGGTGAGTCAGGTTGGCCAGCGCTTCCTCCGTCAGGTCCACCCCGGACGCCACGGCGCCCGCCCGCAGCCACTGAATGAAATCCGTGCCAGCTCCGAACCCAACCTCCAAGACGCATTTGCCGTGATAGCGGGTGAATTGCGCAAATGAGTGGATAAACGGCTGGTCCCGGTAACGCCATTCCTCGATCTGCTCGAAGTATTCCCGCGTGAACTTCTGGGACTGCGCGTGCCAGGTATCGCACGAGGCGCGATTCCAATAGTCTTTGACTTCGCCTTTGAGGCTGTTGTCCGTCAATTCTGGCATGGCAAATACTTGCGAGCTTGGCTAACTGTGGAGCCACCTTACACCAGCCTAGCCGCTCCGGGCAAGGCAGAATCCGGCCAACTCGGGCGCACCGCAGGGTTGCGTCAAGCGCGGCCCGGCCAATGCTGGGATGACGGCGGGTGTGGTTTTCGGGTTCATTTTTCAGCTTGGCTGTAGGCGCATGCACAGGCGCAGGCCTGTCCAGCGGTTGGATTGACTCCCCTCGATCCAATCCCGAGAGGTCGCCTCTCGCTAGGGCCGCCCCTTGGCCCAAGTGAGAGGGATAACCGGCCTACGGGCCGACCTTGACGCGGTAAAAGCGCTGTTTGTTGATGGCGTTGGGATCGGTCAGGAGAATCGAATTGGCCGTCGTGTTGTTGGTGATGAACAGGGAAATCCAATTGGTGGAACTCAAGTTGGTGGACATCTGAAGCGTATAGTTTTGATTGGAAACGCCAATGAGCCGCATTTGGAATTGGTTGGCGAGCCACGTCGGCAAAGCAAGAACGGGCTTGGGGCTGGTGATGAGCGACAGCGAGCGGGTAACGCTGAGCGAGTTATGATCGGTCAGACGCACGATGAAATTGTTTGTCCCACTGGCCGCAGGCACGCCGGAAATGAGGCCGCCGGTCGAGAGCGCCAGGGCGGAAGGCAGCGGCTGGGAACCGTTGGCGATGGTCCACGTGTAAGGGGTTGTGCCGCCGGAAGCTTGCAATTGATAGGCGCAAGCGACGCCGACAATGGCGTTGTTCAAGGAAGCTGTCGTGATCTGCAATGAGGAGGGCGCGATGGTGATCGAGTAATTGTTTTGCACCCAGTTCAAGTCGTTGTCATACATGCCCATCGTGAACGGGTAGGGGCCGATGTTGGTCGGCGTGCCGGAAATGACAAAGAACGCGTTGGAGGTGGTGATTACTCCCACGGAGACGTTCAAGCCCGGTGGCAGTGAACCAGAAGATATGAACCCGCCGGGGCCGGAGAAATAGTAAGGGCTGCCAAACCAAATCCCGGAGTCGCCGCCGGACACCAGGATTTGGGTGCTGTAAGCGATGCCGACCGTGCCGCCGGGTAAAACAACGGCGGCCATGGTCAACGGGGGATAGATGGTCACCGACAACAGTTGATCCACCGTGTTCGCCGCGTTGTCGGTCACGCGCACGGAGAAATAGGAAGTCGTTCCGCCAAAGGGCGCATTGAGCGGAGTGCCGGACAAGACGCCGCCATTTGAGAGATTCAAACCGGCCGGCAATGCCAGCGAACCGGGCGTCAGCGACCAACTATAAGGCGATTGTCCGCCGGAAGCGTTCAGTTGCAGGCTGTAGATCCCGCCCACAATGCCGTCGGACAGAGTCGTTGTCGTTATTTGCAGTGGGCCGGAGGAACCGCCTGTGATGGTGATCGAAAGCATTTCGCTCACCACGTTGGGCGGCGACTCATTGTCGGACACGTTCACCCAGAATGAGAAGGTTCCCGGAGTGCTCGGGGTCCCGGAAATGGTGCCATCGCTGGAGAAGCTCATGTCGCCTGATTGGCCCGGGGGCAAGGAAGAGGTTCCTCCGGGCAGCCACCAGTTGTAGGGCGGCTGTCCGCCGGCAGCGCCCAGCGACTGGTTATAGAAGGCGCCGACCGTGCCGGGGGGCAGACTGCCGGTGGTGATTTGGAGAGAACTCGCCGGCTGCACCGTGAAGTTAACCACAGCATTGTTGTTGACGATGTTGGTGCCCTGTTCGCTGACACACTCAAAGCCGAGCCATTCCAAACTATCACTTGCCCCGCCACCGCAGTTAAGGCCGATGTACCAATTCCCGCTCCCGACGGTAAAGGCGTAATGACCGTTGCCGTCGGTGTCCATGTATGAGTTGTAGTCGGTGCCATTGATATTGGCATAGGCATACACACCCACGTTCGCGATCAGTTGATGGTTGGCGGCATTGGTAACATACCCGCTGATCTGGTTCGTGGCGAGAAGGGTTGTGAAGTTCGCCGTGCCATTGTTGTTGGCAATCAGCAAGGATTGATTGGCGGGAGCGAGATAGTTGCCAGGCAAACCATTGCCGCCGCCCTGTTCGACGCCAACCATCCAATTGCCGTTGATCACGCCCAACGAGTAATTGCCACTGACGTCGGTGTTCATGTATTGAAAGTAATCGAGACTATTGATGGTCGCACTGGCCCACACCATGACACCGACGATGGGGTTGCCGCTGCTATCCTTGAGCCACCCGGAGATGTGATTGGCCGGAAGGAGGGCGGTAAAATTCGCCGTGCCGTTGTTGTTGGAAATTATCACGGATTGATTGGCGGGAACGAGATAATTGCTGGGCAAACCATCACTGCAATCGCTGCAAGTGCTGACCCCGAGCGTCCATGTGCCATTGGCCACGTTCAGCCAATAATTGCCATTGCTGTCGGTGCTCACGCTCCCCTGGCTGTAGTCCACTCCGCCGATCGTTGCGTTGGCCCACACGCCGACATTGGCGATGGGGTTGCCGCTGTTATCCTTGAGCCAGCCGGTGATGTGATTGGTCGCGAGCAGCGCGGTGAACTTCACCTGTACAGCGGTGCCCGCACTGAGGTTGGTGCCGCCATTTTGAGAAAACGCCGGCTGGGAAAAGAGGTAATTGGTGGGACTGCTGTCGCCGCTGATTTGCAACGACCAGGGATCGCTGCCGCCCAGGCCGCCCAACACCCCGGTGATATATTTCCCGTTCGCATCCGTGTAGCCGTCGGTTTGATACTGGTTATTGTTGTCGTAGGCATAAACGTCAATGCCCGGCAGGGGATTCCCCAGCCCATCCTTCACGCTGCCGTAAAAGAGCGCCGTGGCCTTGGGCACGGCGAGGATTACGTTGGTTTGCCCGGCGCTGACATTGGTCCCATTCTGCAGTCCGAGATAGCCATGGACCACCAAGCTCGTGTCGTCAAAGGAGAGGCCCCACTGGCCGGGGCCGGATTGGACGCCCACTGAGAAACTGCCATTGGTGTCCGAAAAACCCACCCCCATGAGGCCGCTGTTCCCATTGGCCGATATGAAAATGCCAGGCAGTGGGACTCCGGAATTGTTGGCGTCCACCAGTTGGCCGGAGATGCTGGACGTGGCGTTCGTCAGCGTCAGGTTCGTGGTGAGGGTCTGACCGCTGCCCAGGGTGAGGACCGGCGGCATCGAGAAATCGCCCAGATAATTGCCCTTGAAAGCCACTACCATATAGGTCCCCGGCGGCGCTGGAATGGTGTAGCTGCCCGAATTGTTCGCCATCGCCCCCGCCAGCGGCGGACCGTCCGGCCCGCCCTTCCCCGGGCGCGGGGGACCGAACAAGAGGACCATCGCATTGGGCAGGGTCGTGCTGGTGCGATTGCTAACGACGTTGCCGGTGAACTTTTGCGCGTAGGGGACGTTGGTGACGCTGAAAAGGCTCGTTATCGGGGCAAAATGCCCACCCGGACTGGACAGCTTGAACGCATATTGCCCGGCAATGTTCTGCATAAAGTCGCCGTTCTGGAAGCTCAACTGCGCGGTGATTTGCCCCCCCGTCGAGTCGGTGTCGCCCGGCACGTTGGAATTCACGATGCCGCCGATCACCATGCCCGCTTGGCCGTCGGTCAGGCTAAACTGCTGCACGAGCCAATCGCTCGCGTCAATGACCCCATTGGTATTGAGGTCGAGGAACTTCTGCACCACGACCGTCTCCCCGTTGGTCAGGCCAGCCACCTGGAGGGTAATGAAACCGCTGTAAGTGTTGCTGACGGCAGACGGCGTGGCGTTAAAGGTCACGGTCGCCCGAGCCGTTGATTCGATCTGTTGACATGCGGCGACGCCGAGCAGAAGGATAAGGGAGCTAAGGGTCTTGGCTTTCATGCGATTACTGGCACTGGTGTTGATGCTTTCTTGTTTGAATGCTGCGAGATTGGCGGCCGCTAACTGCTTGGCCAGGCTGGAAGTCCTTCGGCGCGCTCTTGGGACTCAGGGACGACAAGCAAAGCCATCTTCTGAAGAGAAGATGACCAAGCTTCCGACCGTTGGCTCTGTTTGGCCCCAACCATCTGCTGTGTTGCTTCCATATACGACCACAAGAGAGAACGCCCGCGGAACGCAGCAAGCTACGCTTGCCGCTTACTTTTCCCGCGAAAGTGAGAGAAGCATAAAGCGGGCCAGTAGGTCGGATGATTCTGAGTGAGAATGAATCTGATGCGATTGAAATATTGTCCCGCTAACTGGCGGGACGCCAGCGGCTTAGGTCACGAAGATGCGCAAGCCAAGCCTTGGCCTACCGCACTCCTCTGGCTTAATCGTCCTCCTCGACCCTGCTCGCTGCCCAATCGGGATAGGGCGTGTGCGAACCTTTCATCGCCCGCCAAAGGATGTGGGCTAACAAATCAGCCGGGCATTGGTCTTCTTTGTCCAGCGGCAACCGCGCCGAGACGTAGGCGTCCTTCCGCAGCCGGCGGTCGGCCACTCTTTTCGGTTCGGGATTCATTTGGTCCAAGGGCACATTGTTGGTCACAGCGGTGAATGCCGTGAAGTCCGGCGTATTCGTGAAGCAATCGAACATCGGCGTAGCCGTGGCGTCCATCTGGTTCATCGGGGGCAACCCGAGGATCAGTTCCATCGTGCGCAGCAGGCTGGTCTGATTGTATTGGGTGCTCACGACCGCGCCGCGTTTGGTGTACGGACTCGCCACGTACGCCGTGGTGCGATAGCCGCTGACGTGGTCCCAGCCGTTTTGCGGATCATCTTCGATGGCGAAGATGCAGGTGTCCTTCCAGAAGGTGCTGTGGCTCACGGCCTCGATTACTTGGCCGAAGGCCAGATCGTTGTCGGCCAGATACGCGGCGGGCGTCGGGAATCCGGATTTCGCCCCGCTGGTGTGGTCGTTCGGCAGCCAGAGGATAATGAGGTCGGGCAGGTGGCCGTCCTTTTCGAACTCGTGCAAAGCCCGGATGAATTGCCGCGCGCGGAACATGTCCGGCACGTTCAAGGCCCACCCGATTGTGTTGGTTTCCACGCAGGGGCGCAGCCCTTCGACGCTCGGCTCGCTCCACATCGCAAGGGCATTCGAGCCGGTCAGCACATCCCGATAGCAATCCAGAAAGGTCGGCGTGCTCGTTCGGACGGGATTCTTCCATTCCACGTGGCTCAGGGTGAATTCGCCAAAATCGCGCAGCGTGCGGCCATGGGCCAGCGCGTTGTCCCAGATAAACCCGGCGGGGGAATAGGCCAGCGCGTCCCGCTCCTCGATGTTGTTGCCCGCGGGGTAACTCCGCGGCCACCCGGCGAACGAGCGCTCCATGTAATCCGTTGCCATAGCGCTGGTCGCCCACTCATGGCCGTCGGCGCTTAGGATGCCGCAGCAATACGTGTTGTCCAGCAAGGCGAACTCGTGAACGAGCTTGTGGATGTTCGGCGTGACCCGCTCGCCAAACACGCACAACCCCGCGTCGCCGTTGCCCGCCGCCACGTCACCCAGCACCTGGTCGTAAGCGCAGTTTTCCTTGATGATATAAATGACGTGCCGGAACACGCTGGGCTCTCCGACCCGCTCGGGCACCGGACGCGCGGGGGCGCCGGCGCGCGGCGGCAGCTTCGCCTGCGCCAGCAACGGATAGCGCAAATTCGCCAGCGCCGTGCGGGTGAATTGTTCCAGGGCTTTGGCCCGGGGCACAGGGACGAGTGAAAGAGAGCCGTAGATCTGTGTCGTACTGAACTCCAGTCTCCCGTCCGAAGCACGCGCGCGCCCGGGGCTCATTTCCTTGAGATTGGCCACATAAATCGTCTCGCGCCTGGCGTCGTGGATGACTGCTGCGGGAAACCAGCCCGCGGGAATGAGACCGAGCCATTTTGTTCTGCCCGGCTGGAACGGGAACAGTGCGACGGCGTTTTGCGTGCCGTTGCAAACGAACAGCGTCTTGCCGGACTTGTCGAAGGCCAGGGCGTCCGGCTGCGCGCCGAACAGATCGGCGGGATTCTGACGCGCGCAGATCGTCTCGATGACCTCATCTGCGCGCGTGTCGATGACGCTCAAGCTGTCGCTGCCGGCGTTGGCCACTACGAGCCAGCGCTTGTTTGGCGAAAGCGCCAGCGCACACGCGTGGAGGCCGGTTAATATTTCGGAGCGCGGAGTGCGGAGTGCAGAATTGGTTTCCGCCGCGCTCAGGTCAATGACCGACACCGAGCCTTCGCAGGCGATGCCGCGCGCATCCACGCGCGCAAGCGTGCCGCGACCAGCCGGGCCAACCAGGCTCTCCGTGCCGGGCCGGCGTCCGCCCCAGTTGCTCACATAGACCTTGTGGCCGGCGAGCACCACGCCGAAGGGCTCAACTCCCACATCCCACAAGCGCAGCACCTGCCCGCTGGCGGCATCCAGTTCCACGAGGCGATTGGAAAGGTTGAGCGCGACGTAAAGCCGCTTGCCGTCCGGGGAAACGGCGATGCTGGCGGGGATTTCCGCCGCGCGCCGCGGCGCATTGGCCGGCGGTAACGCCAGCGAACAGAGCGGGGCGACATTTCGGTCTTTGCCAACGGCGAATACCTTGATGTCCCCATTGACATTCGCCAGGTAAATGCGCGAGCCATCGGGTGAGAAGACGAGTCCGGTGAAGCTGAGCTGCGCCCGTTTGTCTGGCTGGAGAATGAGGGGCGAGACAGCCGCCTGCGGCGGCGTTTTATCGGAAGGAAACGGCACGCGTTGGAGAATTGCTCCCGTGGCGGGAGTCAGAACCAGCAGTTCGTGGGTCCGACCGGCAGTGACGAGCAGTTGGCCGTCGGGACTCAGCGCCAGCGCATTGGGCCTTACGCCGGGCAATTCGACCAGCCTCCCGGCAGAGGTGACCAGTTGATTGACCGGCGACTCCAAACCCTCGGCATGCCGCCCGACGGTTTCCGTGGTGGCGCCGAAATTATTCGCCGGATCGGTGGCGCTCACCTGGCAAGCCAGCAGTGGCCAGAGCCAAAGCCAGGGAAGCGGGAAGGTCGTGGTCATAGTAAATGTCGTCTATTGCAGGTCGCGGGTCACAATGAACAGTGTTAGCGCATACGATCCGAAAACCCACGTTGCAGGCCATCTTCTCGCCAATCTGATCGTTGCAGTCGAGGAATTTCTCGATACGTGCCAGAGAAAGGGCGCATCTTCCACCAATCCACAACTCAATCTCCCTCCCCTCCTTTGGAGGGCTGGGAGCAAACAGCATTCGACCATTATGCTAAACTGGGGGAAGGTGCTGTTGTGAGCGAGAGGCCAGCGAGTCCGCATAGCCGGGGTGCCACCAGCAACCCACCCAACCGGTTTGAGCATATCTCGTTGGAGCGGGACGCGGATTGGGACCCGGAACAGGACCCGCTGCCGCGCACCCTCTTCCTGCGCGACCACAGCAGCAAGATCATCACCAGCAACGACAGCCCGGACATCGGGTTCGAGCACAGCATCAATCCGTATCGCGGCTGCGAGCACGGCTGCGTTTATTTGGTATCACTCGCCAAAAAGTGATTGCCGAACTCCGCCTCCAACCGGGCCTTGTCCAGCTCGAAGAACCGCTTTCCGCGCGGCTTCCAGTAAAGCGTCACCTTGGCGCCTGAATCGTGCAGGAACTGCCGCAGGACGGCATCTTCCACTACAACGGGGCCTTTGAAGCTACCCGTCTGCTCGATCAGCCAAGCCGCATCCTTCGCGTTTATCTCATACATGGGCCCCTTGTCGAACTCGACTTGATCGGAGGCATCCCACGTCAGCCGAGCGTGGATCACGCGCTGTTTTCCATAGCGCTTGCGCACCGCCGCTATGACGGCCTTCGGTATCTTCACCCGTTTGACGGCCGTGGTCGATGGCTGGGAAGCATCCACCAGCACCTTGAGATTCTTCCCGATCTGGTCCACCCACTTCTCGAACGCGGCCTGCTCGTCGCCGCTCTTGAGCTGCACTGACCGAATCTTGTCCTCCAGATCCTTGAGCTCCTGTTGCCAGCGCCGCAGAGACTCGCCAATGCCGGGCATGAGGTCTTCCGGGGTGCTCAAGTATCTCTCGTTGCCCTTGGTAATCTTCGCCTTCAGGGCGTCCCGCGACTTCTCCAGCGCCGGCAGGTTGGCTTCATCCGCCGGGGCCGGCTTCGAGCTCAGCTTCGCCAGCACCTCGTGGTTGTAGGCCTCCGTGAGGAGCCGCACAATGTGCGGCAGTATCTCCTTTTCGTGGACCCTCCACTGGTGGCACCCAAGGTAAGGCCGTAGTGTCGCCGATGGGCAGGTGAAGTAGGTGTCGCCACCCCTACGCGACTTCTTCTATAGTCGGTAGCCACAGTGCCCGCAGACGAGCACACCGCTCAAGACCGATGACCGATACTTCTGTGGCCGGCGCCCAGTCGCGTGAAGCACCTCCAATTTGACTTGAACGGCTTTGAACGTCTCCTCGTCGACGAGCGCCGGACAAACTCCGGGCACCTCCGTCGGCACCGCACGGTTGAACGCCTCCTTCTGACGCCGCCGCGCAAAGCCAATGCGCCCAAATCCGAGGTAGGTCCGATTCGCCAATATTGCCCTCACCGTGTCCTTGGTCCATCCGCCCTTGCCCTTTGGCCCGACAACACCCCGCCGGCTGAGATCCAACGCAAGTTGGCGCAATGACGTGTCCTCCCGACGGTAGGTCGCAAACAGCTCCCGCACCACCGGAGCCTCAACCGGGTTTTCAACCAGGGTCAGCACCCAGTTGCGCGGCTTGCGGAATGGCTCGTTCCGGGTGGTGCGGTGAGTGTGGTTCCCGGAGCTGTAGAGTCGGTCATAGCCGTAGGGCACGGTCCCGTGCGGCCAAAGACCTTGGGTCAGCCGGTCCATCCGCCCGCGCAAGCTCACCAATGAGAGGTCGCGCGAATACTTGTGGTTGGCCTCGCTCACGAGCATGTCCATGACCCGCCCATCAAATGTGGTCCAGTCGATCCGCCCCTCCTTCACCGTCACGAGGTAAATGCCCTTGGACCGGAGCACCTGCTTGGCGAACGCCCCATCGATGCTGTCGAGCCTAGCAAACCGCGAGGAATCGTAGCAGAGCACAGCCTGGAAATGGCCGTCCGCCGCATCCAAGAGCATCTGCTGAAACTCCGCCCGTTGCCCCTGTTCCTTTGAGCCGCTCTTGCCCTCCTCGCGATACCACCTGGATATTGCGTAACCGTCGCGCTCCGCCAAGGCACGGACCTCCGCCTCCTGTTGCCTTAGGGAGGTGCGCTGGTCGTCCGACGACATCCGCAAGTATGCCGCCGCCGGAATCAAGCTCGCCTTATCTGGTTTTTGCATGCCGTTATTGGGTCCACGATATAGGGCCGATATAGCGCCGTGAAGCCCGATCTAGTGGCGGCTTATATGCGCTGACACGGCCCCGCAGGTAATAGCGACCCATCCGAGGGAAATGTTTCCAAAAATCTGCAGTTCGTCGCCCAACAAAATTCGCGCAGACAATCGTGCATGAGCGTTAAACCCTATAGCAGTTTCGGGCCAGTTTTCGTGCCCAGGCCGATCTCCCCGGACCTCGACGGGCCGGACTGGGGGGATTCCGACCTGCGTTGCCTGGGCCTGTCAATGCAGTGGTCAACGCCCGCTACTGCCTGCGTCCAAGCGATCGACCTCTTCCATTACTGCCCCGATAACGGGGTGCACCTCCCGTTCAACGAGATCCTCTTCCACGAGAGCCAGCTCCCGGGTGGATTGCGATGCTCCGAGTTCATGGTGGTCAAGACGCCCCATGGCGAGTTCTTGCCCCTGGATGCGTTGCTCGCCGACCTCTACACCAGCGCGCACTTCCGCCGGCCGGCGTTGGAAGTCCTCCGCGAACTGGGGCAACGAGCCGAACTGACCTTTCCCACCCCAGCCATCTACGAGAAAGGGATGCTCGTGCCCAAGGCGGAAGCGGAGGGATTCCGACGTGCGCAGCTCAGATATTTCTAAATAGTGGGGGATTGGCGGTTGATGGTCAGAGCGCAAGGAGTCGGCCACGGT
>OBLU010003792.1_pt1 | contig 13679 bp, 8 predicted proteins | sample 1518681 | NCBI WGS metagenome assembly OBLU01 (sample SAMEA3539304, study PRJEB22396) | soil metagenome | biome: tundra; feature: field; material: soil | place: USA | collected 2010-05 | depth 0.15 m
ACACTCGCCCAGACGACGCGCTTCCCGGAGAGCGACGAAGTGGGCTTGGCCGTTACGCTTCCACAGCCAATGAAATTCGGCCTCAAATTCCGCGTGCCGGGTTGGTTGGCCGGGCCGATCCAAGCGACCATCAACGGGCGCGAAGCCAGCCTCGTCCCAGACAAAAAACACTGGGCCACGCTGAACCGCCGCTGGAAGGACGGCGACAAAATTACGCTCCGGCTCCCAATGAGCTTGCGGGCCTCCCCCCTCGACCCGCAACACCCCACTCCTGCCGCGGTGGTGTTCGGGCCGGTGGTATTAGCGTTTGCGGCCCCGACCGCCCAAGCTCTTCAGCGCGTGGACATGGCAGCGCTCGATCGCGTTTTGGCCCCTGAAGGACAGCTCTTGTGCTTTAACCTGGTTGCGGATCCAGCGGTCCACGCTCGGCCTTTCTATTCCTTTCGTGCCGGCGAACCTTACTTCGTCTATCTCGACCCAAAGATGGGCAAGCGCATTCCGCACAGCGAGGTCAAATTTACCGGCAAGTGGGGCGACGCTGGTGTGCTGCGGTTCTCCAACGAAGTGGGTGCCACGGCGGAATGCGAATTCGAGGGGACAGGCGTACGATGGCTTGGCCGGCGATTCGACGACGCAGGGCAGGCGGAGATTACGATCGACGGCAACGCCGTTGGCATCGTCGATCAGTTTGGCCCAAGCCGCGACCTGCCGTTCGATTGGACCCAGCGCGGCCTGTCCTCCGGTCACCATACCATTCGATTGCGCCTCCTTCCAAACCAACTTGAAAAATCGAAGGACCGCTACCTGAATGTGATAGGTTTTGAGGTGCTTAATGAAAAGTGACTCCGTCAGACTATCAGGCTGTCAGGCTATCAGGCTTGCGGCATTGTGAACGATCCATTATTCTTCCCTTAACATATGCAACTCTCTTCCAAAGCGGAGTTTGAACTAATTCCCAAGAGCGAATTGTATTCCTTTGCCGTGAGAGAATTTGAAGAACCCGCTTTTCAAAGCCCCTGGCATTTTCATCCGGAATGCGAGTTGACATATATTGTCCAGAGCAGCGGTAAGCGGTTCATTGGAGACAACATCTCACGCTTCTCGCCGGGGGAACTGACTCTGATCGGTGCCAACCTGCCGCACTATTGGAGGAACGACGCGTCTGCAAAGAATCGAAGATCGTTCGCACACTCGCTCGTGATTCAGTTCCGGGAGGAGTGCCTCGGGACGGACTTTCTTTCCCGGCCGGAAATGGACAATGTCCGCAAGCTCCTGCTCCGGGCTCGTCGAGGCCTGCAATTCGGCGGGGAAACCTGCGAGGCAGTCTCGGAAATCATGAACAAGTTAACCAAGGGGAATGGGCTTGAACGACTGATTGACTTGCTGAGGATCTTCAAGCTACTGCTCGACACCGATAAATGCCAGGTCATTTCAAGTCCGGGCTTTTCGCCTTTTCTCGATGAATTCGCCGGTCAACGCATCAATCGGGCATACCAGTTCATCTTCGACCACTTTACCACGGTGCTGGATCATGAAGCCATTGCTCGCAGCATAGGAATGAGCCAGTCGGCCTTTTGCCACTACTTCAAGCGCGTGACGGGTCGGACACTTTCCGGGCTCATTAACGAAATCCGGGTTGGCCATGCGCGGAAGCTTCTGATCGATTCCGACAAGAGCATCGCTGAAATCGCCTATGCCAGCGGTTATGAAAGCCTTTCGAACTTCAACCGCCGCTTCTATGAACTCACCTGTCTGAGCCCGAAAGAATATCGGCGGGAGCAGGCACGGGACCGTTTACAGAAATTACAATGACAACACCGAATGCCGGCAATATGCCTGGCTAGCTACAACCGGCGTTGCGTTTTTCCAGCTGAGGAATGAGAAACAGGGACGAGAATCTTACGAAACGGCAATCGAGGCGGTTGCTGGCGCAAGTGTGGTAAGTGAAAAAATCAGGAAGTTTACCGTTGTGGCATTATCGAGCCACCCCACCTTTTCTTGTCAATACAGAGGCGATTTTTAGCAAAGCAAAGGTTGAACACCTGCTTGTCGCTGGCCTAAAATTACCTTGATAATTTGCCGTTTCGAATGAACACTGATCTAGGCGAACAATGGGCCGACCCTAATCTTGGGTGGCTCGGGGTGGTCAAGCCATCGTGATCAACAATAACGTCAACCTACTGCCCTCGGATGTCGCGCCCACCTCCGGTTGAAACCAAATTATATATTGAAAGTGTTACCCCATTTGTCTGGCGGAAAGATTTGGTGCCTGCTCGTCGCCGGCACCTTCAGCCTTTGCTCCGTGCCATCCAGCTTCGCCGATTCCGGCACCGGCACGGTGTTGTCTTACACCACGGGAACGATTATCACGCCCAGTTCCCCGGTGGTAGCAGGAACGCGATATGGCCGGGTCGTCCGTTTGCAATATAGCGGTAGTGCCAATGGCACATTGATTGCCACCTTCGAGGCTTGGGCCTATGATTTCGGCATCTACAAGAGCGCTGATGACGGTCTCACCTGGACCCAGATCGCCACCACGCATGAAACACAATTTCCCGGATGGCAATTCAAGGTCGAGCCGGATTTATTCGAAGTGCCTTCGCAGATGGGCAATCTTCCCGCAGGAACCGTTCTGTTGGCGGGCAATTCCGTTAATGGCAGCGGTCATCAATTGGAGATTTACTACAGCCTGGATCACGGTGTTACCTGGCAATATCGTGGCATGGTGGATAACAACGGCACCACGGGCTTGGGCTTGTGGGAGCCCAGATTGGGCGTAACCAGTGCCGGTCAATTGGTCTGCTATTACTCCGATGAGCGCTTTGCGCCGACCTATAATCAGCTCATTGGTGAACGGGTTTCCCCTGACGGAGGGCTGACGTGGGGCGCGGAGCAGTATGCCTGCGCGATCCCTGACGGCGTCCAGCGCCCAGGGATGGCAGTAACCGCCAAGCTGCACAACGGACAGTATGTCATGAGTTTTGAAGCGGTTGGCACTGGGGTTGGTACTAGTTACGGTGGCCCGGTCCACATCAAGTTTTCCAGCGATGGCATTAACTGGGGCACCGGTCCGGGCGACTACGGCATCGCCATCCAGACCGCCAGCGGGGCCTACATTGGTTCAACGCCGTATATCATGTGGAGTCCGGCAGACAGCACCAATGGGACCTTGATCGTTTCCGCCATGTATCTGGTGAACAGCCCCAATACCGACCGCGAGTTCCTCATCAACACCAACCTCGGCCAGGGCAACTGGACCATGATTCCGTCGGCGGTTCAATGGCAGGGCGGTGGCAACCTTTTGGCCGGTTGGAGTCAGGGCATGATCCCGACGTGGGACGGCCAAGGAATCATCCAACTGGCCAGTTCCTCCGTGACGATCAATGGCAACCCTGATTACAACCAGATGCTGGTGGGTCGCGAGCAATTGATTTTGCCTGGCCAAACCTACACCATCCTCAACCAAAACAGCGGCCTCGCGATAGATATTCCCGGCAACACGTCCGTGCATGGTACCGGGTTGCAGCAACAATGGACCGTCAATGGCGGCCCAGCCCAGCAATGGACGTTCAACGACCAGGGCAACAATGTTTGGACGGTCACCAATCCCGAGAATCAACTTGCTTGGGATGATTATGGATGGGGCACCGTAGTCGGGACGATTGTGGATCAATGGGATTACAACGGCCTGGCGGTGCAACAATGGAAACTAAAGCCGGTGGGCAATGGAGCTTGGGAATTCATCAACGTCAATTCCAGCCTCGCGATGGCGGTCACCAACGCCTCCCAAAGTCCGGGCGCGGGGATTGTCCTGTGGACCAACACTGCCACGCCGGAGCAAAATTGGTTTCCCTTGCAGCCGGATGTCGCGCTGGCGGCTTATTATGCGCTCGACGGAAATATACTGGACAGCAGCGGCAACGGCAACGATGGCACGCCCAGCGCGAGTGCGACGAATTATATCCCTGGCCGCATCGGCACCCAGGCGCTGCAATTCAACGGAGTGGACGCCTACGTCCAGATTCCCCGGTCCATCGGCGCGGGCAATTGCTTCACCATCGCTTTCTGGATCAAGACCACTCAGACCGGTAACGGCACCGTGAATTGGTGGAATGGTGCTGGCTTGGTGGATGGTAAAGTCGCCGGCGTGGTGACGAACGATTTTGGTGTGTCCTTGCTCAACGGCAAAATCGCTTTTGACATTGGAAATCCCAATACCACGCTGCAATCCACCATCACGGTCAATAACGGCCAATGGCATCACATCGCCGTCATGCGCAACGGCTTCGACGGCATGATGACCATTTACCTCGATGGCACGGTCAACACGAACAAATTCGGCCCCGTCGGCGCGCGCATGGCCTCGCCGTTCCTGCGTCTCGGTAGCCTGCAGTACGGAGGAGGTGCCGGGACATTCTACAACGGCGCGCTCGATGACGTCCGGCTTTACAACGGCTGGCTTGACACCAACACCATTGCGCAACTGGCCGCCATGCCGCAGATGAATTTTCCGCCAATGTTGACGGCGATTTCAAACCAAACCCTCGTCGCGGGACAAACCTTGAATGTCACCAACTCCGCCACCGATCCTAATGTGCCGCCGCAGTTGCTGACGTGGAGCATTCAGCCGATCGTCGCGGGACTCATTATCAACACCACCACCGGCGTCATCAATTGGCGTCCAACCATTGCGCAATCACCGGCGACCAATGCGTTCAGTGTCATAGTCGCGGACAACGGCACGCCCAGCTTGAGCGACACGCAGCAGTTCGCGGTCACAGTGCTGCGTCCGGCGGCGCCGCAATTAACCGTGCCACAAATCAGCACGGGCAATTTCAGCCTGATGATTTCCGGGGATGCGGGGCCGGATTACACGGTTTTGGCTTCGACCAATTTGTCCGACTGGACGCTGCTGTTGACGACCAATCCGGCGGCGTTGCCCTTCACTCTGGCCTGGCCCGTCTCCAGCAACCTTCCAAACCAGTTCTATCGCGTGCAACTGGGGCCGTGAAAAATGGCCGCTTCCGCGCGGGCAAACGGATGGCGGTTTTCAACGGCGGCGGCATAAACCCTATGGCCAATGGCGGCGGACGCGAGTTATTTGACATGATGCGGCGATAACGGGGGCAGCTCCAAAGCACTCTCGGCTATCAATCCCCTGTGGACTCTGAAACCAACCTAAATGCTATAGCTCCGCTGAGACTACCGGGGCATCAATACAGTAGCAGTATTTGACAAACACAAGGTAGCAACGCGTGCAACCGCTCGCTATATTTAAGCGCAATGACAAAGTTTCCGCGAAAGAGGCTCGCATCCTTAATCGCGAGTGCATCTCAGAACAGATACCTGGTTGCATCGCTGGTATCACTAGTAAACTTTGTGGCCTCAGCAGCAGACCCCACTGCGCTCCGTCCACCAGCGGTGCCGTTGGTAGCCCATGACCCGTATTACAGCATCTGGTTGCCAGCCGACAAGCTGACCGACACAGACACAATCCATTGGACCGGCAAACCACAACGGCTCACCAGCCTGGTGCGAATTGATGGAAAACCGTTCCGACTCATGGGCGCGGCGCCAACGAATATTCCTGCGTTGCCACAGACCCAGCTTGAAGTCCTGCCCACGCGGACGATTTATACGTTCGATGGCGAAGGCTTGCGACTCACGCTCACGTTCATGACCGCTGATTTGCCGCATGATCTGGATGTGTTGTCGCGACCAGTCACGTATGTGACTTGGGCAGCGCAGTCCACGGATGCGCAGAAACACAGGGTGTCAGTTTATTTTGACGCCCGTTCGGAGATTGCGGTCAACCAGCCGGATCAATCGGTCACTTTCCAGAATGCCGATGGTCCGGAAATCAAAGCCTGGCGTGTCGGTTCAGTGGAACAACCTGTCTTGCAGAAGAAGGGTGACGACCTTCGCATTGACTGGGGCTATTTTTATGTGGCGATGGCCAAAGATAAACGGGCTAATTCCACAGTTACTTTCGCTCAAGCTGCGCAGGACAGCTTCATTGCCAACGAACATCTGGGTGCACCTGCTGCCGAAGCGTCACTTCAAAACAACGCGCGCAATGATTCGGTGATCGCCTGCACGGTGGACTTGGGCATCGTCCAGGCCAAAACTGTTTCCTGCTGGTTGATGCTCGCTTACGATGATCTTTACTCGATCCAATACATGAAGAAAAATTTGCGGCCGTATTGGCGTCGCAACGGCTGGGAAGCGGCTGACCTTTTGAAGGCGGCGGCGCGTGATTATCTGTCATTAACGAAACGTTGCATGGCGTTTGATGACGAATTGATGGCCGATTTGCGCAACGCTGGCGGCGAGAAATATGCTCGACTTTGCGCGCTGGCCTATCGGCAGACCTTTGCCGGCAATAAAATCGTCATCGACGCCAACGGGCAGCCGCTCATGTTCCCGAAGGAGAATTTCTCCAACGGTTGCATTGGCACCGTGGATGTGCTTTTCCCACAAGCTCCGTTCTTTCTCGTTTTCAGTCCTGCGCTCACGAAGGCGATGCTCGTGCCAATCCTCGATTACGCCGCATCCTGGCGCTGGCCTTACGATTATGCCCCGCACGACCTCGGAACCTATCCACATGCCAATGGGCAGATTTACGGGATGCAGGGCAGCGACGGCGACCGAATGCCCGTGGAGGAAAGCGGTAACATGCTCATCTTGTTGGCCGCTCTGGCCAAGCACGAAGGCAATGCCGATCTCGCGAAGAAATACTGGCCAATGCTGACCCAATGGGCCGATTACCTCGTCAAAAACGGCCTCGATCCCACGAACCAGCTTTGTTCGGCCGACATGTTCGGCCACCTGCCACACAGCGCCGACTTGGCGCTCAAGGCGGTTATTGCCATCGGCGGCTACGCGCAGTTGTGCGAGTTGGCCGGCAAACCGGGTGACGGAAAGAAGTACTTCAGCATCGCGCATGATTACGCAACCAAGTGGCAGGCACTCGCGAAAGACGACGATCACACACGGCTCGCTTATAACCAGCCGGGCACTTGGTCTATGAAGCACAATCTAATCTGGGACCGTGTGTTGGGGCTGAATATGTTCCCACAATCCGTCGGTGACGCCGAAATTGCCTGGTATCTCAAGGTGCAAAAGAAATACGGTCTGCCCGTGGACAATCGAACGGACACCAGCCTGATTGACTGGGCGCTGTGGAGCATCGCCTTGGCGCGCAAAGACGCGGACTTCCAAGCCCTTCTGGATCCAATGTGGCGCTACGTGAACGAAACCCCATCGCGTGTGCCGCTTTCGGATTGGTTCTCCACAACGGACGCGAAGCAAGAAGGCTTCCAGGCCCGCCCGGTCGTGGGCGGCATTTTCATCAGGATGCTGGCCAACTCATCGACTTGGAAGAAGTGGGCCAGCCAAGGCGTGAACGTCAGCGGCTCTTGGGCGCCGATTCCGATTGGCGGCCCGACGAGGGAAGTCATCTTCACCGCGCAAACTGCTCAAGTGAAGTGGCACTACACGCTGGAACCGCCGCCGGACGATTGGTCGCGGCTCGGCTTCGACGACTCTTCATGGAAGGAAGGGGTGAGCGGCTTCGGCACCAAGGGCACGCCCGGCGCAATTATCGGTACCGAGTGGAATACCAAACAGATCTGGCTGCGCCGCGAATTCACCCTGCCTGAACGTGTACTGAAGGAGCCCCGCCTGCAGTTAATCTATAACGAAGACCCGGACGTGTATCTCAACGGCGTGCTCGCGGCGAAGCTCACGGGTTGGATTACTAGCTATGGTGAGGCCGACATCGCCCCAGCTGCTCGGGCCGCGCTCAAGCCTGGCAAGAGCGTGATTGCCGTTCGCATCAGCCAGAGCTGCAGCGGACAGTGCATTGATGTGGGGATCGTGGAGGACGCCCTATGATAAATGGCCTCGTTGTGACTGTTGCCGACGGGTATGAAAAATGCCAGAAATGGGAGGGAGTCCTCACCTTTTCTATACAAAACCCTCCGGTCGTTTCAGCCAAGTATAATGATTGGGGCTGGTTGGACAGTCCGCCGCAGAGCGCAATAAACCTATGAAGTTTCATTACAACAAAAAGTCTAAACTCCAAGGATTCACCCTTATCGAACTGCTGGTAGTCATCGCCATCATCGCGATTCTGGCCGCCCTGCTTTTGCCGGCCTTGGCGAAGGCCAAGGAAAGCGCCCGTCGGGGTGCTTGCAAAAGTAATTTGCATCAACAGGGCATTGCCTTTCAGATTTACAGTCAGGACAATAACAATCTGGTGCCGGATTTAAGATATTCGCCTTACACGACCATCCCAAGCAAGGTAACGGGTTTCTGGCCTTGGGACGTGTCCACTAATTTCACCGACCAGATGATTGCCAACGGAGCTAGCCGGGACATATTTTACTGCCCATCCAACCCCGATTTCAATGTTGATGATACGTGGAATTTCGGATTTCTTTATGCAGGAACTCAAGGTGGTTATCGCGTTCTCGGCTATGTTTACATGGTGCCGGGAGCTGGCATGAACGCCGGGGGAAAGTCGGAGGAACCGTATTGGAAAACCAATACGATTGGAATACCAGGACAATTGGCTCCGTCCGATGCCGAATTGGTAGTTGATGTGGTTATCCAAGACACTGTGACCAAGAGTTACAGTGCGATTACTTCACTTGGCACCCTTAACATTCAAGTTGGCTCGCGCACCAGTCATTTGAATGGCAACGCGCCGGGGGGAGGCAACGAGTTATTTGAAGACGGTCACGCCGAATGGCGACAATTTAGGGTGATGTATAATAACGGGCACCCTACCAAATACTTTGGCAGTAATCCGCTCTTTATTTTCTAACCGCCATGAAACTACAAACCTAACCAAACCGAACATTCACATTCTCGACATTAACTCCAAACCCAAACAAGAAAGGCAGTCTTATGAAATTAAGAAAAATGTATTATGTAGCTTCTATTGCTATGACGGCGTGTTTAGTTTACAATGCTTCAGCTCAAACCTGGACAGGTCTTGGCACTGACGACCTGTGGTCCGACGCGGCCAACTGGGACACGGGCGTGCCTAGCGCGAGTGCTTCAAGCGTTGTCATTGGCACCGCTGCCAACAGTGAAAGCACGGAGGTAACGATTGCCAATGGCGATGTGGAAAACTGCGCCAATGCTATCAATGCCGGGGCGATTTTCGGCCCGCAATGGGGATCCAAGCTGAATATTTATGGCACGCTGAATTTCGGCTGGGTATTGGTCCCGGTGCAATCGGACGCCACCCCGGGGAACCAAAGTGTCATCAATATGTATAATGGCTCCTCTATGAACGGCAACGGCGCGCTTGCCTATAGTAGTACTCTGTGTTTCGGTGATACCTGGTGGGCTGCTGGCGGAGAGTTTGTCATACTGAATATGTACGGCAATGCTCAGGTCAATGTCCCAGTATTCGCGTGGGGGGGGCAAGTAAACATGTATGATACCTCGACTTTTACTGTTACATTAGTTGCCGGGGCGGGTACTCCAACCGCTGGTGCTTGGGGCATGCCCGGGCCTTCTGACAGCTCAAGGTCATGGAATCTCGCTGGCGGCACAGTGGTGCTGCCTACCGGTTACGCCGCCACTGTAACTAGCTGGATTTCAAGAGGCATTTTCCTGGCCTACGGGAAAGCGTATGACACGACAGACTTGACTATTACCGACAATGGCACCCATACAGTCGTAACCGTCCCTGCTCTTGGCACCCTGCAAAATATATACCTCGGACCAGGCAGCAATATGATGGTGGGGGCCATCCAAAAACCGGTGGTCTTGGGGAATTTCGCGAATGTTTCTGGCGTGCCCCTAAGCGCTTTGGACGCGGCACAGTTGGGCGGATCGATGGTAGTTTACCACTCAACCGCTCCGAGTGTGGTCTCGGTGACCACCAACGGCGTAACTGCAGTCAGTCCAGGCAACGCGATGATATCGGCTACCCTCGGGGCGGTCACCAGCACCAACAGTGTTTTCATCACCGTGACAACTATGCCCAACAGTCTCATGCATCGGTACAGCTTTAGTGAAACGTCGGGCAGCACCACGGCGGATTCAATCGGCGGTGCGGCTTGGAACGGCACCCTCTATGACGGCGCCACCCTGGGTGGAGGACAGGTGACACTGGACGGTTCCAGCGGCTATGTGCAATTGCCTGCCGGCATCGTCAGCAACATGGCCGCGGTGACGATTGAGGCTTGGGTCAACTTTGGTTCTCCACAGGCTTGGGCAGCACTCTACGCCTTTGGTGCGCAAGATGCTTCATTCCCACCTGACGGGATGAATTATATCGGTTTCCAGCCGTTTACTGGCGACACCCCTCCAACTGCCCAGGCAACCCTTGGACTCGGTGATCCTGGTAATATTAACGAACAGGATGCCGAACTACCCTTGGTAAGTGGCGGAACGACCAACTATCTGGGCAATGTGCATCTTGTTTGCGTCTATTATCCAGATGCTGGTTATGTAGCCATTTATACGAACGGAGTACTCGCTGCAATCAACCACAGCGTGACGCATCAACTGGCTTCGACACTCGGCACCGATCCTATCAATTATCTGGGACAATCGCTCTATGGCGCTGACCCCTTCCTCAACGCCTCCATTGATGAGTTCCGCATTTACCAAGGCCCGCTGACGGCGGCGGAAATTGCGGCTGATTATGCCTTGGGGCCAACCCAAATCATCGGCACGAGCGAGAATGTGTCGTTGGCTGTGGCCAGCGCGGGCAGTGGCAACATAGTTATCAAGTGGCCGACAACATCGGCACTAGTTACCCTGATGTCCTCTCCGGTGCTTGGGCCAGGGGCCGTTTGGACCCCGGTGAGCAATGGCACGTTGACGGTTGCGGGCGGGAATTACCAGGTGACAATTCCGGTTGCGGGTTCTGAGCAATTTTTCCGGCTGCAACAGTAGTCAACAAAGCGGTTGTTTGACGGAACATTGTAAGACATACGACCGCGTGGGGATGAGTGTCTCGACCCACGCGGTTTTTTTCGAGACGCGGCAATTGAATGCGATAGCAGAATGTTTCGCCGAATGAAAAGTTTCGTCCGATTGTTCTTAATATTGCTTGTCGGCGCGTTTTTCATTTGCCTACCCATGCAAAGCCGCGCGCAAATGCTGGTTTACGGCGATTACTGGACGCATCATTCGTCGTCAAAACTAATTCCATAAAACTCGACCGACTCCAAAGATGATTTACTTGAACAAGAACCTGAACTCGGAACTCCGACATCTTATTCTCGCCGCCGCGGGCTTGGCGTGCGTGCTCATCACCGCACCAGCCGCGCCGACGGGTCGCGCCGCGATTCATCCCGGCAATAATGTCATCGCCGTCCATGGCCACCAGACCAGCGGCGGGCAATACATTGATGTCGGGTTCATTATCTAGGAAGACACAAAATGACGCCAACCATCATATCCGCCGTGACCGGCGACGACCGCGACGCGAAATTCAACCGCGCCTACATTTTCGCCATCGCGCTGGGCGCCGCGCTGGGCGGATTGATGTTCGGCTACGACTGGGTGGTGATCGGCGGCGCGGAACTTTTTTACGAAAAATATTTTCACCTCGCGAGCGCGCTGCAAATTGGCTGGGCCATGAGCAGCGCGTTGATTGGCGCATTGGCCGGAGCGTTGTTCGCCGGCACCTCGAGCGACAAGTTAGGGCGCAAACCGTTGTTGGTTCTTTCCGGCCTGCTCTTCGTCGTGACCTCCATCGGCACGGGACTCGCCCCGAATTTTCTTTTTTTCGTCGCGAACCGGTTGCTCGGCGGAGTGGCCATCGGCATCGCCTCCAACCTCTCGCCGCTTTACATCGCGGAAGTCGCGCCCGCGAGCATGAGGGGCCGGCTGGTTTCGGTCAACCAGCTTACCATTGCCCTCGGCGTGATGGCGGCGCAAATCGCCAACTGGCTCATCGCCCAACCAATGCTGCCCGGCACGACCGTGGATCAAATTCCGTTTGATTCCTGGAATGTGCAGACGGCCTGGCGCTGGATGTTCGGCGTAACCGCCGTGCCCGCCGCGATTTTTTTCATCGCTATGTTTTTCGTGCCGGAAAGTCCCCGCTGGCTGGCGAAGAAAGGCCGTTCCGAAAAATCTTTAAAAGTGCTGGAAAAAATCGGTGGAGCGGCTTACGCGGAGCGCTCGGTGAAAGACATCGAAGCCACGCTGGTCAATGAAATTGACAAGGTGGACCTGCGCGAACTCCTCGCGCCGAAGATGCTCAAAATTTTGTTGCTGGGCGTCGTGCTCGCGGTGTTCCAGCAATGGTGCGGCATCAATGTTATCTTTCAATACGGCTCGCGCATTTTTGCGGACGCGGGCTACGCTGTTTCCGGCATCTTGTTCAGCATCGTCATCACCGGCGTGGTCGCTGTGCTGATGACCTTTGTGGCGATCGCCACAGTAGATCACTGGGGACGGCGCGGGCTGATGTTGAGCGGCGCGTTTGGGCTGACGCTGATCTATCTGGCCACGGGTTGGGCCTATCACGAACATATTACGGGTCTGGTTCCCGTCATTCTCGTGGTTGCCGCCATTGCGTGTTACTGTTGCACGCTGGCACCGATCACTTGGGTCATCCTCTCCGAGATTTTCCCTAACCGCATTCGTGGTGGCGCGATGTCCGTTTCGGTGGTGGCGCTGTGGCTCGGCAATTTCCTGCTCTCGCAGACTTTTCCGGTGATGTATGAAAAACTCGGCTTGGCCAATTGCTTCTGGGTTTACGCCGCCATCTGTCTGGCCGGATTTTTGTTTATATTTTTCAAGTTGCCCGAAACCAAGGGTAAAACTTTGGAGCAAATCGAACGTGAGTTGGTGGACTGAGCATTGCGAAACAAAAATGCTTTCAAACCAAGAGTGCTGTGCATGAACCGCAGCTGGGCGTTCTTGTCCCCTTTAGCCGTTTTAACATGTTGGCTTGGATTTAAAATAGGACAATCGCGGCCCAGTTGACCGTTAACCAGTGACGCCTATTCGCGCGAGATTTGTCCTGGCACTGTCGGATTTGAAACCAGTTCTGCGAAGGGTGGCGGTGCGCAGTGCTGGTTGCAAATTTGGCACGACCGGTCTTGCATGTGGTGAGGGTTCGCGGCCCTCTTTTTCAAGGCACTCTGTTTGGTCAGGGTGCCTATTTGTTTTTGGCTTGGTTCAAAGCAGCACCAGTTGTTGTTCATTCGGCTCGCGCAAACTGCTGACGCCCAGACCCAGCAGCCGCAGCGGACGCGAAACCAGTTTCTCCCGGCCCAGCAGGAAACATCCCAGCCGGTAAATATCAGCGGCCTCCCCGCTGCGACCGAGTGGCGAATCTGTAAACGCCTAATCCGATCAGACCCATCAGGGCGAGACCCATTAGGCAGATGGCGACGAATCCGATGGCGGAAATCGTCTGTCGCACCTGCGGCGAGATCAGACTGAGAAGAAAAACCAAGCCAGCCAACTGGGCGACCGGCCCAATCCAATCGTCATCTTTTCTGCGCCTTGCCATATTCCCTCATCACAGCCGCACGGAACGTGCCAACAACAGACAAATCGGCCAAGTACGATAAGCAAAATGATCAATTCTGGCAGCCAGCGCCACCTGCATTTTTAATGAATGCACGCAAGCAGCAGGAAGGCGAACTCGGCCTGAAAGAACGCTGGTATCCCATCCAGGTAAAACAAAA
>OBLU010003794.1_pt1 | contig 13677 bp, 13 predicted proteins | sample 1518681 | NCBI WGS metagenome assembly OBLU01 (sample SAMEA3539304, study PRJEB22396) | soil metagenome | biome: tundra; feature: field; material: soil | place: USA | collected 2010-05 | depth 0.15 m
CGACCACCACGCGCCCGGTGCGCGGCGTGTTGTTGCGCGCGTCGAAGGTGTGCCAGCACCCGTCGAGGTAGGCCTCAAACCAGGCGGCGAAATCCATCGGCTCCAGTGGCGGCGGGACGCCGATATCAGGTATGTAGCCGAACACGTACCGGGCGGGGATGTTCAGCGCGCGGCAGAACGTGATCGCCAGATGCGCGAAGTCGCGACAGACGCCCTGCCGGGCCCGGTAGGCGTCTGCGGCGGTCGTCCATGGATTCAACGCGCCGGGGACGAACTCCAGGAGATCATGCACGTAGTCGACGACCGCCTGCACCCGCCCCCAGCCGGGCGCCAGCTCGCCAAAGCGCTGCCACGCCTCGTGACCCAACTCGTCGGGCAGGCAGAAGCGGCTTGGCATCACGAAGCTCACGACCTGATCGGGCAGCGAGCCCACCGGCGTCTCCGGCGTCTGGGGCTCGATCAGGTCGGCCGGCTCGCTGAGGACCAGCCGTGCCTCGTAGGTGATCTGCGAGCCGCCCGCCGTGAGCTCAAAGCGCTCGCAGCGATTGCCGTAGTGATCGACGTAGCCGTGGTGGTACGCGTCGGCGTCCCACCGCTCGGACCGGATCGACAGGCCCGGTTGCGGGCGGGGGGCCACCTGCATGATCGCCGCCGCCGGCGCCACTGAGTCCAGCCCGAACGTGCAGCCCACCGAGAGCTCCAGCGGCTCCTGTCCGACCTGGGACTGGCTGCTCGCCGATACATCGTCGATCCTCGCATGTTGAGCATCGCAGGTCGCCGCGGCGACCCTTTGGGCCACGCGCACCGAACGCGTGCCTTCGCTGTGTCCGCTTGAATAGTTACGCGTCGGCGTGCGCGAGATATTCGTCGAAGCCGGCCCGCGCCTGGCGCTGGACCTTGGCGTGGAGGAACGGCGTCCAACCCAACGCCAGGCCCGCCGGCCCCAGCGCCTGGCGCGCCCACGCATAGAACGAGAACGAGTCACGGTGATCGGCGATCAGCCCGGCCTCGAAGCGGAATTCGGCGCGGACGTCGTTGTGCACCCTGCGCCCGGTCGAGAACGTGTAGTCCGCGAGCCAGTGCGCGCGGCCGCTCGAGTCGCTTGCCTCGTGCTCTGACAGCTGCACGGTGAAGTCCTTGGCGCGACCCGTCAGCATCTTCCACATCGCCCCGGGCTCCTCGTCGCTCAGATCGATGAACACGGGATCGGAGAACCGCGCGCCTGGCGCGTAGCACGCGGCCATGCTGTCGCCGTCAAGCCGGCAGAACGCCGCATAGAAGCGCTCGATCAGCTCAGCGTTGGGGTGGCCCATCAGCGCACGCTACCAGCCCCGGTCCTGGCGATCTTGGCGTGGCTCCGCGAACGGCCGGCCGGGCCGTTCTCAGCCGACGGCCTGACCGATGCCGAGCGTGTTCCCCTCGCTGTCACCGAACCAGGCCCCTCGCTCGTCCAGTGGCCGGAAGCCTCGTCGCGACGCGAGCGTCGTCCAGCCTGTCGTCTGGCTCCGTTTCTGATCGTCGTCACTTCAGACCGCGCACAGGACTCGACTCATCGGTCCATGGCACCTGCGATCGTGAGTTCGCCCGGCCATGACCCTGATTTCCGAGATACGGTGCGCGGTTCTCCCTGAGCAGGCGGCGCTGAGCGAGCTGCACCGCCGCTCGTCGTTTGTCTGGGAGGAGGACCGGATCCAGCTCCAGGCCCACCCCCACGCTTTGGGTGTCGCCTCGGAGGCGATCGTCGACGGGCGCGTGCGCGTCGCCGTCGGTCCTGAAGGCGAGCTGCTGGGCTTCTCGGTCTGGGCCGACGCGACCGGCGGAGTCTGCGAGCTCGACGATCTGTTCGTCGAACCTGACCTCATGCGCCGCGGCATCGGCCGCGCCCTGGTCGAAGACCTGGCCCAGCGGGCACTGCGCGCGGGCTACCGGCAGCTGACCGTGGTCGCCCACTCGCGCAACTTCGCCTTCTATGAAAGCGTTGGGTTCGTCGTCGGCGAGCCGGTCAGAACCCGTTTCGGGCCCGCGACCCGGATGCGACGGGCGCTCGGCTAGTGCATCGTTCCGGAAGACCTTTGCCGCCAGAGCGCAAAGGGATTTCGACAACGATGGACTAGCAGCCGTCGACGCCGCAGGCCTCGCCGTCGCCGCCGACGATCGCCGGCTGCGGCGCACGGGCTGCCCAGCCCTGGCGCAAGAGTTCCAGCAGCGCATCGGGTGGATGGGCGCCCGATGCGCCCATCGCACGGTCAATCACGAACGTCGGCACCGCGCTGATGCCGAGCTCGCCGGCGGTGCGCTCCTCGTCGCGGACCTCGGCGGCGTAGCGATCGCCGGCCAGCAGCTCGCGAGCGTCGTCCTCCGGGAGTCCCACCTCGACGGCCAGGCGGACGAGCGTCTCGTGATCGCCCATCAGCTGGCCCTCGGTGAAGTAGGCGCGCAGCAGACGCTCCTTCATCGCGTCCTGGAGTCCGTGCTCGGCGGCCAGATGCACGATCCGGTGAGCGTCGAAGGTCACGCCGCTGCGCGCGATGTCGAAGCGGAAGTCCAGGCCCTCCGCGGCGGCCACGTCGGTCAGATGCTGCTCCATCTCTCGGGCGCGCTCCAGGCTCATGCCGTACTTCTCAGCCAGGCGCGCCGCCCGGTCGCCCTCACGCTCGTCCGGCGCCCCCGGATCGAGCTCGAAGCTCCGCCAGGTCACCGAGACCTGATCGCGGTGTTCAAACCGGGCCAGGGCGGTCTCGAAGCGGCGCTTGCCGACGTAGCACCAGGGACAGGCGATGTCAGACCAGATCTCGACTTGCACGAGCAAATCCTTCGTTGAGGGGGCAACTAGTTGAAGTCTAGCCACCGCCACTGGCGGTCAGGCCACCCTTGTCTGATGCGAACCGCTTGACGAAGGCGAGCGCTCGGTCGGCGACCTCGCGCCAGCCGCTATCGATCGTCAGCGCATGCCCGCGGTTCGGGATCTCGACGATCTCGCTGACCCCCTGATTGCGCTTCTGCTTCTTATACGAGGCGTTCGCGATCGCCCACGGCACCGTATTGTCCTTCTCGCCGGAGATGATCAGGAGCGGGCCGCGGTCTGGGTTCTTGGTCCTGACCTTGGCCTCGGTCCACGGGTTCAGGTTTGCCGTTGCGGCCTGAAACAGCGGCAGCCCGGAGGCGGGCACCGCAAAGGTGACATACAGCTCCCTGGCCTCGTCCTCGCTGACGGCGTTGGCAAAGGCGAAGCGGAACTGCTCGTAGCTGAGCGGGACCGCGCGGTTGCGGTTGGCGGGATTTGAAAGCACCGGCCGCGCCGACTTCAGCGCGGAGATCGGAAGCGGCAGCACACCGCGGAAGGGGGCGGGATCGATCGCTACCGAGACGGCGGCAAGCCCCCGTCCCGCGAGGATCTGAGCCAGCAGGCCACCGAACGAATGCCCGATCACGACGGGCTTCTTGGACAGGCTTGCGATCACTTCCTGGAAGTGGTCTGCGACCTGGCCCACGGTCTTGTGGGCGAAGGCCTCAGGATTGGCGTTGGCCTCCTGGACCGTCTCAGGGTCGTCGGGCCAGCCGGGAGTCAGTGCCGTGTAGCCGGCCTCCTCGAACACCGCGGCCCAGCGGTCCCAGCTGCTCGGGAGCAGCCACAGCCCGTGGACGAACACCACCGGGTCAGCCCCGACGCGTTCGCGCGCTCGATCAGATTGGGCTCGTGCTCGGTCACCGTCTGCATCTGCTGCCTCCCGGATCGATTTTGCCGACCACCGTTCAAAACCGGCCGGACCGTCCCATCATCTCAAGCAGACGACATCGGCCAAAGAACCGGATTACCTGGCGCCGCTCTCGATGTACTGCATCACGCTCGCCCCCAGGCCGAGGTCGAGCGTCACCGAGCCGCCGGCCAGGTGCAGGCGACAGGCGTCATCGGTGATCGAGCCCTCCCAGCCACGGGGGTCCACGTCGCGAAATGCCACGCGCAACACCTGAGCGGCGCGATTGTCGCGCGTGTTCGGTGTCGGCGGCCCGTTCAGCTCCAGCTGCAGCTCGCCGTCGAGCTGCTTCAGCCCCTTGTCGCGCAGTCGCTGGAGGTTGAGGTCAATCTCGGCCGCGACCGGGGCCAAGGCAAGGTCTCGCGGGACCTTCGGATGTAGGGCCATCTGCTCACCGTCGCTTCCGTCTTTAGCGTTTGCTCCCGCATCTAACCGCGCTGGCGCCGGTCGGACATCGGGAGCCAGCACTGAGCGCGGGGCGACGGGCTACGGATCCGCGGGCGCTCGCGCGCCTCGTCGAGGTCGATTGCGCACACCGCCGCCACCTCGGCGGTGGCCAGCGGCTGGGCGGCCCAGATCTTCGCAGGTGGCGCGCGGCGGCTATCGTGGCCGCTCGATTGGTTCCGTGCGCACGGCCCCGACGTGCTGGGGTGGTCGATGGGGGGTTTCCTCGCCGCCGACTGAACTCATCGCCACGCGCAGCACGCGGAGTGAAAGACTTGCGGGGTCAGGCTTTATTCCATTGAGGAGGTTGGCATGACGGAAAGCGTCTACCGGGTCACCGAGGTGGTCGGCGTCAGTAGCGAGTCCTGGGAGGCTGCGGCCCGTGTGGCCGTCGAGACCGCGGCGAAGAGCGTGCGCGAGTTGCGCGTGGCCGAGGTCGTGCGTCAGGACTTGACGATCCAGGAGGGTGGGATCCTGAACTATCGGATTCGGCTGGGGATCTCGTTCAAGTACGACCCCAGCGATTAGCTGGCTAGGACGAGCTCGGGCAGGCCTGCTCCGGCCGGCGGAGGCCGGAGCAGGCTTCCGCCGCCCCCGGGTCACCCAAGCGGCGGGTCAGGCGAGTTGCTCGACCGCGGCGGCCACCCTCAGCAGCAGCGGCTCAGAAAACGGCCGTCCGAAGATCTGCAGGCCGAACGGCATCGCGTCGGCGATGCCGATCGGGACCGATATCGACGGACAGTCGAGCTGGCTGATCGGGGCCACGCAGGAGAGCAGCGCCGGGCGCAGGGCCAGCAAGCGGCCGTTGACCGACACCTGGTCGGCGGTCAGCAGCGGGGCAGTGACCGGCGCGCTGGGCGCCAGCAGGACGTCGAGGCCGGCGATCTGGTGGGCGACGTCCTCGATCAGCCGGCGCCGCGCCTGCTGGGCTGTCAGATATGTGGACGCCGACACCAGCACCCCGGCCTCCAGCCGCGTACGAACCGCGGGCGCGTAGCGTTCACGCTGCGTCTCAAACCAGCCGGCGTGGGCGTGCGCGGCCTCGGCGCCCTGGATGATCCGCTGGATCGCCCGCGCCCCGGCCAGTGACGGCAGGCTCACCGGCACCACGTGCGCGCCCGCGCGCTCCAGGCCATGCGCCGCGGCGCGCACGCCGTCGGCGATCGCGCCGGAGGCAAGCTCGAGCAGTTCCTGCACCAGGCCGATCCGCAGACTGCCCACCTCCGGCACGGGAGCAGGCGCCGCCGGCGCGCCGGTGAGCACGCCGAGCAGGATCGCCGCGTCGGCGACTGTACGCGCCAGCGGCCCGACGGTGTCATAGGACCAGGCCAGCGGCACGACCCCGGTGCGGGGAACCGCCCCGGCGGTCGGTCTGATCCCGACCAGGCCGCAGAACGAGGCCGGCAGGCGCAGTGAGCCGCTTGTGTCGGTGCCCAGGCCGGCGAGCGCCAGGCCGGCGGCGGTGGCCGCGGCGGGGCCCGAGCTGGAGCCTCCGGCCATGCGAGCGGGGTCAAGCGGGTTGGCGCAATCGCCGCGATGGGGGTTGCAGCCGTCGATCCCGTAGGCGAACTCGTTCGTGTTGCCCTTGCCGAGCACGATCGCCCCGGCCGCCCGCAGCCGGCTCACCGCCTCAGCGTCACGCGCCGGCGTGCGTGACCAGGTGGCCGAGCCGGCGGTGGTGGCCATCCCGTGTACATCGATCACGTCCTTGATGCAGATCGGGATCCCGTGCAGGGCGGGACGCTCGGAACCGACATCGGCGGCTCGGGCCTGACGCAGCGCGCCCTCCGCATCGACGTGGAGGTAGGAGTTCAGCGTGCCGTCGTGCGCCTGCACGCGAGCTAGAACGAACTCGGTCAGCTCCACCGCCGACAGCCGGCCGGCGCGCAGCTGCTCGCGCGCATCGGCGAGCGTCGGCACCGGTGAGCGCAGGCTCGTCACGTCCACCGCTGTGGCCCCAGCGCCGGTGCGATGCCGTCCAGCGGCAGCGCCCGCAGCTGCGCCGCGTACTCCAGCAGCTGTTCGAGTTCCGCCCGCAGCGCGTCAAGCGCGCCCGGGGTCAGCTTCGAGCGATCGACCTGGCTCAGCAGGGCTTCGCTCTCGGCGGTCTGGTTCGTCATGGTCGTCGTCGGGGGAGGTTGACCCGGGCGCCGGCTGTCCGCCCGAGCCCGGGTGCGGCATCGAAGCTGCTCAGCAGGCGATCGTGATCCCGCCGGTTGCGTCAGACGACCCGGAACAGTAATGCAGAGCCGTCAGGGTGGACGTGGCCGCCTGATCCGGCGTCGTAGCCTGTACCTCGCGTGTCACAAGGTTCGCCAGCACGACCTCGCAGCTCGCCGGAGCCGGCCGGTCAGCCGGGGCTCCCGGCTCAACCACGAGGCTCCCGTTCCCCACGCTCGTCCGGCGGCGCCTTTGGACTGCCCCTGTGGCTGCGGACCACGCTCGCGCTCGGGATCACCGCCGTCCTGCTGGTGGCGCTCGTGCTGTACGTCTCACACCACAACACAAACTCCTCGCCGACCAATAATCCAGCCGCCGAGGTGCAGGCCAACCGGGAGGCCGAGATCCTCGTCTCCCAAGATCAGGCCCCGCACGTGGCGCGGCTGACCTGGGGAGGTGGGCCCGTGGCGGCGATGCAGCGCACGGTTCGCGCGTTCAGTGCACGTTCGATCGCCAGCGGGGCGATCAGCGGGCCGCTGCAAAGCGAAACGTGCGCCCAGGTCGGAGAGCGAGCCACGGTCCGGCGAGCGTTCAGCTGCACCGTGCAGGCCGGGGGCGTCGACTATCAGTTCCGCGGGGTGGTCGACACCAGCGCACGTCGGATCACCTATTGCAAGCGCGATCCGCCGCCCGTCCCATCCCAGAACGTCCCGCTCAGCCCCCGCTGCCTGGCCTGAGCGCCTGAGGGCGCTAAGCGGGCGTCACCAGACCGAGGCCGTATCGCCGCGAAGGGCGGGGTTGGGCGGGCTTGGAGGTAGGCTCCAGGAGCACGATCCGGGGCAGTCACGATCCACGTCTACTCCCCGCGTGTCTCAGAACGTGTCCTTGCCCGGCTTGATCTGCGGCGGGGCGGTTGAGGTCACGCCGGGCGTCACGCCGACGTACTCGCCACTGATCGTGCTGCCGTTCACGGTCAGCTTGAGGAAGCCGTACTCCGAATCGTCGCCGTACTCGAACGTCACGCCCGCAGCGAGTATCGACCGGGGTTGCTCGCCGTGTCAAGGGCGCGCCACACGCCCGTCACGATCCGCGAGCGGCCGAGAAGCCAGCGAATTCTGGCGGACGACTCGCCGTCCGGCGTACCCTTTGCAGGTGTCGATCCGTCGGACCTGGCTGCGTGGCGGATCACCCGCTCGTTTGTCTCGAACGAGGCGATTTCTGCCTCGTGGTTGCATCGGAATGATCGCGTGCCTCGGCGTGGCCCTCGCCGGGTGCGGTGGCACAGGGTCCAAGACGTCCGCACGGCAGTCGAGCGTGTCCTCATCTCGGAGCACGACGACCGCCGCGTCGGCTGTCCCGGCCGTTCGAAATTCGCCGCCACGCCTGATCGTGATCCTGCCCGCGGCGAGCCGGCTCGGACTGTTCGGCTGGGTCCCGGCCACTGCGGTCCGCGGTCAGACGGCGGTTTGGATCTCCCGGGTCAGAGCCCGCGGCGAAGCCGGGTTCACGATCACGTTGCTGCTGGTCGATCAGCGGCTGGCCACGCTCGTCCTCCACGCTGGCGGCGCGGAACCGGGCGGGACGGGCTGGCGTTACGGATCCGCGATCGGACCGAGCGAGAGCCGCATCGTGGTCGGCGCGTTCAACAGCGCGTTTCGCGAGTCCTATGGCGCCGGGGGTTTCGTGCAGGACGGCAGGGTCGGATGGCCTCTTCGCCGCGGGGCCGCGTCGGTGGTGATCTACCGCGCCGGGACCGTCGACATCGGTGCTTGGCAGGAGGGCGTGCCGGCGCCGGGCCGCGCGGTGGCGGCGGTCAGGCAGAACCTCACCCTGCTGATCGATCACGGTCACGTGCCCTCAAGCGTCGACACGTGCATCAAGGTGTGCTGGGGCGACCCGCTGCACGAGCAGCCGATCGTCGCTCGATCGGGGCTGGGCATCACCCCCGGTGGCCAGCTCGTGTGGGCCGCAGGACACAACCTCTCGGTGCGCGCGCTGGCGGATGCGCTGGCCGGAGCGGGAGCCGTCCGCGCGATGGAGCTGGACATCAACCCGCGGTGGGTCGCCGGATACCTCTACGCGCATCACCGGCACGGCACTCGGCCGGCGCCGATCTCGCTCGTTGCGGGTCAGACCGGAATTCCGGGTCAGTTCCTACAGCCGTATTTCCGCGACTTCTTCACCTTGATCGCCCGCAGCACCAAGGATGGCGCATGACGCCGCATGGTGCTCGGTCTCTGGCGGTACCTCGATCCTATGCTTCGCCTGTGAGCGACCGGGATCCGCGCATCGGCGCTGCTCCAGCGACGGTCGAGGCTGGGCGACCGGGAATCTGATCGTGGCCACGCCGTCGCCCGTCGGCGCTGGCGAGCTTTTCGAGCGTGGGGCGAGCTGGCGCGCGTGGATCGCCTGCTTCGGCACGTCGCTAGAGGTTTCCGTCACCGTCGCTGGGTCCACCGTTGTTGTCGCTGTCCCCGTCGCCGCTGTTGTGTTGCGGGATACCGGTGCTCGCGGGCGGGGTCTCAGCGGCGCTCGTCGAGGATGTCGTCGCCGGCGGAGAATTTGACGGCGGGCTCGGCGCCGGGCTGGCAGGTGCCGTCTGAGTCGAGGTGATCACCTGCGCCGGAGCCGCTGTCTGAGTCGAGGTGGTCACTTGCGTCGGAGTCGTCGCGGAGCTGACCGCAGGGCTTCGCGTCGCGGTCGACGCAGCGACTCGCGGGCGGCTGTGGTGAACCCGAGGACGATGATGTCGGATGTGATGGCTAGGCCCTCGGCTGATCGCCGCAGCCGTGGTGGTCGCCGCCGTCGTGGTGGTCACGGGCGGACTGGCAGCAGGCCCGGCCGTCGAGGTCCCGCCACAACCCGCGACCGCAAGCGTGAGCGCTGCTAGGGCGAAGCATCCGAGAGGCGCGGCGCGCACCCGGGGTCTGATGATGGTCATTGCGAGGTTCCGTCCTTCGTGGTCGGTCGATCGGTTCGAGCTGGTGAAGCGTTGACACAGGCGCCTTCAGGTGGAGAGACGCTTGCACACAGCAGGACCCCGCCGTCGGCCAGAACCTTCCCGTGCTTCTGCTGCCGGGCGCGCCCCGACCCGGAACCGACGTCGGTTCCCGGGAGCCGCGGTGTCTAGTCTTCTGCGCCCGTCCCGGGGGCGTTCAGGCGCTCGGCCCACCGCTTGGCCCAGGCGCCTATCGGCTGCAACGCGGTGAGCAGGCTTTGGCTTGAGCGGTGAGCTGGAAGCCGCCACGGTCGCGCAAGCAGAAGATTTCCGCTTCCCGGAGTTCGCGCAGGCGCTGATTGAGCACGACTCGGACGATTGACTATCAAGGGCGGGGCGGCAGCCTCACGACACCGACGAAGAACTCGTCGATCTGGTGCACGATCTCCCTGAAGCGCTCGAAGTCCACCGGCTTGGGCCAGCACCTCGCGGCCGTTCATCCGCGGCAGATTGAGATCGAGGACCACCGGGGTCGTCCTCGACGAGCAGCACTTCGACAAGCTCTGCGTTCATGGATAGATCTCCTCGGTGATCGGCAGCGTGAATCGTATGCACGTGCCTTCGGCGTAGTCGGTGTCAAGCCAGATGCGCCCGCCGTGATACTCGACAATCTTGCGGCACATGGCCAATCCGATCCCGGTGCCCGGATAGGACTCCTTACTCTGCAGGCGCTGGAAGATGACGAAGATCCGCTCGGCGTATTCGGGATCGATTCCGATCCCGTTGTCGGCGCAGCTGAGCTCCCAGTGACCGGCCTCCCGGTGGGCATCGATCCGGATCACGGGCGGGTCGGCGGCGCGGAACTTCACGGCATTGGCGATCAGGTTCTGGAAGACGGACGCGAGCAGGGCCCGGTCACCGCGTACGACCGGCAGGTCGGCGAGCTCGAGCGTGGCGCCGGCCTCGGCGAGCGCTTCGGAGAGCGACGATCGCTCCTCGGCCGCGAGCTTTGCCAGATCGACCAGCCCGCGCGGGTGTTCGCCGCGCCCGACGCGTGAGAACGCAAGCAGATCGTTGATCAGGATCTGCATCCGCTTGGCGCCGTCGACCGCGAAGTGGATGTACTGATCGGCCCAGTCATCGAGCTGCCCCCCGTAGCGCTGCTCCAGCGCCTGGCAGAAGCTGGCGACCTTGCGCAGCGGTTCCTGCAGGTCGTGCGACGCGACGTAGGCGAATTGCTCGAGCTCGGCGTTGGATCGCTCCAGCTCGACGGCCTGCTCCTGCAGCCGCGCGCGGGCGCTGCTGACGGTGGCCAGCTCGCCGACGATGATCTCGCGCATCGCGTCGACGTCGCCACGAACGGCCACTATCTCACGCGCTCCGCCCATGATCGCCAGCGGCGTCTCGAAATCGCCTCTGGTCACACGCCTGGCTTCCCGGCCCAGACGGACCAGCGGGGCGGTCACGATCAGCCGCAGCAGCACAGCGGCTCCGATCAATCCGACGACGATCAGCACCCCGGCGACCACGAGCGTGTCGGTTAGGTTGTGGGCCGCGCCGTACAGGTCGGCGCGCGCATGCGAATCTCGCGTGTTCAGCGCCGCCTGAAGTCGCGACAAGGATCGGCGGACAGCGTCGAACAGAGCCTTGCCCATGGAGGTCCAGGGCGGGTGTCAAGTGTCGGCCGCGCAGGACGGGCGCAACGTAGGCGCGCTGCCAGGCTGTGGCGCGCGATTGCACCAGGTCGGCATCGATCCGGTATGCGGCGGCGCTGGCGCGCAGACGGGTCTGGAGCTGGCGGTAATCCCGCGTCTCTGCAAGCAGACCGTCTTGGTAGGGCTGGAGAAACTGCGCTTGGCCGGCAATGATGAAGCCGCGTACCCCGGTCTCCTCGTTGACCAGCGCGTTCTCCAGATCCAACGCGGCAAGCCGGGCCGGGCCGATCCGATCCGATCGAGGAGGAGGTTACGCCGGTCAGTGAGCCGGGAGTTTGCCGCCAGCGCCAGCCCGATCCCGATCACCGCCAGGATCAGCAGGCGCCAATGCTCAACCCGAGCCATTGACCGACCCGCAGTCCCTGGACAAACTTCGCAGCCCCGCGCCGGCGACGGACGGCAGCCGGACGTAAGGCCTCATCCGCCATCGGCGGCCAAGTCCCGAGGTCAAGCAACACACAATCGATGTCGCCGGGCAACTCGCCCAGCGCCTCCCGCAGCGTGCGGCCGCGCACGACGCGCACGTCCAGCGAGCTCTCGGCCAGAAGCTCCTCCACCAGGAACGCGTCTTCGTCATCGTCCTCGATCAACAGAACGCCCATCCGGTCCTGCACAGCCGCAGACACAGGGCTGAGAGCTACGACCGGCCGGGCGCGGGAAGCCGACTGGGCTGTGCAGATAAGGGCGCGGGACACATCTCGACCAGCATCATATGGGTGCAGGTCAGGAGCTTCCGGCCGCATGGCACTCGGTGTGGCTGGTCCACGTGGCGTACATCTCGGCGTAGCGCCCGCGGCGTGCGACGAGCTGATCATGCCGGCCGATCTCGACGATGCGCCCTTGGTCCACGACGACGATCCGGTCGGCCTTCATCGCCGTCGTGAGCCGGTGCGCTATCAGCACGGCGGTGCGGGCCTCGAGCAGGATGTCGAGGGCCGCCTCGATCTTCGTCTCCGTTGCGAGATCGAGGTTGGAGGTCGCCTCGTCGAGCACGAGCACGCGCGGGTGGGCAAGAAAAGCCCGGGCCAGCGCGATCAGCTGGCGCTCGCCGGACGAGAGTGACTGGCCGCGCTCGTGAACGATCGTGTCGAGCCCGTCGGGCATCCGCTTTACGACGTCGGCGAGGCCGACCGCCTCGACCGCTTCCCGGACCTCCTCGTCGGAGGCGTCGGGACAGGCGAAGGCGATGTTGTAGCGGAGGCTTCCGGCGAACAGGAACGGCTCCTGCGGCACCACGCCGAGCTGGCGGCGAAGCGAGTCGACCGTCACCTCCCTCAGATCGTGTCCGTCGATCAGGATCCGCCCCTCGTCCGGGTCGTAGAAGCGGGTGATCAGCTTCGCCATCGTGGACTTGCCGGCTCCCGTCTGCCCCACGAACGCGACCGACTCGCCGGCACGGATGCGGAGATCGAGGTCGCGGACCACCGGGACCGCCGGGTCATAGCCGAAGGTGACGTGGTCGAAGACGATCTCGCCTTCGATCGGTGGCAACTCGGTGGCCGCCGGAGCCTCGGGCGTGCTCGGTGCGATCGCGAACAACGTGCGCAGCTTGACGATCGACGCCTGGCCCTGCTGGAAGGTGTTGTACTGCTGGACGAGCAGCTGGATCGGCGCGAAGAACCGGTTCAGGTACAGGAAGAAGGCGACCAGAGCACCGATGCTGAGCTGGTGATGCACGACCATGTTGCCGCCGATCGCCAGCAGGGCGCCCTGCGCCAGGTACCCGAGCAGCTGGGTGCCGGGCCCGTAGATAGCGTTGATCTGGGCGGTGTAGTTGTTCGCCTCCCGGTAGTCGCCGACAACATTGCGGTGCTGGACGATGTTGTATCGCTGGCGGTTGTTGGCGGCGACGGTGCGGACGCCGTGGAGGCTCTCCGACAGGTCCCCGAGGACGTTCGCGATCCCGTCCCTGACGCGGTCGTAGCCGCGCTCGGACGCCGCCCGGAACCACAGCGATGCGAGCGTCAGCGCCGGGACGACGAGCGCGAGCGTGATCAGCGTGAGCTTGACGTCCATCGCGAACAGGACGATCGTGATCACGAGCATCGTCAATCCCTGCACGGCGAACTGGGCGAGCCCATCCTGCAGCAGCGACTGCAGGTTCTCGATGTCGCTGGTCATCCGGGTCATGATCACCCCGGCCTTCTCATCGGTGTAGAAGTCCAGCCCGAGTCGCTGCAGGTGGGTGAACACGCTGACGCGGAGGTCGTTCATCACGCGCGCGGCGAGCCGTCCCGTCACCCTGACCTGGGCGCGCTGGGCAAGCGCGGTGATCGCGATCGCGGGGAGGAAGATCCCGACGACGACCAGGATCACCGCGATGCTTTTGTGGTGGGGGGACATACCATCGTTGATCCCGATCTTGATCAGCTCCGGGCCGGCCTGGTTGGTGATGCTGACGATCGTCACGAGCATTGCCGCCGCCGCGCCCAGGCGCCAGTGGCGGAAGATCAGCCCCCTCAGGCTGAGGCGGACTCCGTCGTCGTCGGCGGCTCGGTAGCTGAATCGGGCCTTTGGCTCGCCGTGGTCGGGCTCTTCGGCGAGCAGGAGGTCGACGCCCTTCTGGAGCTCGGGTGGGATCCCGGCGAACGGCAGCCCGCCGCCGGGCGCAGCCGCGGACCGCGACCCGCGGGGCGCGGCGCGACCTCGCGGCACGCGCTGTGGT
>OBLU010003795.1_pt1 | contig 13675 bp, 16 predicted proteins | sample 1518681 | NCBI WGS metagenome assembly OBLU01 (sample SAMEA3539304, study PRJEB22396) | soil metagenome | biome: tundra; feature: field; material: soil | place: USA | collected 2010-05 | depth 0.15 m
AGATCCTGCGCGCCATCAAGGCTCGTTCCACCGAAACCCTCGACCAGGCCATCACCGAGGCTCTCCATCACATCACCCCTGACAATGCCAGAGCGTGGTTCAGACTCTGCACGTCCAGTCTACAGTAAAAGGTAAAATGCTCTAAAAGCGGTTGCGCAATCGGATCGAAGGCTACGGCTCGGTCTTCCTCGCTGCGTTAGAAGGCTGCGGTTGGGGGGTCTGCGTAGTGACGCGCGACGCTGGGGTGGTATTAACCTTGCCCGTTTTCCTGGATCAGGCGGTCCACCAATGCTTCAAGCTGTTCTCCGGTCCGAGGCAGGATAAATGCTCCCGTGACTCCATCCCAGTCGAGCTTGAAACTGGTGGACAGCGCAGAGATCCAGATTTGCCGCACGGGGGTGTTCGGCGTAATCACAAACTTGACGGCCGGCTCTTCGAACAGAACGTTCAGGACACCGTTCTGTTCCTCGACCTCAAATCCTGCGCCGTCCTCTTCCTCGCGGAGAATGAGGTGGCGCTTCAATGATTCTAGTGCTGTCTCTGCAACCCGCCGAAATTCCAATTCGTCCTGCATGGCCTCAGTGTAGCAAGCCGGTCCATCTGCCGGTTTTGTCCGAAAAACCCGCTCCACGTCATTCCGAAGGACTCTGTCCTGACCAGCCCGCGTTCCATGATTTCAAGTGGCCGACTCGTAGGGAACTTGTTCTCGCGCAGTTCGCAGTGCGGCAGCCCGCCACCTCAGTTTCGCCGGCATCGCATTCATCGACCGCTGCACCCGCTCCGAAGGGATCGCTGAAAAGAGTTGATGTTTTCGTACCGGTCGGCCGATATACGGGATGAAGGCAGAAATTGAGGCGAGCGACGATGGAGATCGGCCGGGTTAACGGTATTCGCGCCATCTCGCTTCTCAGTGTGCAGAGATCTGAGAATGCCGCGCCACCAATCTTCGAGATCGATGCGTCTGCCCGCGCAGATGACGAAGCTTATTCCTCAAGCAGCCAAACCCCCGACAGAGGATTGGAAGGCGACGAGTTCGACTTTTCCGATGAGGAGGCCAATAGGGGCCGGGAAGCCATGCCGCCCGAGGCGAGGAGAGGACCAGGCATTAGCCTGTTTGCATGACGTGCAGAGCGCGCTTTCCAAGAGTACCCTAATGGCCTAGATTTAAGTTGAAGAAAGTGCAGATAAAGCACAGATAAACAATAACATAGAAAATTAAACTGAAACGGGAAGGGAAAATGTCCTCTTGCTAAAGCAGTCTCTCTTGTGTATTTTACTAACTGGTTAGTTAAATATGGCTCAACCCTCCACTCACGCGTCGACCGACCGCTCTGCCGAGACCCGCGCTCGTATCCTCGATGCTGCCCTGACCGAGTTCAGCACGAATGGTCTGGCAGGCGCCCGGATGGACCGAATTGCGACCACTGCCGGGGTCAACAAGGCTCTTCTTTACTACTACTACGACAGCAAGGAGAACCTCTATACCGCCGCCCTTGAGATGATCGCCGGCAAGATTCGCGACCGCTCCATGGCCGTATTTTTAAGCTCCGCAACCCCCGGCGAACGGCTCCTGAGAACCGCTCTTGATCACTTCGATCGCATTCTCGCGCAGCAAGAGTTTCAAAGCCTCATCCAGCAGGAAATGATGCGCCTTCACAAAGGCGAATCCGGAGCACTATCCATCCTGGTCAAACGCGTTTTCGCACCTGTGCACACCATGTTTCAAGCCACAGTGCGCGAAGGCATCTCCTCCGGAGAGCTGATTGACGTGGACTGGTTTCAAATCCCGCTCGCTGCTTTGGGCGCGAACGTCTTTTATTTCCTCAGCGCCCCGATCTGGCGGCTGGTCATGCCGATTGAGCCCTTCGCGCCCGATGTGCTCGCGGCGCGGAGAAAGGCCCTGGTTGAATTCCTTGGCCAGGCAGTCTTCCAAGATCGACAGGTGGGAGCCAAGGTAGCCGCGCGCGTGCTCGCTGACACGCCGATGCCTGAATTGAAGCATGATCCGTTGCTGTTCGGGAGGAACGATGAACGCACGAAATAGAGTTTTCATGATTCTGGGCCTGCTCACTGTGGGATCGCTGATCTGGTATCTGCTTACGGCGCGTCCACCGAGTGAGCTCAAGTTGATCGGCACTGTGGACGCCAACGAAGTTCTGGTTAGCGCGAAGATCCCCGGCCGCATTCAAGACCTGACCGTTGAAGAAGGCCAGCAGGTGCAACAGGGACAGCTCATCGCGGTTATCGAGAGTGCCGACCTGGAGGCCGCGCGCGAAGCCGCCGTGGCCACCGTCTCAAGCAATCGGTTCAAATTGGGTGAAACGGTCGAGACCGAACGTCAGAACCAGGGCGAAGTCACCAGTGCCACCGTGAATGCCGAAGCCCAGGTGCGTGTCGCGCAGGCCGCACTGGCGCAGGCGCAAGCAAATTTCGAACATCAGCAGGCCGACACAACCCGCATCGTTCAACTGGCCACCCAAGGCATCATGAGTGAACAAGCCAAGGACGACGCCGTCACCAGCCTCAAAGCGGACCAGGCGGCGGTGCAAACTGCGCGGGAGAATATCGCCGCGGCCGAGGCCAGTCTGCGCCAGGCACGTGCTCACGAGCTGCTCGCAGCAGCCTCTGCCCGCACGGTGGCGTCCACTCGCGGACAGGTCCAGAACGCCAAATTTCTGGCCGACCAGGCCGGTGTCGAACTCGGCTACGCAAAGGTGTTTGCGCCCGTTACCGGCAAGGTCAATGTTTTGGCGGCGCGCCAGGGTGAGGTGCTGGCGGCCGGTGGAACCATCGCCACTGTCGTAGACCTTACCCAGACATGGGTCTACGCGCCCTTGCCTGAAACGCAAGCCGACGCCGTGCAGTTAGGAGATAGTCTCCGCGTGGTCATGCCCAGCGGCGCGACAATTCAAGGAAAGGTCATTGCCAAGGCGTCTGAAGCCGATTTCGCTACCCAGCGCGACATCAATGGCGGCCGCAAACGCGACATTGAAACCGTTCAGATCAAGCTTCTCATCCCTAACCCCGACGAGCGTTTTGTCCCTGGCATGACCGCCGAAGTGTTCATCCCCAAGAGCAAGCTGGTGAAGCAATGACGCGCCACATCTCTCAACCGGAAAGTAAAACGGCCTACGGCCGCAAGCTGGTGAAACAATGAGTGCGTCAGCGAACCATTCGAACAGAACGCTCGACGGCACTCGGTCGCCAGCGGTCAATGGAACAAGCCAAGGCAACTCGCAGCCCGCCATCGCTGTTGAAAACATCGTCAAGCGCTACGGCGATTTCGAAGCTGTCAAGGGCGTGAGCTTTTCTGTTGCGGATGGCGAGATTTTCGGCCTGCTCGGCCCGAACGGCGCCGGCAAAAGCACTCTCATTCGCATGATGACGACGCTCATTCCTGTGACCAGTGGCAAGGCAATCGTCGCTGGCCACGATGTGAGCAAAGACTCTGACGAAGTGCGCCGCATGATCGGCGTGATTCCGCAGGCGTTGACCAGCGACCAGGACCTTACGGTCGAAGAAAACCTCAGCATCTACGCCAAGCTCTACAGCGTTCCCCGTGCCCAGCGCGAGAAGAACATCACAGAAGTCCTGGAGGCCGTCGACCTCACCAAATGGCGCGGCGCACAAACCAAAACGCTCTCCGGTGGAATGCGCCGGCGTCTCGAGATCGCCCGCGGCCTGGTGCACGACCCGCGGATCTTCTTTCTCGACGAGCCAACCACCGGTCTTGATCCTGTGTCTCGCATCGCCGTGTGGGAGATGCTGAACAATCTCAAGAAATCCCGCAACCTCACCATGCTCCTCACCACCCACTACATGGAGGAGGCTGATCGGCTCTGCGACCGCATCGCCATTGTGGATCACGGTACACTGGTCGCCCTCGGTTCGCCCATCGAGCTCAAGCAGAGCGTCCCCGGCTCCAACGTCGTCGAGGTCCAGTTCAACCGCGAAGACCCGGAGTGGCCCGCCCGCCTAGCAAGATTAAGCGGTGTGACGGATGTGCAGTCGCAATCCGCAGGCGTCTACCGCGTCCTCACTTCCAACGGCTCGCAGACCACGACACAGCTTGTAGAAATGGCCGCCGCGCTCGGCGAAACCCTGACCTCGCTCAGCGTGCAGAACACTTCGCTCGACGACGTCTTTGTTCATTACACCGGCCGCCAGCTCCGCGATGAGCAGGTCAAGTCCGTTTTTACGATGCCGCCTCGGCCAGGAGCCCAGCCATGAACAGAATGTTCGCGATTGTCGAACGCGAGATGCGCAAGTTCTTTCGCTCGCCGGTCCTCATGATCATGTCGATGATGCTACCGATCGTGCAGCTGGTGATCCTCGGCCACGCTCTCGGAGGCCACATCCAGGGCGCTCATGTCGCTGTCGTCGATGAGGATCACGGGCCGCAGGCCGTTAAGGTCCACGAGGCCTTCGACGCGGTCGCCGTGAACATCGCCACTTTCACAACGATCCCTTACAACGACGAGCGCCAAGCGCGCGAAGACGTGCGCACCGGAAAGGTCGATGCGGCCGTCATCATCCCGCCGCAGTTCAGTCGCCGCGTCTACGCCCAGGACGATGCTCGTATCGGTCTCGTCGTCGACAACACCGATCAGATCATGAGCGGGGCAATCGAGTCGGAGATGCAGTCCCTCGTCGACGCGCTCAATCAGCCGGTCATCCCCGATCGCATCGTCAAGAACATCGCCCTCCGCATCGTCGAAATCTACCCTTACGTCGAGTACATGAAGTACCTGCTCTCCGGTTCGATTGCGCTGGCCATGTACATCTCCGTCATGATCGGTGGCGGCATGCTCTACATCGACGACAAGGCCCGCGGCGTCCACGAGGGCTATCTGGTCACGCCAATCAGCAAGCTCGAACTCGTGATGGGACTCAATATCGCCGGAGCCATCAAGGCGGTACTCTCCGGCATCTCCCTCACCGTGATCGGCTCGCTCATGGCCGGCCTCGGCACCATCTTTAACCCCATGGCCGACCTCGAACTTCTCATGCTGATCCTCGGCACCTCCATCGCCTTCAACGGCATGATGTTCCTCATGATGGTGCGCGTCGACGATCCACTTGTTCCCCGCGCCATGTTCGGCGTACTCAACACGTTGCTCTTCTTCCCCTCCGGCGCCATCTCGCCCATCGCACAGTTTCCCGGCTGGCTCCGCGCCATCGCCACAGTCGACCCCTTCACCTACGCCATCCACGGCTTCAAAGCCATCCTCCTCAAAGACGGCGGCTTCGTGGCCATTCAATACGATCTGCTTTTTCTGTTCGTCTTCGGTATCGGCACGCTCCTCATCGCAACGCCGCTCTTCAAGCGGACTTTGTGAGGGCGAAACTTGACGTGCATGTGGAGGTTCGCTGCAAAGACTCAAGATGCATGTGAAGAAACCGAGCAAAGAATCGGCAAAGATGTGAAGCCAACAAGCAATTGAGTTTCCGGCCGCCAAGCAAGCTAGTCCGGAATGCAAGAGGCGGTCCACTCCTTGTGGGAGGGTGGGCCGCCTCGCTGCGTTTGGCATTCAAATCCGGAATGGTTTGCGTCCCCAGCCGAATGTCTAAGGTTCCGATCACGCACTTCCGTGTTATAAGGATTAGATAAGGTCGGTATGAAGATGACAAATGAAACGAGTTACCGCGTGGCCGGCGTGTGCGGCCTGCTTTCCATCATTCTCTTCTCCATCGAAATACCTCTTTACGCCGCGCGCGGCCTGATGCCTTCAAATGACCCTGCCAGTCTCATTGGCTATGCCACGCGCAACGCCGCCAACATGCTGATCGTCGTGCTCCTCGACACGATGATCTGCGGTCTGCTGCTATTCTTTCTGGCCGGTTTTCGCCGCCTCATTCGCGACGGGCAGCCCTCATCCATGTGGCTCGCTACCCAGGTATTTGGCGCCGGAGTGGTCTATACCGCCTTCACCCTGTACGCCGATCTGCTCCAGGGCGTCATCGCCTTCAACGCACTTTCGGGTGACCCTGATCCCTCGCTCATTCGCGCCTTTCTTTCCAGCCGGTACCCCGTCTTCGGCGCCATGACTCTGATTTTCAGCGCCGTCCTGCTCTCCGCAGCCAGCTATGTAGCGCACGCCAGCCGGGCGTTTCCAGCTATTACAACCTGGATCGGATATTGTGGTGCTGTGCTGTGCCTCGTTTTGGTGCCCTTTGCCATTGCTGGCGGACCCAATCCGACCACGTTGCTTGACACGGTCCATCTGGACGCCATCAGCAAGATTGCCATTGTGCCGGTGTCCTTCTGGATGATCGCGATCGCAATCGCAATGTTCCGCACGGAGAGCCGGCAACCAGAGGCGCACTGATCTTCAAAGAGCTACCCCGGTTGTCTCCGACGCTAAAGTTCGCTTCGATTGGCGCAGAAATGCCCTCGGTTGAAGCAGCCTCGTCGCTCGAATTGGAAGGTCGAGGGTCTTTCAAGAATCCTTGATATCTTCGCGAGCCTGCTCGCCATTCGCCTTCAGGTAAAGCATCTCCGAATTTCCAGATAAAATCGCTCGACGCGCCTGCGCCTTTTCGGATATACCTTCCGCACCGTGGAAACTGTAACTCAAGCCCGGTGAAAGAGGAGGTTAGTTTCATGCTAGGAGAGCAAATCGGCGAAACCAAAGGCAAGAGACTCGTCAGGCGAGTTCTTTCAACAGAACCGCCCACCGCTGAAGTATCGTTTGAAGACAGTGGCCACATGTTAGGCATTGCCACGACCGGCATGGGCACCTATACATCGGTCATTGGCGCAGACGGCTCCCTTCATGGTGAGGGCCAGGGACTGAGTATGACGGCGGATGGCGATGCCGTCACCTGGAAAGGAACTGGAATCGGCAAATTTGGGCCCGGTGGTTCCATCAGCTACCGCGGCATGCTCTTTTTCCGCACCGCTTCAAAAAAGCTCGCGCGCCTCAACAACGCGTGCGCAGCCTTCGAATACGACGTTGATGCTTCCGGGGGCACAGTCTCGAAGATGTGGGAGTGGAAGTAGGTCAATCACCCTTGCGCTCGGCGTAGAACCCGAATCATCTCCGGTTCCCGGCTGACTGCGCCGGGCGATCTGCCTCATTCGCAGTGGAAAAATGAGTTCGAACGACCGACCTCCCCCAAGAAGGCGCATTTATGCTCTGGATTCGTTTCGCGGCGATCACGATTGGCGCTGGCGTTGTCTCTTCGCTTACTGACTGGTTCTTTGCGGGCGATTGGATTCATCGCCGCTATACCTATCCCGAAGTCTGGCGCAAAGGCGCCGAATCGAAGGCGGTCGCCCTCACCAGTCCACTTCCGTTTCTGACCTGCGGCGCATTTGCATTTCTTGCGGCAAGGCTCGGTGTTCAATCCGTGGAGGCTGCGCTGAAATTGGCTCTCGCGGTATGGGTCATCGGCCCATTGCCCTTGATCCTGACGAATGCCGCATTTATCAAGCTGCATCGCGTGTTTGTTGCATCTTACGCGGCCGGCTGGTTCGTCAAACTTGCCATTGCAGGCCTCGCGGTAGGTTTGTTCCTTCATTGAGCAGGGTGACCGAACCGGAGATCGTCTGCGCTTCCCATGCGACACTAGCTTTCGGCCGGAACGGCCTCGTCCATCAACTCCTCCGCGGCCGGCCCCTCGCCAAACGGCAGGAACACTGAGAAAGCCGTTCCGCTCCTACCCTCGCGCTGTGTGCTCCACACGCGTACGGCGCCGTGATGGCGATTTACCAACTCCGCCACGACCCACATGCCTAGCCCGGTTCCGGTCTCGGGCTTGGTGGTAAAAAACGGCTCGTCGATACGCCGCATCGTCTCCCGGTCCATTCCTGCGCCCGAGTCGCAGAACGTAATGCGCATCCCTCGTCTTTCGCCGTCGCGCCAGTCACGCGAACTCCGCAATCGTATGCTGAGCCGCCCGCCTCGCGGCATGGCCTCGATGGCATTCGCCACCAGGTTGGCGAAAATCTGCTGTGCCTCGTTGGGCATGCAGGCGATGCTCTCTTCCTGAACGACTCTGAATCCAACCTTGATCTGCGATGCAAACAGCTTGGGCCGAAACATCACGAGCACCGACTCCACAAGTTCTGAAAGCGAGGTATCTTTCGGCGCACCATCCTGGCGATGAAACTTCAGCGTCTGGCGCGCAATCATCGACACGCGCATCAGCTCATCCATGGCCTGGTTTCCCCGGTCCCGCGCATCTTCAATCGTCTCCGCAGTCGTGATCAGGTAAAGCAGGTTCGCCACCGCTTCCAGCGGATTATTGATCTCGTGGGCCACTGAGGCGGCCAGTCGTCCGGCCACCGCCAGTTTTTCCGCGCGGAGCATTGCCTCTTCTGCCTTTTTTCGATGTGTGGCGTCTGAAATTACACCCACGAGTCGCGTGATCTTCCCCTCGCTGTCGCGTTGACAACTGCCCTGCGATTCAAGCCAATGCACCGACCCGTCGGGCCAAATCACGCGGTACTCCTTGTGATAGTCGGCCCCGTAATCGCGCGTCTTGTGCATGGCCTCCATCACGCCGGACAGATCTTCCGGGTGAATGAATTCCAGCCACGTCTCGGGCTTGGATGAAAAGCTCTCAGGATCACGGCCTACCATCCGATACATCTCATCGGACCGGTGGACAATGCCTTTCTCCAAATCCCAGACCCACAGCCCCATGCCGTTGGCGCGCAACGCAAGTTGCAGCAACTCGTCTCGATCCCGCAACTCTTCAACGGCCCGGGTGCGCTCCTCGGCAATTCTGCGCTCCGCATTTGCACGGGTTAACCGCTCCCGCAGTTCCATCAAATTCAGCAGGGATCTCTGCTCGGCAAGGCGCCGAACGGCCCATCCCATCAGGATCGATACCAGCAGAAACATGGCCATCCGGCCTGCTTCGCGCGCATCTCCAATGGAGAATCGCAACTGGGATTTAGTGAGGAATTGATCCACGAGGATAACGTCGGTGACAGCGCAGCACACGCCTCCTATCATTCCAAGGAACCATGCGCTCAAAATGACAGTCGGGAAGGCCAGAAGCATCGGAAATGCGCGTAGGGGAGCGATCGAATAGGTGAGCGCCGCAGTTGCACAGGCCGCGCCGAAGCCCAGTAATGCGCGGATTGCCCAGGGCCATCGTTCAATTGCTGTGATACTGGGGAGTCTCATCGCGCTCATGTGCATGCTCGCTAGGGCCGAAGTTGGAAGTACGCAAAAGCAGCGGCCGTCTCGGGTTTTTCCGGTAATTCGAGTCTGCCTGAGAATCCAAGATTACACAGAAGATAACTGCAAACGCAAGGTCAACGAAGTATCTTTCAAAGCGCAGTCTTCTGCTTCTCGCTCCTAACTGTTTGTAAACACGTGCGACACCCGGGCTGGCTTTGGTGCTCTCTTTCTTCGGGCCCGTCCCGGCCAAAGACGTAACGGCTGTACCAGGTGGCGGATGTATGGTCGGTCCGCGCGTGCCATGCCCACCCAACTCGTTGCTGCCGTCCCGGTGTGCCTTTCCACTACCCAACTGCACCTTCTACAATGAATCGAGACATTCACATAAAGAGGAATCCGACCATGCCGCTCTCCGGAGAAGCCATTCGACTTATGAACCTGATTGACGATGTCGCTGTAACCCTGCGCCGGGTGCTGGCCACTGTCCCGACGCTGACGGTTGAAGAGCGCGTTCGTGTCGCCGAACACCTCGAAAAGGCCCGGCCCAACGCAGAGGACGTGGCCCAAGCCCTGGCCCTGAAGTAAAGCCTCGTTGCTCACTGTCGCCATTATCGGAGCAGGCCCTCTGGGCCGCTGGCTCGCCCTCGCCGCAGCGCGTGCAGGCTACTGCGTACTTCTCGAGGACGTAATGCCCGCCAACCTGCACCACGCCCAGGAATACATCCGCCAACAGCTCAGCCCAGAGCAGCTCTCGGAGATGCTTGCTCCGCAGCACGGCGATGGCGCAAGTTCGGAGGGGTCGGGGTTCAATTCCTGCATCAAGCACGCGCCAGAAACGGGGACTCTATCCCAAGAGGCGCGTCTCTCGAAGAAGTTGCCTGTGGCCTTCGTATCCACCGTTGAAGACGCCGTCCGCAACGCTGATCTCGCCATCGATTGCGTTCCAGATGAACTCGAGTCCAAGCTCGAAATTCTCTGGCTTCTCGACCGGATGGCTCCGCCGCGCACGGTGTTGGCCACTCCCACTACGCGGCTGTCGATCACCGATCTTGCTGCCTGTACCTATCGTGCCGGCAAGTGTGTCGCCATCGCCGCGGAAGCCCGGGACCTGACAGCGAGGGATCCGGACGGAAGTGACTCCGAAATTCTGCTTCGCACTACACCGCAGACCACGCCCGAGACCGTTGCCCTGGTCGAGGCTTTCTGGCAGAACCTGGGATTCACCCCGAAATTCGAGCCCGAAGCCCTCGTTCTTCGTCCCTAGCCAAACAAGCTTTACTGGGCTGCCCGCAACACCTGTTCGTAATATTTCAGGTATTGCGGCAGAACCAGGCTCGCGCAGAACCGCGCCCGCGCCGTTTTCCGTGCCTCGCCGCGCATGGCGTCCAGCCGGTCGCGATCCTCCAGCAAAGCGATTGCTCCCGCCGCCATGGCTTCCACGTCTCCAACCGGATAAAGAAGTCCTGTAATCCCATCGTCAATTAGTTCCGGCACACCTCCCACTCGTGTGGCAATGGCCGGAACCTTGCACGCCATCGCTTCCAGTGCCGCGAGCCCGAACGACTCCAGTTCGCTCGGCATCAGCATCAAGTCGGCCAGCGGAAGCAATTCGCTGACCCTGTCTTGCTTGCCCAGGAAATGGACCCTGTCATTGATTTGTAGATCATGTGCCAGCCACTCGGCCGCCGAACGGTCCGGGCCGTCGCCAATCAAAACAAGCTGTGCCGGAATCTCTTTCACCACCAGCGCAAACACCTTGACCACGTCGACCACCCGCTTGACTGGCCTGAAGTTCGAGAGATGCATCAGGATCACTTCGCCTGGCTTTGCCCACCTCCTGCGTGCCTCCGCCCGGATGGTCTCGTCCTTGATCGGCTTGTAGACGTCGCAGTTCACGAAGTTGGGAATCACCTCAATGGGCCGCGTCACTTCGAAATCTTCGAGGGTCTTTTCCTTTAGGTAGCTTGAAATGCTGGTGACCCCGTCGCTCTCCTGGATGGAATAGCGCGTAATCGGCAGGTAACTTCGATCGAGACCCACAAGCGTGATGTCGGTGCCGTGAAGCGTGGTCACAAACGGCAGACGCCGCCCCTTTGCGGCCAGCATTTGACGCGCCAGCAGCGCGCTCACCGAGTGAGGAATCGCGTAGTGTACATGCAGCAGGTCAAGCGAACAGAACTCAGCAACCTCGGCCATCCGCGACGCAAGCGCCAGATCGTACGGCGGAAATTCGAAGAGAGGGTAGCTGGAGACCGGAACTTCGTGATAGAAAATGCCGCCTTCCCGCCCATTGAGCCGAAACGGCTGTGAATAGGAGATGAAGTGAACCTCGTGTCCCGCCGCGGCTAACTCAATGCCCAGCTCAGTTGCAACTACGCCCGACCCGCCGTAGGTGGGATAACAGGTGATTCCGATCCGCATGACGCCTCTTTCCCTTTGTCTGTCATGGATTTGGACGTTCCCAGATGAAGGGAAGATGCAATACCCACGTTAATCATTGACGGCAGGCGAGCCTGTTTCGCCCAGATCTGCGAACGAAACCAGGTCCACCGCTGGAAACTCCTTGATTGCCTGAAGCGCTTTGCGCTCGGTCTCCCGCGATTCGCGCAGCCGTGTGCGGATCTTTGCGAGATCGGCGTCGTTGTACCCGGGATGCGTCACCAGTTCCCATGTGCCGGGGGGAAGCTCTTCCAGCAACGAGCGGACAGCGGCCGCATCAAGCATTCCAGTACCGGCTATCGAAATGGTTCCGTCTGTAGTCAAGACATTCTCCTTGTCGATCAAGCGGCGGAAAAATGGCCCCAGCTGCCTCAGGGCAAGGACTTCAGCATTGCGCAACAAGGAACTGCGCGGCGTTGCGCGCACTGCCCACTCCGGCTCAAAAGGATTGCGCATGGCGTGAATGCCTGCGTTCCTGGCTGCATGCAATACCGCCCGCAGCACAGGAGGAAACATGTGCGTGTGTTTATGCGAGTCGATGTGCGTGAGGCGGATACCGCGGTTCTGGAGAAGGCCAATTTGGGCCGCAGCTTCAGCCTCAATCTCCGCCGCACGAACGCGGCCGCTGAAGAGGCGCATCAAGAACGAGGTCAAGCTTAGCGGGAAACGACCCGTGGTTGAGTCAACAAGCGTAGGGATTTCGCGCGGCGGCAGCACCGGCTCGCCATCCACCAGAACCACATGACAGCCCACTCCCAGCGATGGTGTCGAGCGCGCCAGCTCGATCGCTTCTTCCGTTGCGGATGCCTTCGCCATGAGGGTGGTGCTGGTCAGCACCCCGGCCAGGTGCAGTTCGAGAATTGCGCGGTTGACTCCGGCCGTGAGCCCGAAGTCGTCGGCGTTCACAATCAGACGGCTCACCGGCCAAGTTTATCAACCTGAAGCGCTACACCCGCTAATCCCGCACGCTGTTATGATTGGAGAAGGTCACCACGGCCTCCCGTCATTCACCACGGGGTCCCCCAGAGACAGGGTTGTTAATGGGGTGTGTGGGCGGTTAGCTCAGTTGGTTAGAGCGCCTGCCTTACAAGCAGGAAGTCGGGGGTTCGAGTCCCTCACTGCCCACCATACATTATTTGCATTGTCTAAAAACCTCAATAAATTCGCAGAATCCGCATGAATACAGGATATCTGCGTTTTTCCATATTTTCTATACAGTCGCTATTTTGTACGCTGCAGACGTTCTTCTCTGGTTTTGTCGTACAAAATCCAATTTGTCGTACAAAGAGAAACCCCTCTCCGAAACGGATCGGAGAGGGTTGGGAGAAAGGGGTACCACAGTGTTGGGTTAGGCGTTCTGCGATCGCAGCCAGGCTGCGGTCTTGTACGGGTCAAACCGTATTGAAGATGCGATCCGATAGTGGGGCAGGGAACCACGCTTGACGAGCGAGTAAATCTGCTTGATCGAGACGGCGATCACACCTGCCAGGTCATCAACGGTCAGAGCCTTGCCCCATTGCTCAATGATGTCGGCGAGGTCAGTCGGATCGGTACTGTGTAGGCTACCCACACCATGTAATACAGCTATGGGGGCGATTCTGAGGGTCTCTTTTTGGTTTTATTTTTTGGACCCTGGTGAGCACCACGCCGTGTGATAACCACCTTCACCAATTATCGAACGCGATTCGTCGATCCGCCACTCATCCCGCGCACATCTAAACAACTCTTGCCAGGGCTCAGTGTGGGTTCACGGCTCGTCTGAACCTTCCCGGTAGGGATCGTGGCATTTCGACGGCCCCCCTCCACGGTGAGGTCATCGCCGAGCATCAGCTTGAAGAACTCCATTGAGTTCTCCAGAGTATTGGGGGCGTCGTACAGTTCAAGCACACGGGATTCACGTTCAGCATCGCTATGTTTAGGGCTTGGCACAGTTCGGGTCATTCTGTTGGTGTGCTATTTGCTGGGACTTTTCCGATAGTGCGATTTGCGGCAAATCCGTCTCGCTGACATGAGATGGTAACGGACAGTAGAATCGCTCATTGGGGAGGCGGGCACTTGGGCCAGCGTATTGCAGGAGAGTCTGACAATCGCGGGCTGGG
>OBLU010003796.1_pt1 | contig 13675 bp, 11 predicted proteins | sample 1518681 | NCBI WGS metagenome assembly OBLU01 (sample SAMEA3539304, study PRJEB22396) | soil metagenome | biome: tundra; feature: field; material: soil | place: USA | collected 2010-05 | depth 0.15 m
ATCCAATGCGGGTGGGCGATGTTGCGGATGCAACCGGCTTTCCTGACGCTCGTTATAGCTTTCTGGCCCTGACGGACGGCGAAATTCAAGACAGCAATATCTTTCAGCCGGTCTCGCCGCAAGCATCGATCTGGCGTCAATTGGCTACGTGGAACAGCGGCGACCCCGATGGCCATCAGAATGACCTCGTATCGTTCGAAGGCAAGGTAGTGACCGCGGTCCGGGAGGAATCGCAGGACGAGTTTGTTCTGGTCTCGGATGGCAAGCTCTTCACGGCGATTTATCGCCATCCCCCCACCAACAGAACCCTCCCGCCGATGAGGCAGATTCCGCCCGGAACCATAATCCGCGTGACCGGCATTTGCATGGTCGTGCAATCCAATACGATCGATCCCACCGAACAAGAGGTACCGTTCAACATCCTGCTCCGTTCGTTCGACGATATTTCGGTCATCGCCGAACCCTCTTTGCTCAGCGTTCGCAACCTGATCATTCTCGTCACCGTTCTGCTGGTGTTGTTGTTCGCCGCCGGGTCCAGGGGTTGGGTGATGGAACGAAAGGTGCGCCGCCAAAACGCCGAGGTGGCTTACATCGAGCGCCGGCGCAGCCGAATTCTCGAGGATATCAACGGCTCTCGCCCGCTCGCGGAGATTGTTGAGCAGATTACTGAATTGGTCTCTTTCAAGCTGCGTGGCGCTCCCTGCTGGTGTCAGATTGCCGACGGTGCAAAACTCGGAAACTGCCCGCTGAATCTCGCTCCATTCCGAATCGTCCACGAACAGATTTCCGCCCGCCCTGGTCCTCCGCTAGGAACAATGTATGCCGCCTTCAATGCGGTCACAAAACCCCAGGCCATCGAGTCTGAGACGCTCTTCATGGCGGCAGCACTCGCCGCTCTGGCCATTGAAACCAGGCGGCTCTTCTCCGATCTTGTCCACCGTTCTGAGTTTGACCTTCTCACCGACATTCACAACCGATTCTCGCTCGAAGGCTATCTCGAAAAGCAGATCGAAGATGCGCGCCAGAATGCATCGATCTTCGGATTGATCTACATCGACCTCAACGACTTTAAGCAGGTGAACGACGTCTACGGACATCAGGTCGGAGACCTCTACCTGCAGGAGGTGGCTATCCGCATGAAGCGCCAGCTCCGAAAGGTTGATATGCTGGCGCGGCTGGGCGGCGACGAATTTGCTGTGCTTCTACCCGAGGTTCGCGGTCGTATTGAAATCGAAGAGATCGCTCTTCGGCTCGAGCGCTGTCTTGAGGCGCCGTTTTCCGCTGAGGGATATGTCGTCAACGGTTCGGCAAGCGTGGGCATCGCCTTGTATCCAGAGGATGGAACTACGAAGGATAGTCTCTTGAGTGCTGCCGACGCAGCAATGTACGTGAACAAACACACCCGCCGGGATACCAATGCGGCACGCGTCGATTACCACGAGCGCGGACTCATCCCCTAGGGTCGCGCACACGAAACGCTTCGTTCCCGGCGCGTGGTCGCCGCTCCGTCATTTTACTGATCAGAAAGCTTGTGGTTGGCTCGGTGCTCGCCGTAGCCTGGACGATCCACTCGACTGCCAATCAGCTAATGCAGAAGATCGTGTCGTCGCGCCGACGAGCATCGTTATGGATCTTCTGACAGACTTCGTTGTATGTTTTGAGCGACTTCATCGATTGAAGTATTCCGGCCGAGTTGTTCGATTTCCTTACTGTTTTTCATATCCGACAATCCCACCTTAGCCGCAATCTGCTGATTCATGCTGATCAACGCCGTCACCTCTTTTTCCGTGAGGAGAAGGATTTGGAGCATGAGATGTTCCCGTTCATCGGCGCGGCGGGCCAGTCGCGATTGCCTCATGAGGATGAGGCTTGCCAGAAGGATAGCCTCCATGGCAACGACGGTTCCGAGAAGCGAAAAGGGCAAAGGATCAAAGTGCGGAATTGGGGGAAAGTGTAAAGTGTTTACGAGAATCCAGAACAAGAAGAGAAAGATATGAGCGGCCACAAATCCGAGATTGCCGACGACGGCCGCAGTTAAGTCTCCTAGTCTTTCCGCCGGCGATCTTCGCGCCAGAAACTCCTGCTCATGCTTGGCGATGGTACCGATGTGTTCTTGCACCTGATTTGGGACCTGCATTGTTTGCCCTCAAACGGAGTTTTGCACTCAATGATTGGATGCCACCCGCCAGTGAAAGATTTACACGTCAAACTGTGTGGCTCTACTTAGTCTTAGTCGTACCCACGTTTTAAGACTCGTTCCCTTTCCTGGTTGCTTTCCCAATAGAAATGTGGCACGCTTCTGTTGGCAACCAAAAGGAATGCCCGCAATGACACAAAAGACGGATGTGCAACAAGGCACGCTGGCATTGATGGTGCTGAAGACTCTCGACGTTCTGGGGCCACTGCATGGGTACGGCATCGCACGCCGCATCGAGCAGATCAGCGGCGACCTGCTCTCTGTGAACCAGGGCACCCTGTACCCTGTGCTGCTCCGCCTGGAGCAGGAGGGGGCCGTGGCATCAGATTGGGGTGCCTCAGAGAATAACCGCCGGGCGCGATTCTACCAGCTCACGCGCGTGGGGCGCCGCCAACTGCAGGCCGAGATGGATGGCTGGCAGCAGACGGCTGAAATCATTGCGCGCTTCGTCAACGTCAGGGCGGAGCGCCTGTCATGAGAGCCTTCAGGCGCTTTGTCGCGCGCGTGTGGAATTTCGTCAATGGGCGGCGCGGCAGCGACCAGCGATTGCGCGAAGAGATGCAAGAGCACCTTGCTTTGCAGACGGAAGAATACGTGCGCGCGGGGAGGTCGCCTCGCGAAGCACGCCGCCAGGCGGTTCTGAAATTCGGTCCAGCCGAGGCGATTCGCGAAGGCTATCGCGCCGAATCCGGCTTTCCGTTTATTCAGAGTCTGCTGCAGGATGTGCACTATGCGCTTCGCATGCTGCGCAAGGCTCCCGCGTTCACCCTTGTCGCCGTGCTCACCCTGGCGCTGGGTATCGGGGCCAATGCCGCCATTTTCACGCTGGTCAACGCGCTCATGCTGAAGAGACTGCCAGTTGCCGATCCAACAACGCTGGTACGACTGGGGAATCAGAATGACTGCTGCGTGGGGATGGGCTTTCACGACAACGGTGAGTACTCGCTCTTCACCACGGAGAGTTACGAATTCCTCAGGAAGAACGCTCCGGAGTTTCAGGACCTGGCGGGGATCCAGGCGGGTTTCGCCTACCGCCCTGTGGCCGTGCGCCGCGACGGATCGGAGGACGTTCCGCGCTCGGTGATGGGTGAGTTTGTCTCCGGCAGCTACTTCAGGACATTCGGGCTCAACGCGCGCGCGGGCAGGCTGTTCACTGACAGCGATGACCTCGCTGGCGCGCCATTGACCGCCGTCATGAGCTACCAGACTTGGAAAAACACATTCAATGGCGACCCGGCGGTGGTGGGCAGCGCCTTCCGGATCAACACCCTGCCGGTGACCGTGGTGGGCATTGCGCCCGAGGGTTTTTATGGCGACCGCCTCTTGACCACGCCGCCCGAATTCTATCTGCCCATCGAAACCATGCCGGTGGTTGCCAATGTGGCCTATGTGCACGGCTCCGACATGCAGTGGCTCTACCTGATCGGCCGTCTCAGGCCGGGCGTTTCGCTCTCACAGTTGCAGGCGAAGGTGAGCGCGCTCCTGCGCCGGCAACTGTCCGCCACGCCCGCCTACGCTTCGCAGGAGAGCAAGGCCGGCCTCGCCAAGATTCATATTGTGCTGACGCCCGGCGGCGGCGGTATCCAAGCCATGCAGGAGGAATACGATCGTCATCTCACGCTGTTGATGGGTATCGCGGGCCTTGTCTTGCTGATTGCCTGCGCAAACATCGCTAACCTACTGCTGGTGCGCGGCATGGCGCGCAAGGCCGAAATGAACATGCGGACGGCACTCGGTGCGCGGCGCGGCAGAATTGTGCAGCAGCTCCTGACTGAGAGCGTGCTGCTGGCCGGACTGGGCGGATTCGCAGGGCTGATAGTGGCCTATGCCGGTACCCGGATGCTGCTTGTCCTTGCCTTTCCGGGCGCGCAGAATGTGCCCATCCACGCCAGCCCGTCGCTGGCTGTGCTTGGCTTCGCATGCGGGCTTTCGCTGGTGACCGGTATTCTGTTTGGAGTTGCACCGGCTTGGATCGCCTCGCGCACTGAGCCCGCCGATGCATTGCGCTGCGGCATGCGTCAGGCTGCGGGTGGGGCGACAGTGCTGCAGCGCGGGCTCGTAGTCGTGCAAGCCGCCTTGTCGCTGGTGCTGCTGGTGGGCGCAGGACTCTTTGCCGAAAGCCTGAACAAGCTCGAGCACATCGACCTGAAGCTCGACGCGCGCAATCGCTACATCGTGCACATCAATCCGCAGACCGCCGGCTACTCCCAACGCCAGGTGGGCGACCTTTATCGCGCGATCGAGGAGCGCTTTCACGCGATTCCCGGAGTCGAAAAAGTGGGCATCAGCAGCTATACGCCGATGGAGGACAACAACGACAGTTCGAGCGTGCAGGTGCAGGGGAAGCCCGATCCCCACCTTTCCTCTGCGGCCTTGCGAGCGAATCCGGAGTACTTCGACTCTGTGGGCACGCACGTCTTGATGGGGCGCGGTATTAACGTGCGCGATACGGCGAACTCGCCTACGATCGCTGTGGTCAATCAGTCGTTTGTAAAAGTGCTGTTCAATCCGGGCGAGAACCCCATCGGCCAGCACTTTGGCGACGATTACCCAGGTTCGGTCGGGGACTTCGAGATCGTTGGGGTCGTCGAAGACACCGCCTACACGGATGCGCGCGTGAAAGACCGCCTCATGTTCTTCTCGCCGTTGTTGCAAAGGCCGCGCAGCGAAAAGGAGCCGATCGAGAAAGATGAAAGCCTCTATTCCGGCGCGATCGTCTTGAAGGCGTCCCGGCCGATCCCCGAAATGGACGACCTGGCGCGGAAGACGCTGGCGGCGATCAATCCCAACTTGAGCGTGATCAAGTTTCAGACCTTCGACGCGCAGATCGCCGACCAATTTAATGAGGAGCGAATGCTGGCGCGGCTGACCATGCTTTTCGGCGCACTTGCGCTGTTGCTGGCCACACTGGGGATCTATGGTGTGACTGCCTATGCGGTGGCGAGGAGAACGCCGGAGATCGGCATTCGCATGGCGCTGGGCGCTGAACGCACGGGCGTGACAGTGATGGTGATGCGCGATGCGGTGATCCAGGCGATTCTTGGCCTGGCGATTGGAATTCCCACGGCACTCCTCGGCGTCCACCTGGTTGAGGCGCAACTCTACGAGATCAAGAGCATCAATGCGGGTGTGTGGATGGGATCGGTGCTGTCATTGGTGGTGGCAGCTTCACTGGCAGGCCTGATACCCGCGCGCAGGGCGGCATCGATCGATCCGGCACAGGCGTTGCGAACTGAATAGAAGCAGATCCCGAGGCAGAGAGAATGATCAGGTAGACGCGAGATTTCCGCGGGCCGCCTGTTCTTGGGATTGCTACTGAGACTTGGAAAGTCATTCTTCAGGGGACAAGGCCTGGATTACTCCGTGCTTGAGGGACCTTCGCAGAGCGAAGATCGCACCGGACAAAGGTCCTACCGATGAAATCGCATAGGCAACCGGCCACCATTTGTAGACGGTTGCAAAGGTCAGGTAGTCCGCAAACGCGAACCCGATCAGCCACTTGGCTCCATATGCCATGGCGATCCCGACGAGTGTCCCAAGGAGCGTGACGATCAAGGTTTCCTGCGAAAGAAGGTTGAGGATGTAGGCAGAAGATGCGCCAAGGACTCTTAGGATCCCTATCTCTTGTGTCCTCTCTAATACTTCGGAATATTGGCCGATAGTTGCAAAGAGAAAACTGACTGCGAATGCGAACAACAGGAGGACCGATACGTAGATCCCGAAATTCAACCGTGCCAGGCTCGAATGTGCGCCCATGCCGCGCTGAATCCCGGCCAGCGTGAGGATGATGGAGACCTCAATGCCAACAGGGAGAATCTTCACCGAAGTCTGGAGTAAGTTACAGCGAAGATTTTCACTCACTATCCGATTGATCACGAAGGCCCCAGCTTTCAAGCGCTAAACCGGCGAACCGATCATTACAAACTTACACTCATCCATTGCGGGCGCTGAGGGCAAGCCCGCCCCGGCAGGGCATTCGGGAATATCCGCGGTATCTAAAAGACGAATTCTCCGAATCGCCGAAGACGAACGATCCGAAGTAACTGCGAAAAATCAGGTCTGCGGATCCCGCCCTAGCCGAGCTAGGACGGGGCACCCAGATTTGGAGGCGAAGCTAGGATGGGCGAATTGTCAGCGGTGTCCTCATGACGAAATCTACGAATAGCTGAGGACGAAGAATACAATTTCGGTATGAACTTAGAGGCGATTCAAACTGCCTTGCGCGAAGCCGGTCTCGACGGCTGGTTGTTTTACGACCACCATCATCGCGATCCTATTGGAAGCCGCATCCTGGGTCTGGACGAGAAGGCGCACATCACGCGCCGCTGGTATTACTTTGTCCCGGCGAAGGGCGAACCACGCAAGCTGGTGCACCGCATCGAGCAAGGCCGGCTGGATTCGCTGCCCGGCTCGAAGGGTCAGTATTCGAGCTGGCAGGAACTGGCGACGGGTCTCGAAGCCATGCTGGGCGATGCGCAGCAGATTGCCATGCAGTACTCGCCCAACAACGCCATCATGTACGTCTCTATGGTGGACGCGGGCACGGTGGAGTTTCTGCGCGGGCTGGGCAAGCAGATTGTGAGTTCGGCCGATTTGGTGAGCCAGTTTGAAGCCGTGCTCAACGAAGAGCAGATCGCCAGCCACATCTATGCGCAGCGCAAGATCGACAAGATCCTGGCGGATTGCTGGAAGGAGATGGGCCAGCGGCTGCGGCCGGCGTCGGGCGGGGCGGGCGAAGTGACTGAATTCGAGATGGTGCAGTGGCTGAGCGAAGGCATGCGGCGCGCAGGTCTGGTGTGGGAGAACGGGCCTAATGTCAGCGTGAATGCCAACAGCTCCGATTCGCACTACGAGCCGACCGCGGAGCACTGCGCGCCGATCAAAGAGGGCGATTTTGTGCTCATTGACATCTGGGGCCGCATGGACAAAGGGAACAGCGTCTTCTACGACATTACGTGGACGGGTGTGGTGGGCCGCGAGCCGTCAGAGCGCGAACAGCACGTGTTTGAAACGGTGCGGAATGCGCGCGACGCTGCCATTGCCGCTGTGGAGGCGGCCTTTGCGGAGGGCCGGGCGATTTGTGGGTATGAGGCCGATGATGCGGCGCGGGCTGTGATTCGCGAGGCAGGATTTGGCGAGTTTTTTACCCATCGCACCGGGCACAACATCGCACACGAGATTCATGGGCCGGGCGCTCACCTCGATAATCTTGAAACCCACGACGAGCGCCGCATTCTGCCTGCCACGTGCTTCTCGGTCGAGCCGGGAATCTATTTGCCGCAGTTCGGCGTGCGCAGCGAAGTGGACATGCTGACCTCGGCGAAGAAGGCGTGGGTGACAGGCAATATTCAGCGGGAGCTGGTGAGAATTTAGAGCACTTTCGGAATACACGTAGACTTTTTGAGCGCTGTGAAAGGTGGCTTTTTCTTGAGGAAAAAGCCACTTGAGTGCGCGGTTCCCGACTACACCAATTCCGAAAATGCTGTAGTCGATGCTGGGTTGACATGGCCCGGAACTGAGTTGACGGAGGCAGGGCGCGTTGCTTCCCATCGAACCTGCGCGCTATGCTGCGCACGAGGAGTTAAATCATGGCCGAGTCCGCAGCCACCTTCCCCCTATGAAACCCGCCTCAACCTCTTGCATGGACCGCTGGAGGTCATCGACGTTCACGCCATCGAAGACGCACGCAACTACAAGTGGTTCAACCAATCGCTTTGCAAGGTGAACGACTCGGTTGTGCGCGTAGGGATTGTGGAGGGCGAATATCATTGGCACAAACACGATGACGATGATGAGTTCTTTTATGTCGTCGAGCGCATGCTGCTGATTGATCTCGAAGGCCGCACGGTGGAACTTGCACCGGGGCAGGGATTCGTGGTGCCTCGGGAAGTCGTCCATCGCACCCGCGCGCCGAAGGGCACGACGATCCTGATGGTTGAGAACGCCGGAATCATTCCCACTGGCAACTGACCCGGCTTATCTGCCGGAGAGAAACCGTCGCCGAAGATTGGCCACCTACAGAGGCACGATGAGTTGCGAGCAATCTCTGGCTCCCGACCACTGACACCTGACCCCTGTTCGTTGAGATATAGTCAAAAAGGAATGGCTGCAATCGAAAACAAGAACGCCGCGGCTACGACGGGTTCGCAAAGTGGGTTTGTCTATCTTCCCCTGATCCTCGGCTGGCTGGTGCCCGGGGCAGGGCACTTTCTGCTGCGCAAATGGGGTCGCGGCGCGCTGCTGATGCTCTCGATTCTGAGCATGTTTGCGCTGGGAATCGCCATGCAGGGCAAAGTCTACTCAAGCGCACACGACATTCTGGACATTTTGGGCCTGGCTGGCGACCTGGGCAACGGGCTGCTCTATTTTGGAAGCCGTGCTCTGGGCCTTGGCGCGGATACGGTGCAGGTGACCACAGCCGACTACGGCACGCGGTTCATCGTGGTGGCCGGCCTGCTGAACGTGATTGCTGCCGTGGATGCGCATAACCTGCGAACCGGGAGGAAGGCGTCGTAATGTTCAGCCCCTCTCATTTCACCGCGGTTCTTCTGTTTGCGCTTTGCGCGTCGGTGGTCTTCGGCATCACGCAGCGCGAAACGCCCCGGCGCATGGTGCGCTACGGCGCGTATTGCTTCGTGTTGTTTGTTGGCGCAACCATCGTGCTGAGCTGGGTAATGTTCCTGATCGCGCGATAGGGCTTCCGCTTTTCATGTTTGAGGTTGCCTGCATTTGCGACTGACGCACTTTTTCGCTATGGCGGCAATGGCACTCCCGGTGAGCGTGAGCCTCTCAGCGCAAACGCGGACAGTTGCCCTTACCATCGACGACCTGCCCTTTGTGCGCACGGGCGGGATACCCTCGCTCAAGTCTCTGGACGCACAAGCCGCAACTGCCAACCGCAAGCTGCTTAAAGCGATTACTCGGCACAAGGTTCCTGTGACAGGGTTCGTGATCGAGAAGAGTGTGGAGGAATTGGGTCTCGTGCCCGGCCAGCGGATTCTTCGCGAGTGGATTCGGCGCGGGCTGGACCTGGGTAATCACAGCTATGCTCATCCTGACTTTGATACGCAGACGGTGGAGGAGTTTGAGGTCAGATTATTCGTGGCGAAACAACATTCGCTCCGTTGATGCGAACGGCGGGACGCAAGCCGGCATTTTTTCGTTTCCCCTACAATCACACAGGGAACACGAAGGAGAAACACGACGCAGTGAGCGCTTTTCTCGCGCAACGGGGTTACCGGCTTGCTCCATGGACGATCGAAAACTCAGATTGGATGTTCAACATGGCGTATGCAGAGATGCGCGTGCGGCATGACCGCAGAGCGGCCGCGCGCCTTCGAGAAGCGTATCTGGCCTATACGAGCGCGGAAATCGACTATTTCAGCGCAATGAACCGGGTAGTGTTGGGCTATGAGCCACCGGAAATCATGCTGATCCACGACAACCAGCTGAACGCGGATGTGATTGTCGGGCTTCTGAAGCTGTTTGAGCAGAGGGACTACCACTGGGTAACACTGACACAGGCCGAGATGGACCCGGTGTATGAAGCTCCAGATGCGTCGATCACTGGCTATGGACCGATGTGGGGCTATCGCTGGGCAAAAGAGCGCGCCGTAAAGTTGGACGGCAGTTTAGAGCCGGATCCTCCAAACTGGGTGTCTGAGTACGGGAAAGACAAGCCTGTTCCAGCGCGCCGCCACCGGACTTCGTTCTGAGCGGGAGCCGCTCGAAATCTTCAAAATGCTGATGGCGAAAGCTTCATCGCTGCCAGACGGCGGCGTCGAAGGTGTGCGCGCAGTCATAGCCTTCTGACTTGTAGAGTTCGATGGCGTCGATGTTGGCTTCGGTGACGGTGAGGGAGATTTCGCTGACACCCTGGCGCATGAACTGCGAGGCGGCCACGGAAAGCAGCAGGCGAGCCATCCCCTGGCGGCGGTAGCCGGGATGTACGCAAAGCTGGGTGATGTGGCCGCTCTGCGGAGAGACACGCGAACCTAGCACCAGCGCAACCAACTCGCGGCTGGAGCGCTCGACCACCACGTGCGAGGTAAGCGCGGAGAAGACACCGCAGCCGGAGTAGCGGACAATGTTGTGGAGAAAACGCATCGAGCCGTGCACGGAGCGGTACTGGTCGTTGATAAGGCTGTCGGGGTGGTCACGGTAGGCCTCGGAGATGAGGCGCGCGGCGGCGCTCAGGTCTTCATCGCGCCAGGAGCGCAATTCGAGACTGCTCCCCAGGTCCAAGTGGGGACGGCTCCAGCGACCGGCCAGCGGCTGCACCATGAACAGTCGATGATAGATTTCAAATCCGGCAGCGCGAAAGGCGGTGGCGTGTGCGCCCGCGGGATGGAGCAGCAGTTGCGACTCGACGCGATCGACCTGGGGCGAATTCAGCAGCGTTTCAAACAGGTGCCTCAGCAACGTTTCTTCAATTTCATGCGCCGGCCCCGAGGCGCCGCTGCGAGCCTGGGGAAAATTGGGATCGACGCCGGGAAGGGCGAACACATCGCCGATGACGGCCTTGGTCTCTTCATAGACACAGAAGGTGTAGCCGGTGACTTGGCCGGTTTCCAGAGCCGCGTAGCCGGGCAGCATGTGGTTGTCGAGGTACTGCATCAGCAGCTTGGATGAGGAGCGGTAATCCCAATGCAGGCGCTTCATCCAGAGATCGCTCTCGGCATCGAGCACATGCCGGAGCACCGGCGCGCCAAAATGCCGCAGGTCGAGAATCTCGATAGAAACGCTTGATGCCATGGGACTTCTCTTGGATGCGTCTCGGCCGCGGCCATACCTGAAAACCAGTTTCGGACGACGCGGCACCCGGAACGCGCACATCCAACAGCCCTTTGGGTCACTGTGCCACGAAGCGGAGCACAGTGCAAGTTCAACTCCAACTTATCTTTGCGGATTCGCTTTTTCGGCTACTTCGGCACCTACAAGATAGACTTCGATCCCCTGCTCGGGCCAACTGAATAAAGGCTCGTATTGGCGGCCGTCAAGATACTCTTCGAGGGCTTCCTGGGTATGCAGGTCCTTGCCGCCGCGTCCCGCAACCCTCGCAACCAGCAAATGCTCGTCCTCGGGCACGCCCGTTTCCTCATAGTTGACCACCGAACGATTGCGATAGAACGCAAGCCCGTATTCCATGTCGCGGCGCACGCGGAAGACGGCGACCGTCTCGTTGGCCGGAGCAATGGACGCGAGCCGCTGTGCCAAGGGTCGGGCGGAGTAGGAGCGGTCCAGCAAATGAATCACGCGCTTGCTGGCTTCAACAGCCGGAACGCCGAAGAAGGGGCCCACGCCGTAAAGGAAAAACATGAGCACAATGAGCACCGCGGTTGTAGCGAGCCGCAGCCTGGTAACTCCGAAGCCGTGGACCACGATCAGGATGAGCAGCACCGCGCCGGTGGAGGCCAATAGAGCGGCTACCAATGCATGCGGCGGTGGCATCTCCGCGCCGTGAAGCACGAACCACGGCAACAGCAGCGCAAACATCGTCATCACCCCGCACAACAACGCGTGGCCCAGCAGCACCCAACGATTGATTCCGCGCTGCCGCATGCGGTAGAGGTAGTCGCCGGTCAGGATGGTGATGGGGGGAATGGAGGGGAGGAGGTAACCCGGGAGCTTGGATTTCGAAAACGAAAAAAAGATGATGGGGATGAGCGCCCAAAGCACAAGGAATTCAGGGAAAGCATCGCCCGGGCGGTTGGGCTTTGGCTTGGAAGGGTGGGAACGGCGCAGCCGCCACTCCGCGACCGAGGTTTGGATTCCATCAACAAGAGCGCGCATGGCGATCACCGTCCAAGGCATCACCGCCAGCAGTAGTACGACAAAGTAGTACCAGAAAGGCTGTTCGTGCTGGTAGCGGTTGGTGGCAAAGCGCTCTAGGTTGTGTTCCAGGAAGAATTCGCGGAAGAAAGTTGGGTTCTGGTGCTGCACGGCAATGAACCAGGGCAGCACGATCGCGAAGTAGAGCAGGACACCCGGCCACCAGAACGAGCGCCTGACGATCGACCACTCGCGGCGCAGAAACGCGAAAGCCATGATGATCAGGATGGCCAAAAGCGGCGCCACTGGCCCCTTGGCCAACGTGGCGACGCCGGTGAAAAAGTAAATATCGAAGAGCCAGAACTTTGAGTCCGTCTCGTACCATGCGTACCAACCGAGGAGGCCGATGGAGAGGGGGGCGGCCATCTGCATATCGGTTGAAGCTCCGCGTGCAAAACCGATCATGCCGGCGCAGGCAACGGTAATGATGGCGGCGTCGAGGTGTCCGCCGCGGCGAAATCGTCGCATATGGAGGTAAATGAGGGCCGCCATGATGAAAGCGAAGGTGGCCGAAGGCAGGCGGGCGCTCCAGTCGTGCTCGCCGAATTCCTGGAAGACGAACATGGCGCGCCAGTAGTAGAGGGCCGGTTTTTCAAGCCAGGGATGTCCGTAAAGATAGGGAGTGACGCAGGCGCTAAGGCGTTCTTTCAGGGTGTGGGCCGAGTCGAATCGGACCAGCATCTCGTGTGCAATCTGCGCATAACGGGGTTCGTCGGCGCCCACCAGGCCCAACCCGTCGCCGCCCAGGATAGGTGTCACTCCATAGATAATGAAGAAAACGGCGAAGAGCACAAACACAGCCGCTTCGCAGAAGACCGGCCAAGTGGGCAGCCTCTTGCGCACGGCTCCGGACAGGTCCGGAGCAGATTGTTCTGATGTTTCCACTACCAGTGTTTCTCCAGGCCCCGAGTGCGCGAACGCCCCAAAGAAATAGCCCCTCCGGCCCGTCGATTGGAGCTGGAGCGACACCGGTTGGCCGGTTTGAGTGTCGTTCCAGGTACATGAAACACACGAAAAACCCGCACGCGCGTTTCAGAGGGGACTTTCAACAGGGACAAGGCTAACAGATTCCAGCCGAACCTTAAGCGGCGGGCCCGGCACCCTGGCCAGAGCTGTGTCCGGGGCCGAGTCCGGGAGCCAGAGCCGCGACGATGGGGCGCAGATCGGCAAGGATCTGAGCGGTTGCGCTGCCCAGCGGCCCCTCGAGGGTGCATCCGGCCGCGGCCTCGTGTCCGCCGCCGCCCAGCCGTTCTGCAATGGCAGCCACGTTCACCTTGCCCTTGCTGCGTAGGCTTAGACGGATTCCGCGCTCGGGCAGTTCTCGCAGGAAGGCTGCGACCTCAACACCTGCGATGGAAAGCGCGTAGTTGACAATGCCTTCGCAGTCTTCTTCGGTGGCGCAGGTGCGGACGATGTCCTTGTGGGTGACCCACATCCAGGCGAGGCGGCCTTCGCGATTCAGGTTGTTGAGCGCGGCGCCCAAAAGCAGCAGCCTGGAGGCGGAGGTCGAGAAATAAACGTCTTGCGCGATGCGGATGGGATTGGCGCCCGCCTCCACAAGTTCCCGCGCCAGGGCAAAGGTGGATGCGCGCGTCGACCCATAGCAGAATCCGCCGGTATCGGTGAGCACGGTGGTGTAGAGGCAGG
>OBLU010003797.1_pt1 | contig 13671 bp, 11 predicted proteins | sample 1518681 | NCBI WGS metagenome assembly OBLU01 (sample SAMEA3539304, study PRJEB22396) | soil metagenome | biome: tundra; feature: field; material: soil | place: USA | collected 2010-05 | depth 0.15 m
TACCAGCGTAACCAGCCTTTCCGGGAAAAATAGCTACGTTCTCTCGCGCTCTTCGGAGCGCGAACACCTTGATGCAGTTCGCAAGGGCAAAGACCTGGCATTTGACTGTCAATCGCGGCCAAAAACTGGGCCATTTTGGCGGCGTGAAACGGACCGGCATGTGGGTTACGCTCCGGCCTTCACCAGGGCTGAAAAATCGGCCGGGACGGCCAGGTCCGCGCACCGGCGCAGCGCATCCGCCCGGCTGCCGCGGCGGACCCGGGCGACCAGGTCCAGTACGCCGCCACCAGGCGCAGCATCCGGCAGTGCGGATCCACAACGTACTGAGGTAAAAAGTTACACATTTCAGATCAAGGCAATCTGAAATTATTTACTTTACATGTCATGGCCGCTGCGATATTATAATCCCTGAGAGTATACCGATGCAGCTGCCGCGAATCCAGCGTGAACGGGCGGTCGATGCCGTGTACGAGGCTCTCCAGCGGGCTATCGTCAGCTACTCAATCCGGCCCGGGGCGCGCCTCAATATCGAAGAATTGGCGGAGAAACTCGGCGTCAGCCTGACGCCCGTTCGCAGCGCCATCCAGCAGCTTGCCACCGAAGGACTAGTCGAGATCCGTCCCCGCAGCGGCACATTCGTCGCCAGCCTCACGGTTCAGGACATCGAGGAAACGTTCAAGATCCGGTGCGCGTTCGAGTGCCTGGCGGCCGAGGATGCAATCGAGAATCTCGGCCCCGACGGAGTGCGCCACATGAAAGAGCTGCTGAAAGTCTTGCACAAACCGGTGCGTAACGACGAGGACCGCAAGGCCCACGAGCGCGATAATTGGCAGTTCCACCAGGCGCTCGTCCTGGCTTCGAAGAACCAGCGCCTCATCGAGATGCACGACGCGCTCAACGCGCACATCAAAATTGCCCGAATTCACGCTGGCGACAGCAACTGGCAGGCTCGTCTTCAGAAAGAGAACGCCGAGCACGAAGCGATCATGTCCGCTATCGAGCACCGCCATCTCGCCGATCTCCGGAAGGCCTTGCGAAAGCATATCTATGGCGCCAAGGACCAGCTCGTGTTGGCGCTGGCTCAACGCGAGCAACGGATGGTGGCGTCCTGAAGATCTCCAGTGTCGAAGCCATCCCGGTGCACGTTCCGCGCGACCGCGATCGAGCCGAGCGTACCGCCGGTTCACCGACACCGCTCGACAACCAGGAGGGCTCTTACCGCTGGTCAACGGTGTTTCCCGCGCTCTACTCCGTCGATTTCGAAACGGCGCTGGTGCGCGTCAAGCTGGATGACGGAACGGTTGGCTGGGGTGAGGCGCAGGCGCCGCTGGCTCCGGAGGTCGCCTGTACCATCATCGATCTCTTGCTGCGGCCGGTGGTGCGCGGGAGCGAGTTTGATGGATCCCTCGAATCGATCGAATCGTTGTGGGACCGGATGTATTCGACCATGCGGGTGCGGGGCCAGACCGGCGGATTCATGCTCGACGCCATCAGCGGCGTCGATCTGGCACTCTGGGACCTGGCGGGAAAGATGCGCGGCCAGCCCGTCTGTTCCCTGATCCCCGGTTCGTGCCGCCGCACCGAAGTGGCGGCTTACGTGAGCGGGATTCCCGGGGCGGCCGTCGCGACGCGCGTGGAGAACGCGCTGGCGCTGTGGGAAGAAGGGTTCCGGACGTTCAAGCTCTTCTATGATTGCGGCCGTCAGGAGTTCCTGGATACATTTTCCGCCCTTCGTCACAGCCTGACCGAAGACGCCGGCATCGCCGCCGACGCGCTGTGGCGGCTGTCGCCCGCCGATGCGGTCGAATTCGGGCGAGTGCTCGACCGCTACAACGCAAAGTGGCTCGAAGCCCCGCTGGCGCCCGAAGATGTGCTCGCCCACGCAGCTCTTGCCCGCAGCATCCGCACACCGATCGCCATCGGCGAGAGCTACCGGACTCGTTATGAACTGGCGCCCTTTCTCCGGGCGGGCGCCGCCGGCTGTCTGCAGCCGGACCTTGGCCGCTGCGGTTTGACGGAGGGTCTTCGAATTGCCCGGATGGCCCAGGAAAGGGGCCTCCCGGTGGTTCCACACCTGAGCATCGCGATGGGCCCGCAGATCGCGGCAGCCATTCACTTTGCCGCCGCCTTGCCCAACTGCGAACTGCTCGAGTGCAATCCCAACGTTCTGAGCGTCGCCAACCGGTTCCTGGCGGAACCGCTGGAATGCCGCGGTGGAGTTTACAGGGTTCCGGCCCGGCCCGGTCTCGGGGCGAACGTCCGGTACCCCCACCTGCTGGCGTCTACCTCATAACCAACGTCCCTGTCCCGAGGGCATCTCCGGCCTCGCACGGATATCTGAAATATTGTACTTTACATTTCTGGACGCCTGTGGCATCATGCTGGCAGGCCAAATGTGGAGTTTCGGAGGTGTTTACCGGTCGCTCGCGCCGCCACCCAATTCCCGGCGGAACGGCTGGAGCGGCCCAACAAACTCTACCGGGCTCCAACCCGGCCCGGTTTCGCGCCCGGCACCGAGGAGCATCCCCGCATGAAAATCACCAATGTGGAAACTGTTGCTGTTCGAACCATCCGAACGGCGGAACAACCCGCGGCCGGCCCTGCGCCCAGGTTCTTTGAGCGGCCCAGGCTTACACCTTCGAGTTCCCTGTTTGAAGCCCGCGACCGCGGAAACGCGGACCGGCAGCAGGTCGCGGAACTTCTGGTCAAAATCTCGACCGACGAAGGCATCGATGGAGTCGGAACCGTCGGAGCGGCGCGTGGCCACGCTCAATTCACGATCGAGAATCACCTGAAGCACATCGTGATGGGTCGCAGTCCGTTCGACGTCGAATTGCTGTGGGAGCGGATGTTCCGCGAAACCATTAAGTACGGCCGCAAGGGCATGGTGGTGGAAGCGATCAGCGGGATCGACATCGCTCTTTGGGATATCCTCGGCAAGGCGGCCGGCCAACCTCTTTTCAACCTGCTGGGAGGCCGCACCCGAGATACTATCCGAGCCTACGCGAGTGCCCTCTATCCCACTGAGAACCTCGACGAACTTTGCGCGGAGGCGCAAGGCTATGTCGACCAGGGTTTTTCCGCCATGAAACTGCGCTTCGGCTGGGGACCCGGAGATGGATGCGCGGGCATGCGGCGGAACATGGAACTGGTCCGGTCCGTTCGTGAGGTCGCCGGCCCCGAAATTGAGTTGGCGGCCGATGCGCACATGGGTTGGAACGTACCCTATGCGATCCGGATGATTCGTATGCTCGAGGACGCCGGATTGAATCTCGCCTGGGTGGAGGAACCCGTCATGCCCGACGACATTCCCGGCTACGCGAGGATTGCGTCCGAAGTGGAGACGCCCATCGCGGGCGGCGAGCACGAGTTTACCCGGTATGGTTTCAGAGACCTCATCCGCCAGCGCGCCGTGGATATTGTCCAGCTGGACGTGAACCGCGCCGGCGGCATCACCGAGGCTTGCAAAATCTGGGCCATGGCGGCCGCCGAGGACCTGCCGGTGATACCGCACGGCGGGCACATGCACAACTGCCACCTGATCATGTCGCACCTCAACTCTCCGCTCGCCGAGTACTTTCCGCCTCCGCCGCCGGGCCGCGCGCCCGATTCGAACGAGATGTTCTGGCTCATCTTTAGAGGAGAGCCAAGGGCCGACCGGGGCCGGATTTCGTTGTCCGACCGGCCGGGCCTCGGCGTCGACGTGAACTGGGACGTGGCCGGCCATACGTCAAGTAATATCTGAAATATTTAACTTTACATTTCGAAACATCGATGACACAATGCTGAAATGCTGACTGAGACACTATGAGGAACTTCGAAGGCGTTTTTCCGATCCTCAATACCACCTTTTCGAGCGACGGCGCGCTCGATCTGGACAGCCAGCAGCGGCTGGTGGATCATCTGCTCGAATCGGGGGCCAACGGCCTGGGCCTTTTCGGCAACGCCAGCGAGGGCTATACCCTCACCGCCGGTGAGCGCACCGCCATCCTGGGACTCGTCCGGAAGCGCGTGGACGGCCGCATTCCGCTGGTGGTCTCGAGCGGGAGCACGGGCACCGACGTGGCGGTGCAACTCAGTAAGGAGGCGGAGGACCTGGGGGCCGACGCGCTCATGGTGCTGCCGCCCTCCTATATGAAAACGGACGGCGACGGGTTGGTATTCTACTACGACGCGATCAGCCGCGCCGTCCGCATCCCCATTATGGTGCAGGACGCGCCGCTCATGACTCAGGTGGCCATGCCGCCGGCGCTGCTGGCGCGGATGGCGCGCGAGATCGAACACGTCCGCCTGGTCAAGGTGGAAGCGCCCCCCACCGCGCCCAAGGTCTCCGCGGTGCTCGAAGGCGGTTCGGACATCATCGCCTTCGGAGGCCTCAACGGCCAGTTTTTCATCGAGGAAGTCGAGCGGGGCGCGCGCGGCACCATGCCGGGCAGCGATATGACCCGGATTTTCGTGGATGTCTGGAACCGCCTTTCGGCCGGCGACCGCTCCGGCGCCTGGCAGGTGTTCACCCGCGCGCTGCCGCTGATCCGTTTCGAGCTGCAACCCGGCCTGGGAGTCTCGGCGATGAAGCACAACCTGCTCGCTGCCGGCGTGATTCGCTCGGCACGCGTGCGCCATCCCACTGCATCGCTGGACGCCCGCGGCCTGGCCGAACTCGAGTTTCTGCGCCACTGGACCGCTTTGGAGAACGAACCGGTCCCCGCCTCGGGGCGGCGCCGCCTATGAAAGTTCGGCATCTGCGCTGGTACATCGCGGCCCTGCTGTTTACCGCCACCGTCATCAATTATATTGACCGCCAGACGCTGTCGATTGTCGCACCGGTTCTCACCAAAGAACTGCATATCTCGCCCATCGCGTATTCGCAAATCCTCCAGGCATTCCTCATCGCGTACACGCTGATGTATCTCGGCTCAGGCTTTCTGGTCGACCGTTGGGGAACCCGTAAGTCGCTGGCGGTCTTCATGACCTGGTGGTCCCTCGCCAACATGTTGCACGCCTTTGTCCGAACCGCCTTTGGGCTGGGCTTCTTCCGTTTTCTGCTGGGCATCGGCGAACCCGGCAATTTCATGGCCTCGTTCAAGGCCACCTCGGAATGGTATCCGCCCAAAGAGAAGGCGTTTGTCAACGGGCTGGTCAACGCTGGAGCCTCGGTGGGCGCCATCGTCGCGGCGCCCCTGGTGGCATGGATCACCGTGCGCCACGGCTGGCGCGCGTCCTTCGTCGTCACGGGGTGTTTTGGGTTTGTCTGGATGGTGGCCTGGCTTTGGCTGTATCGGCCGCCGGAGGTTCATCCCCATATCACCGCGGAAGAGTTGGCGTATATCCGCGAGGGATCCGGAGCCGGCACCCTCGCGCGTGAGGAGCACCTCGGGACCGCCGGTCTCCTGCGCATGCCTCAGACCTGGGGCCTGCTGCTGGCGCGCTTCATCTCCGATCCGGTCTGGTGGTTCTACCTGTTCTGGCTGCCGAAATATCTGGTTGACCAACGCGGCTTCAGCCTCCTTCAGGTGGGCCTGTTCGCGTGGGTGCCCTATCTTTCCGCCGACCTCGGCTCGGTAGCCGGAGGTTTGCTGTCCGGCTTCCTGATACCGAGAAGCTCAAGCGTTCTTCAGGCGCGGCTGCATACCATGCTGCCCTGCGCCCTGTTGATGCCGGTCAGCATCGTCGTCGCGTTGACGCCTTCTTCGGTGGTTGCGGTCTCGCTGATCTGCCTGGTCACCTTCAGCCATATGGCGTGGAAGACCGCCCTCATGACCATTACCACCGATATCTATCCCAACCCCGTCGTCGGATCGGTCTCCGGCATTATCGCCTTCGGAAGCGGCTTGGGAGGCACGCTGTTTACCGGCTTGACGGGTCTCATCGTGCAGCACTTTTCCTATACCTGGATTTTTGTGTTGATGGGTTTTCTCCACCCCATCGCGTACCTTCTGGTCCGCTCCCTCGTGAAGGACCGGATCTCCTCTGCGGCGCCGGCGGTGCCGCGGCCGCAGCTTTGTTAGAGAGGTCAATATATGAAGCGCGCTCTGTTCGCTGTTTTTGCTCTGTTTGCAACTGGAGTGTTCTGCGTCTGGTCGCAGGGACTTCAAAACTCGATTACCGGTGAAGTGCGGGATCCGAGCGGTGCCGTCGTCGTGAATGCCTCCGTGACGGCCAAAAATGTCGCGACCAATGTATCGACGCCTGTTCACACCAACGAGGTCGGAGGCTATACCGTTCTCGGACTAGTCGTGGGTGAGTACAATGTCACCGCCGAAGCTCCCGGCATGCAGGCTGTCGTGCGCAGGGGCGTCATCGTCCAGGCAAATCGGGCGGTGCGAGTCGATTTTGCGCTGCCCGTGGGACAAGTATCGCAATCCGTGGATGTAACCTCCAGCGCCAGCGACGTCATCATCCGCACCGAAGATTCCGCCACTGGACTGGTAATCAGTCAGCAGCAGGTGGATAATCTTCCAATCGAGGGACGCGACTTCGTCTCGATGGTCCAGATCGCTCCGGGCGCAAACGAGGCGCAACCAGGAAATCAGAACTCGCTCGGCCGCACGCAGTCGATGAACCTGTCGGTGAACGGTCAGCGGATGTTCGATAACAATTACCTGTTGGACGGCGTCAGCATGATCGCCGGCTTCGTCAATGGCAGCACCTTTGTGCCATCGCTCGAGGCGCTACAGGAGATCAGCGTCCAGACGGGGCAATACTCGGCTGCCTACGGAACGTACTCCGGCGCTCAGGTCGACATGATTGTGAAGTCCGGTACCAACCAGTTACACGGAAGTCTTTATGATTTCCTCCGGAACAACGACCTGAACGCCCGGCAGTTCTTCGACCAGGGTGCGCCGCCGGCATTCCGCTTCAACCAATTCGGCGCCACGATGGGCGGACCAGTGCTGCTTCCCAAGCTGTATAACGGCCGCAACCGGACGTTTTTCTTTTTCTCTTATGAGGGCGATCGGACGCGGCAGCTTACCACCGGGCAAGGAACCGACGCCAGCTCCGCCATGCGCGGCGGCGACTTCTCCGTCCTATTGCCGAAGACCGTGATCAAGGACCCCTACGGCGGACAGCCGTTTCCAGGCAACGTGATTCCATCCACCAGAATTGCGCCTCAGGCGGTCGCGCTCATGCAGTACATCCCCTTGCCGAATCTGCCGGGGCAGTCTCTGAACTTCATCAACACCGCCAGCGCCAAAGACGACGAAAGCCAGTACATCGGGCGGATAGACGAGAAGATCTCCGACAAAGACGCTCTCTTTTTCCGTGCCGCGGATCGTGACGCTTACCTCAAGAACGTCACCATCAATCCGAACTTTAAAAGCCTCAGTTACCCCTCTAATGCGGACTATGTTCTCAGCGAGACACGGGTCTTCTCAGCCACGGTGGAGAACGAGGCACGACTGTCGTACATTCGAGAATCCACGCCCACTAAGACCGGTCGGGAAGGCGCCAACATCGATCCTCTTCGTGACTTCGGCATCACCGGGCTGAACTTCTCTAACCCCCTGATCGTGGGCATTCCCACGGCCAGCATCAGCGGCTACATGGGTACCGGCGAGAACTTTGCCAACCCCCGGCTGCTCTTCTCGGATCCCGCCTTCCAGGACAGCCTCTTCATCCGGCGCAACAAGCACTCGCTGCATGTCGGAGGCGACTTCAGCCGCTGGCGCCAGGACTCCTACGCGGTGAACGCCTCGAATCAGGGCTCGTTCACTTTCAGCGGGCAATTGAGCGGCAACGCCTTCGCCGATTTCGTGCTGGGCCTGCCGTACTCCACCACCAATACGGAATATTTGACCGAAGTCTCGCTCCATCAGAAGCACGCGTCCGCTTACATTCAGGACGATTGGCGCATTTTGCCGAACCTGACGCTGAACCTGGGCCTGCGCTACGAGTATGCGGGATCGTATACCGACCTGTTGGGCGATGCCCGTAACTTCAACTGGCAGACGCTCTCGCTCTTTCCGGCTCCCCACGCTACCGGTCCGTTGAATGATGCGAGCAATAACCTGGCCCCGCGCTTCGGCTTCGCCTATAGCCTGACCAAAACAGGCACGGTTATACGGGGCGGCTATGGTATTTTCCTTACCCAGCCGACGGTGGCCAACGTTACCTTGCTTTATCGGAACCCGCCACTAAACCAATCCAATACCTACCTCACGAACCTCGCAAACCCGAACCTGACATTGGCTAACGGTTTTGTGTCTTCAAACCTCGGCGCGGCGGCCCCTCTGAGCCTGGTGAGCATTCCGCAAGACTACGGTCCGGGCTATGCGCAGACCTGGACGCTCAACATTCAACAGAAACTGATGCGCAACTGGGTTGCGGAGCTGGGCTATATCGGTTCCCACACACTGCATCTCGATAGCGCGCATACGGCCAACGTTCCCCCGCCCGAGCCCGGCGTCGTTCAGTCGAACAGACCCCTGCAACAATGGGGTGCCATCCGGGTATTCGGTACGGACGGCATCGCCTACTATGACGCCCTGTTGACCCGTTTGCAGAGTGCGTCCTGGCACGGAGCAAATATTCTCACCGACTACACGTACTCGAAGTGCTTGGACAACAAGAGTTCGGCGTCCACCAGCAATGTGGGTAACGACCCTGCGGAACCGCAGAATGAGTATAACTACATCAAGGGTGACAAAGGGCGCTGCGCCATTGACTATCGGCAGCAGTTCCATTTTCACGCCGTGTACGCAATCCCGGCCGGCAAGAACCTGCACGGTTTTGCCGCCGCTGTTACCAGGAATTGGCAGGTCAGCGCCGGCGTCGTGATGCATTCCGGCCCGCCGTTCACAATCGTTGAGTCGGGCAACACTGCGAACACCGGTAGTGGAACCATCCGGCCGAATCGTATCGCCGACGGCAATTTGCCCTCCGGCCAGCAAACGCCCCAGCGCTGGTTCAATACCAGTGCCTTCGTCGCCGCGCCGGCCTATACGTTTGGCAACAGCGGACGCGGAATCATCGAAGGGCCGGCCACCAAGCTGCTGAACCTCGCCGTGGTCAGGCATATCGTCTTCCACGAGAGGCAGCAGATCGAGATCCGCGCGGAGGCGTTCAACGCACTCAACACAACCCAGTTTGGCATCCCGGCTTACACCTTCGGCACCCCCAGTTTCGGGCAGATATCCACGACGTTCCCGGCGCGCAACCTCCAGTTCGCATTGCGCTACGCATTCTAGCTCCGTGGAAGAGGATCGCTTATGAACAGACGCACCTTCTTTGGCCTGGCGGGAATGGCCGCCAGCCCGCTGCTGGCGCAAACCGTGGAACAGAACCGCCGAGGCATGGGCCCGCTGAAGATCACCAACGTGGAGGCCCTGGTGATCCGAACGCCCGGCGACAACGTTGCGCCGGAGACTCTCGCCGGGATGCCTCCCTTGGGAGCCACCACCGGCGGCGCTGGCCTATGGAACCGGCTGGACCAAGCCAGCCCTTCGCGAACCAAAGGACAACACACACAAGCGCTGCTGGTCCGCATCGGCACCAATCAGGGCCTGACCGGTTGGGGCGAGTGTCACGCACCGGAGGCCCCACGGGTTCATAAAACCATCGTGACCGATTTGCTGGCTCCCGTGCTGCTCGGCGAAAACGCTCTGGAAGTGGAGCCGTTGTGGGAAAAGCTGTATTCCACCGAGCGGCTCCGCGGCTACTCGACGGGCTTCTACACCGAAGCCATCGCGGGAGTGGATCTGGCATTGTGGGACCTGTTGGGCCAATTCACCGGCATGCCCGTATACCGGCTGTTGGGCGGGAAATTTCGAGACCGCATTCCTACATACACCGGCATCGGCGGAGCGTCCGTTGCCGATCTGAAGAATGCGGCCTTAAAGGCCATCGACGATGGCTTCACGGTGGTGAAAATCAGCTTCAGCAAAGGAGCCGGCACGAATGATATTGCGCGCGTCGCGGCAGTATCCGATGCGATGAAGAACAAGGGCCAGGTGCTGGTCGATTCGCTCGGCGCGTTCAAGCTGTACGAAGCCGTCAAATTGGGACGCGAGCTGGACCGGCTTGGCAACGTGGGCTGGTGGGAAGACCCGCTCATGCCTGACGATCTGAGTTCCTATCCCAAGTTGGCGGACGCGCTCGACACCGCCATCTGTGCGGGCGAAGAGCTGTGCAACCGTTTCCAGTTCTCGGATTTTCTCTCTGCGAAATCCGCGGACATTATCAACCCCGACGTATGCCGCGCGGGCGGAATTACGGAAGTGAAGCGCATTGCTACGCTCGCCGATGCCCACGGCGTCATGTGGGCCCCGCACATCAGTACCGGCACCGCTCTCTACATAGCGGCGTCGATGCACCTGGCTGCGTCAACGCCGAACCTGTTGATTTCCGAAGGGGGGCGGGCTCTGCTGGGTCCCCTCGGAAACGACCTGCTGGAAGAACCTCTCGACTGGAAACCCGGTTGGATCGGCGTACCTGAAAGGACCGGTTTTGGAGTGCGCTTCAACGCCAACGCACTGGCGAAAGTCACAGCCGCTTAGCATGGATAACAATTCTCATTCAAAAACGGTTGTCGTGATTGGCATGACCGCGGAGGAAATCCGCGAACTCCAGCAAGCGGCCCCGCCCAAGCTGAGACTTGTGGCCGGCCTGGTCACGGATCCGCGGCCAACCAGTATCGCTCCCGATTTGCCCGGAACTTCCGGGGGCTACACGACGCTGATGGGACAGATCGCGGAAGCCGACGCCCTGATCGGCGGCCCCAGCCGCGAGATGATCCAGGCGGGCAGGAAATTGCGCTGGGTACAGATACTCAGTGCGGCGGTTAGGCCGTATCTGTACCCGGAGCTCGTCAACGGCAACATCGTGATGACTAACGCCAAAGGCGTAGCCAGCCCCGGTGTCGCCGATCATGGCCTGGCGATGCTCCTGGCCCTCACTCGCAAGCTCACCCATTTCATCGGCGTTCGAAACCTCGAGAAGTTTGAGCGCGCGCGCTTCGGAGTGCTCGAACTCAAGGGGATGACCGCCGTCATCATCGCCGCCGGTAACATCGGTTTGAATGTTGCGCAACGCCTGCACGGCTTCGAGATGAACGTCATTGCTGTGGATCCCCGTGACATATGCGCCACCCAATGGACGCCACGGGTGGTGCCTCCGGACCGCCTGGATGAAGTGTTGCCTCTCGCCGACGTGGTCTTCATGTGCGCGCCCTCAACTCCCGAAACCGTCGGCATGATGGGCGCGAGACAATTCAAGCTGATGAAGCGCGGCGGTTACTTCATCGCGCTCTCCCGCGGTTCGACCTATAGTATGGACGCTCTGATCGAAGCCCTGGAGAGCGGCTGGCTGGCTGCAGCGGGCGTGGATGTAACCACTCCCGAACCGCTTCCCGCCGGCCATCGGTTGTGGAGCTTCGACAACGTCATCATTACCTATCACTGCGCCACGGAATCGCAGATGGAAATGCCCCGGCGGTTGATCCTGGTCAAGGAAAACCTAATCCGATTTGCCGCGGGACGAGAGTTGCTCAACGTTGTTGACAAGCAGAAGGGTTATTGATCCGCTCATCATCGCCGCCGTTCAGAATTTGAATGGCTTGGGGGAACAGCTCCTTGGCGGTGTTCCAGATCCAGGCGGAACCTGGAGTTGATCGCGCCGGAGGCGGATGGTAGCCGTTTGGCGCAGGTCGCGCCACTCCTCGGCACCGTCGTCCCAACCGCAGCTCAACGCTTCGATGGCGAGGCTCCGCTCGGCTCACACCCGCTGTTTCGATTTGGGGAGCCGGATGGCGGCGGCGCGTGTCCAGAGCGCCGTGGCTCGCGCGCGCTGGAACAGTCGGTAGATCAACTTGTTCGGCAGGCCGCGTGCTCGGAGCAGGTCGTAGCCCGGCACCTTTTCCCGCCAGGATCGGTCCTGCTCCCACGGCTCACGCTCCTCCTGCTCACGTCGCTGTTGGTCTTGGACCAGCCGCCGGGTGTCCTCGACCGAGCGGCGCGGTGGTCCCTTGCGGTCACCCATAGCCTGCTTCCATCATCGCTCTTGGTCTTGTGACAGACAAGGGGTAAAAAGGCTGAGACCTGTCCTTACATAGCTTTTTAACTTTGAAGTGTCACAACTCGCAAAGGGCCGATGGGACATACCAGACTTAGAGCGAGTCTGTCAAGACCCCTCTGGAGGGGTATGGTAAAGTCGGTCCACTTCGTTGCCTAATAAGTTAGGGACTCCAAGCAGAGTGAGTCGCGGTCCTAAGTTAAACAAAGTAGGTAAGGCATGAATGCAAGAGACACCCTTGAGAAAGCCAGGAGGCTGGAACCAGCATGGTACGACGCAACCACGCTCCGCCGCCGCGTCCCCGAGATCAACTCCCGCGCCCGCCGAATGGGTGCGCAGGGCCAGATCACCGCCGACGACCTCGGCGATAAGCTCGCGGACGCTCACGGGAGTTGCTCTAGCTGCGGCAAGGATTTCGGCCTGCGATTCGGCGACAAGTGGACAATCTGCTTCCGGGTACCGCTGTCACGAGGCGGCGAATGCAGCCGCGCAAACATCGACCTCATCTGCCGAGCGTGCGAAATGCGGCGTGCTGCAAAGCTCGGAGTCAAATGGGAAGGGTCAGGTCGCGCCCGCTCCGCCAGGAAAGCGCGGCGAAGGTCAGTGCCGCCTGGCCCGGTGAAATCGCCCGGTACGGTGCCGCTCGTGTTTCGAGACGACGAAGAAGAGGAGGATGGCTAATTCGCTGTAGTGGGACCGGGGTGCCTGCGAGGGCCAGTTCGCCAGCCCGCGACCTCAAAGGGCGCCCTGGCTCATCCAGTCTCGCAGTCCTTCCACCTGCTCGGGCGTCAAGATTCTGAGCGCCTGCCGGGCCTTGGGCGTGCTCAGGTTGTAGGCGTCGCTGACCAGCGCCAGGTCCGCCTCGTCCTCCCGTAGCCGTCGCGCCCAGCCCGTAGTGCCGCGCTTCACGAGTGCGCCGGAATGCCGCAAGAAATCGTCCCTCATCTGGTCGGGCAAACCAGGGAAGAGGTTCATTTGGTTGGCGAGGTGCACGGTTTCCTGGGAATGACTTAGCGTGCGCAGGCGAAAATACATGGGAACGCCGGGCGGGGTCAAAGTAGACCGAGGCTCCGGATCTTCACAGTCGAGGTCGGTAAACCAGTCCGTGGGAATCGGCGATGATGACATAGCCAATAAAACTAGCTGCCTACGATGTTGGGGTCACCGTGGCGGCGGAGCGAAGGACATGGCTCCCGGAAAGAGCGCCGGACTAGCTCCAGCGCCGTCCCCAACCGTGGATGCCGCCTACAGGGGAACCAGCGAAAACGAGTTCACTAAGCCACGCTCGCTTGTCTTCCGGCGCAGCCCGGTTCGGCTCTCTTCTGTATCGCCCGGCAGCGTGGAAACTGACTAGCGAACTCGCTTCGCTCGTTACAGCCCCAGAACGGACCGAAGCTGCCGGAGCGTTTCAGCATGTAATGAACTCGTTTCACTCGTCAAGCGCCGCAGCGTATGCAGAGAGGAGCGTCTGGGCTGATGCCGGATCGCGCCTTCACCGTGAAGCCCATGTAACGCTCTTTGCCCAGGCGCGACTGGCGCTGGACCCGGTCCCAATCAATCTTAATTGCCATGGAAGTGTTTAGCTGGCGGTCCGGACCGGTTGGCTGTGGACGGACCGAGGATAGACCAGAGTTTAGATACTGGGGGTACGACAAGCGAAGC
>OBLU010003798.1_pt1 | contig 13669 bp, 12 predicted proteins | sample 1518681 | NCBI WGS metagenome assembly OBLU01 (sample SAMEA3539304, study PRJEB22396) | soil metagenome | biome: tundra; feature: field; material: soil | place: USA | collected 2010-05 | depth 0.15 m
GGCACAACATTCAGTTGGACAAAGCTATCAGAGCTATTACTACAACGCACAGCAGTGGGCACTGCCAATCGACGCTGCTGCGCCGGTCAGCGGCTATCGTCTCGATTTGCTTCGGGAGTCGGGCTACGATGTTCCACGCACGTGGGAAGAAATGACTCATTTGGCACATAAAGGCCTTGTTGTCGTCCCCGGATTGGCCATCGATAGCCTGATGAACTTCTTCATGCTTTGCCTTGCACTCGGCGAGGAGCCATGCTCAACAGATGACCGTGTTGTCAGTGCGCCGGTGAGCGCGGAAGCAATGAGGCGCCTGCGGGAGTTACTTCGGCTATGCCCGAGTGAGTGTATGAAAGCGAATCCGATCGCCATTTGGGAAATGCTTGCCAAGAGCCAACGCGGGGCGTATTGCCCCTTTGCCTATGGCTATTCGAACTACAGCCGGCGCGGTTACGCCGAATACCCGGTCAATGCAGGAGACCTAGTGACCTTTCATGGTGCGCCGTTGCGGTCGACGCTGGGTGGGGCGGGACTGGCAATCTCAGCGGGTTGTCGGGACATGGAGACCGCAACGACCTATTTGCAATACGTAGCATCTGGACTGTGTCAGCGAACGGTCTACTTCGACGCCGGCGGACAGCCCGGGCATCGCGGTGCATGGCTCGACGACGAGGTCAACCGCCGCTCGAACGGTTTTTTTAAAGAGACGCTGCCCGCCTTGAATCGAGCCTGGGTGCGCCCTCGCTTCGACGGCTATCTGCAGTTTCAATCCCATGCGGGCGAGTTGTTGCATCGATATTTGCGTGATGGAGGAGATGAACTTTCCGTCCTGACGGATATGGATCACCTGTTGCGGAATGCGCACCAAGGGCGTAGAAATGAGGTCCAATGAAGCCACTTGAGGGCTTGCTGATTGTCGACCTCAGTCAGTTTCTCTCGGGGCCGTCGGCCTCATTGCGGCTAGCCGATCTGGGCGCACGGGTGCTAAAAATCGAGCGGCCGGGAACCGGCGATCTGTGCCGCGATCTATACATTTCCAACCTTGAGCTCGATGGCGACAGCACGCTCTTCCATTCCATCAATCGCAACAAGGAAAGCTTCGTTGCCGATCTCAAGGATCCCGACGGCCATGCCGCTGTATTAGGCCTCATTGCGAAGGCAGATGTGGTTATCCACAACTTTCGTCCCGGTGTGATTGAAAAACTTGGTCTCGACTATGAAGCCCTAAGCGAGCGACATCCGAAACTCGTCTATGGAGAAATCAGCGGGTACGGGCGTACCGGCCCATGGTCGGGAAAGCCCGGCCAGGACCTTCTGGTGCAAGCGCTATCAGGGTTGGCGTGGCTGAATGGGGATGCGAACCAGCCACCGGTTCCTTTCGGACTTGCGGTCGCAGACCTCTATGCCGGCGCGCACTTATGCCAGGGTATTCTCGCATGCCTGGTGCGGCGCGGAATTACGGGCAAAGGCGGCAAAGTCGAGGTAAGCCTGATGGAATCGATTCTCGATTTTCAGTTCGAAGTTCTTTCTACGTTCCTCAATGATGGAGGCAAACTCCCGCAGCGCAGCCGTCATAACAATGCCCATGCCTATCTGAGTGCTCCTTACGGCATCTACTCCACGGAGGACGGTTTTATCGCTCTGGCTATGGGCTCGCTTGGACAACTTGCTACATTACTCGACTTACCCGCCCTGCGCTCGTACAGCGGACCGAAGGATGCGTTCGCTCTGCGAGATGAGATCAAGGCTCTACTGGCCGAACACCTGCGGCAACATACTACCGCATATTGGTTGGCCCGACTCGAACCAAACGACTATTGGTGCGCTGATGTCTTCACATGGCCGCAGTTGATGGATCATCCAGCATTTCTTGCCCTGGATATGCTGCAGACTGTAGGTAATGAGGAGCAGACTACGATGACGACGACACGCTGTCCGATTCGAATTGATGGAAAGGTGCTTAAAAGTTCCCGCGGAGCGCCGCGATTGGGCGCGGACACCGCGGCATTACGCAAAGAGTTTGGATTGCCATAAATGCTTTGATCGAAAGCGCCGGAGACGAGCCTATCAGGCGATTTGGAGGATTGTCGCTAGTGCCACCATCGATTCTGTCAATTGCTCAAAGTTACAGGGTTCCTCAATGATTAAATTGCGAATCGCTCTGCGTGAATATGTAGACTTCGAAAATGCCATGGCCGCGGTGATCGCAAAGTACATGGCGGCAAAGCCAGACATCTCGATTGAGGCCGTTCCACTCGATCTCGCTGCCCTTTACAGTGAATTGTTCGCGGAAGAGGGACTCCGGTCAGGAAAGTGGGACATGGCGTTGGTGGTCACAGACTGGTTGGCCGATGCCGTTGCCGGCGACCTGATCGAGAATCTGACTCCTTACATGAGCAAAGAGCCGCCGCCCGATTGGCCCGAGGGCTGGGCGCGCTCATTAATTGAACCTCTTGATTTCGACGGCAAGTGCTACTGCATCCCGTGGCACGACGGACCAGAGTGCCTCATCTATCGAAGTGATCTCTTTGAGTCCCCGATGGAACGGCGCAAATTTAAAGCAGTCTACGGTTACGATCTGGGTTCCCCCCTGACCTGGGAACAATTTGAAGATGTGGCTCGCTTCTTCACCCGCCCCGGGAAGGGACTTTATGGCACTCTCTTTGCATGTTACCCGGATGGCCACAATACACTGTACGACTTTGCATTGCAGGTCTGGAGCCGTGGCGGCGAGTTACACGATAGCTCAGGCGTGCCGACGCTGTTTACTTCTGAGTCCTCAGCGGCGCTCGACTTCTATCGACGCTTCGTGCGCGATCCCGCCTTATGCCATCCAAGATCGATCGATTTTGACTCGGTGCAGTCTGGCGATGCATTCCTATCAGGATCGATTGCCATGATGGTGAATTGGTTTGGCTTCGCATCGCGCGCCGGCCGCATAGGCGGGGCGCTTGAGGGGAAGGTTTCTCTTGCGCCAATTCCTTGCAATCAGAGCCTTTCGCCAGTCTCACTGTCGGTTTTCTGGAATATGGCTATCGCCGCCGGATCCCCGCACAAAAAGGCAGCATATGACTTTCTGCGTTTCCTTTCACTGCAGGAGATAGATCGCGAGGTCGTGCGACACGGCGTGGTTGGAGTAAGACTGTCTACCTGGAACGATTCCGAAATCAGGCGCACAGTCCCCGCCTTCACGCGGATCGAGGCCATCTCACTCGGAGCGCGACGATTACCGCGCAGTCCCCATATGGCAGAGTTTGCCGAGATCGTCGACAGGATCGTGGTGGATGCGCTCCGAACCGAAGAACCATCCGACTCCATTCTGAAAAGAGCCCAGCGAAATGCGGTGAAAAAGAACATTCGCTTTCAATAACATTCCTAAGGCGAACGAATATCTCCACCGATGGGCCCTGCTTCATTGCGCTTTCTGCCAAATGCCGTAGGCTCTGGCAGCAAACTGCTGAATGGTAGCACGAATGGTAAACTCTGCGGCGGTCGGGTCTCCCTCTCGGATGAACTCGATCATGCGTTTGTGGCGCCCCAGATCTGACTCCCAAGCCTGGGCCGTCTGATGCACTTGAACAGCTCGCATTGATATGAATGCAAACAGAGGCACCAGCAGGGTACGGACTTCTGATTGCAGGAAGCGATTTCCGCCTAGTTCGCTAAGACACAAATGGAAGCGGAGGTCGGCGTCAATGAGTTGACGTATTTTGTCTGCTTTCGCGGCTCTGCGCATCTCCTTCAGAGCCTCATCGAGCGGTGTGAGGTCCACCTTGCTCTGTGCGGCCAGGCGCGCCGCAAGCCCTTCGAGGGCCCCGCGTAATTCGTAAATCTGTGCGATATCGCCCTCGCTGTAGCAGGTCACGCGCGCGCTGCGTCCTGATGCTTTGGTAACGAACCCCTCAGCAATTAGAAGATTGATCGCCTCGCGAACGGAGGTCTGCGCCACCCCAAAGCGTCGCGCCCAGCCACCTTCAATAATCCGCTGGCCTGGTGCGAGTCGCCCATGAATGATCTCCTCGCGCAGTCTCTCGGCAAGAGTCTGCTTGATCAGGAGCGACGATTCCTTACGATTGGTTTTTTGAACAAGAACCATTGGCACTCGATAGAACCCAGCAGTGTCAGGTATATCGCGATCCACCCTTCCCGCGAAAGCATCTTGTGTTTAGCGCGTAGAGAGTGCCGTCACTACAGTGGCAACGATTAGCACGAAGACGCCACAACCTAGTATCCCAACGCAGAGGCGTGAAGCGCGCTTCCACTCCCCAGTCATGAGGCCGGCGCCATTGGCAGTGAGGACGATGGTGATTTCATAAATTGCCCACCCTGCCGAATCTCCGAGTCGACCGAGATAGCGCGTGGCCACCCCATATACGGCGACCGCACCAAACCAGAGCAGCCCCATCAGCACACTGAGAAACGCATCCAACCATCCCTGGGACAGCAATTTCCACCGGCGATTCTTCGAAAGCAGCCACGCAGCATAGCCGAGATTGGGAATGAGGCCGCCAGCAAGAGCGATCGGCCAGACTGCGAACGCTGCCTGCGAACCATCCGCGCCCCCTGCCACAGCCGCCCGGGCGATCGGTTCTCCAAAAGCCAACGAAAGATTGAGCATGGCCGACAACACTCCTGAGAGCACCGCGATGCCAATCCCGACGATATAGTTTCCGTCAGAGCTGCGTAAACTGTGCCGCATATCCTCGGTGACGACGGTGTTCCGATCTCGTAGCTTACCTGCTATTCCAGAAAGAACGACTCCAACAACTGTAAGCCCGCATCCCGCCATCAGGATGGCCGAATTCCGGCTGTACATTTCGGCTGAATGCTGTGTGACGAGAGGAATCATTGTTCCGAAAACAGTGCCGAGACCAATGATGATAGTGAAGGCGAGAGACATTCCCAGGCGTACCACGGCTATGCCAAACAGGACCTGCGCGATGCCCCATCCGAAGCCAAACGAGAGAGAAGGAACCCAGGCTTCAGGAGGCAGTGAGAAGTAGAGACGCGGCCAGTTTGGGATGCTGAACGCGGCAATCATATCGGGCATCAGGACAAGCGATACGATGCTGAATGCCAGCCAGGTGCCTTCCCACGGCCAGCGCCGAACGCGCTTCAGCGGCAGCATGCAATTGCCTGCAAGCACGCCCCCTACCAGCGCCAGAAGTATGCCGATGGCGCTTCCGTTCATAAGAGGTCCGAGCTACTACCAGGTTCCTGAGGTGTGCGATATCGGCCGCCTGTTAGCTGGGCCGGATGGACAAAGTATTGGCTGAGGTGCGGGATGTGTTCGAGAAAGATCTCCTTGTGCCCCATGGCGATGTGATTCACCAGCACGAGATGTTGATGAATCTGCCCCATATCTCCCACATGCGGAACGACCGGGACATTGAACTTGCGCGCCAGGAGGCTGACAGTCAAGAACTCGCTTACGCCGCCGAGGCGCGTGCAGTCGGGCTGGAGGAAGCCGACGCATCCCGCTTCAAGATAGTTCTTGAACACAACGCGATTGGGGACATGTTCTCCTAATGCCAGTGACAATGGAGCAATCTCCGCAGCAAGCTTGCGATGCGCCTCGACATCATCAGGGTGGGTGGGTTCTTCGATCCACAACGGCTTGGTGCTCGCAAGTTCCTTGCAAGCTACAATGGCCGCGGCCAGAGACCACTGCTGGTTCGCATCCAACATGATAGTGGCTTCGGTTCCCACTAAATGTCTGAGACTCTGGGCACGCCTTACATCCCGTTCCAACAATCCGCCAACCTTTAATTTGAAGGCTCCGAACCCCTGATCCAAGCTCCGTCTCACATTTTCTCGAATTTGTGCGTCATCGTAGCGATACCAGCCGACGCTGGTGTCGTAGCCCAGATATCCACGATCGAGCAAGCCCATGCGGCTCGCGCGACCGACCTGATGTTCGCGCAGGATGGTGATCGCTGTCTCGCGATCGAGCACGTCCTCAAGAAAGCTGAGGTCAAGCAGGTCAACGAATGCTTCTGGCGAAAGACCTAGCAACACTTTCCACAGCGGCTCGCGCCTCGATTTCGCCCATAGGTCAAAGCATGCGTTCGTAATCGAAGCGAGAGCGAGATGAACGACTCCTTTATGGGGACCGAGCCAGCGCAACTGCGGATCATCGGCCAATGTGCGAAAGGTCTCGCCGAACTTCGACATCAACGCTTCAAGTTCGAGCCCCACCAAAGGCTGCGCCAACAGCTTGATCGCACTGCAGACAAGATCATTCCCAGCGCCCATGGTAAGCACCAAGCCGCTCCCCTGCAGTCCGTTGTCGAGAGCAATCTGAGTGACCGCAAACGAGTATTGCGGTGCGGAGTGTACCGCATCCGAACCCTCACCAGGTTCGAGCTGAAATCGTGCGTCGCGGGTATCGACTTGCTTAATAAACATGGAATTCGTGAACCTGATGAAAAAATTCGAAATCGAACGAACTGATTATTACAAATAAGCGCTTTAATTACACTAAACAAACTTCTGAAATGTCGGGGATCATAAAACGCGAAAATCCCCCTTCCGTGGGCACTAAATAATTGCTTCGATGCATCTTGACATAGGTCTTTTGCCAATACTACTTTTTGCATATGAGCGCTCAAACAAAAACTCGTCGCGAATTCATGCAACTCGCCCTTGCCGCATCTTCGCTCCCGCTTTTCCCCCCGCTCGCTCTTGGATCGATGATCGAGGACGAACGAACGGCTTGGTATCGTGAAGCGAAGTTCGGAATGTTTATCCACTGGGGTCCGTATTCACTCGCCAGCGTCGAGGCTTCCTGGCCTATCATGCGCCCCAAGCCGGGGGAGATTAGTGAAGCCGATTATCGCGCGCTGCCGGGCCGCTTCAACCCCACCAATTTTGACCCCGATGCATGGATTGACCTAGCTCGCAGCACAGGGCAACAATACATGGTTTTTACGTCGAAGCACCATGACGGCTTCTGTATGTTCGATTCGTCCTACACCGACTACAAGGTGACGAAGACCCCTTACGGAAAGGATGTGGTGAAACAATTGTCGGACGCATGCGCCTCAAGAGACATGCGTCTTGGGCTCTATTATTCGCCGCCCGATTTGCATCACCCCGGCTTTCGCGACGTCTCAAAACTGGCCGCCACCAACTGGAATGGAGAGCCAGAGCGCCCTGAGTGGCCCATGTATCTCAACTACATGCAGTTGCAACTTTCTGAGTTATTAACCAAGTATGGCCCCATAGGGCTCATATGGTTCGACGGGTTATTCCACCAGGAGAAGTACGACGGCGAACGATTCATGAAATTGATCCACTCGCTGCAAGCGGGAACACTCGTGAATGACCGCATTGGCGTACCGGGCGACTATGTAACCCCGGAGCAGTTTATCCCGAAGGCGATCCCAATCAAGCAAGCCCATTTCGCGGGAACGGACCGAAACGTCGAGCAAGAATTGAAAGCTGGAGTACCCCGCCTGGAGGACTTCCAGTTGTGGGAGACTTGCATGACCATCAATAACACATGGGCTTATAACATGCACGACCACGAATACAAGTCTGCGCAAACGTTGATCCGAGGCTTGGTTGAAGTCGCCAGCCGCGGAGGAAACTTCCTGCTCAATGTCGGACCTCAGCCAAATGGACAAATCCAACCCGAGTTTCAAGATCGATTGCGCGCAATTGGAGACTGGATAGCCGTCAATGGCGAGTCGATCTACGGTACGACCTACGGGCCTGTGCAAGGCGTCAGCAGCATCCGCACCACAGCAAAACGCGAGAAAGTGTATGTCAGCGTGTTCGATTGGCCGACTGCACCATTAGAGATTCCCGGACTCAAGAAGAAGGTCTTGTCTGCACATCTCTTGGCAACTGGTCAGCCATTGAAGCTCAGACAATCTGAATCAGAACTTCAAATCGATTTGCCTGCGGAGGCGCCCGATGCGAACGCAAGTGTGATTGCACTTAGAACGCTGTAGTCAGCCCGACACCCGCGAGAGGCGAAGCTGCCGGATCATTTCCCTCCGACTCGCTTTGTCCCACATTCGATGTGCAGCCCGGCTCCATGAGTGGACTGCACATCGAACAAGTTTGAATAAGTTGTCAGAAGATGATTGTTGCGCCCATCTGCAGTTCCCGAGGGTTGCTGGCGGTGTTATTGACGGTGCCAAATGATGCGCCATCATTGATGTTTGCATCTGGCGTGCCAAGGATGACGTTGTTCAAAAGGTTGAAGCCCTCCGCTCTAAACTCCAGGCTCAGTGATTCATGAATCGGGAATTGTCGGAAGACCGACCCGTCCAGATCCCAATGGCCGGCGGACCGCAAGGAGTTTCTCCCTGCTGTGCCGTAAGTGTATAAGTCGGGGATCTTGTAAGCCGCTGCGCACGATCTCAGAAGGCGAGAGTATGGCCTTCAATGCGTTGGTTATGGATATGCATCCGTACGTGGCTGACGAGGTGTTTGCGACGGAGGAAGGCGTCTTCGGAAAACGGATTGTGGCGGGGGCCTTTGTATTCAGCCTTGGTCTCGGCCTCATGGCCCACAACTGCGTTCACACTTTCAGCTATGGATACGATAGGCTTCGCTTCATTAAGCCTGTTTTTATCGGGGACACGATTTACACCATACGGACCAATCTGGAAAAAGCACCAAAATATCCAGACATGGGAATCGTGCGCGTCTCATATGAAGTCTTCAAGCATCCGGGTGAACTTGTTCTTTACTGCGAGCATCTGCAGACTGCAAAGTATAAAGATGCGCGCGCCTTTGAGAGTGTAGTGAAACAATGAAAAAGCACTGCGGGCGGCTACAGGCGACCGGGGCATATTCAATTCCCGCCTTTGCAGCGACTCGATCGTTGAGTACTTGCCTTCGCCCGGAGAGATTTAAGGGACCCGCGCGCTAAAACATTCCGGTCGATCCGCACCAGACTGCCTCAACTCGCAACAGATTGCGCTTACGACATGTCCATTTCACCAGGACATGCAATAGAATTGCTGATCAACTCCGGCGTACGATACTGCAAGCAGGAGATTTCGCCAATTGGCCAGAAAAGTCATAGCGGAAACGGGCGCTCGATACACAACTCCGGCCCTCGAAAAAGGGCTCGACATCCTTGAATTGTTCGCCTCTACAACCGAAGAGCTAACCAAACGTGAGGTTGCGCGAAGGCTGGGGCGAACGGTTTCTGAAATATTCCGTATGTTGGTATGTCTGGAAGAGCGAGGCTACATAGCGCAGTCTGGCGGAGAAGATCGCCTTCGGTTAACGCTGAAGCTCTTCAAACTCGGCCAGGAACATCCTCCCGTGAAGCGGCTCACAGAAAAAGCGATTCCTGTTATGCACGTCCTTACGCAAAAGACTCATCAGTCGTGTCACATCGGCGTGTTGGACGGCGGCCAGGTAATCATCCTGGCGCAGGTGGACGCGCCTACCAGCACGGGCTTTTACGTCAAAGCAGGCTCCAGCGTCGACTTGATGGAGGCGGCGACAGGCCACGTGATCCTCGCCCATCAAAGACCGGAAATACGCGATCGGGCCATTCGCGAATGGCAACGTGACACGAAGAGAGATATTCCGTCCGATCTCGAAAAACACTTGGTGAAGATACGGCGCAGGGGCTTTGAAGAACGAGAAAGCTATCAGGTTGGTGGCGTGATGAACATCAGCTTTCCGATACTCGACGGCCAGGGTTTTGCTATCGCTGCCATCTCGATCCCGTTTCTGAAGAGGATCAAGGATCAAACTACTGTGGAAGACGCACGGGCTCATCTCAGGCAGGCAAGCCTGGACATCTCAAAAGAAATCGGGGGAGACTGACCTCGTTCCATGCGGCCCAAAAGACGCAGGGGAGTAGAAGAAATACAGACCGTATCTTTGCCGGCAAGCGGAATTGAGATGCCTTAGTCAACATGGAAGACCTCGTCCATTAAAGACCACCAGGCCCCGGTAGCCCGGTCCGGGAACGGCACTTGCATCGGTTCAGTTGTCTCCCACCATTTCTGCGTTGCGGGATCTGCCCCCATTTTCGCCATATCTGCTGAGAAATCAGTCCCTACATACTCGAAATAGGCGAACAACTGCGAATTGCGAAGGAAGATCGAGAAGTTCTCGATGTTGCATTCACGGATTGTCCGAAGCACATCCTGTGGAACTGCGGCGTGCACGCGCCTGTACGCAACTTCATTCTCGGGCTTCAGTCCAATGACCATCCCGTATCGCTTCATCGCTAGCTCCCGGTCTTGTCCGTGCTTGGATGGATTAAGCTGCGTTGTAATTGAGAAACGAAGTTCCTCTCCACCCGCAGCTTCACAGTTTATTCAAAGGAACATACGCTGCTCCGTTGTCACTCGAGCGGTAGAGCGCCTCGACGAGAGCCATGGTTTCGTATGCGTCTTCAAAGTGCGTCGGAAGGTTAGATGAAGACCCTTCCACATAGGACTGCAATGCGCCCATAGGCCCCATGAATCCATCCGAAAAGTTGTTTCCGCTGATCGGGATCTGGGTCCACGTCGAACTACTGGATGCCGCCCCGCGCCCCGCGTACTCAACGCTGTCGGGCTTTCCTTTGGGATAGTCCAGATTGACACCCATCGTCATACGCGCGGCTCCGCGCACACCCTCGAACTGAACGAAGCTCTGTTGGTGTGCCTCACCAAAATCATGGCTGTGATTGGTTGCGACAAACACTCTGATTGAGTCGCCATAGTCTAGGATCGCAATGGTCTTTGTTGCCGCCAGTCCTGGCGCATGAGGGCTCTTGACAGTCTTCGCCGACACGCTTCGCGGGGCGCCAAGCCATGAACGAATGAGGTCGAAGTAATGAATGCTGTGATAGAGGATTTCCAATCGCGGTGCGGTCGAGAGAAAGCTCCAGAGATGCCAGGGCGTGAATGTGCTTACCTGCACCTCGACATCGTGTATCTCACCAAGCAGGCCGGCATCCGCAAGAGCCCGGAAAGCAAGATTATTCGGCGAATAGCGCAGTGAGAAATTGACGGACGCAACCAGGTTCTTGTTACGGCAGATTTCGCGTATGACCGCAGCCTCGTCGAGGGTCTCCCCCATTGGCTTCTGCATGAGCACAGCAGCTCCATCCCGGAAGTGGGGAAGAATATGGACCAATTGCGAGGCCGGAACGGCTACGTCGAAAATGGCATCCGACGGCGCAAAACGCACTACCTCGGCGATGCTACGAAGAACACGTGGAATATCCTTCTCAGCGGCCAGGGTTTCAGCTCGTTCCACGATCGCGTCCATAATGCCGATCACTGGAAATCCAGCCTTTGCGTATGCCGGCAAATGAGCATCACGGACAATTCCGCCTGCACCAATAACGATGATGGGCCGAGGTTGCTTTGGACGCGGCAAGTGAATGGACTGCGTATTCGGAAGCATTTGAGTGTATAGATGTCCGAAGGCCATAACGCTGATGCTCCTTGCACCAACTTAGAGTGGCAGTTCATTCCCCAGTTTTCGTACTTACGTTCGAGATGCGCCTTGTGAGAGCGGAAGGTGTCACAGGCTGCCTCGGAGGAGCTGAGTCAGCCTGCGTACGTTATGAGGTCTTTAGTACCAGTACCGTCGCAATTGCATCGGGCTTGTGTTCAGGCAGGGCAATATCCACACTGTCGCCATTCTGCGATACCTTCAATGGCGTTTTGGCTTCATCGGCCAGCAGATATGCGCCTGTCACTTTGCGCGGCATCTCATCCAGATGGAAGGCCGAAGCGGGCCATTCAAACAAATGGATGTACACTTCCGTATCCTTGGTTGTCGACCTCCAACTCCAACTCGGCACGAACTTCGGCTTGCCATTCTTGTCCTTTTCCGTTGCTGAGAATGCGCCAGCCTCGCCACCAAACAACGTCGGTTGCGTAGCGTAGATAGACTCTCCGTTTACCGCAAGCCACTTGCCAACTTCGCGCAGCCGCTCGACTTCCGCCGCAGGCACTTCTCCCGTTGCCATCGGACCGATGTTGAGCAGATAATTGCCGCCCTTGCTCGCGATATCAATCAGATTTCGCAGCAATGTCTCAGTGCTCTTGAAGTTGGTATCGTCCTGCTTATATCCCCACGTGTCGTTCATCGTCATGCACGACTCCCAGTCGCGCCCGGGATATCCCTGTGCCGGGATGTACTGCTCCGGTGTCTCCGTGTCTCCGGTATACCCTCCGCCAAGACGGTTATTCCAGATCAGCTTCGGATGCTCGTTCAAGAGCTTTACAATCTCCCCCGCCAGCTCAGAAGTCATGTCTTTCGTCGGAGTATCGAACCAGACAATGGCCGGATATTCGCCGTAATTTGTGAGCAACTCGCGCATCTGCGGTATTGCTTTTTTACGTAGATACTCTGCGAAGTTGCCATCCTGGGCCGCATCCCAGTGAAACGTGGGTGGCTTGTGATCGCCCGTCTTGTAAGCTGCGCCACCCGGCGCCGTCCAGTCCTGATCCTGCGAATAGTAGAAGCCCAGCTTGATACCCTGCTTCCTGCACTCCGCTGCCAGTTCCTTCAGCGGATCCCGCTTGAAAGGCGTCCCATCGACGATGTTGAAGCGGTTCGCCTTCGAGGCGAACATCGCAAATCCGTCGTGGTGCTTCGAGGTGATCACGATGTACTTCATCCCGGCTGACTTCGCCAAGCCTACGATCTCCGCTGCATCGAACTTCGTCGGATTGAACTTTGGCGCCAGCGCTTCATAGTCCGCCACCGGAATGGACGCCCGATTCATAATCCACTCGCCAATCCCGGGAACCTCCTTGCCATCCCAACGCCCCGCCGGAATCGAATAGAGCCCCCAGTGGATGAACATGCCGAACCGTGCTTCTCTGAACCACCTCAGACGCATCTCTTTCTGAGACTTGGTTTCAGTGTCTTGTATTGAAGACACCGGGTGCTTCGGGTTGGTCTGAATGTGTTCGCCTTCAACCTGCGCCCAGACTCCAGTCCCGTTCCCTACAGCCAAGCTGGATGCGGCCAAAACACAGCCTTTTGAAAACTCCCTCCTCGATATCTTCATGGACCCTCTCCTTTTCTGGAAGCTGCCTTAGCGATTTCCGGAGCTCGCGGCGTAAATTCGGTGCGACCGAATCCGGGGAAATAGCTCGCAAAACACTTTATCATTAGTGATAAACAAAATTCATAGACGAAACGTAATCAGGACGTCCATGGCTTGGAAGGGGTCATCAATTCGATCCCCGAACGGTGTCAAACGCGGCGCGCCCTCTGTGCCAACATGAGTGAGACAAGTAGACCTTCAACAATTACTGTAGGGCGGGGAAAGAAATCTCACTTTGATGAGCATAGGCAAGACAAGTACTTCTTCCGCTGCGTTGGCAGCTTCGGAGCGTAGCGGAGAAGCTGCCAACGCAGCGGGCACCGAGTTGCCGGCCCCCCGGCCGTTGGTTTCCGATTCTGAAGTGGTCGCTCGTCCGCATCGTCGTCGTTTCAGCGCCGAGTATAAGTTGTCGATAATCGAGCAAGCCGATTCAGTCCAAAGTGCAGGCGCGGTGGGTGGCTTGTTGCGCCGGGAGGGCCTCTACTCTTCGCACCTGGCCACATGGAGACAGCAGCGGAAGCAGGGCGAGTTCGACGCTCTCACGGCCAAGAAGCGTGGCCCCAAAGTGGTTGTCAGTCGTGTGCCATGAATGCGGAAATCGCAATGTTGTGTTTGAGATGGTGGAAGACCCAC
>OBLU010003802.1_pt1 | contig 13664 bp, 11 predicted proteins | sample 1518681 | NCBI WGS metagenome assembly OBLU01 (sample SAMEA3539304, study PRJEB22396) | soil metagenome | biome: tundra; feature: field; material: soil | place: USA | collected 2010-05 | depth 0.15 m
GAATGGTAAACACATTGCCGGGGGTGCGTCCAGCAGCGGGGCCGGGAGCCCCCGTAGAGCTGCATGCAGCCTGCCCGGCGGGGGAAGGGGAAGTCGTCGGTGCCGGTGGCCGGATCTGGGCATCGTGACTGAAATGAGAATGCGCATCGCATATATCATGGAGTGTCTTAGTGGGGGGACACGTCGATGCCAGGACCCGACCGACGAATTCGATGGGAACGGACGAACATCGCTGAACGGGTGGGAGTAATCGGGTGCGGGCTCATGGGTTCAGGAACCTTGCGTCATCTGCGCCTGACGACGGATGTCGGGGAACTGCCCGATGGAGATCTCGTCCTGGAGGCCGTCGCCGAAGATGAACCTCTGAAGGTGGAGATCTTCGGGATGATCCACGAGATCGTCAAGGATCCCGATGCCACTCTGGCCACCAGGAGCCGCTCTTCGCTCTGCCACCGCTCCTGGTCCGGATGGTCGAGGCTTGCATCCTTGGCCGCAAGACGCGGCAGGGATTCTATTCGCATGACAGCTGATCGAAGGAACCGCTCTGCATGACGACGATCCAAAGGAGGAAACAGGTGCGACAAGTATGTACGCGGTGCTGGCCAGGCGCAGCCCGACCCTCGGAATCGGACGGGGGAGAGGGACGTCCTCGGCCGGGAAGCTACTGGGGTATTCGCTCAGGAGAAACTGAGCGAATTTTGCTAGGTTGGATTTCGTGAAGACCGACGATGAGTCACCGCGCTTCGATCCAGAAGCAGTCCATGCCAAGTACCTAGAAGAACGCGACAAGCGCTTGATCGAGGGCCGGGCCGCCATCAGGGACCTGACCGGCGACAGCCTGTTCACGAAGTATCGCGAGGATCCGTTCACTCCCTTTGAACACCGTGACGCCATCTCTGATGAGGTCGACGTGGTGATCATCGGGGCCGGAATGTCGGGCGTCATGGCCGGGGCTCACTTGCGGCAGGTCGGGGTGCAGCGGATCAGGCTGATCGATCAAGCGGGTGGGGTCGGCGGCACGTGGTACTGGAATCGCTACCCCGGAGCGATGTGCGACGTGCAGTCCTATGTCTACCTGCCGATGCTCGAAGAATTGGAGTACATCCCCACGCGTCGATATGTCTTCGGCGACGAAATCCGTCACCATTTCGAAGCGATTGCGCATAAGTACGACCTGGTCGACGACGCATTGTTCCACACCGGGGTCACGTCCACGGTGTGGGACGAGGACAGCGCCCGGTGGATCATTCACACGGATCGCGGCGACGAGATACGGGCACACTACGTCGTCATGGCAGTGGGCATCCTCAACTTGATAAAGCTGCCGGCGATTCCGGGCATGGAATTGTTCAAGGGTAAGTCGTTCCACTCAGGGCGCTGGGATTACGAGTACACCGGCGGCGACATGCATGGAAACCTGAGCAATCTGGCCGACAAGGTTGTCGGTGTCATCGGGACGGGGGCCAGCGCCGTTCAGCTCATCCCGGCTCTGGCCGAGTCATCGAAGCGCCTCTTCGTGTTCCAGCGCACTCCGTCGGCCGTAGGTATCCGGGGCAATCGCCTGACACCGGAAGACTTCGCCAAGGACTTGCGTCCTGGGTGGCACCGCGAGCGCATGGTCAACTTCCAAGCCAGCTTGGACGGGCTCCCGGTGGAGACCGATCTCATCGATGACGGCTGGACCCATCACTTGGCCAAGGTCTGGAACCCCCGTATGGAACCGGGCATGTCGATGGAGGAGTTCATCTTGCGTGCGGAGGAGGAAGACTTCGCCATCATGGAGGAGCACCGGGCCCGCATCGACAAGACCGTCTCGGATCCCGCCGTCGCTGAGATCTTGAAGCCCTACTACCGCTACTTGTGCAAGCGCCCGTGCTTTCATGATGAGTACCTACCCGTGTTCAACCGGCCGAACCTCACTCTGATCGACTGCCCGGCCGGCATCGAGCGCGTGACCGAGAACGGCCTCATCTGCAACGGCCAAGAATTCGAGCTCGACTGCATCGTGTATGCCACCGGCTTCGAGGCGGAGGTGACGCCCTTCCCCCGGAGGGCAGGACACGACATCATTGGCCGAGGCGGCGTCCGAATGGCCGACAAGTGGGAGCCGGGCGTCGCCACCTTGCATGGCATGATGACCAGCGGGTTCCCGAACATGTTCATCATGCCGGCACCGGGCCAGCAGGCGGTCATCACCGCCAACATCACCCTGATCAACACGGTGGGGGCCGAACATATTGCGGCGACGGTCAAGTTGCTCGAAGAACGGGGTGTTCGGGTCTTTGACGTGAACGCCGACGCCGAGGCCGCCTATGTCGAGCAGATCGTCGGCTGTTATGTGGACGCCAGCGCGGTCATGGCCGCCTGCACGCCCTCGAGGCTGAACTTCGAGGGCGACCCGGGGGCGATGAATCCTCGGAGCGGCGCCTATGGCGGCGGTCGAGGGGACTTCTTGGGATTTTGCAAGCTGCTTGCCGAGTGGCGTGACCAGGGTGACTTCGTCGGATTGGAGTTGGAGCTGCGGCAGCCGACGCGCGAGGACGCAGCGAAATGACAACGAGATGGGGGGAATCCGGTGGAGAATCGGTCAAAGGAGACGGGGGCGGCCCCGCAAGATTCAGGAGGAGGCGCGTTGCCCTCTGAACAGATAGCAGGAAAGCAGCGTGTCGTCGTCGTGACAGGCGGAGCGGCTGGGATCGGCGCGGCCATCGCGGAAGAGCTGGGCCGTATCGGGGCGTTCGTCGTCACCTTGGACCCGGTTGTTTCGGTGGACGGATCGACTCGAATCGACACTCCCGAGCAAACGACAGCCGAAAGGATCATCGAGGCCGGGGGAACGGCGCGGGCATCGAACACGTCGGTGACCGACCGCGAGGCGGTCCAGTCCCTCTTTGCCGGGCTCGTAGACGAATTCGGCTCACTGGACGCCGTGGTGAACGTGGCCGGCATCAGCCGGGTCACCGACTTCGCGTCCGGAACCGAAGAGGACTGGGCCGCAGTGCTCAATGTCCATCTCGACGGGTATCTCAATGTCCTGCGCGCGGCACTGCCCATCATGGCCAAAGCCGGACGCGGCCGGATCCTCGGCGTCACCTCGGGTTCAGGTTGGCGTCCAGCGAACGTCGGGGCCTACGGCTGCGCCAAGCGCGCCGTTGCCGCGCTCACGTGGCAGATCGGGCAGACGACTCCGGAGGGCGTGACCGTCAATGCGCTCTCGCCGATCGCGGCGACCCGGATGGTCACCGGAGGGGCGGGCCGTCCCCCCGCGGCGGCCCGGCAGACGGGGTCGACGACGGACACCGGTGGACTCAACCTGGGCTCGATGCCGCCGCCGGAGAATCTCGGGCCGGTTGGTGCTTATCTGGCTAGCGAGGAATTCGGCTGGTGCAGGGGGCAGATCATCTTCTCGGGCGGATCCGAACTGGCGCTCCTCGCCCCACCGCGGCTCCTCGAAGTCACTCGGACCGCGCATGTCACGTCGCTTCCGCACGCACTCGAGACGGTGATTCCCATCGCCTTCGCAACTGCTGAGGCCGCGCAAGCCACGAATGGCGGCAGCAACCCTCGCTATGGTCCCATCTTCGACGAGCCCGCGGCGCAATCCGAACAGGACGCGGGTGCAGGTCTCACGTGCGTCATCGTCACCGATGACGACCAATGGGGTGCTGTGCTCGGCGAGGCGCTCACATTGCAGGGCGTCACCTGCGTCGGAGCGGGAACGAAGCCGGCGCAGGGATTCGCAGCGGCCGCTGAGCAGATAGCTCAGGCGGCTCGCGACCACGGCCCCATTGACGCTGTCGTCGTCGCCCTTGTCGGAGATGTCGTCGGGAATGGGCGGGGAAGCGCCGGCTATCAATGGCAGCAGGTCCTCGACGAGCACGAGGGCATCGCAGAGAACATCAGGACTGATGCCGGATGGGTCCGCGCCGTGTCGGACTACTCCGCGCAGGCCGACCGGCCCGTTCGGATCGTCACGGTCACCAACGCGACGTCCTCAGCCGGGCGGAGTCGCGCGCAGGCTGCGGCGCAGCTATCCCGGGCGGGCCACATGGCCAGCTCAGGGCGTGTCGATGCGTTTGCGATCAGCGTCGAGACGGCAGAAGAGTCCGAGCGTCGATCAGTCGCCGACTTGGTCGCTCACCTGGTGGGCAATGCCGACAGCGGCGCCCTGTCGGGAGCGGAGTTGGTCGCGGCGTCCGGATGGTTCGGCCTGCGCAGCCACCCGAGTCCGGCCGCGACGATCTCCTTTGGTGGTCCGGCGATACCCGACTGGCTCGACGGCACCCTGCGCAGGATCGTCACCGCAAGCCCCGGCTAGCCCACGACAGGCGGTTCCGACGCGTTGTCGGCCGCCACGAAGGAGGAATTGATGACAACCAAGCCTGAGCGGATTGTCGACGCCCATGTCCACCTATGGGACCCGGCACGCACCGACTGGTATCCCTACCTCACCGGCCTCCGAGAGCTCGACATGGGTGATATCTCGGGGTGGGCCCGCTACTTCGATCAAGCGACCTACTTCTCTGAATCGGCGGAGTGGAACGTGCAGAAGTTCGTCCACGTTGCCGCGGCGACGGACTTCGTGGCCGAGACCCTGGAAAAGGACGAGGAAGCTCAGCGGACCGGTCATCCCGACGCGATCATCGGGGGAGTCGACGGGAACGAGCCGGTGGCTGTGGCAGTCGAACAGCTCGACAAGCAGTTGGCCTCGACGCGCTTCCGCGGTGTTCGGCCAATGGGCAGCGTCTTGGAGGGTGCGGTACTCAACGCCGACATCCTCGGCGCCCTTCTGGAGCGTGGTTTGGTATTCGACCTCATGGCCCACGCCGACGAATTGGAAGGGGCCACCAAGTCGCTGGCCGACTGGGGCGACCTGACGGTCGTGCTCGAACACACCGGCTGGCCACGATCGAACTCGGACGACGAGTTCAAAATGTGGAAAACCGGAATCTCCGCTCTCGCTTCGCTCAGTCCCAATATCCACTGCAAGCTTTCCGGCCTGGCCATGCCGCTCGGAACGACCGATGCGGAGGTCTTCAAGCCCTGGATCGCGCACGCCCTCGAGGAGTTCGGGGTCGACCGGTGCTTCTTCGGCAGTAACTTCCCGCCTGATAGCGGGCACAGCACCTTCGATCAGCTCTACACCACGTACGCCACGCTGACTGCTGATCTCGATGGTGATGACCGGGAGAAGCTCTTCGCCAGCAATGCGGAGCGTGTGTATCGGTGCTGAGGAAATTTCGGAATTTCCGTTAGTATAAATGGGGATTCCGGATCGTCCCTGCGTACCCGCAGACGAGGAGACGGTCACAGGGATACCAGTGGCTGGGAGGGCACAATGACGGACACGGATGCCTATGTGGAGTCCAGGGATTTTTTCAAGGACCCGGATCTCTTCGTCGATCCGCATCCCTCAACCGCAACGTGAACCTTCAGTTCCCCAATCGAGTTGCCGTGGTAACCGGTGGAGGGCATGGGCTGGGCCGAACCTACGCGCGTGAATTGGCCAGCAGGGGCGCCATTGTCGTGATCAACGATATTGGCTGTGCGCCTGATGGTCAGAGCGCTGCGGAATCTGTCGCAGGGGAGATCGCGTCATCGGGTGGCACCGCCATTGCCCACCAGGGGTCCATCGCAGATCCTACCGTGGCCCGAACGTTGATCGGGGAGACGGTGGACCGTTACGGCCGAATCGATATCCTCGTCAACAACGCGGGATTCACCACAATGACGGACATCACATCGCATACCCTCGCGGACCTTGATGACCTCTTGGATGTCCATCTGCGAGGACCTTTCGCCGCAACACAGGAAGCCTTTCGACATATGGAGAGGAACGGCTATGGGCGGATCGTCTTTACGAGCTCCTCCGCAGGCGTCTTCGGCCGGGTCGGCGGTGGTGGGTATTCAATCGCAAAAACGGCCTTACTGGGTTTGATGAACATCGTCTCCCTGGAAGGAATGAAATCGGGAATTCTCGCCAACGTCATACTGCCCAGTGGCAAGACGAACATTGAGGTACGAGGAGGAGCGCGGGTACCGTCGAATGATCGGCTCCGGGAGACTTTCGGCCTCTTGGACTCCTTCCTCGCTCCTGAATTCGTCACGCCGTTGCTCGTCTACTTGTGCAGTGAGAAGTGTGACGTGTCGCACCGCATCTACTCGGTGGTTGGAGGTCGTTACGCCCGCGTGTTCGTCGGCGTCACCGAGGGTTGGATGGCGGAGAGCACCACCCCGCCATCGGTGGAGGACATTGTGGGGCACCTCTCCACAATCGACGCCATGGAGGCTTGGACGCTTCCCCTCAGCGCCGAGGACGAATTGGCCGAGGTCGCAAGACGCCGGGGCATAGCGACCAGCTGAGCGGCTCCACCGAGCCCATCTATCCCTTCGCCAGCAGCTGTTGCATCTGATTGGGCGGCGGTCCGGCCGCTGTCCCACCATCAACAGGGATGATGACGCCCGTTACCTGCGCGGACAGATCACTGGCCAGGTAGACAACGGTATTCGCCACGTCCAGCGTTGACCCCTGACGAGGGAATGGCTGCGTCAGGCGGATGACCGGCTCCATGTCGTAGCTCGTGATCTCTGTCGGGATATGCCCCGGGGCGATGCAGTTCACGCGGATGTTGAATGGTCCTAGGTCGCAGGCAATCGACTTGCTTATGTGGGCGACGGCAGCTTTGGTGCAGCGGTAGACGGTGACGCCACCTCCACCCATGATCCCGGCGATCGAGGAGGTGTTGATGATGGATCCTCCGCCGTTCTCCTTCATGTGGCGCGCCGCGAACTGACATCCGATGAGTACCCCAAACAGGTTGACATCCATGACGCGACGGAAATCTTTGAGGTCATTGTCGAGGAATCCGCCCAGCTGGGATGGGATCCCAGCGTTGTTGAACATCACATGAAGGCCACCGAAATGTGCCACCGCGAAGTCAACGACGGCTTGGACATCTTCGGGGCTGGCAACGTCGGTCTTCTTGAAGGCAACGGATTCCCCCAGCTGATCAGCAAGCTTCTCGCCGCGCTCGGCGTCCACGTCAGCGATGACAACCTGAGCTCCTTCTTCGATGAACCGTTCGACAGTCCCTCGCCCAATGCCGGCAACGCCACCCGTGACGATCGCGACCTTTCCCTCCAATAGTGATCTCACTGGCGTTCCTCTCGATTCGGTCACTGTTCGACACGCTCTGGTCGAACCGGGTTTGCAGATACTTGCCTATGCCAACGCTGCGTGCACGCCGGGGAGCCGTTCGAGGTCGAGGTCGAGTTGTACCTCGTCCTTGCGGATGGAGCTCCCGTTGACGAGCACGTGCCGCATGCCGCTCGGCGTTTCGGCCGTCAACCGTTCGCCATTGGCCGGCAAGTCGCGTAGCCGTCGCACAGCGCCAGGCGCCACCGTCTTGGGATCGAAGACGCACACGTCCGCAAAATAGCCCTCGCGGAGATAGCCGCGCCGGGCGAAGTCGAACATATCGGCAGGTTCGCCGGTCAGCTTTCGTACGGCCGTTTCGAGCGGCATGATCTCGCGGTCGCGGACCCAGTTGCCGAGGAGGTCGGTCGGCAGGGGGGCGTCGCAGAGCTGGTCCACGTGGGCACCGGCGTCGGTCAGGCCCAACACCGTGTGCTTCTCGTTGAGCAGACGACCCACCGCCTCGGGATCGTCGTTGGCGATGTAGGCGCGGAAGCGGGTCTTCAGGTCTTCGGCCAACGAGAGTTCGCACATGACGTCGAATGGCGAGACGCCGCGCTCTTTGGCAATATCGGCCACGCGCCGCCCCTGCAGTTCGGGGAACATCTCCGACTCGGACACCTCGAAGGTCTCCCAGCGCGGTTTCATTCCGGTGGTGCTTGCCGCAAAGTCCTTGTCGGCGCGGGCTCGCCACTCCGCATCGCGGAAGGCTGCCTTGCGGACGTCGCGACCGACCTTGATCAGCTCGGCAAAGACCTCGCCGGTATTCAGGTTGTAGGCATCCTCCAGGGTGAACTGCATGGTGAGGGGCCTGGGCGTGACCTGCGGCCACACATTTGCGCCGTTGGCATTGCCTTCCCGGAGGAGCTTCACCACGTCGAGGTGTGCGCCACCCGCAGAGCTGAAGAGCGGACAGGTGAAGGGTCGACCCACGCGTGGCTGCCATTTCCAGACGTCGGGATACTCGCACTGCCACCCCGGCGTCGTCAGGATCACACCCTTGCCGGTCGCTCCCGCTGCCATGAAGAGTGCTTCGACCTCGTCCATCTCAGCGAAGCGGCTCGGAACGGGCTTGCCGTCCACCCCACGATGGGCAAACGAAAAGCTGGTTGAGAAGCCGGCAGCGCCGATGCCGATTGCCTCGGTTACCAGCCGACACATCGAATCGATCTCCTCGGCTGTGGCGGCGCGCTCATAGGCTGCGTCGCCCATGACGTAGAGGCGCAACGCGCTGTGTCCGATGTATGCCGTGAAATTGAGGGCCGTCCCTCGCCGTGCAACCAGGTCGAGGTAGTCGGGGAAGGTCTCGAAATCCCAGACGATCCCCGCCGTCAACGAGTTCGCATCCATCCCTTCGACGCCTTCGAGCGTACGCACGATCACGTCATGGTGTTCCGGCCGGCAGGGGGCGATCGTGAAGCCGCAGTTCCCTGCGACCACCGTGGTGACACCGTGGTAGGAGGAGGGCTTCAGCTCGCGATCCCAGAACACCTGCGCGTCGAAGTGTGTGTGGATGTCGATGAACCCGGGTGCGACGGCGCAGCCGGATGCATCCAACTCAGTCTTTCCCTGCAGGTTTGGGCCGATCTCCTCGATCACCCCTCCGCTGATCGCCACGTCGGCCAGGCGTCCCGGCCCGCCACTCCCGTCGTAGACCGTCCCACCGCGAATTACCACGTCAGCTGACATGCGACCCATCCTCCAAGTAGCTCAGGAACTCCAAAAGGTTGCCATCGGGGTCACGCACATAGACGCTCGAGCCAACCGACTGTCGGCCGCCTTCGCGCTCCACGGGACCCTCTTCCACTTGTGCGCCAGCCCGATCGAGCAGTTGCGTCAGCCCTTCCGCGGGACCGGCCCACACGAAGCAAAGATCACCACAGGGTGGCCTGGCAGCGGGTGCACGAAGTGCGAATTCCCGCTGCCAAACCTCTGGGCGATGGAAATTGATCATCTGATTTCCAATATACACCTGGACCAGATATTCGTTCTCCTTGACCTCTAAACCCAGGGCCCTGTAGAAGGTGATCGTGGCTTGTGGATCCTGCATCGGGAGGGCAACGTGGTCGAACCCCACGATCCTTCCTGCTGAATTCTCAGGCGACATACTCGAACCCGTAGAGGCGGGCGCAATTGAGTGCTGTGACGTTTCGACGGTCGCTTTCGGGCAGCGCCCCCAGCGTGTCGTCGATGGCGCGCTGTGATTCGGGGAATGTGCTGTCCGTGTGGGGGTAGTCCGATGCCCACATGCACACTTCGGAGCCAATGAAAGGAATGGCGTGTAAGGCCATCTCCTCCTCCTCGAAGGTGGTGATGACCTGATTCCGGAAGATCTCGCTTGGCGGAACGCTCGGCGCGTAGTCGATCGCATCCTTGAGGTTGTTCCACTCCATGTCCATCCGGCTCAGGTAGTAGGGGATCCATCCGACGCCCGCCTCGGCCAGGACCAGCTTGAATCCCGGGTGCCGCTCGAGCGCACCCGAGAAGATCATGATGGCGAGGGCCTCGTCCATCTGTAGCGGGAGGAGTGATGCGAACGCCGCTGATTGCCACTTGCCGATTTCGTAGCTGAGCCTCGGTGACGCACCACCCTTGATGTGGAAACTGAGAGGAAGCCCGGTGCTCTCAGCAGCCGCCCAGAGCCGATCCCACTTCTGTTCGGTCGCGTTGATCTCGAAGACGTCGAGGATCGCGCCACGGTGTCCCAACTCGGCAACGCGCTCGAGCTCGGCGACGGCGGCCTCCGGTGAGTGGCTCGGCAGGAACGCCAGCGCGCACAGACGATCTGGGGCCGCCGCGTTGAACTCCTCGATCGCCCAGTCGTTCCATGCCGAGTAGCACACGTCCTGGAGCTCGGGCTCGGGGATCGAGAGTGTCAGAGGAATTGGGCCATAGACGACCGAGGCCCAGATCCCGTCCCGGTCCATGTCCTCGAGGCGCAACTTCGGTGTTCCGGCGCGGTAACCATCGTCTTCAATACCGGCCCGCCCGATGGCACTCAGCGCCTTCAAGTTGTCCGCGCCTGGCGGCCGTCCACTCCGCCCATGCACCCGATCCCCAGAGATCCACGTGGGTGTTCCATCGCGAGTGACCACGTGGGGACCCCGTTCGACGAGCGCCTTGGGAAGCCGCGACGACCACACGTCGGTCGGTACGGCGTTGAGGTCCAAGTGATCATCACAGGAATAGATGCTCGATGCGTTCATTTGAGTCTTCTCCTTATGCCTTGTGCGCCAGCAGACACGCCTTCGGTGCCTGAGGGCCTTCTCGGTGGCGCATGGCCGGAGCCGCGCCGATCGCCACGTGTCTGTCGCTTCCAACTCTTGTGGCGATTCCTCCTTTCAGGAATGCCTGTTGATGGAGACAAGGCGGTCGCTGCGCCAACTCGTCTCCTCTGCTTCTAGACCAACCGGTACCGGATCGGCAGGTGCTTGATTGCTTCATTGATGGACGAGTTCATACGCTCGACAGGGCCGGACTTCTCGAACCACGTCATCCGGGACGGCAAGAGTCGGAACATCTGTTCTAGTTCTGCCCGCGCGAGATGCGCCCCCATGCACAGGTGCGGGCCGAAGCCAAACACGAGGTGCTGATTCGGGTGACGATCGATCCGAAACTCGAACGGGTCCTTGAACACCTCTTCGTCGCGGTTCCCCGAGGCCCAGAAGAGGACCACTTTGTCACCGGCATGGATGGTCTGGGCGCTCAGCTCGTAGTCCTGGGTCGCGGTGCGTACGAAATAGTTGATCGGGGTCACCCAACGGAGGATTTCCTCGACCGCTGCGGGTAGCAGCTCGGGATGAGCCCTCAGCATTTCCCATTGGTCTGGGTGCTCGCAGAATGCGAGCATGGCGCCGGCGATCGCGTCGCGAGTCGTCTCGTTGCCCGCCTCGACCAACAGCTCGCAGTAACCGGTCAGCTGCTCGAGGGTCAAGGGCACATCATCGATGGTGCTCTGCACCAACAGGGTGACCAGGTCGTGTTGGGGGTCACTGCGTCGATCCTCAATGAGTCCATGAAAGTACTGGTGCATCTCGATCTGGGCACGCATCGCGGCCTCATCTGGGGTCTCGCCCGGCAGGCGGTACTCGGGATCCTCTTTGCCGATGACGGTGTCGGTGGCCCGGAGTAACCGCTCCCAGTCAGGGCGCGGCACGCCAAGCACCCAGGCGATCACTTCGAGGGGGAGACGGGTTGCAAAGCTGTTCACGAAGTCGCACTCGGCCACCTCGCCGCCCGTGGCGGCATCGTCGACGATCTCGGAGGCGATACGTCCGATGTCGTCGAAGCGCGCCCGGACCCGGCTCCGCAGGAACTCCTTGTTGGCGAGCTGTCGCACGGGACCGTGCCGCGGTGGGTCGAGGAAGACGATCATCTCATACGTCGCCATCGCCTCGGCGATTTCCTCCGCCCCGCGTTCGAGCGTGATCCCCTTGGCGCTCGAGAAGACCAAGGGTTGCGAGGCGACCTGAACGAGATCGGAATGCTTGGTGATAGCCCAAAAGGGTGGGTAGCCGGGCGGCTCGAAGTACGCCACGGGAGCCTCGGCGCGCAGCCGCGCCCATAGCTGGTGCGGGCGGCCGTCGCGCTGGTAGTGCGATGGATCGATGAGATCGAGTGGATCGACGTCGAGCGTCATTGACATGTGTGGCTCCTCCTTACGATGAACGACGGTTGGGCCGTCCACCTGTTGGCCGTGACCGCCACCACGTGGGTCACGTGGCGCGACATCTCGTGCTCTCCGATATCCGGCCGAAGACCTTTGTGAGAAGGCGATAGACCATGTTGCCCGAGGGCCATTGCGTGACGATCTTGCCTGTCGCGGACTTGAAGTAGTTGTTGCTCATCGTCCACGACGTTCCTTCCATCTTCGACTGGAGCCACGCGTACCAAATGGCCTCGTGCAACGGCTTTACCTCGATCGCAGTGACTCGTTCGCGCCGCATGCGCTTGGCGGCCCGGACGGCGTATTCAGCCTGAGCTTCGAGCGTCGAAACCAGCTCGCCCCCGTTCGTGCCGGGCCCGTACAGCATGAAGAAGTTGGGGAACCGAGGCACAGAGATTCCGAGAAAGGCCCGCGGTTCTCCAGCCCAATGATCACGGAGAGTCACACCATCGCGCCCGGTGATCTGCATGCGACCCAAGTAGTTCGCCGCCTCGAAACCGGTCGCCATGACGATGACATCGACCTTTCGCTCTACGCCCAGGGCATCGACTATCCCGGTCTTGGTCACCCGCGACACAGCGAGCGGCACGAGTTCCACGTTCTCCTTCTTGAGGGCGGGATAGAAGGTGCTGGCCAGAATGGGCCGCTTCCCGGGGTAGGGGTACGTGGGTGTGACGGCCTCTCGTAGATCGGGGCGGTCGGCGAACTCATGGGCGATGTAGTCCAAGCAGCCTTGTTGGCGCAGACCATTGAGCTTGGTACCGGGTCGAAACATCGCCGCGCCCCAAAGGCTCATCTCGATGAAGACGCGCAGCTTTGCCCGATCAAGAGCTCGGCGCCAGGGCTTCGAGAACTGTTGGCGCTCGGCGTCGGACAGGTCACGCTCGCCCTTGGGCATGACCCAGCCCGGCTCACGCTGGAATACATACAGCTTCTTCACGATCGGCTGGATTGCGGGCACGATCTGAGCAGCGGTGGAGCCGGTCCCGACTACCGCTACCACCTTGTCGGAGAGATCGTGCTGGTGTTCCCAGCGGGACGTGTGGAATTTCGGTCCTGCGAAGTCCTCCAGACCCGGCCATTCGGGGTAGCGGGGTATGTTCAAGAATCCGACGGCGCTGACGAGCACGTGACACTCGTCGGTTGCCCCTGAGTCGAGGGTGACGGTCCACACGTGGCGCTCGTCGTCCCATGTGGCCGACTCGACAGCGACACCGAGTTGGAGGTGTCCCCGAAGCTCGAACTCGTCGACGGTCGCCTCCAAGTACTTCTGGAGCTCGGCCTGCTGGGCATGCGTGCGGGTCCATTCCTGGGACTTGAACGAATAGCAGTACAGGTTCGAGTTCACATCGACTTCGGCGCCGGGGTAGGTGTTGTCCCACCACGTCCCGCCAACTCCAAGGGACGACTCGTAGATCGTAAAGGTGTCGATTCCCGCCTTCTTCAGCTTTACTCCGACACCGATGCCGCCGAAACCCGCACCGACCACGACGACCCGGGGAGCGCCGCTGGCACCGAACAGATCCTGGCTGGTCACTCGCGCCGTTTCCCCTCCGAGTCCCATTTTCGTAACTCCCATTCTCTATAGTTTGCCATGCCTACCCTGTGCGTGTCATCTGGGGTTCGGCCATCGAGAATCTGAACGTGAATTACGCACCACAGGTCACGTTGGCGAGTCTCGGCGGCTCACGGCATGCGCTACGCACGGGCCCCGGCTCGTCACCTGCTCCAGGGCCACCCGGCGACCCCCACCCCCGGCCCGAGACGTTCAGCCGAGGGTGAGGACGCCTCTGATGTTCACCC
>OBLU010003803.1_pt1 | contig 13662 bp, 16 predicted proteins | sample 1518681 | NCBI WGS metagenome assembly OBLU01 (sample SAMEA3539304, study PRJEB22396) | soil metagenome | biome: tundra; feature: field; material: soil | place: USA | collected 2010-05 | depth 0.15 m
CGGTCCGCACATCGTTGCCGCCGAAGAGATTGATCCGGTCCAGGGTGTAGCCGGGAACCAGCCGCTCGATCTCGTCCAGTAGGGCAAGGGGATCGAAGGGGCTCAGCCTGGGCTCCAGGTTGTTGGCCGCCAACCACACTGCGTGGCGGTCGGCCTCGCCGGCCTGCGCGCCGCGCGACTGGCCCAGGTCGGCCGTTACGCCGTCCTTGCCAAAGGGCACCAGAGCCTTGACATCGACGCCCATGCCGCCGGCCAGCCGGACAAGAATCTCGAAGTCCGGCTTAACGCCCGCGCGGTCGGCGGCCTTCTTCGCCAGTTGCACATCGCCGTAGGTATTGGTCACCGTGCCGGACTTCTCGTAGAGGCTGGCAGCCGGCAGCACCACATCGGCCAGGGCAGCGGTCTCGGTGAGAAAGAGGTCCAGAACAATGACGAAGGTGTTCTTCAAGGCCGCAGGCTCCACGCCCAGGTTGGCCACCGGATTGGCGCCGACCACAAGCAATGCGCCCAACCCGCCTTTGCCCGCCGCTTCAAACATCTCCGGCAGCGTCTTGCCGGGTGTTGCGGGCAGGCCCGGATATTCTTGAAAGGCGCCCGGCGCGGTTACCGGCACATAGCCGGGAAGCAGGTCGGGGAAAAGCCCCATGTCGGCCGCGCCGCGGGAGTTGGCGTGGTCGCCGAGGAAGGCGAAGCGGACATTGCCGCGCTTCAAACCCCACGCAACGAGGGTCTCCACGGATTGGCCGCGATACTCCTGGCCAAAGATGACAACGAGCGACTCCTCGGCCAGCACGGCCTCGCGGAAGGCAGCGTTCTTGATTGTGTCGTCGCTGCCGTCCAGATACGCGGGAATGGTTTGATAGCCGTCGGCGCGCAGCCGCAGCGTGGCCTTGGCCTGCCGCTCCAGCTTGATGGGATTGGTATTGGCAACGTAGAGCCGGGCGCGGTTCAGCCGCACGTTGGTGCGCAGGTTCCACGCCAGCAACGGATGCTCTTCGGTGGGATTGCCGCCAATCAGCAGGATGGCCGGCGCGGTTGCGATGTCGCGCAGGCTGGCCGTCTTGCAATTGTGTCCGGCGAGGGCGCGGGCAAAGGCTGCGTAGTCCGTGCTGCGCTCATGGTCGATGTTGTTGGTCTGGAGCACCGTCCGCGCAAATTTTTGCAGCAGGTAATTCTCTTCATTCGTGGTCCGGTTGGAGCCGATTACGCCGATGGCCGCGCCGCCTTTGCCGTCGCGAATCTCCGTGAGCTTGCCGGCCGCGAAACGCAGAGCGTGCTCCCATGTGGCCGGTTCCAGCTTGCCCTGAGAATTGCGAACCAGGGGCTTGGTCAGCCGCTCTGGGCTCTCGACAAAGTCGAAGCCGAAGCGGCCCTTGGCGCAGAGGAAGTCGCCGTTGATGCCGCTCTTGTCGCGGTTGTCGGCGCGCACAATCTCCGAGCCGTCGTTTACCTGCCGCACGCCCAGGGTGACTTTGCAGCCGTCGGCGCAATGGGTGCATACCGTCGAAACGTGGTTCATCTCCCAGGGCCGGGTCTTGTAGCGGTAGCTGCCGCTGGTGAGCGCGCCCACCGGACAGACGTCGATGCACATGCCGCACTGCTCGCAGTCCAATTTGTCGCCGCCATTGGGCGCGATCACCGAGCTGACGCCGCGGTTCTGCACGCCCAGCGCCCACACGTCCATGCCCTCGCCGCACATGCGGATGCAGCGGTAACACAGGATGCAGCGGGGCCGGTCAAAATAAACGGCGGGCGACCACTGCTGCTCCTCGCGGTGCTCTTTTGCCTCGGCGTAGAGGCTCTCGCCCGCACCGTACTTGAAGGTCATGTCCTGCAGTTCGCACTCGCCGCCGGCGTCGCAGACCGGGCAATCGAGCGGATGGTTGCCTAATAAAAGTTCAATCGTCGCCTTGCGCGCCTGCGCAATCTCCGGCGACTCGGTGATGAAGACCTGTCCCTCGGCGACAGTCGTGGTGCAGGCCGTCTGCAGCTTGGGCACTTTTCCCTGGCGCACGACGCACATGCGGCAGGCCGCCTGCAAGCTGAGGCCGGGGTAGTAGCAGAAAGCCGGAATCTCGATGCCCGCCTTGCGGCAGGCCTCGATGAGCAGCGTCCCCGCGGGAGCCGTCAGCTTCTTTCCATCGACTGTGAAGGTTACGTCTGGCATTCGGGTCCTTAGGCGGAAACTGCAAGGCGCATTTCAACGGGTAGTGGAATTGCCAGCCACTCAACGTAATAGCTGGAGGTTTCCTCGCCAGGCTCCCGCGAAAAATCGAAGACGGTGGTCACGGGTTGAGGAATGGGATCGTGATCGCTCGCCATCCATTCGAGGTGGGCTTCGACTGCCTCCAGGAAGCGCCGCCGGGTTTCGTCCAGCGTTGGCCCGACGGCAAAGCAGCCTGGAATGTCCGGGGCAAAGGCTCCGTAGTTTCGCTTTCCGTGTTCGTAAACCACGAGAAATCGCTGTTTCATCATTCCCCTTCGACAGTGTAAAGCCGGCCGATGAAGCTCTTGAGAAAATCCCGACGACTCTCAACATCCCCGGGCGAAAGGCTGAATTGATACCCGCCATAGAACGAATTGAAATTCGGAGGAATTCCGGCATCTAGACACAGTTTGTCGAGCGCAGGGTCGGATTTCAGAGTCACCCATATCTTAAGTTGTTTCTTCTGAGGAATTAGGTAAACATACGTCTTTCCTTCTTGAAGCTTTATCGTGAGGTAGCTCTTTGCGTACTTAAGCTCGGACCCTGAATTCAATTCCTTTGTGATGGCCAGAATCTGATCCGCGATAGCCATCGTGGAGGTTGCCGACGACTTTACCCAGTCCTCACGTGTTGTGGTTTGGCTATCCTCATCCGTTTCCATACTCTTCCGCTCATAATCAAGAATCTTCGTAAAGACGACGCCGTATTGATCGCCGAGCTTGAGGGCCGTGAGCTTTAGGGCAATAATTGGAATCGACTGATTGAAGAGGCTGATTACGTTAAAAAAGCGGCTAGTGATTTCTTCGGCGACAATGACTGCCGTATGACGAATGTTTGGATAGCGCCTTCGTTCTATGTCCCAATACTCAATGGTACGAATGATGTGACTCTCGTCGGTCTTTCCCAGTTGGACCTCAACCTCGTACCAAGCTGTGGCGTCTTCGTCTTGGAGGAGGATGTCCAGCCGTCCGCCCGAGGGCTGTATCCTCTCTTTAGAACGAAGAACTAATGGTCCAAGAGTCAATATTGATGGGTCGTCTGCGATCAATTGCTGAATGAGCTTCTCGTCGCCCCCAGGGAGGTTCCTAACTAGAACAGATTCAAAATGCTCGAATTTCGTAGTCATGATCTCTCCCGTCCGTTCATTACTACACAACCGCCAACTCCACATGTTTCGCGAACGGGCAGGGCTTGCCGTTCAGGTGGTCCTCGAACTCCTTGCGAAATTTCTTCACAAAGGCCAGGGTGGGCATGGCCGCCGCGTCGCCAAACGGGCAAAACGTGCGCCCCAGCATATTCTCGGCGAGATACTGAATGTTGTCGATGTCTTTGGCGGTGCCGAAGCCTGCGTGGAAGCGTGTCAGCGACTTCTTTAGCCAGTCCGTGCCCTCGCGGCAGGGAATGCACCAGCCGCAGCTCTCGTGCTGATAAAAACTGATCGTCCGCAGCGCGAACTCGACCATGCAGGTCTGGTCGTCGAGGACCACCACGCCGGCCGAGCCCAGCATCGAGCCTGTCTTGGCCACCTGGTCGAAGTCCATGCCGATGTCGATCTCCTCGGGCAGCAGCACCGGGGTTGAAGAGCCGCCAGGGACCACGGCTTTCAACTTGCGCCCCCCGCGGATGCCGCCGGCCACCTCGTAGATCATCTTCTTCAGGTTGTAGCCCATGGGCAGCTCATAGACTCCGGGGCGCTCCACATGGCCGCTGATCGAGAAGAGGCGCGTACCGCCGTTGCGCGGTGTGCCTACCGCGGCGTACGCTTCCGCGCCCATCTCAATCACATGCGGCACGGTGGCGATGGTCTCGGCGTTGTTGATGATCGTGGGACCGCCGTAAAGGCCGACGACGGCGGGGAACGGCGGCTTGATGCGCGGAATCCCTCGTTTGCCTTCGAGAGACTCCATCAGCGCCGACTCTTCGCCCACTTCATAGGCGCCCGCGCCGCTGTGGGTAATCACCTGGAACTCGGTTTCGGAGCCGAAGATGTTCTTGCCCAGAAATCCCTTGGCGTAGGCGTCGGCGACGGCCTTGTCCATAATATCGAGAAGATAACGGTATTCGCCGCGCAGGTAGATGAAGGCCGCCTTGGCCCCGATGGCCAGCCCGGCGATGATCGTACCCTCAATCACTGCATGGGGATCGTGCAAAAAGATCAGGTGATCCTTGCAGGTTCCGGGCTCGCTCTCGTCGCCGTTGACCAGAACATATTTCGGTTTGGCCGATTTTTTGGGTACGAACGACCACTTCATACCCGCTGAGAAGCCTGCGCCGCCGCGCCCGCGCAGGTAACTGGTCTTCATCTCGTTGATGATCCAGTCGGGGCCTTGTTCCAGGCACTTTTTTGCGGATGCGTAGCCGCCGAGTTCGAGATAGCGGTCGATCTTTGCCGCGCCCAGGCCAAAGCGGCGGGAGACGATCTTGACCTCATCGGAATGCGAGACCAGCCTAGGCATGGGAGACCGTCCCTTCTGCCTGACGATAACCGGCCAGAATCTCCGGCACCTGGTCCGGCGTCAACTCGTCGTGGAAGTCGTAGTTCACCTGGATGGCGGGCGCCCAGCAGCAGGCTCCGATGCACTCGACTTCCTCAAGCGAAAACAGCCCGTCCGCCGTGACGCCCTTGTGTCCGATGCCGAGTTCCTCCTGGAACCGCTCGTAAACCTCGTATGCCCCGCGCAACATGCAACTGATGTTGGTGCAGACTTGCACGTTGTATTTGCCGATCGGCTTGAAGCGCAGCATGGAGTAATAGGTGGCCACATTGCGCACCTCGAGTTCGGTGATCCCGATGCGCTGGGCCACTTCAGCTACGACCACGTCGGACAAGTAGCCGATCTCGTCCTGCGCGTAGAGCAGCATCGGAACCAGCGCCGAGCGCTTGACGGGGTACTTCTCGACAAGCGCGTCGAACCGCGCCGCCAACTGGGGAGAAAAGACGCTCATCGTTTCATCGCTCACTGCATCAACTCCTGCATCCATCCCTCGCAGCAAAATTCATCTCATCCTCAATCAAGCAACTCCACGAGCGTATCGCTTCACTCTAAACTAATGGTAGGTGAGGCCAATTTGGAAACAAACCTTCCATCCTTAATCTCGTAGTCCTTGAATATGGACACTGTACCCTCAACAAGTGTATGTAGTAGTTTAATTGCGCTATTCGCATCTTTTTCGGGAGTATTCCCTCGTGCATGCGCGTAATCATTCCTCAGTCCCCCAAGTTTTTTAGCCGCATTTGCTGCTTCCTCTGTAAGGATTCGCGTTTTCCTAAGAAACTCAACAATTCCACTTATCTCGACACGCTCTAATTGATCAAATGCTTCATCTGTTGGCTGTTCTGTCAATTCGTTTCTATGGATTAGCACCGATGCTCGAAACATATCCTTGACAAGGCGCTCACGAACAATACCGCACATTGCGACACAGGAGTAAAAATGTCCCGCAACAAACAATTCTCGCGCTTCAACCAGAAGGTCCTTATACGGATCCTCTGGACTCAACGTCATTAGTTGAGGAAGTTCCCAATATCTATCCACTGAATCTGTCAATCCTTGTTCAAATTTCATCTTCAGAAACGTCATAGTTTCTTCTCTTGATTGGTTGTTCTTCAGCAGATTAGGCAAAAAGTCCACAAACACGGTTCTTAATTCGTCGCTCATTGATCCTCCCTCTCCTTGCGTTCTCGTCCATCTTGGCGTTCACTATCCTTTGCTTCCTCGCGGCGATTAAAACGCAACAGTTCGATTCGTATTTGTTCTAGTCGATCAGCTATAAACCATGTTGGAACACCAATAAGCAATACGAGTTCAGAAAAGGTTTCAAGATTCATCGATCAATCTCCCCCAGCACAATGTCGATGGACCCAACCACGGCCACCACATCGGCCAGCATCCGCCCCTGGCACATGGTTTCGAGCGCCTGCAATGTTGCGAACGACGGATAGCGCATGTGAACCCGGTAGGGCTTGGCCGTGCCGTCAGAGACCACGTAGTAGCCCATCTGCCCGTGGCCCGATTCGATGCCCTGGTAGACCTCGCCCGCCGGGACCGCGAAACCCTCGGTGACGATCTTGAAGTGATGGATCAGCGCCTCCATCTGGGTCTTCATCTTTTCGCGGTCGGGCAGCACGATCTTGGGCGCGTCGGCCTTGATGGGGCCCTCTGGCATGCCGTCCAGCGCCTGCTGGATGATCTTTACGCTCTCGCGCATCTCATCGAGACGAAGGAGGTAGCGGGCCCAGACGTCGCCGTCGGTGGAGACGGGCACACGGAACTGAAACTTCTCGTAACTGGAGTAGGGCATATCGCGGCGCAGGTCGAAGTCGATGCCCGAGGCGCGCATGACCGGGCCGGTGACGCCCAGAGCGATGGCATCCGCGGCCGAGAGATAGCCGACACCCTTCAGCCGGTTGGCGAAGATCGGATTGCCGGTGAGCAGGTTGGAATACTCGTCGATTTTCTCCGGGAAGATGCGGATGAAGGACTGCACGCGGTCGAAGAAGTCCAGCGGCGGCTCCATTGCCAGGCCGCCGATGCGGATGTAGCTGGTCATCATCCGCTGGCCGGAGACCGCTTCAAAGAGGCGCAGGATGTCTTCGCGTTCGCGGAAGGTGTAGAGGAAGACGGTGAGCGCGCCAATATCCATGGCGTGCGTGCCGAGCCAGATCAGGTGGGAGTTCAGCCGGGTGAGTTCGGCCAGCAGGACCCGCATCCACTGAGCCTTCTCGGGTATTTCCAGCGCCAGCAGCTTTTCGACGGCCAGACAATAACAGAGGTTGTTGGCCATGGGACCGAGGTAGTCGACGCGGTCGGTGAGCGGGACCACCTGCTGGTAGAACTTGGCTTCGCAGGTCTTCTCGATGCCGGTGTGCAGATAACCGATCTCCGGGTAGAGCCGGACAACGATTTCGCCGTCGATCTCCAGCACCAGGCGCAACACCCCGTGGGTGGACGGATGCTGCGGCCCCATATTCAGGACCATGTGCTGGTCCCTGGCGCCTTCGGCTACCGGGGCTTCGCGGATGGGCGTGCCTGCAACGTCGGTCATCTAGCGGTACCCCTCCACTGGATAGTCCTTGCGCAATGGATGCCCCACCCAGTCGTCGGGCATCATGATGCGGCGCAGGTTGGGATGCTCGTCGAAGCGCACGCCGAACAGGTCGAAGACCTCGCGCTCGTAGTAGTTGGCCGCGGGCCAGACCGGCGTGATGGACTCCACCGACGGGCTTTCCTCCTCAACCAGTACGCGCAGCCGGATGCGCTCTTTATAGGCGTGGGACAGAATGTGGTAGCTCAACTGAAAGCGGGGCGAGGAGGGGAACCAGTCAACCGCGGTCAGGTCCTCGAAAAAGTTGTATCCGGCCGCCTGCACGGTGGCAGCCGCGGCGCGAATCTCTTCGGCGGCGATGGTCAGCGTCAACTCATTCCGGTCGAATTTCGCGTCTACGAGCGCGCCGGCGTTCCATGCCAGCACGGCCTTTACCGCCGGATGCTCGGGAAGGCCCTGGAGCACGGCTGCCTTGCCGATGAGTGCGTTGTTTGAAATCTCGCTCATCCTACAGATCCGCCTTGTCTTGACTCCAGTTCAGGATGCCCTTGCGCACGATGTAGTAGAGTCCGACGGCCACAAAACCGAGATAGACCAGCATCTCCCAGAAGCCGAACAGCCGGGAGCCGGTGATTCCCGGCAGTTTGCGGTAGATCACCGCCCACGGCATCATGAAGACCGTCTCCACGTCGAACAGGATAAACAGCACCGCGACCATGTAAAAGCGCACACTGAAGCGTCGGCGGGCGTCGCCCACGGCCACGATTCCGCACTCGTAGGAGGCCAGCTTGGTGGCCGAGTTGCGATGCCGCCCAATGAACCAGGAGGCCGTTACCATCCCCAGGCCAAGGCCAAACGCGGCAAGAATTTGCATCAACAGCGGGAGATACTGCCAGTAGTAGGGGATCATCGCCGACCAGTCCGAAAAAAGTCCAGTAGGATTGCACCCGCTTGACCGCAACCGCCAACGGCTCCGATTTAAAAGGATGCTGGTTCGAGATTAGGTTTTCGGGCTCATCCCGTCAAGGCGAACCCGGTGTGTGCGGAGCTCGGAATATCCGTGGCCGGGAAGGGCCATTTGTGCGCTGCGTCACATTCTTTCCCTAAATAGCACGCCATAATTCTGTGTACTGTTATGGGACACAGTACGTTCGTCATCTGAAAAGAGCGGCGAATTGGCCGAAGAACAGGGTGAGGATAAACAGCATGGCAGCTTCTACCACAAGCGGCTTCTTGCTTCCGGCTTTCGTGCCGGCAGCCTCCACTGCGTGTGTACGCCCTAACCGCCGCCGGCGCATCACTCCCCAGGCGGGACGCGCGCTGGAGGTCCTGGGCCACGCGATCGAATACCTCACCGACGAGTTCGTGCATGAGGGCACATCGTTCTCGGCGGTCAATGAGCAGATACAGGCTGTTCAGTTGCTCATGGCGCTCAACCGCAAGGTATATTTCGAGTGCCCCGAAGTGCCCAGCTTTGGCGAGCGGTGCCGAGCCATTCTCCGTTTCTGAAACCTTGCCCGCCCACTCGCCTGGCTTTCTACTGCCCCAGGGCCAGCACTGCCAGCAGGAGTAGCCACGCCAGACCCATGGTGTGCCAATACCATGCGGTGGCGTCGACGGCGATCTGGCGGTACTCCACGCGCTTAAGCCAGTTCAGGGCGACCAGGCACAGAATCAGCGCGGCTACGCCGACAACCAGGTGGGCGGCGTGCAGACCGGTGATGACGTAAAAGAAGTAGCTTGAAGGGGTCGACCAGCGATCGAACGCGAAGCCCTGCGCCGTCAACTGCATCCAGGCCATACCCTGCCCGATGAGGAACAGGGCGCCCAGGATGAGCGTGGCCCCCACCCACGGGATGGTGCGGCGGAGCGCCGGCCGGCCCAGTCCCAGCCACTCCTCCAGCACGTCGATCTCATGGAAGATGCTTTGCCGGGCCCGTTCCATGGTCAGGATGCTGAGGAGCAGTACCGCGGTGTTCAGGTACAGAATGGGCGGCAACTGCACGGGGCGCCAGTCGCCGATCAGCTCGTGGGAGCGAGGGTTCATGTGCATGTCCGACCGGCTCGCATAGAACACCACCACCAGGACGGCAAAGAACACCATGTCGCAAGCCAGCCCGAGAAACACGAAGGTCCGTATCCGGTTCAGGAGCTCGCGCGGACCCCGGCGCTGTTCGTTCCAGTCGTCGTCGCCGCCGCCACCACCCCCGCCACCGGTCGGACGCCGGTCCACGGGCGGTTTGCCGCCGATTCCCGGCTCTTTCCGTTCCGTTTCCGCTGGGGAGCGCGTAAAGGATGCGGGCATTCAGGGGCCTCTGTGAAGATGAGATTACTCCTACAAAGGGTTGGACGCAGCCAGATTCGATGGGGGTGGTCTGACCCGGTGGAATGCTGGAGCAGAATTCTCAGGCTTTAGGAACTTGTTGAAAAACTCTGGTTTTGTATCAGGGCCCGACTTTAGTCGTGCCGTAAATGCCGCATAATCAATGCGGGCTTTAGCCCCTGAGGTCGAAACTCTCTGCTCAGGGTTCTATTTCAACAAGTTCTTAGTGCGGCCACAGTCTCGACAAAGAGCCGGTGAACCCGCCGGTCGCTGGAAAGCTCGGGATGAAAGGTGGCTGCCATCACCAGTCCCTGCTTCACTAATGCCGGAGAGCCGTCTCGCAAGGCCAGGATCTCCACGCCCGCGCCGGTTTCGACGATGCGCGGAGCGCGAATGAAGACCATCTCCAGCGGGCCGCCGGCGAGCGCGGTCTCTGCCGTCACAATCGTCGAGTCGATCTGGCGGCCGTAAGCGTTGCGCTCCACCACCGCATCCAATACGCCCAGGCTGCGCTGCGCCGGATTGCGAACCTCCCGCGCCAGCAGAATGGTTCCGGCACAGGTGCCAAAGATTGGCTTTTTGCTGCAAAACGCCTGTAAAACTTCAAAAAAACGGCGCTTCTCAAGGAATCTGAGCATCGTGGTCGATTCGCCGCCGGGCAGGATCAGCCCATCGAGGCCGGCCAGTTGGTCCGGCTTGCGGATCTCGCACGGGTCGGCGCCGGCCTCAATCAGAGCTTGCGAATGGCTGGCGTAATTGCCCTGGATTGCCAATACGCCGATGCGCGGCTGCGTGGGTTCATTAAGCAAGAGGTTCTCCAGGAGTAGCGGCGAAGGGATTGAATACTTCTACTCCCAGGCCCACGAAATCTTTTACGTTGCGGGTGACGACGATCAGGCGATGAATGCGGGCGGTCGCGGCGATCAAGCCGTCTTCCCACTTGGGACCGGAGCGGCCTTTCATGAGCCGAGCCCATTCCCGGAAGATGTGCTCGTCCGCAGGAATCACCTCAAAAGCGGAAGCGATAAGGTCGATCCATGCACCGATCTCTTCGGCTTTCGGCACATCCTGCCGCCGGGTAATCTCCACACCCTTTTGCAATTCGCCTAACGTGACAGCCGCCAGGAACATCGCATTCTTGTCGACGCTGCGAATCCATGCGAGAACAGCTGGATGAGGCCGTGGTTTGCGCGTTTCCGAGACGATGTTGGTGTCGAGCAGGTACATTGGCTTACTCGAACTCAACTGGAGGCCGACTCGGGTCCTCTCCACGTGGAGGCACGATGTTCTCGAATCGAGGGCCGCCGGGATCGAGCAGAATGTCCTTGAGCGAGGGCCGGGCCCCAGCCTTCAGGCGCTTGTATTCATCGATGGGCACCAGGACGGCGGTCTCCACCCCGCGCCGGGTAACCACCTGTGGGCCGTCCTTGAGGGTGGCGTCAAGGAACTCGCTGAAACGCGCCTTTGCGTCGTAGACCTGCCAGGCCATGAGAAACCTCCACTCATATAGTCATATCACTAGTCATCTGACTATGTCAAGCCAGCTGCGGTGGGGCCAGCGGCCTTTGGCAGAGCGCAACGATAGGACATTCGCTTCCGTCATATTCCCGTACGGAAATCATGCTATATTCCTCAATATGGCTACGGCTTTGCACATCCCGTTGAATGAATATCTTGGCATCAGCTACCGGCCGGACCGCGAGTACGTGGATGGAGAGATCAGGGAGCGCAATGTGGGCAAGTGGGAGCATGCACGATTGCAGTGGCTGCTGGCTGCGTGGTTTTTTGCGCACGAGAAGCAATGGGGAATCACGGGAAGCACGGAACAGCGGGTTCGAGTCTCGGCGAGCCGGGTTCGTGTGCCGGACCTCGTGGTCCTGACAGCCGGAGCGCAACCGGAAGTGCTGACCGATCCGCCGCTGCTGGTGATCGAGATTCTCTCTCCCGACGATAGCTACTCCGACACGCAGGAGCGCGCGCAGGACTATCGCGAGATGGGCGTGGAGACGGTCTGGATCATCGATCCCAAGACGCGCACCGGGCGTATGTGCTCGGGAGCCGAATGGGTCGAAGCCTCGCGCCTGGAAGTCAAGGGGACGCCTCTGTATGTCAATCTTTCCGAAATCTTCAGTCAGATGACCTCGGCCTAAACCACCTACGGTGGGGGGCTGGTCCCTTCGACTACGCTCAAGGCAGGTTATATTCAGGCCGGAACGTACCGCTCGATGGAGATGTTCTTTGCGTGCTCCCTGGTCTTGGAAACGTCATAGGCGAGCTGCATGCGCAGGAGGTGGTCCATCTCCGGGCCGAAAGCTTTTTCGATGCGCAGCGCCATGTCGGGTGTGAGGGCGGACTTGCCGTTGAGAAGATCAGAGAGCGTGGCGCGGCGCACCTGCAAAATCTCCGCGGCCTTTGACAAGCTGAGTCCGAGCGCTTCGATGACTTCGGTCTTAATCAGGCTGCCTGGATGGGGCGGGTTCTTCATGGACATTTCGGCCTCCTCAGTGGTAGTCGATCAGGTCAATATCGCTGGCGGCATTGGCATCTTCGTCATAACGGAAGATCAATCGCCAGTTTCCGGTTACGGTCATGCTCCAAAATCCTTTGAGGTCACCCTTGAGCGGATGCAGCTTCCAGCCGGGGAACTTGCCGAGTTGTTCCAGCGTCGCAGCGGTTTCGATGGCGAAGAGCAGCTTGCCCAACTTGTCAGCCATTGCAGAGGGCAGAGAACGGGCGTTTCCGTTTTCGTAGAACTGCCCCAGGCCCTTGTGGCGAAACCGGACCAACTGCATGGCGCCTCACCTATTCATCATGTACGGTATTACCGTACAAGTCAAGCACCTGCGGTGCGGCCATCTGCCTTCGGCGTGGGGAACGAACGGGGATTGTTTCCCAGTCTTCGTTAGAAACAAGCGAAGAATGGGGCACCCGGCTGTTTACTTCAAGACTTGCTCGGTCCTCGCTTCCTCTGCCCTGGCTTCTTAGGGGCTGCCTTCGTTAGAGGCTTGTACCCCAGGAAAGATCCCGATGTTTTTATCATTATTCCTTTTGGCTTTCTCTTTTTTCCGACCTTGGATGATTTCTTTGCAGTCGGCGTCGAGACAATCCTGCGCGGCGGGGCTTTCGCGCCGGAATTTCCCTTATAGTTCGCCGGGACGCGAGCAACAACCTTCATAGACATTCCGCATTTCGGACAGTTGAACGGGCCGTCGAGCGGAGCCACTTTGTTGATGAAGAGAGCTGTAGTCGTGATGACCTGATCTTTCATCTCGCAACCCACTGTAACGCACTTTACCTTAGTAATCATCCTGGCCCCCTGAAACTCTGCGCCTTGTTCCAAATACAACTACTTTGCCGGAGAAGACGCAGATTCTTGTTTGGTCGATTCATTCGCCGAAAAGTGTTCTTCCAGTCGCTTCATTAAGATCGAATATGCTGAACTCGTATTTGCTCTGTAGATCTGGATTTGATAAAAGACGGCTACAGCAAAGGACGAAGCAAAAATCACACCCAAAGTTCCGGCCCAAATAAACGACCCCAAATGCCCAGCCCGCATGGCGGCATCCCAGTCAATTGCTGCAATCAATCCGATGAAGCCTATCAAGCCGCTGCATGCAATACCTCCGCAGAGATCGCGGCTTGCTCTGATTCCGCTCACGTCACCATCTTTAAGAACCGCAAAATCCATGCGCGATAATGTGGCATGGCGTCTATCTGGAAGCTGCACTTCAAGTGTGGATTGGGCTTCAAATGAAGCTTGACCTTCGACTTTTCTCGCCTCGCTCATCGTTTGCCCTGCACTCACAGACCTATGGTTTTCAGGTTGTGGAATATCGTGTACCCACACTTCTTGCAGGTTAATTGCAGCAATGAGGTGTGCGCTGGAAAATACGAGAGCGGAAGTGCCGACGATTTGGTAAGCGGTATCACCTCGACTGCAATAGGCTCAACGCCCCAATCGAAGGTTTCGCAGCGCGGACAATAGTCATGGACTACGCCGTGTCTCTTCAGTTCCGCAATCGCCCGTTCGACTAGGGCGTGTTCACACTAAACCATCATTTTGTGGTAAGATGGTTATAGATGGAAA
>OBLU010003804.1_pt1 | contig 13660 bp, 11 predicted proteins | sample 1518681 | NCBI WGS metagenome assembly OBLU01 (sample SAMEA3539304, study PRJEB22396) | soil metagenome | biome: tundra; feature: field; material: soil | place: USA | collected 2010-05 | depth 0.15 m
GAACTACTTTGCCTCGTCCGGATATGTAAGCACTTAAATTGCAAATGCTCTAGAGGTCAGACCTCTGGCGTCTGCTGGCCTTGGGAATCGCCATGTACCCACCCGGTGAATGGGCAAAATCGCCAGCCAGTGCTACCCTCAGTATGCGGGCGGATGCCGCACATTTTGAAACAGGATTTGGGCGCTATGCAAGCTGACAAGGCGGGGATTCTCGACACCCAACTCACCGCCCAGGTGGTCAACCACATACGGGCAAAGATCGAAGACGGCACTCTGCAACCCGGTGACAGAATCCCTCCGGAGCGAGAATTTGCCAAGATGCTCAAGATCAGCCGCGCCAGCCTGCGGACCGGCATTGGCTATCTGGCCGCAATGGGCGTGATGAAGGTGCGCCACGGTGTGGGAACCTTTGTGGCCGATGGGCCGCCGGAGATTGGCAAGTCGTCCCTTGGATTGCTCGGCGCATTACACGGATTCAAGCACTGGCAGATGTTCGAGGTTCGCAAGCTGATCGAAACAAGTCTCGCGGCTCTTGCCGCCGAGCGCGGAAAAGAAGAGCAACTCACAGTGCTGGCGGAAGAATTGGCTGAGATGTATGCCACCATCGACGACCCTGCACAATATCTGATTCACGATGTCCGCTTTCATCGGACTATCGCTGAAGCATCCGGCAATCCGATCCTGGCAGCGCTGATGGAGACGGTTTCGACCGCCCTCTACGACGAGCGACGCAAGACCGCGGAGCGCGCACGAGACCGCAAGAACTCCCTTGAGGCCCACCGGGAGATCTACCGCGCAATTCGCGAAGGACACCCCAACGATGCACGCCTCGCCATGGAACGCCACTTGCATTCCGCCGAGAGCGAGTTGGCGGCTGAGACGTCCGTCAAGGTCCGCAAGCCCAGGAGCGATCGAAAAGCGAAGCAGCCAGTTTCGGTTTGAAGAGCCCCGCTCGCCGCGGTCCGACAGAATTAGCATTCGCTACGCCAATTCAACCTTCAGCGTAATGCCCACATCGGAGATTCTCTCCTCGGGCATCTCAACCTTCAAGGAAGCCTCGTCCTGCTTCCACTTGAGTTCGCCCTTGTGGCCAAGCAATTCCACGTTGCGAATCCTTCCCGGGTTCTGCCGGCTTGCCAGACCAAGTGCATTCACCTCCGCAGTCTTATCCGGCCAACCCATCACGAACGCATAGATTGTGCTGCGCTTGGTGGTGAAGCGAACATCCTCGGCGGTCAGGTCCTTCTTCTTGTCCTCGTTGAAATTACCGGTTTCGATCTTCACTTGTGTGGATGGGCCTTCTCCGTAGATCTTCCAGGGTCGAGTTCCGTAAATGCCTTCGCTGTTCACCGACATCCAGGCAGTGATGCCTTCAAGCGTCGCAATCTCCTCAAAGTCCAATTCGCCGGAGTTGGGCAGCGGGAAATTCAGCAGCAGGTTGCCATTCTTGCTGACAATATCGGTAAGTAGGTCGATAACCTTCTTCGCCGATTTGTATTTCTGGCCCCGTTTGTAATGCCACTGCCCGATGCAGGTGTCAGTTTGCCACGGGTTCGCCGCAATGCCGTCCGAAACGCCACGCTCATGGTCCAGCAGGCAGGTCCCGACGGCACAATCAGAGCTCTCCTTCGTGGTATAAACCGCCTCCGTCGCGCCCCCGTGCAACTGCGCGCTCACGTTGTAGAGATGCGAAACCATCCTCAGTCCGTAATCTTCGAATGGAAGGTGACCGTCACTGTAAAGCAAGTCAGGCTGATACTTGTCGATAAGGTCAGTCATGCGGTCAAGGTAATGGCGCTTCCACGAATCGGGGATACCATCGTCGTCCCAATCGAGCTTCTCTATGAAGCGTGCGCAATCGGCATCGTGATACAAATCCGGGTACTTCGGATCGACTCCATCATAGGAAACGCCGGCCAGTGGTCCGGACTTGTCAGCGCCATGACTCACGGCCCACCATTTGTAACTGATCCATAGGTGTTCACTTACCCCGAAACGCAACCCTTCATTCCGCGCCGCTCTCTGCCACGTTCCGACGATATCCTTCTGCGGGCCCATCTTTACCGCATTCCAACGCGTGTACTTTGAGTCCCATAGGTCGAAGTTATCGTGGTGCACACCCATACTGACGAAGTATTTCGCCCCTGCTTTTTTGTATAAGCTCATCAGGTGTTCCGGGTCCCACTTCGCCGCCTTCCAGACATTCACCAGATCCTTGAAGCCAACCTTGGATGGGTGACCGTAAGTCTCAACATGGTACAGATACTGCTCCGATCCCTCCATGTACATGTTCCGGGCGTACCAATCACCTTGTTCGATGGCTGACTGCGGGCCCCAGTGAGACCAAATGCCGAACTTCGCATCGCGAAACCAGTCCGGAACCCGGTAGCCCTGCAGAGACTGACGCGTAGGCAGGAAGTTCGAGCTCTGGCCAGCCTGACCCATTGCAAACCTTGAGAGCGCAAGAGCGGAATATGCGCCGCCCATCCATTGGAGTAACTCACGCCTGTTCAATGCCATTGCTGATTCATTCCTTTCATGGTGTTGTTCGCTTCAGATAGCAAGAGTCGCGATGATCCTAAAAACATCGAGCTGCCCGACCTGTCATGGGGTCGAAATACGCATAGCCTGCTGGAGCCGCTCTTCCGCCTCGGCGTTCCAGTAACCGCAATCGAGTTCAAAGAAAACCGAAGTGTACGGAATCCTCATATTCGTTTTGATCACCAAAATCCGAAAAACCTTCGCAGATTGGTCGAGATTGGCAATGATCTTCTCATGCTGCAGGTGCTTGACGGCCGAGCCGCACAACGCTATATCTAGTTGCCGCCTGTAGTCCGCGATGCCCGGCGCATCGCTCTCGGTGACAAATCCAAGCTCCGAATCGACAAAGATCTTCGCCCGGACGTGACCGGAAGCAGCGATTGCATCCCTGAGGGTCTGTACAACATGAAGCTGATCTTCGTCGGTGGCAATCGTTTCGATTCCAGGCTTCGATTGAGCGGGATAGGCCGAGTCCGCAACCACGATCCAATTGCGATGCCCCAACAACGGCATAAGCTCATCGAGTCGGCGCTTCCAATCGGACGCAATCGGTTCGCTCATTTCGCTCAGCTCCCTTGATGTAATCGATTACATGTCCGATTCGGGCTACCCTGATGCCAGCGCAATTCTACGCTGGCGTAATCTCTCCGTCGATGTCCCAGAGGTCTTCCCAAGTCTGCTCATCCTTCCACAGAAAGACCTGGCCTTTGATCAAACGGCAATTGCGGTCAAGCCCCGCGATTTGAAGCATCTCCTCGCTGGTCAGCGGATCGCCGGCAGCACCTTCGAGATTGGCATGGTAGTTGTTGATCGAAAACGGAATCGGCGCTTGTCCGCGCTGCACCGCCCACTTGATGCAAACCACGGCCGGATGAATCCCGTGCGCTTGGGCAATCTTCACGACCACTGGATCTTCGGTGGGAGAGGTGTCTTCTGGAGTGCGGTCGCGCTCAGGCCTTCCCGGCGAGCCGATGGGGCAGTAACCGATGGGCTGAATGCCGTTCTCAACAACAAACCGAAACAGCTCCGGCTGCTGAAAATGCGGGTGCAGCTCCATCTCATTCACTGCGGGCTTGATGCGGGCGTCGCGCAGCACAAGCTTCAGCTTGGGGATGGTCATGTTTGATGTGCCAATATGGCGAACCAGTCCCAGGTCCACCAGCTCTTCCATCTTGCGCCACGTTTTCATAAAGTCGGCGTGAATATATGGCTTGGAGTCTGCGCTGCGCGAAGCCACATCGCAGCCCGGCGGATGAAAATTGGGAAAAGGCCAGTGAACGAGATAAAGGTCCAGGTACTCAAGGCGAAGATCGGCCAGCGACTTCCGGCACGACGCAATCACATCGTCCTCACCGTGTTTGTCGTTCCACAGCTTCGACGTAACCCAGAGTTCTTCCCGATTGATTCCGTCACTAAGAACCTCCTCAAGCGCCGCTCCGACCTCCGATTCATTTCCATACACCGAAGCGCAATCGAAATGCCGATAGCCAACTGCAGCTGCACCTTTTACTGCCTCGGCAACCTGGCTCGGACTCACGTGATCTGACCCGAATGTCCCCAGGCCCACCGCCGGCATCGTGAACCCGGTATACAGCCTTCGTTGCGGAATCAACGCTGGATCAACCACAGCCGATCCGCACTTGCTCTCCATGTTCATGGTTGCTTCCTGCCGACAAGAAGGTTATCGCTAACGACGGCGATCGTGCAATCAGCATGCGGATGAAGGGGGGGGGAGGAAACCGGTAGGCAATGAAGGGTTGTGGAAGATGAGCTCGAACCGCTCATCCTTCCGCGCGCACCAGCAGACATGTAATGTTGTCATGGCCGCCGGCTTTCTTTGCCGCATCCACAAGCCGTGCGCAGAGGTCACTCAGCGAAGAATTCCCAGACAAATCGACCCTGAGAAGGGATTCAATCTGAGCATCGGAGAGCTCACGGGTCAGACCGTCGGAGGAGAGCAGATAAAGATCGCCCGGCTCGGCTTCAAGTTCAAAAATATCGGGAGTCACCTGGCTTTGAGTCCCGAGCGCGCGAGTGATCACGTTTCTAAGCGGTGAGCGCAAGGCCTCAGAGTGAGTCATGCGGCCCAACCTCACCTGCTCCTCGACCAGCGAATGGTCCAAGGTGACTTGTTCCAGATGGCTGTTACGCAGCCGGTAACAACGGCTGTCGCCGATGTTGAGCACCCAGACCTGACGCTCTTCCACCACCAGGCCCACCAGCGTGGTTCCCATGCCACTGAGCTTGTTGTTGCGCTGAGAGCGGGAGAAGATGGCCTCATTGGCGGCGCACAGCGCCTGCTCGGCCACCATCGGCGGAGTCAAGTCATGGGTCCGGGAACTGAGACGGCGGAGAACCTCATCCACTGCCAGGGAGCTCGCAATCTCTCCTGCCGCGGCGCCGCCCATACCATCACAAACGACATAGACTCCGTGTTCCACGGAAAAGCCGAATGCATCTTCGTTGGATGGACGTTTGCGGCCGCGATCAGAAACCGCGGCAGCGGTGTAATTGACTACAGCCGAAGCCAAGGAGAATCTCCCATCGACCAGTTTACACGGGCAAGCGCAGGTCGTGAATTCGGTAGCGCCAAGGATTAGTGCCCGGCTTGGTTACCATCGGTGTCCGTAAGCGGCGGCGGCTCAGGCAGATCGAATACCTGGATTGCGCCCGCGTTCAGCACGGCCACACGCCGGCCTGAGGGAGAAATGGCCACATTGCCGCCGGAATCGAGCACCGGGCTGGTCGGCGTTTCAAGCGCCACCTTCCCGTTGGCCGCATCGAACACCCTGACAAACTGCCCTTTCACGTCGTCCCATCCAATGGGTTGGTAAGTGTTGACCGTGTGGTTGATGGCGAGGGTCTCTTGCGCAAGTCTCGTGCCATTCGGCCCCATCACCACTAACGGCCAGATTGTCGACGCTGAAGTGGAATCCTCCCAAAGAAGGCGACCTCCTGTATCCATGGCCACCAGCCTGCGCCCGTTCTCTCCGTTACAGGCCGTCACCAGCACCTCCCGCTGCGAGACAAAGTCAATGGCGGGCGAGCAGGTGGAGTCCACCCGCCCCAGAACTTTGCTGCCGCCGCTGAAGTAGTTCAGGTTGAGCAGCCACTGCTGACCTTTGCCGCGCAAGCTGTCCAGATAGCCTTCCGAATTGATGGGCAAATGGACAGTCGCGGGGACACGGCTCACCAGCATCACCCGGCCCGACTCACGATGCAAGATGCGCACCACCAGATCCGTCTTGCTGCCGGCTTCTTGCCCGCCCACCGTAATGCTGGCAGTTGCGGACTCTGGGCTGAGGACTTGGCCGAGCTTGGTTGCGGTGGCCGCAGGCTCCCGTGAGTTGGTCACCATGAACTGCTGCGTGGGATCAAGCTCCAACCAGAGCAGCGGCCCCGGAAACTGCAACAGCGGCTTCAGTTCCAGCTTGGCGTCTCCCTGTTGAAGTCCATCCCGGTCCCGCAGCAGGAAGTGGCCGTCACTGAGCATCCATAGGTAGCGCACTCGGTCGTGCACGGTCCACAATGCCTCAGACTCGACCTTGCCCTCGGGCAATGCAACCACCACCGCGCGAATCTGGCGCTCGTCGCTATCCGCACCGGCTCCTGGCTCGCGCAGGATCAGTCCCGGCACGCGAAAAGTAAACAGCAGCCGGTCTTCGTCCAGAAAGTCCAAGGATGCCAGACTGATGCGCGCCCCCAAATAGCTAGCGCTTGGCGCGGTAAACCCAATCGGCTCCACAGGAATGGTAAAGACTGGCGGCAGCGAGGGCTTTTCGGGAATACGGTCGGGAAGTGGACGCTCCTTCTCTTTTCGGGATGAGTCCTGCTTCGCCGCGGCGTTTACCTGAGCCCTCGCCGTCGGCAAGGCGCAAACCAACACTCCGGCAATCGCCAGACCCAGTCCCGCACTCTTCCCAAACCCTGCCCGTAGAAGCCAATTCACCATCGAAGTGTATTTTCGCCGATCCAGGTCATTTTGGGGAGTGATACTCCTCTCCCTTTGTCGATACAGGGTGGTTGCGGCGCCGCAAAACAGCAAGGATCCGGCAATCTGTACGCGCCAGACCTACTGCAAGGTGAGGGCGACTGTTCCGGTGGCTGTGGTGGTACCTGAGTTTGCAGTTATGGTGACCGTATAAGTCCCCGCAGTAGTGCCAGCAATGCCGCCCCCTCCGCCTCCACCGCCGCTCCCACCACCTCCGCAACTGAGAACACCACCCGTGAGGAATGTGAGAAGGACAAACAGACCCAGAATATTGCGCCAACTGCGGCGGCGTGCAGGAATGCCAAACAACAACACGCAGGCAAGCGTCGTGCCTATGGCGGCGAACCAAGGAACTCCGGGGCGCTTGGGAGGTGCGAGAACTGCGGATGATGGTGCAGTGGTAGAAACGGTGAGGGTTGCCGATCCGGCGGTGGTGCCAGTAATGTTCACCGGACTGGTCGAGCCGAAACTCAAAGTTGGCGGAAACACAGAGCCGGCCGGGCTGGAAGTCACAGCCGCCGCAAGTGCTACGCTGCCGGTAAAGCCGCCAACCGGCGTTACGGTGATGTTAGACCCATTTCCCGTGGTTGCGCCGGGAGCAACCGTTACCGCTGTGCCGGCGACCGTGAAGGTAGGATTGGTGACTGTAATTGTGGCGGCGCCGGTAGCTGCAGTGTAGTTGGCATCGCCTGAGTAGCTAGCCGTCAGTGTGTCGGCGCCAAGCGGAAGCGATCCGGCAGAAATATTGATCGGTGCGCTGCCGCCGATCAACTGCGTGGTTGTGGAGGTGTAGCTTCCGCTGCTCAGCGTTACGGTACCAGTGGGTGTCGGGTTACCGCTGCCATCGCTCACGGCCATCGTCACCGTCATCGCTTGAGCCGTGGTAAAGCTTGATGAGGTCGGCGTGACTGTTACCGTGGGCTTTGCTTGCTGCGCGGTCAAGCCAACGTCCCCGGAGGAGCTTGGGCTGAAGCTGCTATTTCCGAGATAGCTTGCCTCGATCTGATGGGTTCCGGTACCCAGCGGTGAAACTCCGTTCAGCGTGGCTGTAGCCGTCTCCGTAATCTCGGTCAATAGAATCGTCACCGTGTTGATGCCATTGTTCAACACGGCCACGTCCAGGATGCCGTCTCCGTTAAAGTCGCCCAATATTGGGCTCCCGGGGTTTGTGCCCGCCTGTGGGTTCGCGGGTGTGGCTGTAAAGGTTCCATCGCCGTTTCCCAGCAGGATGATTAGGTCATTGTTGCCGCCATTTGCCACCAAATCGAGGATGCCGTCTCCGTTAAAGTCGCCCACTGCAAGGCCACCGATGTATGTGCCGGTCTGCGGGCTAGTGGGGGTCGCCTTGAGGTTTCCTTTGCCGTCGCCCATCAGCACGGTTACCGAGTTGCTGGAGAAGTATGTCACAGCAAGATCCAGGTTGCCGTCGCCATTGAAATCGCCCGCCACAAGGCTTCCAGGCATCGCACCTAGTGATATAGGCGCGTAGGCACCAAAGGTTCCGTCTCCCTTGCCCGGCAGCAGAGTGACCTTGCTTGGGTTGAGACTCGTCACAACCAGGTCCAGGATGCCATCCCCGTTGAAGTCGCCCACTGCAACGCCACCGGGATATTGGCCAACCTGCGGGTACAGCGGGGTCACGGTTGTGAAGCTCCCATCTCCCTTGCCGAGAAAAGTCGTAACCCCGCCAAAAAGAGTCACAACCCCTTGTTCGGGGGTAATGACGACCAAGTCGAGGATACCGTCCCCATTGAAGTCGCCCACTGCAACGCCAGCCGGGTTACCGGAAACAAATCCGCTTGAGACCGCGTGAGGAAAGCTGCCCGTACCATCGCCCAGGAGTACGGTGACTCCTCCTCCTCCTCCTCCCAGCATGGCCACATCGAGGATCCCATCTCCGTTGAAGTCTCCCACTGCAATAATACTTCCCACGCTAATCGGGGTCGACGGTCCGGCAGTAAAGGTGCCATCCCCATTCCCAAAGAGAACAGTCAGCGTGTCTAAGCCAGTGTCCTCGACAACCAGGTCCAGAATGCCGTCTCCATTGAAATCGCCAACTGCAAAGGAGCGCATTCCCTGGCTATCCACTGGCGTTTGAGCGTCCAGGAAACTGAGTCCTGATACCGCTCCGGAAAGACTTGCTGTTCCCACCAAATTGTTGCCATTCGTAGCATCCAGAAACGAAACTGTCCCTGCAGGCCCCGCCAGGGTAGATGCATTCACCACGCCGGCCACGGTGGCTGCCAGCCCGTAGTTGCCTGCGCTCCCGCTGGCTGAAAGCGATGTCATCGTTGGAAATGTCCCGGTCACTGTTAATGTCACGATGCTGGAACTGCTGCCTGCGTAGGCAGTGGCGCCGTTTGGCGTCCCCACAAAGACCGCTTTGTAGCTGTGGCTGCCAATTCCAGGCCGGAACTTGAAGGTGGCCGTTCCGGCGCTTGTCAGCTGCGCCGAACCGAGCAGATGAATGTCAGTGCAGTATGTCACAGTGGCGTCACAGAAGTTAACCCGTCCTACCGAAATCGCCGAAGCGCCAGAGTTCGCGGCGGCCGTCAGCGTGACAACTGTGCCTGAAACAACCGTTGTAACCGCACTCCCGCCCGAGGTGATCGTCAGCGTAGTGGTGGTTGCCGCAGGCGTTCCCGAGAACAGCGGTAAAGCAACGCAGAAGAACGTCACTAGAGCCGCCGAAGTGAACAATGGAAGGGGAATTCTGACCTTCATTAGTAAACCCCAGTCTCGCCCTCCACGTTGTGAGAGGAATCCGAGCACAGTGCTGGGGAAGTCGAATTCCGCAAATTATTATATGCTCAGTTGAATAAAGTTGACGGTCTATCTCGCCTGGTGCCCAGGGCCGACGCATATCGAAACTTGAGACAAACAGTTACTTCCCTGATTACGAGGAAGCGATTTGGCATAGCAGATCAAATGATCTTGCCCCACGACGGGTCACAAAACGCATCTCTTTTGCTGTTCCGAAGGTGTATTGGCCTATTCCTTCGGCTGGAGCGATTCCAGTTTGTGGCCTCAAAAGCACTTTCGCCGTATTTTGCCTACGCCGAAGAATTTATATGCGTCGGCCCTAGCCTTATGCCCCGACCGCAGCCCGGATTGGCCCCGCCTATATTGCGAATTTGTTTGCAGGCTATGAGGTTTCGACCGGTTTCCGTCGGAGGATGGGTTTTCTTGCCGCTTGCATCTCGTCGAGTCTTAAAGCGCGGGTCGCGTTCGGAACGGTCTTCTTACGTTCGGGGTTCTCATCGACCTCTTTCGCAATCCAGCGCATGGCTTGAACGAGAGGGCCCAAATCTTCAAGGGGTCGGCTCTCCTTGGGCACAATACCTGCAGTTCCGTGAGCATTACAAAAGCAAGCCTGGCGCGAACCTATTTCTGGCGATTCCCAAGTATTGACTTTTTTGACAGCCACTGGTCTTTTCGTAAGCTGAGGTCACCGCCTCGGTGCTGCGCCATCGTCGATAAGCCCACGATAGGCCTTGAATGGCCGCCGATGCGGTAGGTGCTAATTAGGCCACATTACTGCAACCTGCAGCTGCAAGAGTTGAGATCAAGGCACGCTGCCAACGATCCTCCTATCTCTGCAAAATCGGCCAAGTTCTGACACAAATCTCGAATCATTTAGAACTCAGATCTCGTTGAGAACATCGCACAGTTGGAGCGGCCATTTTGTGATCTTAGCGCCCAAGTTTTGGTCGTTTTATCACTCGCGCTCATGCATGTGCGACATTAAATGTGGGATGGCTAACCACACCAAGGTCGACAGCCGCATGAGGTTCTTGGGCTACGGCGCCTGTGCACTTGCAGGGTGCTTGTGGGGCACGGGCTTCTACTTTGGCAGGCTGGCGCTCAACGAGATGAGCGTCGAGCACATGGTGCTCTACCGATTTCTGTTTGCCTCCCTGGGCATGTTGCCGGTGGTGCTGCTGAATCGCACCCGGTTTCGCCTCACCGGGGCCGAGCTTCGCCTGTTGCTGATGTCCGCCGCATTCGGAATTCCAATCCAGTTTCTGCTCCAATTCCACGGCCTGGCCCTAACCACCGTGAGCCACGCCTCGCTCATGGTGGGGGCCATGCCGGTCCTGCTTGCCGCCGCAGCGGCCTTCTTTGCCCCCAATGGGTCCAATGAGGAACGGCTGGACCGCATCGGCTGGCTGGCCTTGACGGGCTCCACTCTGGGTGCAGCTCTCATCGTGCTGGGAGGCAATCGGGGACCTGCCTCCCGCGGCGAGCCCTCGCTGGTGGGTGATCTCCTGGTCGTCGCCTCGCTCATCACGGCTCTTGCCTGGATTCTGCTTTCGAAAAAGCTCATGGAGACGCACAGCCCGCCTGTGGTCACTGCCTACACCATCCTCTCGGGAACCATCATGCTGGCCGCCTTGATCCTTGGCCCCTGGCTGTTGAATCCTGTTCTCGAGCCGCTTACCCATCATCACGTACAGCCGCTTCCCTTCGCCCAAATAAGCTCCACCGCCTGGGTAGCGCTGGCCATCAGCGGCCTGCTTTGTACAGCCACCACCACCCTGCTCTGGAACTGGGGCATCCACCATGTGCCGGCCTCCCGCGCCGGCGTCTTCCTCAACATCGAGCCGGCTCTTGGCTCCTGGCTCGGCGTCCAATTACTCGGCGAACACCTGGGTCCCTACGCCTGGGTTGGCGGTGCGCTGATTCTGACCGCGGCCATCACTCTCACCACCCGGAGCCACGATGCTGGATCTGTCGCCGATCCCGAGGTCATCCTGGAATAGGCGAACCTGGAATGCGTCCAACAAATTACCGTAACATCTGCCGCGTGGCAGAAGACAGAGCCGCGTCCTTGGGCAGAAATGGCTCCGTGATTGGTCCCGGCCAGAACCGAACCAGGGCCGGAGTCATCATCAGGCTCATCTCCATTGTGCGCCTCCTTCCCGCCAAACTTTGGTTACCAGATGCCGCGGATTACATGTAGCACTCGGCCAGGTCCAACCGATATCTACTTTCAGTGATTAACGGAGACTCATGTGACCCTTCTAACCTGGAACCACGCGTGCGCTGTCGGCGTTCGAGCCATGGATGATCAACACGGCATCCTCATGGATATGATGAACGAGTTACGCCAGGCTGTCGTGCGCGGCCGCGGCCGTGAAGAGATCTGCGCCCTGCTCGACCAGCTAATCGAATTCACCCGTATGCACTTCTGGACCGAAGAGCAACTGATGGAGCAAAGCGGATTTCCCGGCCTCACCGACCACCGCGCCGAGCACCATAGCATGTTGGCGCAGATGATTCAGGCGGCCCATCGCGTGCAATACGGTGAAGCAGTGCCTATGCGCCCGTTGCTCTGCACCCTGCGCAGCGAGTACATCGAGCATATCGAAGGCCTGGACCGGCAGTACGGACCATGGCTCAATGACCACGGCGTTTATTAGAACCTGCTCACAGCGCAACCGAAACACTCACTCATCTTCCCCACTCCCCGACGGATAAATCCACTGTCGGAGTCTTCCGGCTGGGAGTTGCGCATGGCACTACTGACGTGGAACAACAAGTTTTCTGTAGGAGCTAAACCCCTGAACAGCCAACACACCATTCTGTTTGGACTGCTGAACGATCTTCAGCGGCGATGATGAAAGGCCAGGCATAGAGCTTGACCAGTCCTCTTTTGCGCAAACTGGTGGATTTCACGCACACCCACTTTACTGACGAAGAGGCGATGATGGCGGCTGCAAACTATCCGGGGCTGGCAGAACACAAAATCAAGCACCGCGAACTGATGAAACAGGTCGAACAGTACGCAGCCCGCCACGAGCGCGGCGAAATCACTGTGAACCTCCAGCTGATGAACTTCCTGCGCGATTGGTTCACGACCCACATTCTGAAAGAAGACATGCAATTCGGCCTCTGGCTGAACATGAACGGCAAACGCTAAGGTCGGCTGGCGCAACTGTCCCTAGCTCTCGAATGACAACTGTGTCGTGGCCCACGCGGGCGCAGGGGGCTTTGGTTCTGAAGCCAGTTCGTAGACAAGCCTCTCCAGCACCAGTCGCTTGTCTGGCGGGGACGAGCGCAACTCCAGATCGGCGCGGGCAATCAGTTTGAGCGCCCGTGTCAGCTCGCGACGGCTCTTATAGCGGCGTGCCTGCCTAATGAGATCGTCCGCGGCAAAAGGAGGCATCCGGAAACCCTGCCATAGCGCCTGCCAGATCGCGCGCGAGTCGCGCACGTTCTTCTCCAGAATCACCAGCATCTGTCTGAAGGTCCTGGCCAGCATATAAAGATGACCAATCGCCGCATCCTCGCCGGCCTCGGAACTGTTCAGCAGACCATGCAACAGCGCCAGCGCTCGGGCCCGGTCGCGCGCGCTGATGGCGTCGGTCAATTCATACAGTGAGCGCTGCTTCGCGCCCAGCACCATAGTCTCCACGTCGCCTAGCGTGATGCGCCCGCGGCCCAGAGTATAGAGCAGCAACTTTTCCAGCTCTGAGGAGATGAGCAGCATATCGGCGCCCAGTGCATCTACCAGCTCGCGTGCAGCGTCGGGTTCCACTCGGACCCGGGCCTCGTGCGCAGTGGCCACGATCCAGCGCGTAGCGTCTTCCTCGCTCACCCGCGCCAGTTCCACCATGCCGCAGTGCTCGCCCAAGGTCTCGGTCAGTCGCTCAAAGCGATTCTTGTCGTCCATCTCCATGCGCCGCGCGTCCGAGGGAATGCGCACAAAGTCGGCGACAAATAGAAGCAGCGCCTGCGGGTTGGGGGAGCGAAAGTAGCGATCCAGCGCCGCAAATTCGTCCTTCTTGGTGCCCCGTGTGTAGAGCTGTTTCACACCGCGAATAAAAATCACCTGGAACGGCGACATGAGCGACGGCGTCTGCGCCCGGTCAAGCACTTCAAAAATTGAGGTCCCCGCCAAATCAAATTCCGACAGGCAGAAATCCCTCAGATCTGCCGGCACAAAGCCCTTCAGAACGGCCCCCCGGCAGCGATCCAGCAGGAAAGCCTCGTCGCCCGCCAGCACGTAGCCGGCCCGAAGCGGACGATTGCCAGTCGCCGCAGCTTCAATCTCTGCCACAAAGCGGCCTACCGCTGCAAATCCCGCGCCCCAGCGCCCGGCGCTCAACGGGCCAAACCCCGGGA
>OBLU010003805.1_pt1 | contig 13660 bp, 9 predicted proteins | sample 1518681 | NCBI WGS metagenome assembly OBLU01 (sample SAMEA3539304, study PRJEB22396) | soil metagenome | biome: tundra; feature: field; material: soil | place: USA | collected 2010-05 | depth 0.15 m
GGAGATCAGCCTCGTGCGTTCACCGCAGAACCCGCCCAGTGGCGCCCCCAAATCTCCCAACATGTTCATCGTGGTTAGGGCACTAGTGAACTGGCGCGGCGAGTTCGTACCCTGCATGGGCGCTGGACCGCTGGCCCCAGCCGCGCTGGAAATGTGTAACCACCGTTTCAAGCCGTTTGGCTTCATCAAGACTGGAGACTTTGCTTCGGCGGGATTCCAGATTGACGCGTCAGACAAAGCTGGCGCGATCATCGCCAAAGTCGATCCCGGCTCCGCGGCAGCCGAGGCTGGGGTGAAGGCAGGGGACCAGATTGTTGCGGTCGATGGTCGCCCCCTGGCAGCGAGCCTCGGTGAGGAAGCCAAGGATCGGCTGTTTGGCAAGATTGGCGACCAGTTTCACGTCACCGTCAGGCGCGGGAAGGCCGAGAAAACCGTCGTACTGCAACTGGCGGCCAAGGCGAAGAGTTAGAGGCCTTCCAGTTTCTTCCCAGGCCACGTTAAACCAGTACGCACTGCGCAAAAAGGGCATGGAGACTGCCTTTGACATGGAGTCTGTGTATTGTTTAAGGTTATCCCGTCCAGAAATCATTTCATTTGACACATTTGTATGGCAAAACGCCCATCGAGCCGATGCGGCTTTCCAAAGCTAACCGGCAAGCTGCACAATGGACGGGTTTCTTGCTGACAAGGGACAGGCTCATGAGCAAGAGAGTTTCGCGTTGGATGGTGTGGGCGGCGTTGATGGGACCGGTAGCGACGTTGCCGGTGACTGCAACAACCGCATTCACAGGGCCGGTGGAGTTGCGGGTGGACAACCTGAAGAGCCCGCTGGGGATCGACGATCCGGCACCGCGCCTCTCGTGGCAGTTGCAGGATCCGGCAAACGGCGCGAAGCAGACTGCGTACCAGGTGCTGGTTGCTTCGCAGGCAGGCTTGTTGCGACAGGGCAAGGCAGACGTTTGGGATAGTGGGCGAATTGAGTCGGGGGAGAGTTTGAATGTGCGCTACAAGGGGCCTGCCATTGCGGCCAGTAAGCGCACCTTCTGGCTGGTGAAAGTGTGGGGCCGGGCGAGGAAGCAGTATGCGGAGAGCGAAATCGGATGGTGGGAGACTGGGCTGATGACCCAGGAGGGTTGGCGCTCCCAGTGGATTGGCTATGAGACGGCGGAGGAAGCGGCGGTTCGCCATGCAGAGGCTAATTGGATTGCCAACCCGGAGGCGAATCTGCTGGCGGCGAAGAATGCCGCGGAACAGCATACCGCATACAGGCAAACCGTGAAGCTGGAAAGGGCGGTTCGGCGGGCGGAACTGTATGCAACTGGGCAGGATACGGTTGCGGCGTGGGTGAACGGTACGCAGGTGCTGACGGCTGACAGATTTCCTCCGTGGAAGCAGATGCCGTGGAAAAAGTTTGTGCGCGCGGACGTTACGGACAAGCTAAGCGCGGGCGCCAACTCGATTGCGATCGAGACCGTGCATTATGTTGACAATCACAGCGGAAGAGCCTCGGCCGATGCTCCCCCGATGATTGCCACTCTGGTTGTTGAATACGCGGACGGAACCACAGAAGCGTTTTCAAGCGGGACGGATTGGAAGACGGAGGTGCATGGGGCGACGGGCTGGCAAGAGAAGGGATTTGACGACTCGGGATGGAAGTCGGCGGTGGTCTGGTCGCAGCGACCGGGGCCGATGAACCAGCCGCTTGGGCATCCGTGGATTCCGGATTCGGTGAAGGCGCTGCGGCATCCATTTGAGGTTAAGGCTCCTGTGAAATCGGCGCGGATGTATGCGACGGCACTTGGGGCCTATGAGATGTTTTTAAACGGCAAGCGCGTTGGCGACGATGTGTTGGCGCCGGGATGGACTGACTATCGCGAACACGTGAAGTATCAGACCTACGATGTGACCGGGCGAGTGGGAAGTGGGAAGAATCTGATTACGGCACTGCTTGCGCCGGGATGGTACGAGACTCCGCTGGAGTGGTTCCAGCAGCCGAACAATTACGGCGACACGCCGCCGGCGCTGCGCGCCCAGTTGCGGATTGAGCATACGGACGGGAGCGTGGAATGGGTTGCAACGGATGCGACGTGGCAGGCGGGTCCGACAAGTATCCAGCATTCTGAGATCTACGACGGTGAGACCAAGGATGCGCGGTCAGCATGGTTGGACGAATCTTCGCCAATGTTCAAGCGGCTTGAGAAGGTCATCACAATTGACCCGAAGCCGGTTGCAATCGAAGCACACGACTATCCGTCGATCCGCGTGGAACGGACGATGACGCCGATATCGATGAGCGAGCCGAAGCCGGGCGTTTACGTCTATGATTTCGGGCAGAACTTTTCCGGTGTGGAGCGAGTGCGGGTTGCAGGGCCTGCGGGCACGGATGTGCGGCTACGGTTTGCCGAGATTGTGAATGCGGACGGGACGATTTATACCGACAATCTGCGCACGGCGAAGGCGACGGATCACTTTATCCTGAGCGGCAATGGCGTAGAGGAGTTCACGCCGCAGTTTACTTTTCACGGCTTCCGCTATGTGGAATTGACGGGGCTTCCCACAGCGCCGGGCAAGGACGCGGTAAGCGCTCTCGCCTTTCACACCGATGCGGCTTTCACGGCGAAGCTTGAGACCGGCAGCGAGATGATCAACAAGCTGTGGAGCAATATTCTCTGGGGGCAGCGGTCGAATTTTGTCGGTGTGCCTTCGGACTGTCCGCAGCGCGATGAGCGGCTGGGATGGATGGCGGATGCGCAGGTTTTCTGGCGTACGGCGAGCTTCAACATGGACCTTGCGGCCTTCTCGCGCAAATTTGCCGGAGATATGCGGGGGACGCAGTCGGGGACACCGTATTACGGCATCTACTCGCCGGGAACCGCTCAAGAGTCTTCGAGCTCCGGGGCCGGGTGGAGCGATGCGGGCGTGATTATTCCCTGGACTTCGTGGCTGCAAACGGGCGATACCAGCGTGATCGAACAGAACTGGGCGGCGATGGAAAAGTATCTCAATGCCATCGAGGCGGATAATCCCGACGGACTCTGGGTTCACAATTCGGGGATTCCGTTTGGGGACTGGCTCTCACCAGAGGGGCGCACGGACCAGGGGCTTGTAGCGACCGCTTATTGGGCCTATGACGTGACGCTGATGCAGCAGATGGCACGCGCGACGGACCGGACCGAAGATGCCGAGAAGTATACGCGGCTGTTCGAGAAGATTCGCGCGGCATTCCAGAAGCGGTTTGTGCATGCCGACGGTTTTGTGGCGGGTGCCGACAACAGCCCTTCGCCCTTCGGTGCGATCAATAACCCCAACGCAAAGAGCAATGGTGGCGCCACACAGACGGGGTACGTGTTGGCTCTGCATATGAATCTATTGCCGGAGGAACTGCGCACGGCCGCAGCGCAAAAGCTGGTGGACAAGATCGAAGCTAATCGTGGACTGCTGAGCACGGGCTTTCTGGGCACGCCATATTTGCTTGAGGAACTGACGGAGAGCGGGCACGCGCAACTGGCGTATCAGTTGCTGCTCAACACGCAGTATCCGTCGTGGGGCTACCTGGTGGAGCACGGCGCCACGACCATGTGGGAACGGTGGAATGGCGACCAGATGAAAGACGATCCGAGCATGAACTCCTACAATCATTACGCTTACGGCGCTGTGGCGGACTGGATCTATCGCTATGCGGCGGGCGTGGATGCATCGCCGCTGGATGCGGGCTTCCACACCGTGGTGCTGCATCCGGTGTTCGACAAACGATTGGGGAGCGTGAAGTTTGACTACGCTTCGACGTACGGCGCGATCCATTCGGATTGGAAGGTGACGGGGAGTACGGCTGTGTGGCACGTAACCATCCCCGCCAATACGAAAGGCTGGATGAGTCTGAGTGAGAACGAGGCAAGGCGGTACAAGCTCGCGGGCGTTCCATTGACCGGGAGCAAGCAGGTGAAGGGGATCACGACAGGCCAGCAGAGCGGGTTTGAGTTGGCTGCGGGGAGTTACACGTTCACGGTCGAGATGTAACGATTGCGATTCCGGTTATTCGGCAACACGTATGATGTGCCGGAAGCGTGGAGAAGAGGAGTAGCGATGCCGGTAATCCTGGCGGGGATCGGATGGCACATGGTTGGCGCGGCAATGGCCGCATCGTTCTACGCGCCGATTGAGAAGGTGAAGAAATGGTCATGGGAGACCACGTGGGCCGTGGCCGGCCTCTTCTCCTGGATATTGCTGCCGATCTCCGTGAGCTTTCTGCTGCTTCCGGATTTTCACGCCTTTTATGCGTCGATCGGCCCGCAGGTGCTTTTCCCTGTGGCTTTATTCGGAGCCATGTGGGGCATCGGCAATGTGGGCTACGGGCTGACGATGCGCTATCTGGGTATGTCGCTGGGCATCGGCGTGGCGATTGGCGTGACGTTGGTGGTAGGGACCTTGATTCCCCCACTGCGCCATGGGCAAGGTGCGCTGCTTTTCACAACCAAGGGCGGACTGCTGACCATGGCGGGAGTGATGGTTGCGCTGATTGGCGTGGCGGTGGTCTCGTATGCCGGGCATCAGAAAGAGATTCAACTTCGCGGAGAAGTCAGGGAATTCAATTTGAAGCTGGGGCTGCTGCTGGCGGTGCTCTGCGGCGTGTTTTCATCGGGGATGTCGTTTGCGATTGATGCAGCCAAGCCGATGGAACAAGCGGCGCTTCACCTGGGTGTGAACCCGTTGTATGCGGCGCTGCCAAGTTATGTTGTCATCATGGGCGGGGGAGCAGTGGTGAATCTGAGTTACTGCTTCATCCGGCTGGGCGCGCTCAAACGAATCTCTCTCCGCGACGATCTTTCGCAACCAGGGGGAACACTGCTCAAGAATGGCGCTCTGGCTGCGACGGGCGGAATCATGTGGTACCTGCAATTCTTCTTCTACGCCTGGGGCGCTGCGAATATTCCGCAACACCTGTCGTATGTAAATTGGATGCTGCACATGAGTATCTATGTGTTGTGCGGCGGGCTGGTGGGGCTTGCGCTGGGCGAGTGGGCCGGCGTTGGACGCAGGCCGGTTCGCATTCTTTGGGCAGGGATGATCATCATCATTGCGGCCGCCAACCTGGTGGGGTTGGGGCTGGCGTCGTAGGAACAGGGGTCAAGGATCACTTCGCTCGCTGTTGAGGCGGATGGCGTGCTTTCTCTCCCAGTTTGCAAGATCGAAGGCAAGATAATGCAATTGGGAATGAAAAATGCCGGGGCTATTATTGCCCCGGCATTTCGGTTCTCGGACTGGTTGCTCAGTTTATTGTTTGATTAACTCGCAAGTCGCGCGATGAGGCGCCAACGCTCAGGGTGCGCTTGCCGGTTGCGGTGACCCACTTGCCATCCTTGGTGGACCAGTATTGCAACTGGCGTTCCGGGACGCGCAGGGTCACGGTCTTTTCTTCGCCTGCTGCCAGGTGAACGCGATCGAACCCTACAAGAGTCCGCACCGGGAATTGAACGCCGTCGGGGATCTCGCTGGGTGCGCTGAGGTAGACCTGCGGAACCTCGTCGGAGTCCACATTGCCGGAGTTCTTGATGTGAACGTTGACGTCGAGGCCGCCGCCAGAGGCTTTCTCGACCTTCAGCCCGGCGTATTCGAAGGTGGTGTAGCTGAGGCCGTGTCCGAAGGCAAAAAGTGGAGCGACGTTTTCCTTGTCGAACCAGCGGTAACCCACATTCACGCCTTCGCTGTAGGTGGTTTTTCCGTCCACGCCCTTCCGTGAGCGCTCGGGGTGTTTGGGATCGGTTGCAGGGTAGTCCTCAAGGCTCTTGCCCCAGGTGACGGGCAGACGGCCGGCCGGACTGGACTTGCCGAGAAGCAGATTGGCGGTGGACCACCCGCCTTCATCTCCCGGCCACCACATTTCAAGAACTGCCTTGACCTTATCGACCCACGGCAAGGCGACGGGCTGGCTGGTGTTGAGAACGACGATGGTGTTTGGGTTCACTGCTGCCACTTCCTCGACCAACTTGTCCTGTTCGCCAGGGAGGCCGAAGACGGGCGCAAGGCGTGTCCATAGGAAGACCACCGCAACTTTGGCGCTCTTGGCGGCGGCGATTGCGGCTTCGTGGTCGGACTTGCGCTGCTCAGGGGTATACCAGCTGAGGCGGACCTGAACCGGAGAGTTGGAGCTATCGGGGCTGGTTTTGATCTCAATTTCGTGCGGTCCGTCGGTCAGTTCTACGGTGCGGCGAACGTTGTCGAGGCGGTCGGTGGTGGGAATGGCGTTGTCCTGGTTGGCCTGAAGGATATCGCCATGGACGCCGCCTTGGAACGCGCCAGTGCCTGCCAGACGCTTGCCGTCGAGGGAAATATTGGCGTTGGTGCCCATTGCCTGGAGATAGATCCAGTAAGTGCCGGCGTGGGGCGCTGTAAGAGAACCCTTCCAAGAAACGACGGAGTTGGGAGCAAGGGCCTTGCCGGCCGTGAAATTGAGCTGGGCATCTGTTTGCGGGTCGCCACTGCCGGTGCGAACGATGCCGGGCTTGCCGTCGTGGCTGAACGCGCTGGCCGGAATAGTTGTGCCAGTCATGTCGTCGTCAACGGCGAACTTGATGTTGGTGTTGCCGGAGATTTTCTTGAGGGCGTCGAGTGGGCCGACCTGCCGCTCGGGCAGGCCAACCGAGCGCTCGCCGTTGATGCCGATCGAGTCAACCTGACCGGCTGTGGGGCCGATGAGGACAACGGAATCAAGGTCCGCGGCCTTCAAGGGCAGGGCAGCGCCTTCGTTCTTCAAGAGGACAGCGGCTTCTTCGCCGGTCTTCTCGATGATCTTGGCGTTGGCTTCAATGGATTGATGTGTGACGTCGTGTTTCGATTGGCCGTCGAGGTAGCCGAAGTGAACGATCTCATAGAGCACGCGCCCGGCAGCACGGGTGATTGTGGCTTCAGTGACGGTGCCATCCTTGAGGGCATCTGTGATCTTCTTGGGGTCGAGCTTAACGCCGAAGCCGCTGCCATCTCCACGGCTCCTGGCGGGCTCTTCGGGGATATGACCGCCAAACATGTCACCACCGCCGCCGCCTTCACCAGCCCGACGCGCCGGGGGAGGCGGTGGTATTGGCTGCAGATCAAAGAATGACGGGAGAGAGAAGCCACCGGCTCCCGGTGCGGGTTCGCCGGGCATCTCCATATCGAGGCCGGCATTGATGAAGTTGACTGCATGGACCGCGCCCCAGTCTGAAGTGACGAAGCCCTTGAAGCCGATCTCGTCCCGCAGGACCTTGGTTAAAGTGGATTCGTTGCCGCAGGCGAAGGTGCCATTGAGGCGGTTGTAGGAACACATGATCGAGGAGACATCGGCCTCCCTGATGGCTGCATCGAAGGGGGCGACATAGACTTCATGCAGCGTCTGGTCATCGATGTAGGTGCTGGTGCCGTTCGAGTCGTAGCCGACGAAGTGCTTGATCTGGGCCATGACGTGTTGCGACTGAATGCCTTTGACCTCGGCAACTCCCATTTCGCCGGACAGGAACGGGTCTTCACCAAACGTGTTGTAGCCGCGGCCGAACTCGAGATCGCGGTCGATGTTCACAAAGGGCTGCAGAGAGACGTCGATGCCGAGCGCGCGGTCTTCGCGGCCGATCACCAGTCCATTGTCCTCGGCCGACTTGCGGCTGAAGGTTGCAGCTACGCCCATGGTGGCCGTTTCGCCCTGAGAGGGATGGCGGGTGAGTACGCCCGGGGGCCCGTCGGCGAAGCGCAGGCCTGGGATGCCGAGGCGGGGAATTCCCCCCAGATAGCCTGCCTGGGCCTGGTACACGGCTGGATCTTCGTGGGTGCCGTGGATCAGCGTCAGCTTTTCATTGAGCGTCATCTGGCTCAGCAGTTTGTCGACGCGGGCGTCGCCCGTAACTACTGGCACGCTCTGGGCAAGCGCCATGGCAGAAGCCAGGGCGAGAGAAACGACTCCAAATATGGCGCGTGTGGGGACGCTCCATTTGTTCGAATGCAGATCTGTTGTTCTTTGCAATTGACTCAATTTTGGTACTCCTCACGAGTTTCTGGACGGATCAGCCGGGTGTCAGGACGCAGTCCTTCGAAAGATGTTGTCAGTTGGCTGCGGTCCCTTGTAAAACGATTCAGTTTGGACCCCAGCTAGACCCAAACAAGTGTAGAACACTGGATCAGGGGTTGTAATTGAGGGGGAGATTCAGCACATGGCCGCGAAGCCAAGAATTTGTTGGAGGTCAGGGATTTGGGGGCGGCAACGCCGCCTCGCTGTCCGGGGAAGGAAGCGGGAGTTCGCTTGCGAGACCGGAAGCGATCAGATCGGCGCGGAGCTGATCGACGGTCGAAAACTGAACCGCCTGGATTCCCAGAGACCGAGCGGCGTCGATATTGACCAGTTTGTCGTCTAGGAAGAGGGTTTCTTCGGGGAGAGTGCCAAGTTCTTTGAGGGCATAGCGGTAAATCTCAGGGTCAGGCTTGGCCATACGGAGTTGGTAGCTCCAGACAAGCACATCGAAATCATGAATCCAGGCGAACTCGCGCTCGATGTTGGCCAGAACAGAATCGCCCATATTGGAAAGGATCGCGGTGAAAAGGCCACGCTTTTTGAGCTGTTGTTGCCAGACCAGCATGATGGGGTTCTGTGCCGTCCACATGCGGCAATCCCACTGATCCAGTTCTTCAGCCGCATCCGGCCAGAGACTCAAGCCCGCATCGGCGATGAATTTTTGCCAGAAGGTGATGCCGGTTAGGACGCCAAGGTCGTAATCGTGCCGGTCGGCCCAGTAATAGCTTTCGAACTGATCGAGAGGCAGGCCTGTAATGCGCAGCATGGCGGCGTGGGCTTCGGGGTCAGGCGGACCGGTTAATACCATTCCATAGTCGAAGACAACCGCGCGCAGACCCAATGTTCCTCCCGATTGCGTCCGTGTATGGTTGAAAAGGACGCCTGCTCTTATTGTGCCTGAGTCGAATGCATCACAAGAGTTAAGTGTGCGGAGCGATTGATGAGGTTGGGGTTATGAACTTCTCCAGACGGACGAACTGGGATACAGGGGAGAGCGAACTGGCGCGGGCTCATCGGCTGCGCGGGGAGTCCGGACTTCCGATTGCCGATCTGACGGACTCCAATCCAACTCGGTGCGGGTTTGAATATCCTCCGGATCTGCTGTCGGCGCTGACCGATCCACAGGCTCTCGATTACGATCCACAGCCCAAAGGGAGCTTGCAGGCTCGCGAGGCGGTCTGCGGATACTATGCGGAGCATGGGGTACCGATTCAACCGGAACAAATCGTCCTAACTACAAGTACAAGCGAAGCTTATAGCTATTTATTCAAGTTGCTTTGCGATCCCGGGAGCGAGATCGTGGTTGCGCAGCCGGGCTACCCGCTGTTCGACTTTCTGGCTGTGCTCGACGATGTGCGTCTGAAGGCTGCGCCCCTGGTGTATGACCATGGGTGGCAGATCGACCTGGAGGGGTTTCGACAGGCGATTACTCCGGAGACTCGAGCGATTGTGCTGGTCCACCCCAACAACCCGACGGGACACTTCACGAAGCGGTGGGAGGCGGAGCGACTGGCGCGTTTGTGCTGGGAGAACGACCTGTCGCTCATTGTGGACGAGGTTTTTCTGGATTACGGTCTGGGCGGAGCAGAAGCGAGCTTTGCAGCCGGGCTTGAGGGCGTCAGGGTCTATGTGGTGAGCGGGCTGAGCAAGATTGCGGGGCTGCCGCAGATGAAAGCTGCGTGGATTGTGGCGACAGGGCCGCAGTCCGAACCGGCGCTGGAGCGGCTGGAGGTGATTGCAGATACGTTTCTCTCGATGAATGCGCCGGTCCAGTGCGCGATTCCGGCGTTTTTGGCAGGGAGAAAGGCGATCCGGGACCAGATTGGGGAGCGGGTGGCAGCGAACCTAGCCGAGCTGGATCGGCAGCTTGAGAAGCTGCCCGCAGTACAGAGGCTTGAAAGGGAGGGAGGCTGGTATGCGGTGCTGCGGATTCCGGCGCTCATCCCCGACGAGCAGACGGTTCTTTCTCTGCTGGAGCGCGGGGTCTGGCTCCATCCGGGGTACTTTTTCGGATTGGCAGAGTCTGGTTGGCTGGTTGTGAGCCTGTTGGGTGCGGAGATGGAGTTTTCCACGGGAGTGACTGGACTTGTTGACTATTTGAAAACGAATCAAGGTGGTAATAATTCGGAGCTTCGAGGTTAAGTATTGCTTGAGGTAAACATTATAAACAATAGCAAATACATAGTTTAATAGGCAAAATTATCGCCATTGCAGGGGGCGGAGAAACGGGTTGCTGTTGCGCTCTTCGCCAATGGTTGTCGAGGGGCCGTGGCCGGGGAGAACCGTGGTTTCCTCAGGGAGAGCCATCAGGCGAGACTGAATCGAATGCAAAATCTTCCTGGAGTCTCCGCCAGGGAGGTCCGTGCGTCCGATGCTGCCGGCAAAGAGCGTATCCCCGGCGATGAGCAACTTGTGCGGAGCGAAGTGGAGGCAGACCGAGCCCTCTGTGTGGCCGGGGGTATGAAGAACTTCAGCCGGAAAACGGGCAAGGCCGACGACAAGCCCGTCGGTTAGGTTCTCATCAGGGCGCGCGGTTTCAGGAGTGTCAATCCCGAGCCAGCCGGCTTGCGTCGCCATGATTTTGAGCTGGGGCAGGTCGTTCTCATTGAGCAGGATGGGCGCTCCCGTGAGCCGCTTGAGCTTGAGGGCGCCTCCGATATGGTCAATATGGGCATGTGTGACGACGATCTGCTTGAGCTTGAGGCCGAGCGCAGTCAAGCGGCGGTGAATTCGGCCCACTTCGTCGCCGGGATCGATGACGATGGCCTCGCCGGCCTCTTCGTCGCCAAGGATGGTGCAGTTGCATTGCAGCGGACCGACGGGGAAGGTCTCAAGGATCATGGTTCTATTCTAGGCGGGAGGGGCCGGGGCCGCACGCAGGAGGGTTCGCGTGCAGCTCCAGACGCCGTTTCAACCGGTCATAACATGGAGGCGGGTTTGCGGAACGTGAGGATGTACCATTCGCCGGTTCTCACCTGTTCGAGATGGACTTCCCGCATTTCTGGCGGGACCAGATCGATGGGCGGGCTGACTGGTTCCTGGCGATTCTTATAGAGGCTGCCGCTTGGCCCTTTCTCATACACGCCCTTCACGTGCTTCTCGGTTTCATCGGCGATGAGCAGCAGGCTGCCTGGCTTGGCGACGCGAATCATCTCTCGGATGGCTTTGGCGCGGTCGTTGAAGAAGTTGATTCCGCCGACGTGGAAGACGACATCGAAGCTGGAATCTGTGAAGGGCAGCCTCTCGGCATTTCCGAGATAGAGATCCGCATCCATTTGCCAGCGGCGCAGGTTGGCCTGACAGTTTGCCAGCATTTCAGGAGACAGGTCGAGGCCGGAGAGCTTGACGCCGCGGGGTAGGTACTTGAAGTTGAGGCCCGTGCCGACTGAAGTTTCGAGCACGGAATCGCCGGGCTTGGCTTCTAGCAAGCTCATGTAGCTGAGGAAGTAGGCATCACGGTTGAATCCTTTGAGAGCAAGGAAGATGCGCTGGATGTCGTCATAAAAGCCGCCTATGACTTGATACAGGTGGTTGTATTTGCCGTTGTCGCCGGTGAGGTCTTCGGGCGCGAGGAACGTGGGGATTCCGTGGCGGATGGAGAAGCGCTCGCCGGAGCTGCTGACCAAGTTTTCGCGGCCATTTGCGGCGACGACATGCAAAGGGTTGCCGGTAGCGGGACTTTGCAAGAGGGCGACGGTCTGCGGACGGTTGGCCCAGGGAAGGTGTTTGCCGGGATTGCAGAGAGCCAGCACGGCCAGGACAAGCGCTCCGAGGAGGCAGCACCAGCCAACGGCAGTGTCGAAGGGAACGATCTGGGGCACTTCGGTCCCGTTGAACAGGCGGAAGGACCAGTATCCTGCCCAAAGTGCAAAGACCAAGGTAAAGAAGGCGGCGCCTTCGCCAGTTTTCGAGCGCCGGAATTCACGGTTCCACATCCAAACGAGTGCTGCCGCGAACCAGGAGATGAGGAGTAGAGGGATGGCTGCCGACGGAGCTGCGGGGATGTGCAGCGGCGGCGAGATGAGGATTTTGAAAGCAACCGCAGCGAACGGAAATGGAAGCGTGGAAAGGAGCCCAGGAAGACGCGGACTGATGAGGCGATGGAAGGTGAAGGGCAGAACGCCGAGGACGGAGGCAAGCAGCATCAAGCCAAGGTAGTGGAATGCGGGTCCAGGTCCGGAGAGCGGAAACTTGCGCCAGCCAGCGAGCAGGCCGGGAATGAGAGAGAAAGCCAGCATCCAGAGGAATCCCCGGCGAGGCTTTTGCGTTCCGGCGAACCAGACGCCCGACATTGAGCCGGTCCAGGCTCCGATGAAAGGAAAGAAAAAACCGAGAATGAAGAGGCTGGCGATGGCCCAGGCCAGGAGTTGCGACCAGCGGCTGGTACGAACATTGGTAGACATCTTGCGGTTCTCCTTTGGGTGCGCATACTGTGCGCTGGTTACGGACCTCCCAGGGAAGTTCATTGCGTGTCGGGGGTGTTGCTTGGTGGCTGCGGGCTTGAGGCAGTTGCAGTTTGGTTGGAAGAGAGCATAGTGAGAGCGGTCTCGCTCCATTCCAGGGCGGAGCGGAGTTGGGCCACGCCAAAGCTAAGAGTGAGCATCCAGAATGGGAAGCCTGGATACTGGGAGTTGTGCGCGCGTGCAAGGCCTTCCAACTCCAGCAACGTATCGAGCAAGTGCCGGTGCCTCTGCTGGAACCTGAGTATGTGTCCGAAGGAGACCGTGGGCGCAGCCTCGATCCCAAAGAACAGCTTAAGAAGGAATTCGTTGCGGGGCGGGTCGTCGCGGTAGGGGACGGTGAGCCACTCCTGGAGGCTGGCGCGCCCGGCTGCGGTAATCGAGTATTCTTGCCGCCTGGGTCTGGGCGCGGAGGTCGACTCGCTGGGCGCGGAGCCTGACTTGGCGGGCGCGATCAGGCCATCGGCAACCAGCTTCTTGAGGGTGGGGTAGATTTGGCCGAAGCTTTCGCCCCAGAAAAAGCCGACGCTCTGCTGGATGGTTTTGCGGATCTCGTATCCGGACTGGTTGTCATGGATGGCGAGAATTCCGAGGATGACGTAGGCGGTTTGAGTTCGCTTCATATAGCTAGAAGATATATCTTATAGCTATATATGTCAAGAGAGTTCTTTGATGAAGCCGGAGATGCGGGTGCGGCTGGGCCAGAAACAAGAATGGCAGGCCGTTTGGCCTGCCATCTGTCGATCGAGACTGCGAAGAGCGCGGGGTCTATTTGCCTGATTTAGCGGGTGCGGAGACCGGGGCGGGCTTGGTGCCTTCAAGAACCGAGTGGCTGCCGGTGGAGCGCACATAAAGGATGGTCAGGCTAATCGAGGTGAGCATAAAGATGATTGCCGACCAGGTTGTGAGCCGGGTCAGGACGTTGGCCGCGGCGCGGGGACCGAAGGCGGTTTGCGAACCCTGGCCGCCGAAGGCGCCTGCCAGGTCGGCCGAGCGGCCCTGCTGGAGGAGAACGACCCCAATCAGGAAGAGGCACACGATCACGTGCAGGACGACGACGACGTAAACGAGAATCTGCATTGCTTAATCTGCTTTCAAAGTCTGTCCGGATGAGCAGGACAGGAGAATCTTTGGTGCGGAAGAGGGGACTTGAACCCCTATGCCTTTT